>VFQR01000402.1_pt1 | contig 64825 bp, 72 predicted proteins | sample 3512321 | NCBI WGS metagenome assembly VFQR01 (sample SAMN10412374, study PRJNA504923) | tailings metagenome | isolation source: Relicate 3 Philex TSF1 revegetated site | place: Philippines: Tuba, Benguet | collected 2017-08-29 | reverse complement strand
ACGATGTGCGCAGCAGGCGGCATGGCACCGGCAATCATCCTCGAACGGGTGTAGCCCCTTGCCAGGCGCCGGGGCGCCTGCGCCACTTCGCCGCGCCCCGGCTCCGGTCGCGTTTTCGGACGGATGACCTTCCGGTCATCCTGAAAACGCTCCGGGGCACCGCCGGGCTTTGACCGGGATCAAGGTCGACCCCGGCGCCGCCATGCCACGGCGGCCGGAGCAACTGTTCCGGGGGCCCCTCGATGACTGCCACCTTGCAGGCCGGCGCCGCGCTTCTGTTCGGTATCCTGGCACTCTTCATGATCGCGACCGCCACCTCGGCCGGCTTCGCGATCCACGGGGTCATCATCCTCGTCGCTGCCATTCTCGCCTTCGTCACGACGCTGGGTCGCCTGGCGCCGACGACCGACGGGGGGTGGATCATCCCCGACCGGTCGAACGGCGGCTATCACGACGGGGTGATCAGGGCCGGCGTCATCGCCACCGTCTTCTGGGGCGTCGTCGGTCTCCTGGTCGGCGTGGTGATCGCCGCGCAGCTCACCTGGCCGGCGCTCAACCTCGGGCTCGAATATACCAGCTTCGGGCGGCTGCGCCCGCTGCACACCTCGGCCGTCATCTTCGCCTTCGGCGGCAATGCCCTGCTGGCGACCAGCTTCTGGGTGGTGCAGCGCACCTGCCGCGCCAAGCTCTGGGCACCCGATCTCGCCTGGTTCGTCTTCTGGGGCTACCAGCTGTTCATCGTCCTGGCGGCCAGCGGCTATGTGCTCGGAATCACCCAGTCGAAGGAATATGCCGAGCCGGAGTGGTACGTCGATCTCTGGCTGACCATCGTGTGGCTCGCCTATCTGGCGGTCTTCGTCGGCACGCTGGTGCACCGGCGCGAACCGCACATCTACGTCGCCAACTGGTTCTACCTCGCCTTCATCATCACCATCGCGATGCTGCATGTGGTGAACAACCTGGCGCTGCCGGTGGGCTTTGGCCCCAAGAGCTACCCCGTCTGGGCCGGCGTTCAGGATGCACTGACGCAATGGTGGTACGCCCACAATGCCGTCGGCTTCTTCCTGACGGCGGGGTTCCTCGGCATGATGTACTATTTCATGCCCAAGCAGGCGGGGCGGCCGATCTATTCCTACCGGCTGTCGATCGTCCACTTCTGGAGTCTCATCTTCCTCTACATCTGGGCCGGCCCGCACCACCTTCACTACACCGCGCTGCCCGACTGGGCGCAGACGCTGGGCATGGTCTTCTCGGTGATGCTGTGGATGCCAAGCTGGGGCGGCATGATCAACGGGCTGATGACGCTGGAAGGCGCATGGGACAAGATCCGCACCGACCCGATCATCCGCATGATGGTGGCAGCGCTCGCCTTCTACGGCATGTCCACCTTCGAAGGCCCGGTCATGTCGATCAAGTCAGTCAATGCGCTGTCGCACTATACCGACTGGACGATCGGTCATGTCCATTCGGGATCGCTGGGCTGGGTCGGCATGATCAGCTTTGCCTGCATCTATTTCCTCAGCCCGCGCGTCTTCGGGGTCAGCCGGCTCTACTCGCTTCGGATGATCAACTGGCACTTCTGGCTCTCGATGGCGGGTATCGTTCTCTACACCGCCTCGATGTGGGTGGCGGGCATCATGCAGGGGCTGATGTGGCGCGAATATAATGCCGAAGGCTATCTCGTCTATTCCTTCGCCGAAGTCTCGGCGGCCATGCACCCCTATTATCTCATCCGCCTCTTGGGTGGGCTGCTCTACTTTGGCGGCGCGCTCGTCATGGTCGTCAACGTCTGGATGACGGCCAGGGGCCGGGTGCGCGCCGAAGCGCCGCTCGACGGCGGCGAACCCTGGAACCCCCGTGCCGACCGGCCGCTGGCGCCCGCCCGGGCGCAGGCCGCCGAGTGAGGAGCCGACCATGGCACCCCTGACCCGCCACCAGAAGATCGAGCGCAACGTCACCCTGCTGTCGGTGCTCACCCTCGTCGTCGTGATGATCGGCGGCCTGTTCCAGCTCGTCCCGCTGTTCCTGCTGGAGCACACGATCGAGAAGGTCGAGGGCGTGCGGCCCTACACGCCGCTGGAGCTCGCCGGGCGCAACATCTACATCCGCGAGGGCTGCTACACCTGCCATTCGCAGATGATCCGCCCCTTCCGCGACGAGGCGGAGCGGTTCGGCCACTACAGCCTGGCGGCCGAGAGCATGTACGACCGGCCCTTCCAGTGGGGCTCCAAGCGCACCGGGCCCGATCTGGCGCGGGTGGGCGGCCGCTATTCCGACGAATGGCACGTCCAGCACCTGATCGCGCCAAAGGCCGTGGTGCCGGAGTCGATCATGCCGGCCTATCCCTTCCTGAAGGACCGGCTGCTGAAGGCCGACGACATCGCCGCGCACCTGAAGGCCAACCGCGCGCTGGGCGTGCCCTACACGGACGAGATGATCGGGAATGCGCTTGCCGACCTTCGCGCCCAGGCCGACCCCACCGCCGACCCGACCGACCTGGAGCGGCGCTACCCCAGGGTGCAGGCGCGCGACTTCGATGGCGACCCGACGCGGCTGACCGAGATGGATGCGCTGGTCGCCTATCTGCAGATGCTGGGCACGCTGGTCGATTTCGACAGCTACGTGCCCGAGCAGAACCGCCGCTGAGGAGGCACGCCATGGATTACCAGACGCTTCGGACACTGGCCGACAGCTGGGGCCTGCTGTTCATGGTGATAAGCTTTGCCATGCTGGTCGCCTGGGCCTTCCGCCCGGCTGCGCGCGGCCACCATGCGCGGGCGCGGATGATCCCCTTCAGCGACGAGACGGTCCCCGATCCGGAGAGCGAGCAATGACACCGCGCGACGGCAAGGATCCCGCCGGCCCCGGAACCACGGGGCACGAATGGGACGGAATCCAGGAACTGAACAATCCGCTCCCGCGGTGGTGGCTGTGGATCTTCTATGCGACCATCGCCTTTTCGGTCGTCTACATGCTGCTCTTCCCGGCCATCCCGCTGCCGACCGGCTCGGGCTACACGCAGGGCCTGCTCGGCTGGTCGAGCCGCGCCAGGGTGGAGCGCGAGATGGCCGCGCTGGAAGCCAGCCGCGCCGCCGTGCTCAAGGACATCGAGACGATCCCGCTCGCCGAGCTTCGGCTAAACCCCGCGCTGTGGAAGGCCGCGATCGAGGGCGGCCGCTCGGCCTACAAGGTGCACTGCGTGCAGTGCCACGGCTCGGGCGCGGCGGGCAGCATCGGCTATCCCAACCTCAACGACGACGACTGGCTGTGGGGCGGCAGCGTCGAGGACATCCATGTCACCCTGCTGCACGGAATCCGCGACCCCGGTGACCCGGACACGCGGCAGTCGATGATGCCGGCCTACGGCCGTGACGGCCTGCTGACAGCGCGCGAGATCGACGATGTGGTCGAGCATGTCCGCGCGATCTCGGGCCAGGACCATGACGCCGCCATGGCCGCGCGCGGCAGCGTGACCTACGCCCAGCAGTGCGCCAGCTGCCACGGGGCCGACGGCAGGGGGATGCGCGAATTCGGCTCGCCGAACCTCACCGACGGAATCTGGCTCTTTGGCGGTGATCGGGAGTCGCTGCGCGCCACCCTCCACAATTCCCGGGCGGGCGTGATGCCCGGCTGGCAGGGTCGGCTGTCCGAAGCGACGATCCGCAAGCTGACGGCCTATGTGCACAGCCTCGGCGGCGGCGCGTGACCGACATGCCGACCGCGCCCCTTCAGGCCGCTCCCGGCACGACGCCGCCGGGCGAGGGCTTCTACAGGCGCCGGGTGAAGGTGCACCCGAAGAAGGTCTCTGGCCCGTTCCGGCAGCTGAAGTGGGCGATCCTGTTCGTGACGCTCGCCATCTACTATGTCACGCCCTGGCTCCGCTGGGATCGCGGGCCCCACGCCCCCGATCAGGCCGTGCTCGTCGATCTCGCCAACCGGCGCTTCTTCTTCGGCCCGATCGAGATCTGGCCGCAGGAACTATATTATGTGGCGGGCCTGCTGATCATGGCCGGCATCGGCCTGTTCCTCGTCACCACCACGGTCGGGCGGGCCTGGTGCGGCTATGCCTGCCCGCAGACGGTCTGGACGGATCTGTTCATGGCGGTCGAGCGCTGGATCGAGGGCGACCGCAACGAGCGGATCCGCCTCGACAGGGCGCCGATGTCGGTCGCGAAGCTGGCGAAGCGCAGCTCGAAACATGCCGTCTGGCTGCTGATCGCGCTGCTGACCGGGGGCGCCTGGGTCTTCTATTTCGCCGATGCGCCGACACTGGCGCGCCAGCTGCTGGACGGCAGCGCCCCCTTCGTCGCCTGGGCCTCGATCGGCGTGCTCACCTTCACCACCTGGTCGCTGGCCGGCCTGATGCGCGAGCAGGTCTGCACCTACATGTGCCCCTGGCCAAGGATCCAGTCGGCCATGCTCGACGAGGACAGCTTCATCGTCACCTACAAGGGCTGGCGCGGCGAGCCGCGCGGCAGCGCCAAGGAAAAGGCGGCGAACCCCGGCGCCATCGGGGACTGCGTGGACTGCCTGGCGTGCGTGAACGTCTGTCCGACGGGGATCGACATCCGCGAGGGCCCGCAGCTGGAATGCATCAGCTGCGCCCTGTGCATCGACGCCTGCAACGATGTGATGGCAAGGCTGGGCCGGGCGCCCGGTCTCATCGGCTATTCGACCCTCAGGCGCGACATGGCCGAAGCCAAGGGCGAGCCGCTGCAACCGATGTGGCAGGTGATCGCGCGGCCGCGCGTTCTCCTCTATTTCGCGCTGTGGTCGGCGATCGGCCTTGGCATGCTGGTCGTTCTGGCCGGCCGCGAGCGGATGGACATCCTGGTCAGCCAGGAGCGCAACCCGCTCTATGTCCAGATGTCCGACGGCACGATCCGCAACAGCTATCTGGTGAAGCTCGTCAACAAGGAGGCGCGGCCGCGCCGGTTCGAGGTGACGGTGGCGGGTCCGGCCGGCGCGCGCATCCTCGATCCGGCCGGAAGCGCCCCGCCCGCGCCGCGGATCGAGCTGCCGGTTCGGCCGGACGGGATCGATTCCACGCGGCTGCATGTGCGCATTCCCGCAACCAGCCTTGCCGGCGACACGGTCGAGATCCGCTTCATTGCCCGCGCGCTCGATTCGACCGGCGAGGCCGGGGGCGAGGCCAGCGCCACCACCCGCTTCTCGGGGCCGGCGCGATGACGGCGCCCGGCACCCGCGGCTTCACCGGCCGGCACGCGCTGGCCGTGATCGGCGGCGGCTTTGCCATCGTCGTGGCCGTCAACCTGACGCTTGCGGTGCTCGCCAGCCGCTCGCACCCCGGCATGACGGTCGAGAACAGCTATGTCGCCAGCCAGAAGTTCAACGGCTGGCTGGCCGACGGCCGGGCCCAGGCGGCGCTCGGCTGGCAGGTGGACGCCAGCCTCGTGGGCGACCGCCTGCGGATCGAGGCGCGCACAGGCCGGGACACGCCGCTCGAGGGGCTGGCCGCCAGCGCGACCCTGTCCCATCCCTATGGGCGCGCACCCGCGCGCGAGCTGGTGCTGATCGAGACGGCGCCCGGGCGCTACGAGGCCCGGCACGGCCTTGCCCCGGGGCGGTGGACCATCGAGCTTCGCCTGCGGCGCGGCAACGACCGGTTCTATGCCGCGCACCGGCTGGTCGCCGGCTGATGGCAACCCTTGCTGCCCCCCCTGCGCCCGGGACGGCCGTGCGGTCGGGCCTCGACCTGTTCGTCGCCGAGCCGGCCCCCGACCTCCGCCGGCTCGACCTGCATGTGCCGTCTGTCCACTGCGCCGGCTGCATCCGCAAGGTGGAGGCAGCGGTCCGGGCGCTGCCGGGCGTCAGCCTGGGCCGCGTGAACTTCACGACACGGCGGCTGACGGTCGAATGGGATCCGGCGCGCCTGGCGGCCGACCGGGTCGTGGCAGCGGTCGAGGCCGCCGGCTTCGAGGCGCGGCCCTTCGCGCCGGCCGATGCGGCCGCCCAGGGGGCCGATCCGGCGACGAAACGGCTGATCCGGTCGCTGGGCGTGTCGGGCTTTGCCACGATGAACATCATGCTGCTCTCGGTCTCGGTCTGGTCCGGGGCGGATGGCGCCACGCGCGACCTGTTCCACCTTGTCTCGGCCATGATCGCGATCCCGGCCATCGCCTATGCCGGCCAGCCCTTCTTCGCCTCCGCCTGGGGCGCGCTCCGGCGCCGGCGCACCAACATGGACGTGCCGATCTCGATCGGAATCCTGCTGGCTGCCGCCCTGTCCCTGCACGAGACCTTCACGTCGGGACCGCACGCCTATTTCGACGCGGCGGTCATGCTGATCTTCTTCCTGCTGATCGGCCGAACGCTCGATGCCCTGATGCGCGACCGGGCGCGAAGCGGGGTGGCGGCGCTGCTGAAACAGTCCGCGCGCGGGGCGCTCGTCCGCGCGGCCGACGGCTCGACCGAAATGCGTGCCATCGAGGCCATCGCGCCCGGCATGACCGTGCTGGTCGCCGCCGGCGAGCGGGTGGCAGTGGATGGAGTCGTGCTGGAAGGGGCCTCGACGCTCGACCGCAGCCTCGTGACGGGCGAGAGCCTGCCCGACACGGCAGGCCCCGGCGACGAGGTGCTGGCCGGCACCCTCAACCTGGATGCACCGATCGCGATCCGGGCCACGCGCGTCGGCGAGGCCAGCTTCCTGGCGCAGGTGATCCGGCTGATGGAAGCGGCCGAGGGCGGGCGGCAGCGCCATGTCCGCATCGCCGACCGTGCAGCGCGCCTCTATGCGCCGGCCGTCCACCTGCTGGCGCTGCTGTCGGCCATCGGCTGGCTGCTCGCGGGCGCCACGCTCCACCATGCGGTCGTGATCGCGGTCGCCGTCCTCATCATCACCTGCCCCTGCGCCCTGGGGCTTGCGGTGCCGGCCGTCCAGGTGCGCGCCGCCGCCGTGCTGATGCGGCGGGGAATCCTGGTGAAGGACGGGTCGGCGCTGGAGCGGCTGGCCCGCTGCGACACGGTGGTGTTCGACAAGACCGGCACGCTGACTGTGGGCGAGCCGCGCCTGGTGGCGGCCGGCGGGCTGGCGCCCGGGCTGCTCGCCCGCGCGGCCGGCCTGGCGCTGCACAGCCGCCACCCCTTGTCCCGCGCGCTGGTTGCCGCCGCCCGGGCCGAAGGCCTGCAGCCCGCCGAGGCGACCGAAGTCATGGAAACGCCGGGCCTCGGCCTCGACGGGTGGATCGATGGCCGACGGGTCCGGCTGGGACGGCCCGACTGGCTGGGCGCTGCCGACACGGCAGATGCCGGGCGCCTCCAGCTGGCGTTCCGCGACGGGGCGGACGCACCCGTCACCCTTGCCTTCGACGACCCGCTGCGGCCCGATGCCCGCCGCGCGATCGACCGGCTGCGGGCGGCCGGCCTCGATGTCCGGATCCTCTCGGGCGACCGGCCGGCCGCCGTCGGGGCCGTCGCCGACCAGCTTGGAATCGCGCGCTGGGCGGCGCGCCAGTCCCCGGCCGGGAAGCTCGCCGCCATCGAGGCGCTGGCCGCCGAGGGCCGGCGCGTGCTGGTGGTGGGCGACGGCCTCAACGACGCCCCCATGCTGGCCGCCGGCCATGCCTCGATGGCGCCGGCCAGCGCGTCGGACGCCGGGCAGACCGCAGCCGATCTGCTGTTCGTGCAGGCAAGCCTGATGGCAATCCCGCAGGCGCTGGAAACTGCCCGGAGGGCCGACGCGCATGTGAGGCAGAATTTCGCAGCCGCCGTCGGCTACAACCTGCTTGCCGTGCCGATCGCGATCGCCGGCCTCGTCACGCCGCTGATCGCGGCCCTGGCCATGTCGCTGTCGTCGGTGATCGTGGTCGGCAACGCGCTGCGCCTGAAGGTGCCCCGATGACCGGTCTTGCCATCCTCATTCCGCTGGCGCTGCTGGCCGGGCTCGCCGGGCTGGCCGCCTTCCTGTGGAGGCTGAGGTCGGGCCAGTATGAGGATCTCGACGGCGCGGCGCTGCGGATCCTCGACGACGAGGCGGATGACGACCCGTGCTGAGCGAGGCGCTGCCGGCCCTGCTGTTCGTCGCGCTCGCCAACGCGACCACGCCGGCCCTTGCCCTGGGCCAGGTGCCGGTCTGCACGACGACCGGCGTGCGCTGGGTGCAGCAGGACAGCGAGTCGCAGCCGCCGGAGCCCGACCGGCGCGCGGCCTGTGCCCATGGCTGGTGCACGGGCCGTCGGGACGGGCAGGTCGGATGAGGGCGAGTCAGATGAGCCCGGCGAGCGGACTGGACGGATCGGCGTAGCGGCGCACCGGCATCCGGCCGGCCAGATACGCATCGCGCCCGGCCTCGACGGCGGCCTTCATCGCGCGCGCCATGCGGACGGGGTCCTTCGCTTCGGCGATCGCGGTGTTCATCAGCACGCCGTCGCAGCCCAGCTCCATGGCGATCGCTGCATCCGACGCCGTGCCGACCCCGGCATCGACCAGCACGGGCACGCGCGCCTGCTCGACGATCAGGCGGATGTTGACCCGGTTCTGGATCCCCAGCCCCGAGCCGATGGGCGCGCCCAGCGGCATGATGGCGGCCGCGCCCGCATCCTCCAGCCGGCGGGCGACGACGGGATCGTCGGTCGTGTACACCATCACCTCGAAGCCCTCCTTCACCAGTGTCCCGGTCGCGCGGATGGTCTCGACGACATCGGGGAACAGCGTCTTCTGGTCGGCGAGCACCTCCAGCTTCACCAGCGTCCAGCCGCCGGCCTCCCGCGCGAGGCGAAGCGTGCGCAGCGCATCCTCGGCGGTGAAGCAGCCGGCGGTGTTGGGCAGATAGGTGAAGCGCTGCGGCGGGAGAAAGTCGGTCAGCAGCGGCTGCGACCGGTCGGTCAGGTTCACGCGGCGGACGGCGACCGTCACGATCTCCGCGCCGGCGGCCTCCACGGCAGCGGCGTTCAGCGCATAGTCGCGATACTTGCCGGTGCCCACGATCAGCCGCGAGCGGAAGGTCCGGCCGGCCACCGTCCAGCTGTCGTGCGCATCGGCTGCGCCGCTGCCGCCGCCCACGAAATGCACGATTTCCAGCTCGTCGCCGTCGGCCAGGCCGGTCGCTGCCCAGTCGCTCCGCGGCACGATGGTCCGGTTCCGCTCGACCGCGACACGGCCAGCGGGCAGGGCCAGGCTTTCCACGAGGCCGGCGATGCTGGTGCCGGCGGCCAGCCGGCGCGGCTCTCCGTTCAGGGTGATGGCGATTTCCATGCGCATGCCTATAAGGCGCGCAACACAGGTCTCAAGGATGGGGAGCGCGGAAACGATGGCCTCGCTGGTGATGGTGCTGAACGGCCCCAGCCTCAACCTGCTGGGAACGCGCGAGCCCGAGATCTACGGCACCGACACCCTGGACGACATCGCCGGCCGGCTGGTGGAACAGGGCCGCGCGCTCGGCATCGAGGTGGACTGCCGCCAGTCGAACCATGAGGGCCATCTCGTCGACTGGCTGCACGAGGCCGCCAGGCGCGAGGCGCTGGCCGTGATCCTGAACGCCGGCGCCTACACCCACACGTCGATCGCGCTCAGGGACGCGATCAGCGCCATCCCCGTGCCGGTGATCGAGGTGCATCTGTCGAACCCGGCCGCGCGCGAACCCTTCCGGCAGCTGAGCTTCGTGTCGCCGGTGGCACGCGGGATCATCCAGGGCTTCGGCCCGCTGGGCTATGCCCTCGCGCTGGACGCGGCCGCCGCAATGCGGCAAGGCGCAGCAGCACGACGACGGTAACCAAAGCTTCATCCATTTTTCGGGTCTCAAAGAGGGCAAGGATCGTCCATGGCCGCTTCCAAGGGGGAGTCCGACAAGATGCGGGTGGAGCTGGCGCTGGTTCGCCAGCTTGCCAGCCTGCTCGATGAAACCAACCTGTCCGAGATCGAGGTGCACGATGGCGACCGGGCCATCCGCGTCGCCCGGCAGGCAGCCGGCACCGTGATGGCGGCGTCGCCCGCCGCGCCGGCCCCGGCCCCTGCCCCTGCGCCGGCGGCCCCCGCCGCCCCCAGCCTCGCCGACCATCCCGGCACGGTGAAGTCGCCGATGGTGGGCACCGCCTACATCTCGCCCGAGCCGACGGCGCCGCCCTATGTGACCGAGGGTGCCAGCGTGAAGGCCGGCGACACGCTGCTGATCGTGGAAGCCATGAAGGTGATGAACCCGATCCCGGCCCCCAGGGCCGGCCGGGTCAAGGCGATCCTCGTCGCGAACGAGCAGCCGGTCGAGTTCGACCAGCCGCTCGTGATCCTCGAATAGGGCACGGCGCCCCCCGATGTTCGGCAAGATCCTGATCGCCAACCGCGGCGAGATCGCGCTTCGCGTGCTGCGCGCCGCGCGCGAGATGGGAATCCGCACGGTCGCGGTCCACTCCACGGCCGACACCCAGGCCATGCATGTGCGCCTGGCCGACGAGGCGATCTGCATCGGCCCGCCGCTGGCCTCGGCCAGCTACCTCAACATCCCCAACATCATCGCCGCAGCCGAGATCGCGCAGGCCGACGCCATCCACCCCGGCTATGGCTTCCTGTCCGAGAATGCGCGCTTCGCCGAGATCGTCGAGGAGCATCGCATCGCCTGGATCGGCCCGTCGCCCGAGCATATCCGCACCATGGGCGACAAGGTGGAGGCGAAGCGCACGGCAGCCGCGCTGGGCCTGCCGCTGGTGCCCGGCTCGGACGGCGCCGTCGAGACGGTGGACGAGGCGCGCGGGGTCGCCGAACGCTTCGGCTATCCGGTGCTGGTGAAGGCGGCCGCCGGCGGCGGCGGGCGCGGCATGAAGGTGGTTGACAATGCCGCCATGCTGGAAGGCGCCTTCCGCCAGGCCCGGGCCGAGGCCAAGGCCGCCTTCGGCCATGACGCCGTCTATATCGAGAAATATCTGAGGAACCCGCGCCACATCGAGTTCCAGGTCTTCGGCGACGGCCGGGGCCAGGCCATTCACCTGGGCGAGCGCGACTGCTCGCTGCAGCGGCGCCACCAGAAGGTGCTGGAGGAAGCGCCCTCGCCCGTGCTGTCGGCCGCCGAACGCGCGCGCATGGGCGGAATCTGCGCCAGGGCGATGGCCGACATGGCCTATCGCGGCGCCGGCACCATCGAGTTCCTGTGGGAGGATGGCGACTTCTACTTCATCGAGATGAACACCCGCCTGCAGGTGGAGCATCCGGTGACCGAACTGCTGACGGGCATGGATCTGGTCAAGGAGCAGATCCGCGTGGCGGCCGGCCTGCCGCTCAGCCGCACGCAGGACCAGATCGAGATGAAGGGCCACGCCATCGAGGCGCGGATCAACGCCGAGGATCCGGAGACGTTCGTGCCCTCGGCTGGGCTCGTGCAGGATTTCCACAGCCCCGGCGGCCCGGGCGTCAGGATCGATTCCGCCCTCTATTCGGGCTACCGGATCCCGCCCCACTACGACAGCCTGATCGCCAAGCTCATCGTCCATGCCGACACGCGCGCCGAGGCGATCGCGCGGCTCGCCCGGGCGCTCGAGGAAATGGTGGTGACAGGCGTCAAGACGACCATCCCGCTGCACCAGCGGATCCTGTCGGAACCCGACTTCCGGGCGGGCGACTATTCGATCAAGTGGCTGGAGGCGCTGCTCGCCGCCAGGCCCGACTGACGCTTTCCTTCACCCCGGAAAGGCGCAGGTCAGGACCCAGCTCCGGTCGGGCCGGTCGAGGCGGACTTCGGAGCAGTAGCGCAGGACATCGCGGCCGATCAGCATCCAGGGCGCGCGGCCGCGCGTGCGTTCCTTCTCCGCCGTCACCAGGATCGCGTCGGGATCGTCCTCGGCCGCGCCCTCGATCCCCTCGGCCGCCTTCGCGTCCAGCTCGCGGGCCCGGGCCGGGCTGATTCGCGCCGCCGGGCGCTGGAGCGGCAGGCCCAAGGCCGTCGCGCCCACCACCGGCGCCAGCAGCTCGACCGGCAGCTGCAGCGCCGGCACCGGCGACCACAGCCCGACCCGTCCGGTCCGCCGCACCAGCCCCTCCCGCTCGAGGACGGCGGCCGCGCGGGCGTTCAGGATGGTCGCCTCGGAGGTGAAATCGAACACCAGGTTCACCGTGTCGCGGCCGAGCCGCCACTTCACCTCGCTGTCCCCGCGCCCGGCGCGCACCAGCCGATGGGTCGCGCCGCCGGCCGGCGCCGACGGGTTCTGCACCCGCACGCGGTCGGCCCGGAACGCCATCACCGAGACGACGCCGGCGTGCGGCGGCGGCACGACATCCTTGTCGATCCACACCGTCGGCAGCGTCTGCCGGCCGGTGCCGCCGACATCGGCGGAAATCAGATTGCCGCGGATGATCGCCTCGCCGCCCGGGATCTGCGGGTTCTTCACCTTGAACTTGCCGATGATCGGGAAGGGCTTCAGCCCGGTGGCCCTGGCCGGGGCAAGGTTCAGAAGCAGGGCGCGATCGAACCCCAGGCTGACCCGCACCGGCAGCGTGCCCCGCTTCAGCGCGACCTCGGCCACGGGGAAGGGGTCCGCGACCAGCGTCAGCTCGCCGCGCGTGGTGGCTGGCTCGCCGGGCGTGGCGGCTGGCCCGTCCGCCTGGGCGAGCGCCGGGGCCGGGATCAGCGCGGCAAGAAGGCACAGGCGGCGCATGGCCGCCCGATCCTATTGTCTCGGCGCGATGGCGAGAAGCTCGACATCGAAGATGAGGACGGCGTTGGGCGGAATGACACCGCCGGCGCCGCGCGCCCCATAGCCCAGCTCGGGCGGAATCGTGAACTCCGCCTTGCCGCCCGGGCGCATCAGCTGCAGCCCTTCCGTCCAGCCCGGGATCACCTCGGACACGCCGAACACTGCCGGCTGGCCACGCGCATAGCTCGAATCGAACACCGTGCCGTCGGCCAGGCGGCCTTCATAATGCACGAGGACGGTATCGTCGGGGCGCGGGGTTTCCCCTTCGCCGGCGGCCAGCATGCGGACCTGCAGGCCCGACTCGGTTGTCGTCACGCCGGCCTGCTCCTTGTTGGCCTCGAGAAACCGGGCCGCGTCGCGCGCCGGGGCGCGCAGCTGCGCGGTTCCGGCCAGCGCCAGCGCGACCGCGCCCGTCAGCAGCACGACTCCGGCCACGACCCACTTGCCGAGGCCATGGCCCCCGCGCTTCGCATCCGTCATGTCAGGGGTCCGCGTGGGGGTCAGCGCTGGCCGTCGCGCTCGGCGCGCTTGCGGTCGAGCTTGCGGGCGCGGCGGATCGCGGCCGCCTTCTCGCGGGCGCGCTTCTCCGACGGCTTCTCATAGTGACGGCGCAGCTTCATCTCGCGGTAAACGCCTTCGCGCTGGAGCTTCTTCTTGAGCGCCCGCAGCGCCTGGTCGACGTTGTTGTCGCGCACGATGATCTGCATGAGGCCGTCAGCACCTTCCCGAAAAAATCCATGTCACCAGATGACCGGCCGGCAGTCGGCAAACCGAAAACGAATAGCGGTTCGCCGCCGGCACGGCCGACGTCGCTGGCGCAGCGCCTACCAGAAGCCGGCGCTTGCGGCAAGCGGCCCCCTTTGCGCTGCCCCGCGGTCGGGCCTAGAGCACCGACATGGATCCGAACCCATCGCTGTCCGATCTCACCCTCGACGAGCTGCGCCCGCACCTCGTCCGGGCGATGCTGCTGCATGTGCCCTTCGACGGCTGGACAGGCCGGGCGCTGGCGCAGGGGGCGGCCGACATCGGCGTCGATCCTGCGGTTGCCCGACTCGCCTTTCCCGGCGGCGCCGTCGACATGGTGGATGCCTATATCGCCGAAGCCGACCGAACGATGGCCGCCGCCCTCGACACGCCGGACTTCCGCGCCATGAAGGTGCGCGAGAAGGTGACGCACGCCATCCGCACCCGGCTCGAGCAGGCCGCCCCGCATCGCGAGGCGATCCGGCGATCCGCCGCGGTGCTGGCGCTGCCGGGCAACCTTGGCCGCGCCGCGCGGCTGACCTGGCGCACCGCCGATTCGATCTGGCGCGCCTGCGGCGACCGTTCGACCGACTTCAACCATTATTCGAAGCGCATGCTGGCCGGCGGTGTCTATGCCTCGACGCTGCTGTTCTGGCTGGAGGACGACAGCGAGAACCAGGAGGAGACCTGGGCCTTTCTCGACCGCCGGATCGCCGATGTGATGCGGATCGAGCAAGCGAAGGCCCGGCTGCGGCCGGCGAGCGGCAGCGAGGGCGAGCGGCCCAGCCTGCTCCGCTTCCTCGGCCGGCTGCGCTACCCGGTCGAGGGGTGACTGGACAGGGCCGGCCGACGGCGGCACCCTTCCGCCCGGAAGGAACAGCCTCATGAGCAGCCTTGCTTCGCGCCTTGTGCTTGCCGCCGCCCTGCTGCTCGTCGCCGGCCCGGCCGCGGCCGGCATGCGCGCGCTCTATGAAGCTTCGGGAAACCCCAGGACGCTGCTGGTCGAAGTGGCCGACACTGGCGACTTCCGGGTCGGCGAGCCCGATGCGCCCAGCTACGGCCTGGGCGTGGGCGGCGCCTTCTACCTGGTGGCGCCGGCAGCGGACGGCACGACCGAGGTCATCCGAATAGAGGACATGGCGGCCGCGCTCGACGAGGTGCTGCCGCCGGCCTTCAAGGCGCTGTTCGGGGCGGCGGCCGCGAACGCCAAGCCGGCAAGGCCGCCCAGGCTGGTGCGGATCGGCACCCGCACGATCGCCGGCCAGGCCGGCGAGGTCTGGCGGGTGACCGCCGGCGACCCGCCGCAGACGCGCGAGATGGTGTTCAGCCGCGCGCCCGAACTGGCGCCCGTGGGCACCGCGATAACCCGATTCATGGAATCGTCCATGCTGATGGCCGCCCCCCTGTTCGGGCCGCTGGCCGCCGACATGGTGAAGGAGATGCGCGCCGTCTTCGCGCTCGGCACCCCGCTTGACGGCGGCGGCATGTTCCGGCTGGTGAAGGCCGAGGCCGCCAGCATCGCGCCCGCGCGGCTGGCCCTTCCGGCCGAGCCGCTGACCCCGGCTGCACTGCGCGCGCGGCTTGAGGAGAAGGCGCCGCCTCCGGCCGAGTGAGCCTCAGTCGAGCAGCCCGAGCAGCAGGATGAGCATGAAATAGAGCCCCAGCGTCATGAGGGCGGCCAGCAACAGAAAGCCCGTCCGCCACAGGGCCCCGCCGGTCGTGAGGCGATAGGCGCCCTTCAGCTGCAGGAACATGTGGGTGACGGGATAGGCGACAAGCAGCAGGCCATAGACCCAGCCGCTGGTGATGTTGAGCTGCAGCAGCAGCGCTGCCGTCACGCCCAGGATCGACATGAAGCTGATGGAGTAGAGCAGGAAGACGACATGGTCGTAACCGTGCACGTCGCGCCGCCACGCGAACAGAAGCCACAGCCAGGGCAGCGACATGGGCACGAGCAGGAAGGCAAGCTTGTAGCCCTTCTGCTGCATCTTGTAGAGCACGAGCTCGGGGTTGGCGAGGGCGGCATAGGCCTTGTCGTCCAGTGCCTTGCTGCCCAGATTGACTCGAAGCAGGCCATTGGCATGCGCGTCGCGGATGACAGCGGCCAGATTGTGCGGCCCCACGGAGAAGCTGCCGCTTTCGTCGGCCATGGTCCGGGCGACGGAATCCAGACCCTTCTGCATCCGTTCCAGCCGCTCGACCTCGGCGGCGCGGGCCGGGTCGGCGCGCGCCGCCTCGAGGTCGAGTTCGAGCTTCGCGCGGGCGGAGGCGACATCCTGCGAGGCCTCCTGCTTCAGCGCCACCTGCCCATCCACCACCACGGCATCTGCCGGCAGCTTCGGGCTGATCGAGCTGAAGACGATGTAGGTCAGGAAGATGGTCATCAGGAACAGCGCGACCGGGCTGATGTAGCGCACGCGCCGGCCCTCGATGTAATCGCGGGTGAGGAACCCGGGCCGGGCAGCGAGCAGCGGCAGGGTGCGCCACAGCTTGCTGTCGAAATGGAGCACGCCGTGGACTAGCTCGTGCACCGCATCGCCGATGGTGCGGTGCAGATGCGTCTTCTGCCCGCACTGCGCGCAATAGGCAGCCGACACGGGCGCGCCGCAATTGGCGCAGCTGGCCGCCCTGCCCGCCCGGCGCGCGGCGGGCGGATCGATGACGGTTGCTGCCGCTGCTGCGGTCGCAACCGTCCCGGCCGTCTCCACGCTTGCGTCCATCGGCCTCTCCGCTTGGCGTGCGGGAAAGTCTGGCCTATCGCTCGTGGCGGATCAAGGCGGGAGCAGGACGGATGGCCGGCAGCGTGAACAAGGTGATCCTCGTCGGCAATCTGGGGGCCGACCCGGAGGTGAAGAGCTTCCCCTCCGGCGGGCGGATCGCCAATCTCAGGATCGCGACCTCGGAAAGCTGGACCGACCGGCAGACCAACGAGCGCAAGGAGCGCACCGAGTGGCACACGGTCGTCCTCGACAACGACAATCTGGTGCGCGTGGCCGAGCAATATCTGAAGAAGGGCTCGAAGGTCTATGTCGAGGGGCAGTTGCGCACCCGCAAGTGGCAGGACCGCGACGGCAATGACCGCTACACCACCGAAGTCTATGTCGGCCGCTTCCGGGGCGAGATGACCCTGCTGGACCGGCGCGAGGGCAGCGGCGGCTTCGGCGGCGAGGAAGGCCATTCGCGCGCCGCGCCGGCAGCCGCCGGCGGCGCCATGGCCGGCGGGTTCGGCCCGAAGGGCGGGTTCGAGGACGATCTCGATGACGATGTGCCGTTTTAAGTTCAACCGCGTGGGCGGCAGCCGCCACGCCAACCCTCCCGCCCGCGCGGAGGAGGGGTTCAACCGCGCGGGCGGCAGCCGCCACGCCAACCCTCCCGCCCGCGCGGAGGAGGGGTTCAACCGCGCGGGCGGCAGCCGCCACGCCAACCCTCCCGCCCGCGCGGAGAACAGCGACCCATGCACATCGGCCGGCTGAACCATGTGGGCATCGCCACGCCCTCGATCGAGGCGTCGGTTGCCCTCTACCGCGACCTGCTGGGCGCGACCCGCATCCAGCCGCCCTTCGACCTGCCCGACCAGGGCGTGCGCGTGTGCTTCGTCGATCTGCCCAACAGCCAGATCGAGCTGATCGAGCCGCTGGGCGCCGACAGCCCGATCCTGGCCTTCCTCGCGAAGAATCCGAAGGGCGGCCAGCACCATGTCTGCTTCGAGGTGTCCGACATCCTGGCCGCGCGCGACGAGCTGGTCGCCAGGGGCGCGACCGTGCTGAGGAACGGCGAGCCGCGAATCGGCGCGCACGGGGTTCCGGTGATCTTCGTCCACCCCAGGGACATGGGCGGCGTTCTCATCGAGCTGATGGCGGAACCGGCCCACTGAGATCGGCGGGCGTATCCACGTCGCGGTGGATGGCGGGATCCCCGACCGGCACCTCGACGACACCGAGATCGTCCAGAATCGCGCCGGCGCCGCGGTCGCCGCTCAGGCGCATCAGCCGCGGCCACAGCATCCGTGCAAAACCGGCCGGATTGCCCCGCCGCCCGCCCGCCACCGGCACGACCGCCGGCGCGCCGGCGGCCAGCGCTGCGGCCAGCCGGCACAGCGTGTCCGGCGCAACGAAGGGCATGTCGGCCAGCACCACCAGGGCCGCGCCCCAGTCGTCCGGTGCTGCGGCGAGACCGGCCTTCAGGCTTTCAGCAAGGCCGTGCGCATGGGCCGCTGCATGCACGGCGGGGATTTCGGGCACCGCAGCGGACACGGCCTCGGCCGAGGCGCCCGTGACCAGCAGCGCCGGCAGGCCGGCCGCGCGCACCGCAGCTGCCGTCCGCGCCACGATCGGCACGCCCCCAATGCGGGCGAGCTGCTTGGTGCTGCCGAACCGCCGGCCGCTGCCGGCCGCCAGCAGCAGCGCGCCGACGATCATCCCGCCCCGCCCCAGGGCACCGGCGCACCGCCGCCTTCCAGCAGGCCCCCGACACCGAGGCCGGCGAGCGTCTCGTCCGCCAGCGGCAGGCCGGCGGCCCAGCGCTCCAGCACGAGGTCGAGCCCGTTGCGCTTCGGGCTTCGGGCGCAGCCGGGCAGGCCGATGACGATGGCCTCGCCCAGCCGGCCCAGCACCAGCAGATTGCCGGGATCGACCGGCAGGCCCACCCGCACCAGCTCGCCGCCGGCCGCCTCGATCGCGGCCGGCACCACGTCGCGCCGATCCGACGTGGCAGCCGCCCCCGCCACCAGCAGCAGCGGACTGCTGGCCCGGGACAGGGCAGCGGCAAGCGGCGCCACCGCATGCGCGACCGGGGCCAGGACCGCCATGGTTGCACCCAGCCGGGCAAGCCGGGCCTGTGTCACGCGCGCCGTCTTCGCCGCGAGCTTGCCGCCGCCCTCGCCGCCGAGCGTCTCGACGAGCAGCGCCGAAAGGCCCGGCCGCCAGCCCATGACCGACAGCGGCCGTGCCGCCTGTGCCAGCCCGTCGAGCTCCGTCGCCGCCACGGCATAGGGCATGATCTTGAGCGTGGCGACAAGATCGCCCGCCTCGACGGGGGCAAGCGGCGGCCGCGTCGCGAGACCGACCGCCTCGCCCGCCCGGTTCAGCGCATCGACGGCTGCCGGATCGAGACGGAGCAGCCCGGCAACCCCTGCCACCAGATCGACCCGCCCGTGCACGGGCACCCGCGGCTCGACCCCCGGCCCCGCCAGCAGCGCGCCCAGCCGGGCCGCCGCCTCGGCCTCGGGCACGTCGCCCGGTTCCAGCCGCGCAACCCACAGCCGATCAATCCCGGCCGCGCGCGCCTCGGCCAGCAGCGCCGGGCCGACCATGCTGCCCTTGGGCACCCGCCGCCCGGCGAGCGTCAGGGAATGGGCCAGCAGCGACCCCTCGGCCTCGGCCAGCGGCAGGTCGGCGAAGATCAAGCTCGAACCCGCCAGGCGAAAACCATCTGGGCTGCAACCGACAGCGCGATCTCAGCCGGCGTGGCGGCACCGATCGCAAGCCCGGCGGGCCCGTGTATGCGCGCCAGCGCCTCGGCATCGAACCCCTGTGCGGCCAGCCGCTCGAGCCGGGCGGCATGCGTCTTCCGGCTGCCCAGCGCGGTAATGTAATAGGCCTCCGACCGGAGCGCGGCGGCCAGCGCCACGTCATCGAGCTTGGGGTCATGCGTGAGCGTCACCACGGCCGATGCCCGGTCGGGGCGCCAGTCGGCCAGCGCCTCGTCCGGCCAGCGGTCGTCCACCTCGAAGCCGGCGAAGCGCGGGCCGGCCGCAAAGGCCCCTCGCGGATCGACGATCAGCACCCGCTGCCCCAGCAGCGCCGCCATGGGGGCCAGCGCCTGCGCGATATGGACGGCGCCCACCAGCATCAGCCGCAGGGGCGGATCGATGCGGGCGACGAAATCGCCGGACTCCCCTTCGGACGCCCGGCCGCTTGCGAAATCGAAGGCCAGGCTGATCGAGCCCCCCCCGGACCGCGCGGCGGCAATCCGCTCGAGAAGCGCGGGTGGAAAGCCGCCGGCATCGAGCGCCTGCACCAGCACGGCGATCTCGCCACCGCAGGCAAGCCCGACCTCCCAGGCGGTTTCATCGGCGACTCCGAAGGTCATCAGCTCGCCGCCGCCTTCTGCCATGCGGGCCCGGGCCGCTTCGATCACCGCGCCTTCCACGCAGCCGCCCGACACCGACCCCTCGAACAGCCCGTCGTCGCGCACCAACAGCATCGAGCCCGGGCGGCGCGGTGCGGAACCCCAGGTGCGAACGACGGTCGCCAGCGCCAGCGCATGCCCCCCCGCGGCCCAGCCCCGGGCGGTCTCGATCAGTCGGTCGAGATCGTCGGCCACGGGCGTCAGAACAGGGCCGCAAGCACGGCACCGGCCAGCAGCACCAGCCCGCCGATCCAGGCCCAGGCCGGAAGCCCGCGCGCCGGGCTGGTCGCCGCGTTCACGGCAGCAGCCGTCGCTGCGGCCCGAACCTCGGCAGCCTCGGCGACGACCGGTCCGGGCAGCGGTGCAGCGCCTTCCACCTCGGCCCTGAAGGCCGCGAAGAAGCTGTCCGCATAGCCCCTGGCGGCGCCCTCCACCAGCCGCGCGCCCAGCTGCGCCAGCTTGCCGCCCACCTGCGAGTCGACCCGGTAGTCAAGCCGGGTTCCGCCGCCTGGCAGATCGCTCAGCACCACTTCGGCACGGCCCTTCGCGAAGCCCGCAACCCCGCCCTTGCCCTCGCCCACCAGCACATAGCGGCTGGGGGGATCGATCTCGGTCAGCTCGACGCTGCCTGCAAAGCGCGCCTTCACCGGCCCGACCCGGGCGGCCATCACGCCGGTGAAGCGGTTGTCGCCCTCTCGGGTCAGGGTTTCCACACCGTCGATGCAGCGTGCCAGCACCTCTGGATCGTTCAGCGCTGCCCAGACCTGTTCCCGCTTGGCATTTATGTCATGATGGCCCGTCATTTGCATCGATTCAGTCCCTTCATGACAGGGTTGCAAGAAACTTGTCCTTGCGTCGGCACCGCGCTGTGTTAGCGTCCGGCCGATTTGGTGCAAGGCTTGGCTGCCAGACCGGGCCGCAGCGGGGGCGAAAGACAAGACGGGGATGCGCGTTGAACGTCGGGATGGCGGTCATGCGGCAGGGGCGGGAGAGGCGCCCGATCGCGTGGAGGAAGCAACGGACAGGCAGGCACAAGGCAGGCCCGGCGACGGGCCGGCGCCTGCCGCACGCCTGTCCGGCCGGGTCAAGTGGTTCGATGTCGGCAAGGGCTTCGGCTTCGTGGCTGCCGATGATGGCGGCGGGGACATCCTCATCCACTACAACCTCCTGGCCCGGCACGGTCGGAAATCGGTGCCGGAAGGCGCCCGGGTGGTGGTGGAAACCGTGCATGGCCCGCGCGGCCGCCAGGCTTCGGCCATCCTCGACCTCGACCTGACGACGGCCATCGAGGACAATGGCGGCGCGCGGTCGGGCGCCCGCGGGCCGCGGACCGATCCGCTGGACTTCCTGGACAAAGCCGGCGATTTCGAGCCCGTTCAGGTGCGCTGGTTCAACCGCGTGAAGGGCTATGGCTTCCTGTTGAGGGATGATGGTGTCACCCAGGCGTTCGTTCACATGGAAACGGTCCGCCGGGGCGGTTTCGAGACGCTGCTGCCCAACCAGCGCCTCCTCGCCCGCGTCCACGACGGCCCGCGCGGCGCGCTGGCGGTGGCAATCGGGCCGCAGTCGGGCGACTAGCTGCCTTCTTGCCCTCCTGCTGGCCGTCGGCCTGCCGGCCACGCCGCCGGCGCCCGCCCGCGCGCCGGCCGTCGCCGAGGCCGGCAGGCCGCAGACCGGCCTTCGGGTCGTGCCGCTCACCATCGAGACGTCGGACGGGCGGACGCATCGCTACCGCGTGGAAGTGGCGGAAACGGCCGCCCAGCAGGCGCATGGGATGATGTTCCGCACCAGGGTGCCGCCCGGCACGGGCATGATCTTCCCCATGCGCCCGCCCCGGCCGGCCGCCTTCTGGATGCAGAACACCTTCGTCAGCCTCGATCTCGTGTTCATCGGCGCCGACGGCCGGGTTCGCAACATCGCCGAGCGGGCCGTGCCGCGGTCGGAGGCGCTGCTCGCCTCGGCCGGCCCGGTCGCCGCCGTGCTCGAGCTGGCCGGCGGCGAAGCCGAGCGAATCGGCCTGAAGCCCGGCGACCGGATCCACTGGCCCGGCTGAGCCCCGCCTTGCAGGCTCCGCCGCGCCGGCCTAAGGCAAGCGCCATGGGCTTCAACCTGTTCACCTGGTGGTCTGGCTGCACCTTCGGCACCTGGGTCAAGACGCTGGTGCGCGGCCGCGAGGTCGGCCGCGACGCCGACGGGAACATCTATTACGAGGATCGCCGGGGCAGCGGGCGTCGCTGGGTGATCTACGCGGCCGACACCGATTCCAGCCGGGTGCCGCCCGAATGGCACCTCTGGCTGCACCATACCCGCGCCGAACCGCCGAGCCAGGTGCCGCTGCCGGCGAAGGCCTGGGAACGGCCGTGGCGGCCCAATCCGACGGGCACGCCGAAGGCCGAGCGGCCGCGCGGTGCGCTGGCAGCCGGCGGGCAGCGCGCGTCGGCCGCCGCCGACTATCGCGCCTGGACCCCCGGGACCTGAAGCGCGGGCCGACCCCGTCATGTCGCAGCTTCTGAAGGAACATCTGGGCGAGGCGCTGGCCGGCCTCGCCGTGCTGGGAGTCGCCGCCGGCTTCCTGGCCTTCGCGCTCGACCGGACGGGGCTGGGCGGCGGCGGCACCTACGAGCTGACGGCCCGCTTCCCCAACGCGACGGGAATCGCCGTCGGGTCCGACGTGCGGGTCTCGGGCCTCAAGGTCGGCACGGTGACGGCCCAGCGCCTCGACCCGGCGAGCTTCCAGGCGGTCGTCACGCTGGCCGTCAACCGCGGCGTGGTGCTGCCGGCCGACAGTTCGGCGGCGATCACCTCGGAAGGCCTGCTGGGCGGGAGCTACATCGCGCTGGTGCCCGGCGGCGACGAGGAACGGCTGGTGCCGGGCGACGAGATCACCGACACGCAGGGCGCGACCGACCTGATGGGGCTGATCGGATCGGTCATCAACCGCAGCGGCGAGCCGGCCCCGGCGGCGGCCGCGCCCCCTGCTCCATGACCGGGCGCCGGGCCGGCGCGCCCGGCCTGCTGCTGCTGGCCGGCGCCGCCGCTGCCCAGACGGCGCAGGCGCCACGCCCGCCGTCCGCTGCGGCCCCGGCCCCGGCGGCCCGGGCGGCCCCGGCAGCGCCTGCGGCAGCCGACGACGGGGTCGCGGTGCTGGCCGCCCTCGACAAGCGGCTGGGCACCACGGCGGAGTTCCGGGTTCGCCCGGGCGAGCGCTTCCGCTTCGGCCGGCTGGAGGGCCTCTACCACGGCTGCGAGCGCACCCAGCCGCACGAGCGGCCGCAGTCCGGCGCCTTCGTGCAGCTGACGGTCACGCCGCCGGCGCGGCGAGGCCAGCCGGCGCCGGCCCCCGAGCGCGTCTTCTCGGGCTGGCTGTTCGCCGAGTCGCCGTCGCTCAACCCGTTCGTGCACCCCGTCTATGACGTCTGGCTCAGAAGCTGCACGATGCGCATGCCCGACGGCCCGGCGCCCGCCAGGCGCCCGGGCGGAACGGTCACGTCGGGCGCGCAGCCGAAGGGCACTCCGAGCGGCGCCAGCGGGACGGCGTCGCCGCCGCCCGCGCCCGAGTCCAGCGCCCCCCAGTCGGCCCCGGCGGCGACTGCGCCCGACAGCAGCTGAAGATACTGGCGCCGGGGAATCTCGATCCCGCCGAAGCGGGCCAGGTGGGGGGTGAGGAACTGGGTGTCGAGCAGCCGGAACCCGCCGGCCGACAGCCGCGCCACCAGATGCGCCAGCGCCGCCTTCGATGCATCGGTCGCCAGGCTGAACATGCTTTCGCCGAAGAAGGCGCCACCGATGCGCACCCCATAGAGGCCGCCGACCAGGCGGCCGTCGGGCGACCAGGCCTCGATCGAGTGGGCGTGGCCCTCGGCACGGAGCCGCAGATAGGCATCGAAGATGGTCGGGTTGATCCAGCTTTCCTCCCGCCCCGGCCGGGTCGCGGCGCAGTGGCGGAGCACCGCCTCGAAGGCGAGGTCGCGGCTGTGCAGGAAGCGGCCGGCCTTCAGCGCGCGCGCCAGCGACCGGGCGAGGTGGAATCCGTCGATCGGCAGGATGCCCCGCCGGCGGGGCTCCACCCAGAAGACATCCTCGGCATCGCGGGTGTCGGCCATGGGGAACAGGCCGGCCCGATAGGCGCGCAGCAGCAGACCGGTATCGAGCCGGCGCAGGCTGCCGATCCCGGGCCAGCCGGTCAGCCCGCCCATGCCCGATATCCAGACCTGCCTGCCGCTCGTGACCGGTCGCGCCGATGCCCCGGCATCGCAAAGCTCCCGCGCTGGTGACTGGCTGCATGCTGCGACCCGGCCGGCGATTTGTCAAAGGCCCGGCGGCTGTCGTTCAGCCGGGCGCAAGTCTGGTCGCGCCAGCGGTTGATGCGGCACGCCGGCGCCCGCTATCGCGGCGCCGCACGGCAGGGAAAGAGCGCATATGGCGGGATCGTGGCGGGGCATGAAGGGGCTGGGGCTGCTGGCGGCCGGCGCCGTGGGCGGGCTGGCCTTCGCCCTGGCGCTGAACCAGCACAACGGAACGGGAACGGTGGCTGCCCAGGAAGCGGCCGAACTGGCCCGCGCGGCCGGCGGTCAGCAGCCCGACCGCACGGTTCCGGCCGGCACCGCCCAGGTCAACCTGTCGTTCGCGCCGGTCGCGCGCACGGTGCAGCCCGCCGTCGTCAACATCTACACCGCCCGTGTCGTGCGGCAGCGGCAGGCGATGGACCCCTTCTTCTCCATCTTCCAGGCCCAGCCGCGGGTCGAGAATTCGCTGGGCTCGGGCGTGATCGTCGATCCGTCCGGCCTTGTCATCACCAACAACCATGTGGTGGCCGGCGCCGAGCAGATCATCGTCGCGCTCGCCGACCGGCGCGAGTATCCCGCCCGGCTGGTGTTCGCCGAGCCCCGCCTCGATCTCGCGCTGCTCAGGATCGATCCCGGCGGCGCCCGCCTGCCGGCCGCCCGCCTCGGCGACAGCGACCGCGCGCAGGTGGGCGACCTGGTGCTCGCCATCGGCAATCCGTTCGGTGTGGGGCGGACGGTGACGCAGGGGATCGTCTCGGCGGTCGCGCGCACGGGGATCGGCATTTCCGACACCCAGTTCTTCATCCAGACGGATGCCGCCATCAACCAGGGCAATTCGGGCGGCGCACTCGCCAACATGGCCGGCGAGGTCATCGGCATCAACACCGCGATCCTGACCGGCGGGCGCGACGGTGGCTCGATCGGGCTGGGGTTCGCGGTGCCGTCGAACATGGTGCGGATCTTCCTGCGCGCGGCCGAGACCGGCCGCTTCGTGACCGCCTGGATCGGCGCCGAAGGCGAGGCGCTGACCACCGAGACGGCGGCGCAGGCCGGGCTGGAGCGGCCGACGGGCATGCTGGTGACCGGCGTGTCGCCCGGCTCGCCGGCCGCACGCGCCGGCTTGCGGCCTGGCGACATCATCTATGCGATCGACGGCAAGACGGTGCTCGACCCCGCCAGCCTGCGCTACCAGATCGCGACCCAGCCGGTCGGTGGTTCCGTGACGCTGACGGTGGTGCGCAACCGCCGGGCGGAAAATCTGCAGCTGGACCTGGTGGCGCCGCCCGAAAACCCGCCACGCCAGCTGACCCAGCTGCCCGGCGGCAGCATCTTCGCCGGCATCTCGATCGCCAATCTGTCGCCGGCGCTGGCGCAGGAGCTGGGCGCGGGCCTGCCCGAGCGGGGCGTGGTGGTGGTGCAGGTGCCGCGGCAGGCGCCGGCTGCAATCACCGGCTTTCCCCGGCCGGGCGACGTGATCGAGTCGGTCAACGGCAAGCCGGTGCGAACGGTCGAGGATGTCCGCTCGGCGCTCGCCGCCAGCCCGGGCCGCACGCAGTTCGGGCTCAACCGGGGCGGGCAGCGGGTCGAGTGCCTGTTCCAGGCGCCGCGCAGCTTCGGGTGCCGGGCGCTGGCCTGACCGGTCGCAACCCCCGGTCGTGCCTGCGCACGAAAAAGCCCGCCTGCGCACGAAAAGGCCCGCCTGCGGGAGGAACGCAGGCGGGCCGCTCGGAGGAGCTTTTGCAGCCGCTCAGGCGATGGCGTTGAGCCCGCGATCTTCGGGCAGCGGGGTGCCAAGCCGGGTCCGGCCCGGACTGCCCGTGCCGGTCGCAAGCCCGGCAAGGCCGAAGAACGCCAGCGCGACGACCCAGACGGCCGGATCGCTGACACCGCCGGCCGCCAGGCCCGTGGCGGCGAGCGCCGGAACAGCCGTGACGCTGGCGACTGTTCCGGCAATGATCATCTTCTTGTTGATCCGCATGACATCCCACTCCCGGCTTGCTTTGTTTCGGCGTGTCTTCGCCGTTGCGTTCGTTATATCCGGTGTCTTGTTCGACGTCTCGACAATGCAGTCCTAACCGCGTGAAAGCAATGGCCAGTGTGTTAACCACTGCAAAGCTTGCCGGCTATTTTCGGCTTCGCAAATATTCGTCACTGTCCATGCCGCAAGTCCCGACATGCGAAGGCCCGACCAGCTCCGGCCGGGCCCTCAAATGCAGGCAGGTCGTGTGGTGGACGCCTTCGACCCCTCAGGCGCGGACGCGCGGAACCGCCGGCCTGCGCCGCATCGACAGGCCGATCAGGCCGAAGCCGGCCAGCATCAGCGCCCAGCTGCGCGGCTCGGGAACCACGGCGGTGAGCACGCGGATCATGTCGCCCGGGCTGCTGGCCGTCATCCGCACATTGACACGCCAGGGGTTGAACAGGTCCACCTGCGCGACGTCATTGGCTTCCAGCCCCACGCCGCCCGGCATGCTGTAGATCGTGCCCGGTGCGCCCAGCTGCGCATTGGTGGCGATCAGCCCCGGGCGGGTGGTGATGATGCCGAGCACCCGGCCATCGAACTCGACCCAGCCGTTGACGGTGCGCGACGCGACCGGATCGAAGGCGACGACGTGCGCGTTCACCCGCCGGCCGGCCGCGATCGGGGCGCCGATGGTGGGCAGCAGCGCAGCCGGCAGCAGCACCCGCTGCCTTTCGTCGAAGGCGATCAGGTTCAGCGACTGGAGGTTGTTCTGCCCCACGGCCGGCGGCGGCGCGATCAGCTGGAAGACGCCGCCCTGGGCCACGGCATTGCCGCTGGCCGCCTGGCCGATGACGACCGCCGCGCCCGCCGGGGCCGACAGCGCGAAGGACGCACACAACAAGGTGGTGAAGCGGGCCAGCCCCATGGCGATTCCCTTGCGACCGTTGCTGTTGTTCTTGTCGGTTCTGTTCTTGGCCTCGCCCGCACCGGGGAAGCGCCGCCGCCCTAGGATGGTTACCGGGCGTCAAGCAAGCCGGAAAATGTAATGTTCCGTTACAACTTCCCCGGCCCTGTGCCGGCTTTGCCACAGCCAGGTCAGGCCGGGTCGGCGAACTCCAGAATGACGGCGTCGACGGCGAGGCTGTCGCCCGGCTTCGCGTGGAGCTTCGCCACCCGGGCCGCCCGCTCGGCGCGCAGCACATTTTCCATCTTCATGGCCTCCACCACCGCGAGCGGCTGCCCGGGCTGCACCGCCTCGCCCTCTGCGACGTGCAGCGCGACTACGAGGCCCGGCATGGGGCACAGCAGGAAGCGCGAGGTATCGACGGCCGCCTTGGGCAGCATGTGGCGGGCGAGTTCGGCCGTGCGCGGCGTCAGGAACCGCACCCGGTGCTGCCGCCCCTGCCGTGTCAGCCGGAACCCGGCGCCGGCCCGGTCGACCTGGGCGGCCAGCGGCAGTCCGTCGACCAGCAGCTCGACGATGCCCGAGACCGGCACCCGGCCCGGCGTCTCCACGAGGTGCGCCGCCCCGGCAACCGTCACCGTCCAGCCGCCGTCGCGTGGCTCCAGCGTCACGGGATGCTGCGCGCCGTCCAGCTCCACCACCCAGTCGGCGGCCGCTGTCTCGCCGTCGAGCCGGCCATCGACGGCGGCCGCGCGGCGGACGCCCGCCTGGCCGATCACGGCAGCGAGCGCCAGCAGGTGCGGAAGGGATTCGGAATCGGGGGGTGCGCCGGCAAAGCCGTCGGGGAATTCCTCGGCGATGAAGCCCGTCGTCACGTCGGTGCCGGCCCGGAAGCGCGGGTGGCGCATCACGGCCGACAGGAAATCCGCATTGTGGCTGATTCCGCGCACCAGATAGCGGTCGAGCGAGTCGAGCTGCCGCTCGGCCGCCTCGTCGCGGGTTTCGCCATGGGTGATCAGCTTGGCGATCATCGGGTCGTAGAACATGGAGATCTCGCTGCCCTCGACGACGCCGCTGTCCACCCGGACGCCCGGCGCCGGCGGCGGCTCGCGATAGTGGGTCAGCCGGCCGATGGAGGGCAGGAAGCCGCGATAGGGATCCTCGGCGTAGAAGCGGGTCTCGATGGCATGGCCCCGGATCGAGAGATCGGCCTGGGCAAAGCCCAGCCTTTCGCCAGCGGCCACGCGGATCATCTGCTCGACAAGGTCGAGGCCGGTGATGCATTCGGTGACGGGATGCTCCACCTGCAGGCGGGTGTTCATTTCCAGGAAGTAGAAGCTGCGGTCGGCGCCGGCGATGAACTCGACGGTGCCGGCCGAGAAATAGCCCACCTTGCGCGCCAGCTCCACGGCCTGCGCGCCCATGGCGGCGCGCATGTCCGGCGTGACGAAGGGCGAGGGCGCCTCCTCCACCACCTTCTGGTGGCGGCGCTGGATCGAACAGTCGCGCTCGAACAGGTGGACGATGTTGCCGTGCCGGTCGCCCAGCAGCTGGATCTCGATGTGGCGCGGCTGTTCGATGAACTTCTCGATGAACAGGCGGTCGTCCCCGAAGCTTGCCTTCGCCTCGCGGCGGACGGCATCGAACCCCTCGCGCAGCTCGGCCTCGCCGAAGGCCAGCCGCATGCCCTTGCCGCCGCCGCCGGCCGAAGCCTTCATCATCACCGGATAGCCGATGTCGGCGGCGATCCGCGCGGCCTCGTCGGCGTCGGCGATCTCGCCGACATGGCCCGGCACCACATTGACACCGGCCGCAACCGCCAGCTTCTTCGATTCGATCTTGTCGCCCATGGCAGCGATCGCGGCCGAGGGCGGGCCGATGAAGACGAGCCCCGCTGCCTCCACGGCCTTCACGAACCACTCGCGCTCCGACAGGAAGCCGTAGCCGGGATGGATGGCCTGCGCCCCGGTCGCGTGCGCGGCCGCGATGATCTTCTCGCCCAGCAGGTAGGATTGGGCCGCCGGTGGCGGCCCCAGGTGCACCGCCTCGTCGGCGAGCGCGACGTGCAGCGCTGCTGCATCGGCATCGGAATAGACGGCAACGGTCCCGATCGAGAGGCGCCGGCAGGTGCGGATGACCCGGCAGGCGATCTCGCCCCGGTTGGCGATCAGGATCTTCTCGAACGGCTTTGCTGCTGTCGCCAACGGGCTCCCCTTCCCGGCCTGGGCCTCATGGGGGCTAAAAGGACGGCGCGGGCGGGCCCGTCAAGAGCCACCGGCCTGTCGCACGGGGCTGTCGTTCGCGCAGGCCCGTCAGGCCTTCTCCAGCGTGCACTGCAGCGGGTGCTGGTGCTGCTTGGCGAAATCCATCACCTGCGTGACCTTGGTTTCGGCGACTTCGTAGGTGAAGATGCCGCACACCCCCACACCGCGCTGGTGCACATGCAGCATCACGCGTGTCGCATCCTCGAGGCTCATCCGGAAGAAGCGCTGCAGCACATGCACGACGAACTCCATCGGCGTATAGTCGTCGTTGAGCATCAGCACCTTGTAGAGCGAGGGCTTGCGGGTCTCCGCGCGGGTGCGGGTGACGACGCCGGTCGCGGCATCGCGGCCGGCGTCGTCATCGCCGCCATTGCCCGCACCGGAGCCGCCCGCCGGGCCGCCCGCCAGTCGCCAGTCGAAACCCATGCCGATCCTCACCGCGCCACGCCGACAGATCCTGCCCTCGAGACCGGCGTGCCCCACGAGCCGACAACGCCTCGGCACGAAGCCTCGGCACGAACGCGGGCACAGTCCCGTCAACCGCTGCAGATAGCCAAAGGGGCCCGGGCGGTCAAAGGCGCGCCCCGGCATCGGTCGATGCGCCGCAGGCCGGCGCAGGTCCGGGCCATTGCCCGGACCTGCCCCTTCGTCCATGAGGCAGGCAGACATTGTTCATGAGGCAGCCAGACATTGCCCGCCACGACATCGGCGCCCCTTGCCCCGGAGCCTGATCGCTTGACCCGTCCGATTGCCCTCCTGACGCTCCTTGCCCTCGTGCTGGCCGCGCCGGCCTGCTCGCTGCTGGGCGGCGATGGCGCCGGCAGCGGCAACAAGGGCGGCGGCGGCCCGGGCGGAAGTCGCGCGCCCAGCGTGATCGTCGGCACTGTCGAGGCCACGCAAGTGCAGGATTCGCTCGAGGCGGTCGGCACGGCGCGGGCCAATGAGCAGGCCGATCTCAACTCCACCGTCACCGAGCGGATCGCGCGAATCAACTTCGCCGATGGCGCCCATGTGCCGAAGGGTGCCGTGATCGCCGAACTGGTGCGCGACCAGCAGGGCGCCACCCAGCGCGAGGCGCTGGCCCGGCTGACCGAGGCCGAACTCCAGCTCGACCGCCTGAAGCAGCTGCAGGCGCAGGGCTTTGCCACCAGGGCGCGCGTGGAGCAGCAGCAGGCCGCCGTCGACGTCGCCCGCGCCCAGGCGCAGCAGGCCGGCGCCCAGATCGCCGACCGGGTGATCCGCGCGCCCTTTTCCGGCTGGCTGTCGCTTCGCCGGATCTCGCCGGGCGAAGTCGTGACGGCCGGCACCACGATCGTCACCATCGTCGATCACAGCCGGATCAAGCTCGACTTCACGGTGCCCGAAACCTTCGTGCCGGCCCTCCAGCCCGGCCTCGAGATCAGCGCCCGGGCCGCTGCCTTTCCCGGTGAAGTCTTCCGGGGCCGGGTCGCCTCGGTCGATCCGGTGATCGATCCCGTCACCCGCTCGGCGACGGCGCGCGCCATCCTGCCCAATGCCGACCTGCGCCTGCGCCCCGGCATGCTGATGACGGTGGACGTGAAATCGCCCCCGCGCGAGGCGCTGACCGTGCCGGAGCTCGCCGTCATCGGCGAAGGCTCGGGCGCCTATGTCTGGAAGGTCGGCCCCGAGAATGAGGTTGCCCGCACCCCGGTCGGAATCGGCAGCCGGCGCGAGGGCCGGATCGAGATCACCCAGGGGCTGTCGGCCGGCGACCGGATCGTGACCGAAGGCACGGTCAAGATCCGCGGCCCCGGGCCGATCCGCCCCGTGGAGGCCCTGGCTGACGGCGCGGCACCTGCGGCAGGCGGCCCGGCGGCGGGCGACCAGAAGGCGGCAGGCGGTCGGGCGCCAGCCGGCAAGGCGGCTTGATCCTCTCCGACATTTCCGTCCGCCGGCCGGTCTTCGCGACCGTGCTGTCGCTGCTGCTGGTGCTCGTGGGGGTCGTTTCCTTCACCCGGCTGCCGGTGCGCGACCTGCCGGCCATCGAGCCGCCGATCGTGTCGGTGGACACCATCTACCGGGGTGCCAATGCCCAGGTCGTCGAGAACCAGATCACCCAGCTGATCGAGGACCGGGTCTCCGGGATCGAGGGTATCGACAGCATCATCTCGCGCTCGCGCGATGGCCGCTCGGACATCACCATCGAGTTCAACGCCGCCCGCAACATCGATGCGGCCGCCAACGATGTGCGCGACCGGGTGGCGGCCGTCGTCAGCCAGCTGCCGCAGGAAGCCGAGCCGCCGCGCATCAGCAAGGTGGATGTCGATGCCCAGCCGATCCTCTGGATGACACTCACGCATCCCCAGTGGTCGGCGATGCAGCTGACCGACTATGCCGACCGGGTTCTGGTGGATCGCTTCGCGGCGGTGAACGGTGTCAGCCGGGTGCAGATCGGCGGCGAGGCACGCCCTGCGATGCGGGTCTGGCTGTCGCGCAACCAGCTGGTCGCCTTCGGGCTGACGGCGGCCGACATCGAACAGGCGCTGCGGCGCCAGAATGTCGAGCTTCCGGCCGGCCGGATCGAGGGCGACGCCACCAACCTCACCGTGCGCGTGACGCGGCAGTTCAACAGCACCGCCGATTTCGAGCGGCTGATCGTCGGGCGCGGGTCCGACGGCTATCTTGTCCGCCTTGGCGACGTGGCCCGAGTCAGCCTGGAGCCCGAGAACCGCTACAGCCTCTTCCGCTCGAACGGCGAGCAGGCGGTCGGCATCGGGATCGTCCGCCAGTCCGGCGCCAACACGCTGCAGGTGGCGCGGGACGTCAAGGCCGAGCTGGACTCGATCCGCGCCATCCTGCCCGATGGCATGGACATCGCCATCGGCTCCGACAGCTCGCTGTTCATCGACCGCGCCATCCGCAACGTCTGGGTGACGCTTGCCGAGGCCGCCCTGCTGGTCGTTGCCGTCATCTTCATCTTCCTGGGCTCGCTTCGCGCCACGCTCATCCCGGCGATCACCGTCCCGATCTGCCTCATCGCCACCTTCGCGGTGCTCTATCTGCTGGGCTATTCGCTGAACCTGCTCACCCTGCTCGCCTTCGTGCTGGCGATCGGGCTCGTCGTCGATGACGCGATCGTGGTGCTCGAGAACATCTACTACCGGATCGAGAAGGGCGATCCGCCCCTCGTCGCCGCGTTCGACGGCGCCCGCCAGGTGGGCTTTGCCGTGGTGGCGACAACGGTCGTCGTGTGCTCGGTGTTCGTCCCGCTCTACTTCATCGCGGGTTCGACGGGGCTGCTGTTCCGGGAACTGGCCGGCGCGATGATCGGCGCGATCGCCTTCTCGGGCTTCGTTGCCCTGTCGCTCACCCCCATGCTGTGCTCGAAGCTGCTTCGGCGCGAGACCGGCCAGACCGCCTTCAGCACCTGGTTCGACCGCCACTTCGGGCGGGCCCAGGCGCGCTACGTCCGCACGCTCGACCGGGTGCTCGACCGGCCGTTCCTGGTCGGCGGAACCGCAGTCGTGATCGTCGCGCTGTTCGGGTTCCTGGGCACGACGCTGCCCGCCGAACTCGCGCCCGAGGAGGATACCGGCAACTTCTTCGTGAACGTCCAGGCCGCCGAGGGCACCGGCTTCGACCGGATGTCCAGCTACATGAAAGACCTCCAGGACAGGCTGCTGCCGATGGTGGGCGAAGGCCAGCCCGTCCGCCGGATGCTGGTGAGCGCACCGGCCGGCTTCGGCCTGACCGAGGATTTCGCGAGCGGCGCGATGACCGTGTTCCTGGTCCCCTGGGAGGAACGGACGGTCTCCACCCGGAACGTGCTGGACGAGTTCCAGAAGGTGCTGGGCCAGGATCCGCGGATCCGCGGCAACGCAACGACCGGCACCAGCCTCAGCCGCGGGCGGGGCCGGCCGATCCAGCTGGTCATCGCCGGCGGCAGCTTCGAGGAGCTGACGCAGGCGCGCGACGCCATCTTCCGGGCAGCCGAGGGCAATCCCGGAATCGTCGATCTCGACAGCGACTACCGCGAGACCCGGCCGCAGCTGATCGTGGACATCGACACCACCCGCGCCGGCGACCTCGGCGTGTCCGTCGCCGACATCGGCGCGACGCTGGAGACGATGATGGGCAGCCGCCGCGTCACCACCTTCATCGACCGCGGCGAGGAATATCAGGTCGTCCTCCAGGCCGAGGATGCGGACCGGGCGACGCCCGACAATCTGGGCAGCATCTTCGTGCGCTCGGGCACCTCGCGCGAGCTGGTGCCGCTGTCGAACCTGGTTTCCCTGCGGGAGGCAGCGCAGGCCGGCGAGCTCGGGCGGTTCAACAAGCAGCGCGCGATCACCATCCAGGGCAGCCTGGGGCCGGGCACGACGCTGGGCGAGGCGCTCGACTTCCTGGAAGCCGTCGCGCTCGAGCAGCCGCAGGTGACGGCGATCGGCCACCGCGGCGAATCCCGCCAGCTGCGGCAGACCGGCTCGTCGCTGTGGGTGGTGCTGGCGCTGACGGTGGTGCTGGTGTTCCTGGTGCTCGCCGCCCAGTTCGAGAGCTTCATCCACCCGGCCGTCATCATCCTGACGGTGCCGCTCGCCATCGGCGGCGGGCTGTTCGGCCTGTGGGCGACCGGGGGCACGCTCAACCTCTACTCGCAGGTGGGCATCGTCATGCTCGTCGGGCTGGCAGCCAAGAACGGAATCCTGATCGTGGAGTTCGCAAACCAGCTGCGCGATGCCGGGCGCCCCTTCCGCAACGCCATCGTGGAAGCAGCCGAGCGCCGCCTGCGCCCGGTTCTCATGACCTCGATCGCCACCGTTGCGGGCGCCGTCCCGCTGATGCTGGCAAGCGGTGCCGGCGCCGGCTCCCGCCAGGCCATCGGCGTGGTGGTCGTGTTCGGGGTCAGCATCGCGACGCTGCTGACGCTGTTCGTCATTCCCACCTTCTATGCCGCCTTCGCACGGCGCACGCGCTCGCCCGAGGCGGTTGCACGCGAGCTGGCGCGCGAACGCGCCGCACGGGCGGCCGAAACCGGCGCCGGGGCGGCCCCGCAACCGGCGGAATAGCCATCGCCGGGCCGCGGGGGGGTCGCAATCGGCCGGGGATCGATTATCTGCGCTTCTGTCTTGTGCGCAAGGAGGGGCCGGCTTTCGCCCGCCCCAGCCATGAAAGGTCGGCCGATGCAGAACCAGAACCCGCTGTTCGAGGATGTCTCGCGGCTGCTCTCGTCCGTGGCCGGCACCATGGCGGGCGCCGGGCGCGAGGCCGAAGCGCGCCTGAAGGAAAAGCTGCGCGAGGCGGTGGGCGGCCTCGACATGGTGAGCCGCGAGGAGTTCGAGGCCGTCAAGGCCATGGCCGCGTCCACCAGGGCCGAGCTGGAAGCGCTGAAGGCCAGCCTTGCCGCCGGAACCGGCCGCGCCGAACCCGCTGCGGCCGCCACCGCAAGGCCGGCACGCCGCGCCGCGAAACCCAAGGCCGACTGACACGCGCACATATCCACAGTCAAAGCGGCCCGGTGCCACGGCGGTGCTTGCCAGCGCCGGCGCACTTCCGCAATATCTGGGGGGTCGGGCCTGATCGGACCCCCTACGCCTAGAGGAACCCCGGATGACCAGCCTGCAGTTCGACATCGGTGCCGAGCCGTCGGCCCCCATCGACACGCTGGAGCATTATTTCGCCAGCCACAACTGGGCGTTCGAGCGCGAGGGCGATGAGGAGATCGTCACCACCGTCAAGGGCAGCTGGTCCGACTATGAGCTTCGCGCCCTGTGGCGCGAGGAGGACCGGGTGCTGCAGTTCATCGCCATGACCGGGATCAACGCCAATGCAGCGCGCGGCGAGGCGGATGTCAGGGCCAACCTGCACGAGACGCTGGCGCTGGTGAACGAGCAGCTGTGGATCGGCCATTTCGAACTGTGGTCGAGTGACGGCGCCCTCCTGTTCCGGCATGCAGCCCTGCTGGACGGGCCCGAGGATGCGGCACTCAGCCTCACCCAGGCGCATGCGCTGGTCGATGCCGCCATTGACGAGTGCGAACGCTATTATCCGGTGTTCCAGTTCGTTCTGTGGGGCGGCAAGTCCCCGCGCGAGGCGCTGGCGGCCGCGATGGTGGAAACCGAAGGCGAGGCCTGACCGGCGACTGCGGCTTTCGAGTCGCGCTCATTTTTTTGCATTTCTGCGCCGAGCCCGTCCCGGTCGCCGTCGGGCAGCCCGGCTTCCGGGTTCATCACGGCACAGCCACCGCGTCCATCCTGCTGCATGGCAAAAAGGCATGGCCATGGCACACATGGCTGATATTTCGTTCATATCATCTTCAGCCTGCACCTCCATGTTGCACTGCACCATCAAATGTGAGAGGAATCTGCGTGCCGCTCAAATTTCCTGTTGACGGAAACTGAGCGCTACTCTAATTCCCCACCATTGAATTGAGCGCCACTCGAAAAGCGGCGCCGGCAGAATGGGGCCCCGCGGTGGGGCCGCCTGCCGAAAGGCCAGGGAAAGGATCACGTCATGCGTGCCATCAACGTGTCGCTTGCTGCCCTCGCTGCCGCCATCGCCTTTTCGGGCGCGCCGGCTGCCGCCAGTGCCGAAGCCTGCGCTGCCGCGCCGGCCAAGCTCCGGGCGCTTGCCGCCTCGGCCGATGCCTCGACCGCCCGCAAGGCCGAGCGCAACATCGCCACCGGCGAAGCCCTGTGCGAAGCCCGCAACCGCGCCGAAGCCGCCAGGAAGTTCAACCTCGCGGCCCGCGCGCTCGGCACCGAGCTTGCAGCCGTGCTCGCCAGCGAAACGACCGCGCTGGCCCGATAGTCTCCCTCGGCGGGCCGCACCCTCCCCCTCCCAGCGGCCCGTTCGAACCTGAAGGCGGCGGCTCCCCCGGGCCGCCGCCTTCCTCCTTCTCACGGCCGGAACCGCCGCTTGCATGCCGGGCGCCGCCTCTGCCACATGTCCGCATGGCTGACCTCTGCCTCAGGACCGACCTCGGCATCGCCCGCCTCCTGCTCGACCGCCCCGCCAAGCGCAATGCGCTCGACCAGGCCATGTGGGAGGCAATCCCCGGCCTCGTGGCCGAGGCCATGGCCGATCCGGCGGTCGCCGTGCTGATCCTCGGCTCGACGACGCCGGGCATCTTCTCGGCCGGGGCGGACATCGCCGAATTCGCGGCCCGAAGCCTGGATTCCGGCTGGCGCGCCGCCAACCAGGCCGCCATCCGCGCCGCGCACCTCGCCATCGCCCGCGCCCCCAGGCCGGTGATCGCTGCCATCGACGGCGACTGCATCGGCGGCGGCTGCGGGCTGGCGCTGGCCGCCGACCTCAGGATCGCGGCGCCCGGTGCCAGGTTCGGCATCACGCCCGCCCGCCTCGGGCTCGTCTATTCGCTGCACGACACCAAGCTGCTCGTCGATCTCGTCGGTCCCGGCCAGGCCAAGCGCATGCTGTTCACGGGCGCCCTGCTCGATGCCGCCGAGGCGCAGCGGATCGGCCTCGTCGAGCAGCTCGCCACCGATCCGATGGCAGCCGCCGGCGCGCTCGCGCAGGCCATGCAGGCCGTCAGCGGCGACAGCCAGGCCGCCATCAAGGGGATCATCCGCCGCATCCTCGACGGCGCCACCGATGACGACGCGGCGAGCGCAGCCCTGTTCGACGCGGCCTTCACCAGCGCCGACTTCCACGAGGGCGTCGCGGCCTTCCTCGAGCGGCGGCCGGCCCGCTTCCCCAGCCGGACCGCGCCTGAATGAGGCGGATCGAGGGGGCCGATCGCGGCCTGCTGCTGGTGTGCGACCATGCCTCGAACGCGGTTCCAGCCGGGATCGACCCCGGGATCGATCCGGCCCTGCTGGAGACCCACATCGCCCTCGACATCGGCGCGGCGGCGGTGACGGAAAGGGTCGCCGCAGCGCTCGACTGCCCGGCCTGGCTGGCGGCGCTCTCGCGCCTCGTCGTCGACACGAACCGCCCGCCCGAGCTGGCGATCCCCGAACGCTCGGACGGAATCGATCTGCCCGGCAACCGCGACCTGTCGCCCGCGGCGCGCGCTGCCCGGCTGGCCCTGCATGCCGCCTTTCACGACGGGCTCGCGGCGCTGGTCGCCGTCGCCGCCGCCGCCGCGCGGCCGCTGCTCGTCTCGATCCACAGCTTCACGCCGGCGCTTGCCACCGATCCCACCCCCCGCCCCTGGCCCGTTGCCATCCTGTGGAACGAGGACGATCGCGCCGCCGGGCTGGCACTTGCCCACTTGCGCGCCCGCACCGATCTCGGCGGCCCGGTCGGCGCCAACGAGCCCTATTCCGGCCGGGTGCTGAACTACACCATGGATCGCCATGCCGAAGCGAACGGGCTTCCCTATCTGGGCTTCGAGATCCGACAGGACCTGATCGGCGGGCAGGCCGGTGTTGCCCGCTGGGCAGCGATCCTCGCCGACACCATCCGCGCCACCCGGGCCGCGCTGCCGTGCTGAGGCTGCTCGCCCGCCTGTTCGTCGGGCTTGTCCTGTTCAGCCTGCTGTGGGTCGTCGCCTACCGCTGGCTCGGGCCGCCCGCCACCAGCCTGATGCTGCGCGACCGGATGGCGGGAATCGAGGTCAGCCACCGGCCGGTGCCGCTGTCCGGCATCTCCATCAACCTCGCGCGTGCGGTGATCGCGGCGGAAGACGCCAATTTCTGCACGCACCGGGGCTTCGACGTGGAAGCGATCGAGAAGGCCATGGCAGCCAACGAGGCCAGCGGCCGCCTGCGCGGCGCCTCCACCATCAGCCAGCAGACCGCGAAGAACGCCTTCCTGTGGCCGGACCGGAGCTGGCTGCGCAAGGGGCTGGAAGCCTGGTTCACCGTGCTGATCGAGGCGATCTGGGGCAAGGCCCGGATCCTGGAGGTCTATCTCAACATCGCCGAATGGGGGCGCGGCATCTATGGCGCGGAGGCCGCGAGCCGGCACTATTTCGGCAAGGCCGCGCGCGACCTGACCCGGGCCGAGGCCGCCCGGCTCGCCGCCATCCTGCCACAGCCCCTCAAGCGCGACGCCGCCCGCCCCGGCCCCTTCACGCAGCGCTATGCCGCCACCATCCAGGCCCGGATGCGCGTGGTGGCAAACGAGGGGCTGGACGCCTGCGTGCGATGAGGCCGGGCCCGCCGCGGCCTCCGGGTCAATCGTAGGTGGGCCCCGCGTTCGCGGGCAAAGCCCGCAAAGCGGGCCGGCCGGCCGGGCGAGCGGCGAGCCCGGGGGGCCCGTGCTGCGCCCTGGCCGCGGCCGCCGCTACGCCGTCCACCCCCCGTCGATCACCAGCTCACTGCCGGTCATGTAGCTTGCCTCGTCCGAGGCGAGGAAGACGATTCCGGCCGCAATCTCCTCGGGCCGGCCGGCGCGACCCAGCACGCTTCCGGCCGCCGCCACGGTCTCGGGGGAGATCGCGTTGGCGCCCTCGGGGGTGCCCAGCGCCGCCCGCGTGGCGGCCATGCCCCCCTGGTCGATCTTCGCCCAGATGGGCGTGTCGATGATGCCCGGATGCACGCTGTTCACGCGAATCCCGAACGGCGCCAGCTCCTTGGCGGCTGCCTTGGTGAACAGCCTGATCCCGCCCTTGGTCGCGCAATAGCCGGCCAGCCCCGGCGCGCCCTCGATCCCGGCCACCGACGACAGGTTGATGATGGTGCCGCCACATTCCGTCATCAGCGGGATCGTGGCCCTGGTGCCCAGGAAGGGCCCGGTCAGATTGACCGCGAGCTGGCGGTTCCAGCGCTCGAGATCCATGTCGGCGATCAGCATCCCGATCCCGATCCCGGCATTGTTCACCAGCACGTCCAGCCGGCCATGGGTATCGCGGATCGCGGCCATCACCCGTGCCCAGTCCGCCTCGCTGGTCACATCGTGCACCTGCGTCTCGACCTTTGCGCCCGCCGCGCGGATGGCAAGCGCAGTTGCGTCCAGGCCGGCCGGATCCACGTCGGTCGCGATCACGCTTGCGCCCTGGCTGGCGAGAGCCGCAGCGGTGGCCCGCCCGATCCCGCTCGCCGCGCCCGTCACCAGCGCCACCTTCCCTCGAAGCCGCATCAGCGCAGGACACCCTTCTTCACCATGGCCACGCTGTAGGAGGCAAAGGCGATGCAGCCGGCCAGCACGACCCATTGCATGAAGGCCATGTCCCCCATCACCGCTGCCCCGTCCGACAGGAGGAAGCTGTAGACGAGGCTCAGGGCATAGGCGGCAAGGCTGATCACGAACAGCGTCGCTGCCTGCCGGCTGCGCGCAAGCAGAAGCAGCGTGCCCGCCACCGCCGACCAGACGCCGATCGCCCACACCATCGTCATCCAGGCGGGAAAGCTGTCCATGTAGGCGATCTGGGCGTCCGTCATGCCCAGATCGCGATAATATGCCGCCCCGCGCGTCTTCGACATCACATAGTCGAAGGCGCCAAAGCCGTTCCAGACGAGACCCAGAAGCCCCACCACCCACAGGTGGACGGGCGCGCGCGACATGCTGCTGTCCATGATCCACTCCTCCCGGCCGTGACTGTAGCGCGTGGCCGCAGCCCGGCCAACGCATGGTTCATCCGCTGCCGGGGCGGCGCCATCGGCGGGGCCCGCGCACGCGCTGGCAGCGGACGCCCGCGGCCTATCTGAACGGCGGTTCGTCGAAGGCTCTCAGCTTGCGGCTGTGGACCCGGCCGCCCTCGGCGCGGAGCCGTTCGACAGCGGCAATCCCGATCTGCAGATGCTCGGAAATCGCGCCTTCGTAGAAGCGGTTGGCCTGGCCGGGCAGCTTGATCTCGCCGTGCAGCGGCTTGTCGGAGACACACAGCAGCGTGCCATAGGGCACCCGGAACCGGTAGCCCTGTGCCGCGATCGTCGCCGATTCCATGTCGACTGCAACCGCCCGGCTCTGGCTGAAGCGCCGGGCCGACAGGCCGAAGCGAAGCTCCCAGTTCCGGTCGTCGGTCGTCACCACCGTGCCGGTGCGCAGGCGCGGCTTCAGCTCCTCGGGCGCAAGGCCCGTCACCGCGCGCGCAGCCGAATCGAGCGCCAGCTGCACTTCGGCGATGGCGGGAATGGGAATCTCCGGCGGCAGCACGTCATCGAGCACATGATCGTCGCGCAGATAGGCATGCGCCAGCACATAGTCGCCGATGGTCTGGCTGGGCCGCAGGCCGCCGCAGTGGCCGATCATCAGCCAGGCCTGCGGGCGCAGCACGGCCAGATGGTCGGTGATGGTCTTGGCATTGGAGGGGCCGACCCCGATGTTGACCAGCGTGACCCCCTCGCCATCGGGCGCCATCAGGTGCCAGGCCGGCATCTGGTGCTTGCGCCAGCTGCCGTCGCCCTGCGCCGCGTCGGGCGTCGCGTCGGCCGGCTCCAGCAGGGCGCCCCCGGCGCAGCTCAGCCCCGTGTAGCGGCTGCCGCGCCGCTTCAGCTGCTCGCAGGCCCAGCGGACGAATTCATCGACATAGCGGTGATAGTTGGTGAACAGGATGTGGTTCTGCGTGTGATGCGCCGGGGCGCCGGTGTAGTGCCTGAGGCGCGCGAGCGAGAAATCGGTTCGCGGGCCGTCGAACAGGGCAAGCGGGTGCGGCGCATCGGGTGGCTGCCGCCACAGGCCGTCGGCCAGCTCGTCGCCGATATGCGCCAGCTCGGTCGTCGGGAAATGCCGGGCGAGCGGGCGGGCAGCCGTTGCATCCAGTTCCAGGCCGGCGCCGTCCAGCACATAGGGAAAGGGGATTTCCTGGCGCGACAGGCGCGCCTCGAACCGGGCGCCATAGTCTGCGATCAGCAGCGAGATCTGCTCGGCGAGGTAGCATCGGAAGCGGTCGGGATGCGTGAGCGTCACGGCATAGCTTCCGGGCTGGGTCAGTCGCGCATAGGCCCGGCTGGACCGGCGCGCACCCGGCCGATCCGTATCCTCGGCAGCCCAGGTGCAGACCAGCTCGGGATAGGCGAACAGGCCCTTCGCGCGCGCCGCCGGATCGGGCGCGACACCCGTTTCGACGAACGCCTTGAGCGCCGCGCGCAGGTTGCCGACCGAGGCGGTGTGAAGAGACGAAAGCTGATCGACCAGCTCGTGCGCGGTGACGAGCGCGTCGGCCATCTGGGTCGGGCCGATCGGGGGGGGAGAGACATTCATCATGTCCCCATGCCACCCCGGGATGACAGTTTCCAGCAAGCCGGTCTTCGGGCCGGCCCTATCGCCCCCGCATGTCGGCGTGGCCGGGCGGCAGGCGCACTTCCAGGCATTCGAGCGTCTCCGTCAGCCAGACCTGGCAGGACAGGCGGCTGGTGGGCCCGACATGCGCGGTGAAGTCCAGCATGTCCTCCTCGTGTGCGCCCGGCTCGGGCAGGCGCGCGAAATCGGCCGGGGCCACGATCACATGGCAGGTGGAACAGGCCATGGCGCCCTCGCACGTCCCTTCCAGCGGCAGGCCGTGGCGCTGCGCCAGGTCGAGAAGGCGCGTGCCGGCCGGCGCATCGGCCTCCAGCACGAGGCTGCCATCGGCCTTCAGGAATCGGACCCGGATCATGGCCGACATCTAGGCGGCACGGGCGCCGAGATCGAGGGCGGCATCGGCCAGCCCGGCCATCGCCGCGCGAAACCCGGGCTCATCGGTCAGCCCGTGCCAGCCGAGCCTCAGCGTCTGCCGCACCGCCGCGGCCGGCAGGCCGATCGCGGCCAGCACATGGCTCGGCCGGCCCGATCCCGACGAACAGGCCGCCCCGCTGGCCAGCGCCAGATGCGGCAGGCGCGCCATCAGCCGGCCGGCGTCGAGGCCCGTGAACGTCACCGACAGATTGCCCGGCCAGCGGTCGGGCCCCTGCGGGTGGGGGCCGTTCACCCGGTGCGGCACGCGGGCAAGCGAGTCGAGGGCATGGCCCATCAGCCGGCGGCAATGGGCTTCGGTCATGGCCGGATCGGCCGCGGCCGCCGCCGCGCCGAAGCCGGCCGCCAGCGCGGGCGCCTGCGTGCCCGACCGGATGCCCCCTTCCTGCCCGCCGCCGTCGAGGAGGGGGGCAAGCGAGACGCCCGCCCGCACCCACAGCGCACCGATGCCCTTGGGCCCATGCATCTTGTGTGCCGACAGGCTGACGAGATCGGCGCCGCTGTCCGACAGGTCCAGCTTGCCGAAGGCCTGCGCGGCATCGCTGTGGAACAGCGCGCCGGCCCGGTGCGCGGCCTCGGCCAGTTCGGCAAGCGGCCAGCGGCTGCCGATCTCGTTGTTGATGGCCATGGCCGACACCAGCGCCACGTCCGGCCCCAGCGCGGCCCGGAAGGCCGGCATGTCGGGCAGCCCGTCGGCCCGGACCGGCAGGATGTCCACGGCCGCGCCCCGCCGGCTGAGGTGACTGGCAGCCTCCAGCACGCAGCTGTGCTCCGTCGCGAAGGTGACGAGCCGGCCCGGCCGGGCTTCCAGAACGCCCTTCAGGGCCAGGTTGTTCGCCTCCGTCGCGCCCGAGGTGAAGAGAAGCTGTCCTCCGGCAAGGCCGAGGCGCCTGTCCACCTGCGCGCGTGCCGCCTCCAGCGCAGCCTTCGCAATCCGGCCGCCGCGATGCGCGCTGTGCGGGTTCCAGTGCCGCCCCTCGAGGAACGGGCGCATGGCCTCGAACGCCGCCGGCAGCAGCGGCGTCGTCGCCTGCGCGTCGAGGTCGAAGGGGTCAGGCGGCATGGGCCTGTCGTCGGGCGCGTTCGGCAAGCGGCAGCCAGGCGGCCAGGAACCGGTCGATGTCGGCCTCGCTCGTGGACCAGCCGGTCGAGATGCGCAGCGATTCGCCCGCCGCCGCCTCAAGCCCCATGGCCGCCAGCGTCGGCGAGGGCCTGAGCGTGCCCGACGAGCAGGCCGCCCCCTGGCTGACGGCGATTCCTGCCATGTCGAGCGCCATCAGCTGGGTCGCCGCCGGCAGGCCGGGCAGATGCAGGCTGGAGATGGTCGGCAGGCGCGGCGCGCCCGCGCCATTGACCCGCGCGCCGGCCGCCGTCGCCGCTGCTTCCAGCCGCCCCCGGAGCACGGCAGCCCGCGCCGGGAACTCCGCATCCCATGCGCCAAGCGCAGCTGCGAAGGCATGGATTCCAGGCAGGTTCTCGGTGCCGCCGCGGAACCCGCGCTCCTGTCCGCCGCCGCGCTGGATGGCGGCGAAGGCCGTCCGGCAGCGGACGATGAGCGCACCGACACCCGGCGGGCCGCCCAGCTTGTGCGCCGACACGGCGATGAAGTCGGCCGGCGGCAGGGGCAGCTTCCCGGCCGACTGCACGCAGTCGGCCACCAGCCGCCCGCCGGCCGCGTGCACCGCGTCGGCGATGGCGGCGAGGTCCTGCACCACCCCCGTCTCGTTCGACGCCTGCTGGATGGCGACCAGCGCGCCGGCGGGAAGCTGGCCGGGCAGGCTGACCCGCCCGGCCGGATCGACGGGGATGATCGCTGCATCGGGGGCAGCTTCGCGCACGGCGGGATGTTCGGTCGCGCCCACGAGCCGAACGCTCGCCTCGGCGCCGTTCAGCGCCAGCGCCAGCGCCTCGGTGCCGCCGCTGGTGAAGATGAGGCTGTCGGCCGGCACCCGGAAGAAGGCGGCGACGCGCTCGCGCGCGGCCTCGAGCGCGCGGCGCGCCGCCCGCCCCGGCCCGTGCACGGACGAGGGGTTGGCCCACTCGCCCGATTCCAGCCGCGCGGCCGCGGAATCGAGCGCCGCGCGCGCCTCGGCGCGCATCGGCGCGGTCGCCGCCCAGTCGAGGTAGCAGCCGCCCGGCTGGGTCGCCTGTCGTTCTTGCAAAGGCTTCACCCCTCTTCCTATAGGCGCTCATGCTCCCGACTTCACGCCCCGCGCGCACCGCGCCGCGAACCGTCTAGCAAGGACCCCAGGTGCCGGAAGTTATTTTCCCAGGGCCCGAAGGCCGTCTGCAGGGCCGCTACCAGCCCGCCGCCAGGCCCCGGCCACCGGTTGCCATCGTGCTGCATCCGCACCCGCAGGGCGGGGGCACCATGAACAATGCGATCACGCTTGCGCTCTACCAGATGTTCGTGAAGCGCGGCTTCGCCACGCTGCGGTTCAACTTCCGCGGCGTCGGTCGCTCGGAAGGCATGTTCGACAATGGCGTCGGGGAGCTTTCCGATGCGGCGTCCGCGCTCGACTGGCTGCAGGCCATCAACCCCGAGTCCTCGGGCACCTGGGTGGCGGGCTTTTCCTTCGGCGCCTGGATCGGCATGCAGCTGCTGATGCGGCGGCCCGAGGTGCGCGGCTTCATCTCCATCGCACCGCCTGCCAACATGTATGATTTCGGGTTCCTCGCCCCCTGCCCCTCGTCGGGCCTGATCGTCGCCGGCACGGCCGACGAGGTGGTGGCCGAGCCCGCCGTCCAGAAGCTGGTCGACAAGCTGAAGCTGCAGAAGCACATCACCATCGACTATGAGAAGATCGAGGGCGCGAACCACTTCTTCGCCAACGAGATGGACGAGCTGATGCGCACCGTCGAAACCTATCTCGATCGCCGGCTCGCGTCCGGCCGCTGAGCCGGCCGCCCGGCAACCACCCCCAGTCCCTGCATGTCGCACGCCGGCGCGCCTGTCATGCGTCGCGCCTGTCATGCGTCGCGAATCGGCTCCCAGACAAAATGGGGAAATATATTAACGATTCTTGTTTCATTAATATGACAGTGCGTTGACACATTCATGTCATCGAGCTAGTTTCCGCACAGAGGGAGAAGCCAGCGCCCGGCCTCTCGGCGACCCGATCCGGGGCCGACCGCCGGGCAGGGCGATCGGATGGCGTCCCTTCATGTGCATGGAAGGAGACTGACTTGAGCATCGTGACCACCTCCCTGATCCTTGTCGCGGCCGCCGCGCTGGCAGTTCCTGCCGTGGCGGCGGAGCCCGGCGTGTCGGGCCAGCCGGCGCGCGTCACTGTGTCGTTCGCCGATCTCGATCTCGAAAGCGCCGAGGGTCGCGCGCAGCTCGAGCGGCGCCTGAGCCGGGCGGTGAAGGCCGTCTGCTCGCCGGCACCGCTTGTCGAAGGTCTTTTCGTCGAGGCCGAGCGCGCCCGCTGCATCGAGGCAACGTCGGCCGATCTGGCCGGGCAGGTCGATGCGGCCGTCCGGGCTTCGCGCGCCAGCCGGCTTGCGACCGCCGCGGCCGACCGCCGCTAGCGGCTGGCACACGGTCGGCGCCGGTCGGCACATGGCCGGCAACCGGCGCCGATCAGGGCAGGGCGAGCCGGCCGCCCGTCCGGGGGTCGCACACGCCCGTCGTTTCGGGCCAGCTCAGCGGCAGGCCGCGCACATGCCGCACGGCAAGCCAGCCAAAGGCCTGCGCCTCCAGCGCGTCGCCATCGAACCCGAGCGTCTCGATCGGCGTCACCGCGATTCCCGTCCGTTCGGCCAGCATCCGCATCAGCACCGGGTTCAGCCGGCCGCCACCCGTCACCACCAGCCGTTCGAGGCCGCCCGGCAGGGCCGCAAGCGCCAGGCGAACGGTTTCGGCGGTGAAGGCGGTCAGCGTGGCGGCCCCATCCGCCGGCGACAGCCCGCGCACCGGTGCGATGGTGAAATCGCCCCGGTCGAGCGCGCGCGGGCCGGCCGTGTCGAGCCAGGCCTGATCGGCCATGGCCGCCACCACCGCCTCGTGCACCCGGCCGGCCGCCGCCAGCCGCCCGTCGGCGTCGTAGCGGCCGGCGCCGACATGCTCGGCCCAGTCGTCGATCAGGCCATTGCCCGGCCCGGTATCGAAGGCGCCCCAGCGGCCGTCGGGCAGGAACCAGCTGAGATTGCCCACGCCGCCCAGGTTGAGCACCCCCGCCGGCCGGTCGATCGGCCCCAGCATGGCGCGGTGATAGCCGGGCGCCAGCGGCGCGCCCTCCCCGCCGGCCGCCATGTCGGCACTGCGGAAGTCATGCACCACGGGACGGCCGGTCAGCCGTGCGAGCAGGGCTGCATCGCCGATCTGCCAGGTGAAGGGCGAGGGGTGGCCCGACGAGGGCGGGCGGTGCGCGACCGTCTGGCCGTGAAACCCGATCAGGCCCGCCCCCGCGCCGCCGGGCAGCGCGGCCACGGCCTCGGCATGCGCCAGCGTCAGCACCCGCTCGGCCTCGGCGATCAGCGCGTCCTCTGCCGGCGCCGGCATCGCCAGCGCGCGCGTCGCCGCCGCGCGCACCAGCGCCCGTTCGGAATCGGTGTAGGCCCGCGCGACGAACCCCCGCGGCACGACATGCCCCTCGCCGTCGGTTTCGACGAGGGCGGCATCCACGCCATCGACCGACGTGCCCGACATCAGCCCGATGACGAGATGCTTTCCTTCCCCCACCACCCCTCCTAAACGCCGGCCACCATGGCCTTCCAGTCCGACTTCCTACGCTTGGCCGATGCCCGCGGCTATCTCCACCAGCTGACCGACCCGGCCGCGATCGACGCCCGCGCCGCCAGGCCCGGCCTGGTTGCCTATGTCGGCTTCGACCTGACCGGCCCCTCGCTGCATGTCGGGCACCTGCTTTCGATCATGATGCTCCGCCGGCTGCAGCAGCATGGCGGCCGCCCGATCGCGCTGCTCGGCGGCGGCACCACCAGGGTGGGCGACCCCTCGGGCAAGGACATGACCCGGCAGCTGCTCGACGATGCGACCATCGCTGCCAACAAGGCCTCGATCCGCCGCAGCTTCGAGCGCTTCCTGAGCTTCGACGACAGCGAGACAGGCGCCATTCTCGCCGACAATGCCGACTGGCTCGAGCAGCTGTCCTACATCCCCTTCCTGCGCGAGATCGGCCGGCACTTCTCGGTCAACCGCATGCTCTCGATGGACTCGGTTCGCCTGCGCCTCGAGCGCGAGCAGCCGCTGAGCTTCATCGAGTTCAACTACATGGTGCTGCAGGCCTATGACTTCGTCGAGCTGCACCGGCGCTACGGCTGCGTCCTGCAGATGGGCGGGTCGGACCAGTGGGGCAACATCACCATGGGGATCGATCTCGGCCGGCGGGTGCTGGGCGCCGAGCTCCATGGGCTCACCACGCCGCTCATCACCAATGCCGACGGCTCCAAGATGGGCAAGACGGCGGCAGGCGCCATCTGGCTCGATGCCGGGCAGCTGCCCGACTGGGACTATTGGCAGTATTGGCGCAATGTGGACGACCGCGACGTCGGCCGCTTCCTGCGCCTGTTCACCGACCTGCCGCTTGACGAGATCGCCCGGCTGGAGGCGCTGCAGGGGGCGGAGATCAACGCCGCCAAGATCGCGCTCGCCAACGCCGCGACCGGGCTGGCGCGCGGCCCCGAGGCGGCGCGGGTGGCCGAGGCGACCGCGCGGGCCACCTTCGAGGCCGGCGGCGATGGCGAGGCGCTGCCGCGGCTGCCGGTCTCGGCGCCGCTGCCGCTCGTCGACGCGCTCGTCCAGACGGGCCTTGCAGCCTCGAAGGGCGAAGCGCGGCGCAAGCTCGCCGAGCAGGCGGTCAAGGTCGATGGCGTCTGCGTGACCGACCCGATGCAGGCGGTCGGTGCGCCGGCGCGCCTCAGCCTGGGCAAGAAGCGCCATGCCCTGCTGGTTCAGGGCTGATCGCCCACCAGCAGGCGCGGAGTCTCGCCGCTGCGCAGCGCCTGCCCCCGGCCCGACAGCGACGGGTTGGTCATGAAATAGCGGTGCAGGTTGAAGCTGGGGTTGCCGGGCTGGATCCGGCGATAGCTGCCGTCGGGCTGCATGTCCCAGCTCTGCTCGTCGTCCTTCAGGTTCGCGACCATCACCTGGTCGAGCACCTGCGCATGCACCGTCGGATTCTCCAGCGGCACCAGCAGCTCGACCCGCCGGTCGAAGTTGCGCGGCATCCAGTCGGCCGAGGTGATCCAGACGCTGGCCTGCCGCGACGGCAGCGGGTGGCCGTTGCCGAACACCACGATCCGGCTGTGCTCCAGGAAGCGGCCGATCACCGAGCGCACGCGGATCCTGTCGGACAGGCCCGGCACCTGCGGCCTCAGGCAGCAGATGCCGCGCACCACCAGCTCGATCTCCACGCCCGCGTCCGAGGCCTCGTAGAGCTTCTCGATGATCCCGGGATCGACGAGGCTGTTCATCTTCGCCCAGCAGGCAGCCGGCCGCCCGGCCCGGGCGTGGGCGATCTCGGCCTCTAGCCCGTCGATCAGGGTCGAGCGCAGGTTCATCGGGCTCATCGCCATCTTCCGCAGGCCCTGCGGCTCGATGTAGCCGGTGATGTAGTTGAACACCTGCGCCGTATCGTGGGCGAGATCCCGGTCGGCCGTGAAGAAGCTGAGGTCGGTGTAGATGCGCGCCGTCACCGGATGATAGTTGCCGGTGCCCAGATGCAGGTAGCTGGTGAGATCGGCGCCCTCGCGCCGCACCACCATCGACATCTTGGCGTGCGTCTTCCACTCGATGAAGCCATAGACCACCTGCACGCCGGCGCGTTCCAGCTCGGCCGCCCAGGTCAGATTCTGCTCCTCGTCGAAGCGGGCCTTCAGCTCCACGATCGCCGTCACCGACTTGCCGGCCTCGGCGGCATCCACCAGCGCGCGCACGATCGGGCTGTTCTTGCCCGTCCGGTAGAGGGTCTGCTTGATGGCAACGACATCAGGGTCGCGCGCTGCCTGCCGCAGGAAGGCGAGCACCACGTCGAAACTCTCGTAGGGGTGGTGGACGATGATGTCCTTGGCCCGGATCGCCGCGAAACAGTCGCCGCCATGCTCGCGGATGCGTTCCGGGAAGCGCGGCGTATAGGGTTCGAACTTGAGGTCCGGCCGGTCCTCCTCGACGAGCTGCGCCAGGTCGGCGATCCCCAGGATTCCGTTCACTGCCACCACATCGCGCGGATTGACGGCAAGCGCCTGGCTCACCTTCGCCTTCAGCCCGGCGGGCATCTCGGCCTCGACCTTCAGCCGGATCACCTGCCCGCGGCGGCGGCGCTTGATCGCCACCTGGAAGAAGCGGACGAGATCCTCCGCCTCCTCCTCGATCTCGATGTCGCTGTCGCGGATGATCCGGAAGGCGCCGTGGCCGACCAGATCGAAGCCCGGGAAGATCAGCGGAAAGAAGCGGATCAGAACCTGCTCCATGGCGATGTAGCGCGCCTGCCGGCCCGGCAGGCGGACGAAGCGCGGCAGCATCGCCGGCAGCATCAGCAGCGCCTCCAGCGGCTCGCGGTCGGCAAGCCGGCGCATCTCGAAGGCAAGGCTGAAGCCCTTGTTCGGAATGAAGGGGAAGGGGTGCGCCGGGTCGATCGCCTGCGGGGTCAGCACCGGGAAGATCTGGGCGAGGAAATGGCCCTCCAGCCATTGGGCCTCGGCGGTGCTGAGCTCGTCGCGGTCGAGCACGTCGAAATCGGCGCGGCGAAGCGCCTGTCTGAGCTCGACGAACACCCGCTGCTGCGCAGCCATCAGCCGGCCGGCGGCCTCCGCGATCTCGGCCAGCTGCTGCGCGGGCGTCAGGCCATCGGGCGAGGGCGTCTCGATCCCTTCCTCCACCTGGCCGCGAAGCCCCGCGACGCGCACCATGGTGAACTCGTCGAGATTGTTGCCCGAGATGGACAGGAACCGCAGCCGTTCCAGGAGCGGATGCGCCGGGTTCTCGGCTTCCTCCAGCACGCGGCTGTTGAAGGCAAGCCACGACAGCTCACGGTTCAGGTAGCGCGCGGGGCCCAGAACGGGGCCGGGCTCGGGCGGCGGGTGGTGGGCGGTGGCCATCCGATCGAGCCTAGCAGGCCCGGATGACAGCCGGAAGCGCCCCGTCAGAGGTCGAGCAGCGCCTCACGCGCGAGCGGGATCGACGGCGCCCGCTTGGCGGCGAGCGCCGCGCGGTCGATCAGCTCGACAGCCCGCTGCAGGCTTTCGAAGCTGCGGTCGATCCGCGACAGCACATAGGCCGCGAAATCAGGCTCGGCCGTCACGCCGCGGTCGCGCCACAGCTTGCTGAACACGGCGGCCAGCAGCGCATCGTCGGGCAGGCGGATCTTCACCCTGGGCGTGGCATTGAGCCGGCTTCTGAGGTCGGCGAGCTGCAGGTTCCAGTCACGCGGGTCGGTCCGCGCCGTCATCAGCAGCGGCCGGCGCTCCTCCATGGCGGCGTTCCACGCATGGAACAGCGCTTCCTCCGATGCCGTCCGGTCGGCATCGTCCCACAGCCGGGCGTTGGCCCGCCGCGCGAAGATGGCCGCCAGATGGCTTTTCCCCGATCCGGTGGGCCCGATCAGCAGCGCGGCCGGAAGGGGCCAGGTCGACCAGCCGTCGAGGAACGTCACCGCCTCGCGGTTCGCCTCGGACACGTAGAAGTCCTTCTGCCCCTGCGCTGCCTTCCACCGCAGCGGCAGGACCATCTGGCCCGGCAGGGCAGGCACGGATTGGCCGCCCATCAGTCGCCCGCCGGCAGCAGCTGCTGCGGCCCGTCGGCTTCCAGCGGCGCCTCGCCGGCTGCACGACGGCGAAGCACGCCCTCGTCCAGCCTGAGGCCGCGGGTGTCGAGCGCCCGGCGCAGTTGATCCGCCGACATCGGCGTCACGATCTCCAGCACGGACTCGCCGCCCAGCACGAAGCTCTGCAGCCGCACGCCAAGCACGCCCGGCGTGCCGGCCACGCCGCGCTGGATCGCCTGCAGCGTCGCATCGTCGGGGGTCGGCACCCGAACCCGGATCGAGGCCCCCTCCACCACCGCGCCGCCGCCCACGAACTGCTGCTCGGGCTCGGGCACGACCACGGGCTTCGGGTCGGGGGGGATGAGATTGGGGTCGGGCAGCAGGTTGCCGGCCCGGAGCGCCGCCACATAGCGCCGGTCTGCCTCGCGCACGGCGGCGTCGACGAGCGCGGTCACGTCGCCGGCGCGGTTGACCAGCCGCACCCGCCCCAGTTCGCGGCCCGTCACGCCGAAGCGCACGATCAGCAGCGCCGAGACGGGGCCCCCGAACCAGGGCCGGTCGAGGATCAGCTCGGGGATCAGCACATCGGCCACCTGGTAGCGATCGATGAGGGCGCGCCACAGGAACAGGTGCCGGCGGTCGGCCTGCCAGGCGTTGAGCAGGATGACATCGCCCGGCGTCGGCTGGATGCGGACATAGTCGATCGGGCTCTCGCCGGCCCGCAGCCGGGTCCACGCCTCGCGCCAGGGGCTCTCGGCCTCGTGCGCGTGGCGCGCGGCGGCGTCCTGCAGCACCGGAAACAGCAGGAAGGGCGGCGAGGAGGCGAGATTGGCATAGCCGCCCAGATAGGCCGAAGCCCGGATCCGGTCGAAGACGACGGCGAGGCGCGCGACATAGCGCCGGGGGCCGATCTGCTCGCGCTCGATCTCGATCGCCGAGACCATGCCGTCGAGCACGCTGTCGGCAAGCCGCGGCGCCGAGGATTCCGGCCGGCCAGACAGCCGCGCCCACAGCTGCGGCCAGGCGAGGCGCTGCGCCTCGCGCCAGCCGGCCAGCCGCGCGTCGTTGGCGGACGTGCCGCCGACATCGACCTCGATTCCGCCGACCACCAGGCCCGAACCGCCGCCGATCGCCGTCGGCGCGCCATCCTCGGCCTTGCGCGGCGTGGCATCGGCCGACTTCAGCCCCCGCTGCGCATCGGCCGGTGCCGCGCTGGCCAGCGCCAGAACCGCCACGCCGATGGAAACCGCAAGCTTCATGCCAGCGGTCTCCTTGGCGCAGGAAGGGTGGGATTTCCAGTGGGGAGCCGCTATCGCCCCGGCGATGACCGATCCGACCCCTGTGCCCGCCACCTATTCGCAAGCCGGCGTCTCCATCGAGGCCGGCAACCGGCTGGTGAAGCGGATCGCGCCGCTGCTGAGCGCGACCCGCCGGCCGGGCGCGGACGCCGAGATCGGCGGCTTCGGCGGCCTGTTCGACCTGAAGGCGGCGGGCTTCGCCGATCCGCTGCTGGTCGCCGCGACCGACGGCGTGGGCACCAAGCTGAAGCTCGCCTTCGCCACCGGCCGCCACGACAGCATCGGCCAGGATCTCGTCGCCATGTGCGTGAACGACATCCTGGTCCAGGGCGCCGAGCCGCTGTTCTTCCTCGACTATTTCGCGACCGGCAGGCTGGAGACGGGGGTGGCCGAGGCCGTCGTCGCCGGCATCGCGCGCGCCTGCACGGCTGCCGGCTGCGCGCTGATCGGCGGCGAGACAGCCGAGATGCCGGGCATGTATGCGCCGCACCACTATGACCTCGCCGGCTTTGCCGTGGGCGCCGTCGAGCGCGACCGGCTGCTGACCGGCGACAAGGTGGCGGCGGGCGACCGGTTGCTGGGCCTTGCCGCGTCGGGCGCACATTCCAACGGCTATTCGCTGATCCGCCGGCTGGTCGACGGGCTCGATCTCGCCGCACCCGCCCCCTTCGCGCCCGGCCGCAGCCTCGGCGAGGCGCTGCTGGAGCCCACCCGCCTCTATGTGAAGCCGCTGATGCCGCTGCTCGACGCGGGCCGGATCCGCGCGCTCGCCCACATCACCGGCGGCGGCCTGCTGGAGAATGTGCCGCGCGTGCTGCCCGAAGGCTGCCGGGCGCTGATCGACTGCGGCCGCTGGCCGCTGCCGCCGCTGTTCCACTGGCTGCAACAGCGCGGCGCCATCGAGCCGGGCGAACTGGCGCGCACCTTCAACTGCGGAATCGGCATGGTGCTGGTCGTGGCACCGGACGGGGCCGATTCGGTCGCCGCCGACCTCCGCGCCTCGGGCGAGGCCGTCTTTGCCATCGGCGAGGTGGTGGCCGGCCCGCGCGGCTGCGAGGTGGCGGGCGCTGCCGGCCTGTGGGGCGCCGGTGCCGGCTGGCGCGCCGCGCACGATGGCTGAGCCGCCCCGGCGGGCCCGCCTCGCCATCCTCATCTCCGGGCGCGGCAGCAACATGGCGGCGCTGGCCGAGGCGGCCGAAGACCCGGCCTTTCCGGCGCAGGCCGTGCTGGTCGCCTCGAACCGCGCCGAGGCACCCGGCCTCGAGAGGGCGCGTGCCCGCGGGATCGAAACCGCGGTGGTGCCCAGCAGGGGGCGAAGCCGCGCCGACTTCGAGGCCGAGCTGCAGGCGCTGCTTCGCGCGCGGGGCATCGATCTGGTCGCGCTCGCCGGCTTCATGCGCGTGCTGACACCGGATTTCGTCGCAGCCTGGGACGGCCGGCTTCTCAACATCCACCCCTCGCTGCTGCCCCGCTACCCCGGCCTCGACACCCATGCCCGCGCGCTTGCTGCCGGCGATGCCGAGGCCGGCGCGACGGTGCACCTCGTCACCGCCGATCTCGATTCCGGCCCCATCCTCGCCCAGGCGCGCGTGCCCGTTGCAGCGGGCGACACGCCCGACACGCTGGCCGCCCGCGTGCTCGAGGCCGAGCTTCGCCTCTACCCGCAGGCGCTGGCCGATCACGCCCGCGCCCTCGGATTTGCCGGCTTGCCCCGGCCGGCCCGGGCCGCTAGCCCGGCGGACGGGAGGGCCCGGACATGAAACAGGCCATGGGGATCGCGCTGCTGGTGGCAGCGCTGGAGTCGACAGCTGCAGCACAACAGGTGCCCGAGCCCATCAAGGCCCGCGTCAACGAGCTGGTCGCCCAGTGCGTCCGGGCCGGCGGCCAGCTTGGCGACATGCGCGGCCAGGGGCAGTTCGTCATCCCGCGCGACTTCAACGGCGACGGCGCCACGGATTTCCTGGTCTCGGAGGGCAATGTGCCCTGCACCGGCCGGCCGCAGCTGTTCCGCCCCGGCGGCCTCGCGCGCGTGCAGCTGTGGCTGGGCGATGCCGCCGGCGGCGCGCGGCTCGCCTTCGAGGACCAGCTGCTGGCCTATCGCGTGCTCGACGGCAGGCCGGCGAAGCTCCAGATCGCACGGCGCGGCCCCGCCTGCGGCGCGGCCCGATGCGGCGACGAGCTGCGCTGGAACGCGGCCGCCAACCGGTTCGACATGGCCCCGACCGACGGCAGGCAGGTTGCGGTCGCCGCTGCGCCCGGCGCCCTCGCCCCGGCGGTGGCGGCCGATGCACCCGCGCCCGCCACGCGCCCGGCAGCTGCGGCCAAGCCCGGCGGCCTGCCGCTGAAGCGCGGCTATTTCGTGTCGGTGGAGGATGCGTGCAACAGGGCCTCGAACGCGACGGTGAACCTGTTGACCGGGAACGGGATGAACGCCTCGCGCACGGCCTGCACCTTCACCCGGGTCGAGCCGCAGGGCAGCGGGCGCTACCGCGTCACGCAGCGCTGCCAGGAACTCGGCGGCTGGGGCCGGGAAGCGCCACCGGAGGTCTCGACGGTGATCTTCGAGATCCCGGATGACAGCCGGTTCACGATCCGCTGGCCCGGCGGCGGCAGCAGCACGAGCCGCTACTGCCCGCAGTCCAGCATGAACGAGCCGTTCCGAAGCAACGACATCCGCGACCTGCTGCGCTGAGCCGGCGCCCGGTCGCTCAGACTGCCAGCAGCCCCTCGACCAGCGCCTTGACCTTGGCGCTCTTCCACTGCGGGGCGGGCGCGCACAGCCAGTAGGCCTCCTCGGTCGGCACCCGCTCGGCCCGCTCCTCCACCTGGCCCGCCGCCAGCGCGGCCGCGGCCAGCGTCAGCGGCACCCGCGCCTCGCCCAGGCCGGCGATCGCCCAGTCCAGCGCCTGGCCGGCATCGGGCAGCGAGACGGCCGGCCCCTCGAGCGTCCGCCAGCCCAGCGCGCGCGCGGGCGCGCCCGGCGCCGCCACCGTCACCAGCACCTCGTCGGCGAGCTTGCGGCCGAACACCCCTTCCGCGTCCGGGTCGGGGCCGAAGCTGAGCGCGAGATCGAGATTGGCCTGGGCGAAATCGACCGGCGCGTCGAGCGCCAGCACCCGGACGCTGGCTTCGGGGTGCGCCTCCAGCCAGGGCGTCAGCCGGGGCAGCAGCCAGTGGCGGATCGCGCCGCGCGCGCAGCCCAGCGCGAGCCTTGCTGCCGCCTGCCCTTCCTGCAGCGCCGAGACGGTTTCCTCGAACGCCGAGAAAGCGGTGCGCAGGTGCGGCAGCGCGCGCTCCGCCTCGGGGGTGAGTTCAAGGCCGCGCGCCGTGCGCCGGAACAGGATGACACCCAGCGTCTCCTCCAGCGCGCGGATCTGCTGGCCGACGGCGGCCGGTGTCACGGCCAGCTCGTCGGCGGCGCGGGTGAAGCTGAGCGATCGCGCCGCCGCGTCGAACACGCGCAGCGCATTGAGCGGCAGCAGCGAGCGCTTCATCAGTGCGCAGCCCGCCGCGAATCGGGTGAGAGAAGGTCGAAGGCCGGGATCTCGACCTCGAACCGCCGGCCGCCGGAATCCAGCATGCCATAGCGCCCGCGCATCGAGCCCGAGGGGGTGGGCAGCGGGCAGCCCGACACATAGTCGAAGCTGTCGCCGGGCTCGATCAGCGGCTGCTCGCCGACCACGCCCTCGCCCATCACGTCGCGCCGGGTTCCGCGGCCGTCGGTGATCTCCCAGTGGCGGTCGATCAGCTGCACCGCGATGCCCGAGCCATTCTCGATCCGCACATGATAATGCCACATCCAGTGGCCGCCCTCCGGGTCGGACTGGTCGGCAGCGAAGCGCGGCGCGACGCGCACCGTGATCCCCTCGGTGGTCGCCTCGGCGGTGAAGAGCCCGGTCAGGTTCACAGGCCGACCGCCCGCAGGGCCTGGTCGAGATCGTCGATCAGGTCGGCAGGATCCTCAAGCCCGACCGACAGGCGCAGCATCCCCTCGCCGATCCCCATCTCGGCGCGCACGGCCTCGGGCACGCTCCAGTGGGTGGTGGAGGCCGGATGCGTCATCAGCGTGCGGCTGTCCCCCACATTGTTCGAGATGTCGATCAGCTCCAGCGCATCCAGCAGCCCGTGCGCTTGGCGCCGCCCGCCATCGAGATGGAGCGCGAGGATGGTGCCGCCGGCTGCCATCTGCGCGCAGGCAAGCGCGTGCTGCGGATGCGAGGGCAGGCCCGGATAGAGCAGGCGCGGCACCCGCCCTTCCAGGAAGCGCGCAACCGCCAGCGCAGTGTCGCACGCGCGGCGCACCCTGAGATCGAGCGTCTCCAGGCTCTTCAGCACCACCCAGGCGTTGAAGGGCGACAGCACCGGCCCGGTGTGGCGGGTGAAGGCAAGATAGCTCTTCTCCATCCACTCGGCCGGGCCGCACACCGCGCCGGCCAGCACCCGGCCCTGCCCGTCCATCAGCTTGGTGGCGGAATAGGCCACGATGTCAGCGCCAAGATCCAGCGGCCGCTGCAGCACGGGGGAGGCAAAGGCATTGTCGACGATCGTCAGCACGCCGGCTTCGCGCGCGATCGCCGACACCGCCTTCAGATCGACGATGTCGAGCGTCGGGTTGGCCGGCGTCTCGAGGAAGAAGGCGCGCGTGCTGGGCCTCAGGGCCCGGCGGAAGGCGTCCGGGTCGCGGCCATCCACCACCGTCGTCTCGATCCCGAAGCGCGGCAGGATGGTATCGACCAGCACCCGGCACGAGCCGAACAGGGCGCGCCCGGCCACCAGATGGTCGCCGGCCGACAGCGTGGACATGAGCGCCGCGGTCATCGCCGCCATGCCCGAGGCGGACGCGCGCGCGGCCTGCGCGCCTTCCATCAGCGCCAGCCGCACCTCCAGCATCTCGACCGTCGGGTTCTGGAGGCGCGAATAGGTCATGCCCGGCGCGTCGCCGCGGAAGCGGGCGGCGGCCTCCTCGGCCGTGTCATAGGCAAAGCCCGAGGTGAGGAAGATCGCCTCGGAGGTTTCGCCCAGCTCCGTCCGCCGCGTGCCGCCGCGCACGGCCTGGGTCGCCGGCCGCCAGCCTGCGGCAATGCCGCGATCCTGCCCTGTGGTTCGTTTCATCGCGCCCACCGCATAGGCCAAGCCATCCGCCCGCGCCAACCCCGGCGGTTGGGCCCGTGCCAACCCCGGCGGTTGCGCGCCTGCCAACCCCGGCGGTTGCCGGCGGATTCGGATTGGGTTAATGCCGCTGCCGACCAATCCGGGCCGCACGAGAGGATTTCATGCGAATCTGGCTTCCCATCCTGGCCGGCGCGACGCTGCTTGCCGCCGGCGGGATGGTGTTTTCGGCAACCAGCGCGCAGGATTCGCGGGCCCGGGCCGCCACCGTTCCCGAGGCGCGTGGCAAGACCGTTCGCGCAGCCACGCCCACGCCGGCGCGCACCGCCCATGACTTCACGCTGACCGCGATCGACGGCAGGCCGATGCCGCTGTCGGCCTACCGCGGCCAGGTCGTGCTGCTTGTCAACACCGCCAGCTTCTGCGGCTTCACGCCCCAGTATGAAGGCCTGCAGAAGCTGCACACCGGCCTTGCGCCGCGCGGCTTCACGGTGATCGGCGTCCCCTCCGGAGACTTCATGTCGCAGGAGCATGACAGCAACGCCAAGATCAAGGACTTCTGCGAGACGCAGTTCGGCATCACCTTCCCGCTTGCCGAAAAGGCGCATGTGAAGGGGGAACGGGCGATTCCCCTCTACCAGTGGGTGCGCTCGAACCTCGCGACCGAAAATGAGCCGAAGTGGAACTTCCACAAGATCCTGATCGGCAGGGATGGCCGGCCGATTGCCGGCTTCGGCAGCCGGGTCGCGCCCGACGCGCCCGAGCTGAGGGCCGCCATCGAAAGGGCATTGAAGGCATGAAACAGCTGCTGATCCCCGCCGCCGCGCTTGCGCTTGCCGCCTGCGGCCAGTTCGCCGAAGCGCCGCCACCGCCGCCCCCCGGCGAGCCCGCCTTCCCGCTGGCCTCGGCCGAGCGCTCGATCGCCTATGTCTGCGAGCGGGATCTGCCGATCACCGCCATCTACGGCACCAACCGCGAGGGCACGCCCGACGTCGCGCTCATCATCCGCGGCACCGACATTCGCCTGACCCAGTCGGTCGCCGCCTCGGGCACGCGCTACACCTCGCCGATCGGCCTCGAGACGGGGCAGGGCCTCGCCTGGTGGACCAAGGGCGACGAGGCCCTGCTCCAGCAGGCCCCGCGCGACCGGATCAACGATCCGGAAGCCGCCGAGACGATCCGCACCTGCCGGGTGAAGACCACGCCCGACGGCGCGGCTGCGGCCCCGCCTGCGCCGGCAGGCTAGCTCCTCAGCGCCTCGATCGGGCTGAGTTTTGCCGCACGGGTGGCGGGCCACCAGCCGAAGAAGATGCCGATGGTGGCCGAAATGGCGAAGCTGATCACGACGGAAAGCGGCGTGATCACCGTCTCGAACGGCAGGAAGCGCCCGGCCAGCACCCCCAGCCCGGTGCCGACCATCACCCCGGCCAGGCACCCCACCAGGCTCAGCATCAGGGCTTCCAGCAGGAACTGAAGCCGGATGGCGCCGCGCGCCGCGCCGATCGCCATGCGGATCCCGATCTCGCGCGTGCGCTCGGTCACGCTGACGAGCATGATGTTCATGATCCCGATCCCCCCGACCACCAGGCTGATCCCGCCGATGGCGCCCAGCAGCAGCGAGATGGCGCCCGTCGTCTCGGCGAAGGTATCCCCCAGGGCGGTGATGTTGGTGATCGAGAAATCGTCCGGCTGGCCCGGCGCCAGCCGATGCCGGCGGCGAAGCAGCTGGGCGATCGCATCCTCGGTCCCCGGCAGCGCCTCGGGCGTCGCCACCGAGACGGAGATGGTTCGCACCGACCGGCGGAAGGCGCCGCCGCCCTGCACCAGCCGCTGCGCGCTGTTGAGCGGCAGCACGATCGTGTCGTCGCGGTTGGAACCGCCGATCCCCTGCCCGCGCGTGGGCAGCACGCCGATCACCGTGAAGCTGACACCGCGTATCCGGATGGTCTGCCCCAGCGGGTCGTTGGCGCCGAACAGCTCGTCGGCGACCGTCTGGCCGATCACCGCCACGCGCGCGGCCTGGCGATTCTCCTGGTCGGTGAAGGCCCGGCCCTGGCCGGGGAACCAGTCCTGCACCTCGAACCAGGCCGGCGTGGACGTGCTCACCTGGGTCAGCCAGTTGGCGGGGCCGGCGACCACCTGGGTCGCGAACCCCGTCTGCGGTGCGGCCGCCAGCACATTGGGAAGCGCTGCGATCGCGTCCGCATCATCGAGCGTCAGCGTCGGTGCCGTGCCCGCCCCCTGCGCGAAGCCGCCGCCGGTGCGCGCCGCGCCCGAGTTCACGATGAGCAGATTGGCCCCCAGCGAGGAAATCTGCCGCTCGATATATTTCTGCACCCCCGTGCCGATCGCCAGCATCAGGATCACGGCCGCCACGCCGATGATCATGCCCAGCATCGTCAGGATCGAGCGCAGCCGGTTGGCGACCAGCGCTGCCCAGGCCTCGGCGAGCATGGCGCCGAGCATCAGCGCCGCCCCGCCGCAGAGGCTGTCCGGACCGCCGGCGGCCAGGGGCCGGCGCGGGCATGTGCGTCGCCGGAAGGCAGCCGTGGGCGGGTGAGGCCCGCAGCATCATGGCAAGAGGCCGACCCGCCGGCAGCGGAAAGGCACCACCAGACCGACCCGTCGGGGCCCGCGAACAGGCTCTCAAACATGGGCATAGTCATGGGCGGCGCCGGCCAGCGCCTCGGGGGTCGGTGGGCCGTCCCAGGTGATGCGCCCGTCCTGGATGCGGATCACCCGGTCGGTGGCGGCCGCCACGCCCGGATCATGGGTGACGAGGATCGCCGTCACGCCGCGCCCGCTGTTCAGCTCCCGGAACAGGGCCAGCACCTCGGCCCCCGTTCTCGTGTCGAGCGCGCCCGTCGGCTCGTCGGCGAGCAGCAGGCGCGGATTGTTGGCGAGCGCGCGGGCGATCGCCACGCGCTGCTGCTGCCCGCCCGACAGCTGCGCCGGCCGCGACCCTTCCTTGCCCGTCAGCCCGACCAGCGCCAGCAGCTCGTCTGCCCGCGCGTGCCGCTCGCGCGCCGACCACCCGGCATAGACCAGCGGCAGGGCGACATTGGCGCGCGCCGTCAGGCGCGGCAGCAGGTTGAACTGCTGGAAGACGAAGCCGATCGCATCGTTGCGCAGCTTTGCCAGCGCCACCTCGCCGAAGGCCGAGATGTCGGTGCCATCGAAACGGAAGCGGCCCTGCGTCGCGCTGTCGAGGCAGCCGATGATGTTCATGAGGGTGGACTTGCCCGAGCCCGACGGCCCCATGATCGACAACAGCTCGCCCGCCTCGACCCGGAAGGAGACGCCGTCCAGCGCCCGGAAGGCGCCCGCTTCGGACGGATAATCCTTCACCACGCCGTCAAGCTCAAGGACGGGCACCGTCATCGTCAGCCGCCGCCCGGCCCGACGCGTACCCGTGCCCCGCCCTTCGCCCGCGAGTCGGCGGTGGCGGTGATCACCCGCTCGCCGGCCTTGAGCTCGCCGCGCAGCACGATCGAGCGTTCATTGTCGGCAGCGCCCAGCGCCACGCGCCGCGCGGCCGGGCGGCCATCGGCGCCCAGCACGAACAGCGTCGTCGGCAGGTCCCGGCGCTCGGCCGCGGTGGTGGGCGGCCGGGTCCAGTCGGCCGGCTTCCAGCTGAGCGCGGCATTGGGCACCAGCAGCACGTCGGCATGGTCCGTCACCACGAAGGTCGCGTTCACCGTCATGCCGGGCAGAAGCGCGCCATCCGGATTGGGCACCGCGACCACGACCGTGTAGGTCACCACATTCTGCTGGGTCGAGGGGTTCAGCCGGATCTGGCTCACCGTGCCCTCGAACGGCCGCTCGGCGAAGGCATCCACCGTGAAGCTGACCGGCTGGCCCAGGCGCACCCGGCTGATGTCGGCCTCGGCCACGGCGGCCTCGATCTGCATGTCGGTCAGGTCCTGCGCGATGGTGAACAGCTCCGGTGTCTGGAAGCTCGCCGCCACCGTCTGCCCGATGTCGATCTTGCGTGCGATGACGACACCCGAGACCGGCGCGCGGATGATCGAGAAGCCGAGGTTGGCGCGGTCCTGGCTGACGGCGGCCAGGGCCGACGCCACCTGCGCTGCCTGCGAGCGGGCGGCGGCCACCGCCTGGTCATAGTCCTGCCGGGAAATGAAGTCCTGCCGGAACAGCTCGGCCGCGCGCCTGGCATTGGCCTCGGCCAGCGTGGCCTGCGCGCGGGCATTGGCAAGCGCGGCTTCCGACTGCTGGAGGCGCGCTCGGAACAGCCGCGGGTCCAGCTCCAGCAGCAGCTGGCCGGCTGCCACCTTGTCGTTGAAATCGACATGGAGCCGCTCGACCGTGCCCGACACCTGGGAGCCGACATTGACGACGCGAACCGGGTTCAGCGTGCCATTGGCGCTCACCGTCTCGGTCAGCCGCCCCCGCACCGCCTCGACCGTCTCGTAGCGCTCGGCCGGGCCGGACTCGCGAAAGGCCAGCGCCCAGACCAGGGCGACGATGCCGGCGGCCAGCGCCACGAACCCCGGGATGCGTCGCGTCATCTGATCTCCTCGTGCAGCAGGCCGACGGCGCGGGCAAGCTGCAGGCCCGCCGTGCGCAGCCCGTAGCGGGCAGCAACCGCCTGTTCGCGCGCCGAGGCCAGCGAGCCCTGCGCGTTCAGCAGTTCGGTGATCCCCGCAAGCCCGGCGCGATAGCGGCCGCGCGCCAGGTCGGCGGCTTCCTCGGCACTCGCCAGCAGGCGCGCCGCCGTCGAGAGGCTGGCCTCGGCGACCTCGACGGCCTGCAGCCGCGCCCACACATCCTGCGCGGCCTGCAGCCGGCTCGTCTCGGCGTCGGCTCGCGCCCGTTCGGCATCGCGCCGGGCGGCCTCCACCGCCGCCGTCCGCCCGCCCGAATCGAACAGCGGCACCGACAGCGTGAGCCCGGCGCTCGCGACCGCCGTGTCGGGCCCCTGCGTGCCGGCCGACAGCGACGGCGAGGCCCCCAGGCTGACCGTGGGCCGTCGCGCGGCCTCCGCCGCCCGCACGCCGGCGTCCGCGCTGGTCACCAGGGACCGGGCCAGCCGCAGGTCCGGCCGCGCGCGCGCCGTCTCGGCAAGGTCGGTGCGCGGCGCCGCGCCCAGCCCGGTGAACCGGCCGCTTCGGCCCGGCTCGGGCTCGGCAAGCCGCAGCACGGTTCCGGGCGGCAGGTCGAGCGCGGTTGCAAGCCGCCCGCTCTGGGTCGCTGCCGTGCCGCGCGCGCGGGCCAGCCGAAGCTCGGCATCGGCGAGCGCTGCATCGGCCTGCAACCGGTCCGAGCGGATGCCGACACCCGCCCGCTCGCGCGCAGCCGCGGCTTCGAGCGACGTGGCAGCGAACACGGCATTGGCCTCGGCCGCAACCAGCGCCTCGGCCGCCGCCAGCGTGTCGAAATAGGCGAGCGCGGCCTCCAGCACGACGGCCTGCGCCCGATCGGCAAAGGCGGCCAGCGCCTGCTCGCGCGCTTCGGCCGCCAGGCCGAGCTGCGCTGCGCGGCCGCCGAAATCGGTCAGCAGCCAGCCGAGCGACAGCGTGGCCGTCACCGAGGCCGCGCTGTCGCTCGCGGCCGGGAAGCCGCCGCCCCAGCGCCGGCTGACGCTGCCGCCCGGCTGCACGCTGGCGTCCAGCCGCGGGCCGTAGAGGCTTCGGGCCTGCACCTCGCGCGCGGCCGCCGCGCGCGTCGCCGCCCAGGCACTGGCGGTCGCCGGGTTCCGGCACAGGGCAAGGTCGGCGATGGCCGCCAGGTCGAGCGGCTGGGCCGGATCGGGGCGGGCGGCGCAGGCCGGCGCGAACCCGGCAAGCGTGAAATCGGGCGCAGGGCCGACCCGCTCAGCCGACAGCGCAGGCGATGCAAGAAGACCTAGCAAGGGAAACAGGCGGGCAGGACGCAAGCGCTTGTTGACCCTTCGCGACACACGGACGATCAAGCCATCCTTGTGAAGCCGGCACGCATGAAGTCAAGCCGGCAGACGCGCGGCTTTTGCCCGCGCCCGCAACGCGCTAAGGGCAGGCGCGGCAACGCGGTCGCGGATGATCGCGAAGGGACACGAACGAGGCGATGGCTCGAATTCTCCTGGTGGACGACGATCCGGGCATCCGCGACGTGATCGCCGATTTCCTCGGCCGGCACGGCTATGAGGTGACGACTGCCGCCGACGGCCGCGCCATGGACCGCGAGCTGGCAGCCCCCGGCGCACCGGTCGATCTCGTCGTGCTCGATCTGATGATGCCGGGCGAACATGGCCTCGAGATCGCGCGGCGCCTTGCCGTTCCCGGCGGGCCGGCCCTCATCATGCTGTCGGCCATGGGCGAGGACAGCGACCGGATCGTCGGCCTGGAGGTCGGGGCCGACGACTATCTCGCCAAGCCCTGCAACCCGCGCGAGCTGCTGGCCCGGATCCGCGCCGTGCTCCGCCGCCGGCAGGAACCCGTGGCCGACGGGCCGGGCGTGGTCGCCGAATTCGCCGGCTGGCGGCTCGATCTCGTCCGCCGCGAACTCACCTCGCCCGATGGCGTGCTGATGTCGCTGTCGGATGGCGAATTCTCGCTGCTGCGCACCTTCGTCGAACATCCGCAGGCCGTGCTCGCCCGCGAGCAGCTGCTCGGCGAAGCGCGCGGCCGGGAGGGCGACGCCTATGACCGCGCGATCGACGTGCAGATCAGCCGGCTGCGGCGCAAGCTGGGCGGCGCGAGCGCCACCCACGAGGAACTGATCCGCACCGTCCGCAACGAGGGGTACATGTTCACGCCCCGGGTAACCCGCCGCTGACCGAGCACACCGAGCTCGAGGCCAGGCGGGCCCGCAAGACCGGGCCGGTGCCCAGCTCGCTGTTCACGCGCATCGTGGCGCTGGTGCTGGCGACGGTTGCCGTCGCGCAGCTGATCAACATGCTGCTGCTGGCGACGCTGGCGCCCGCGCCGCCGCGCACCGTTCCCGTCGATGCGCTGGCGCGGATCATCGAGGCGCGCGACCTCAACGTGCTCATCGTCCGGCGCGTGCCGTCGCGGCCGCTGGGCGATGCCGACGAGACCCCGACGGCGCAGCTGCTGCGCGACGCCCTTGCCGCCGAGCTGCGCCTGGCCACGGACGATGTGTGGGTGGAGCCCGGCCCGGTGCAGGGCAACCGGCTGGTGTCGATCCCCGATGCCGACGGGGCGGGCCGGCTGGCCTTCATCGGCCCCTTCCGCGTCGCGCTGCGCGATCCGGGCGGCGGCTGGCAGCTGGTCGAGCCGCGCGACCAGGGCCTGTTCGACAATCGCGAGCGCCGGTTCATCCTGTTGTTCCTGCTGTCGGCGCTGGCCATGCTGCCGGCTGCCTGGGCCTTCGCGCGCCGGCTGGCCGAGCCCATCGAGCAGTTCGCCGATGCCGCCGAGCGGCTGGGCCGCGACCCGACGGCAGCGCCGCCGGCGATCGATGGCCCCGCCGAGGTGGGCCGGGCGGCCGAGGCGCTGGCCGGCATGCAGGCGCGCCTGCAGGCCTATGTCGCTGATCGCACGCGCGTGCTGGCTGCCATCGCGCACGACCTGCGGACCCCGCTCACCCGGCTGCAGTTCCGCCTCGAAGCCCTGCCCGACGGGCCGGCCCGAACCGGCATGTCGCGCGATATCGCCGAAATGGAGGCGATGGTCGCTGCCACCATGAACCTTGCCCGGATGGAAAGCGAGGCGGGCAAGCGCCAGCGCCTGGAGCTCGGCTCGCTGGTGGAGCGCGTCGCCGAGGACATGGCGATGGTGGGCCGCAAGGTCAGCGCCGACTCGCCCGACACGCTGGTGGTGGAGGGCGACCCGGTCGCCCTGCGCCGGCTGATCCAGAACCTGCTCGACAATGGTGAGACCTATGGCGGTCGCGCCCATGCCCGGGCCTGGCGCGATGGCGACAGCGCGGTGATCGATGTGGACGACGACGGCCCCGGCCTCCCGCCTGACGAGATGGCGCGCGTCTTCGAGCCTTTCTACCGGCTCGAAAGCTCGCGCAACCGCGCCACGGGCGGCACCGGCCTCGGGCTCGCCGTCGTCCGGTCCAGCGCCCGCGCCCATGGCGGCGACGTGACGCTGGAGAACCGGCCCGAAGGGGGCCTGCGGGCACGGGTGAGAATTCCGCTGGCGCCATGATTGGGCGCTGATCGCGCCGGCGGATGCCCAGCGTTTCTGTGCGCTGATCGCGCCGGCATCCGCCGTCGCTGCGCCCGCCCACCGTTTGTGCGCTGATCGCGCCGGCATCCGCC
>VFQR01000401.1_pt1 | contig 64844 bp, 59 predicted proteins | sample 3512321 | NCBI WGS metagenome assembly VFQR01 (sample SAMN10412374, study PRJNA504923) | tailings metagenome | isolation source: Relicate 3 Philex TSF1 revegetated site | place: Philippines: Tuba, Benguet | collected 2017-08-29 | reverse complement strand
TCCATGCCTACGGCTACGCCGACCCCAACGATTGGAGCGACCCCATCCCCGTGCCCCCCAGCGCAGCCGAGACGCGGTCGTCGAGCGGAGTCCTTGGCGCAGCCTCCCCGGAGGGGATGCCGTGGATGGTAATACTCACTAAAACTTTGCTGCTGGAGTAGCCTGTCCCCCACTGGCTTGGCGGTTAGTAGCTGGCCGGGTGCCTTCGCCTGGCCAGCCCTACCCAAGCCCCGGCCAAAGAACACCCCCAGTAAGATTGCGGCATCGAGCAGCAGGTGAGCGCCCGTGGTACAAGCCCGGCCCCAGCTCAAAGGAGAGACTTTCTCGCCTACGCCCTGGAAGTCGAAGGCTACTACAAACTCACTAACGGAGAGCTGGTTGAAACGCCGTCAGAGTCTGACGAAAACCTGTATCGGGCAATGCGGTTTTGCGAAGCCCTTAACCTCGACCCCGTGGTGAGCCAGGTGACGGTGCTGAGGTTGACCTCCCAGGGCTACAGCGAAACCACCTTTGCGGGGGAGGGGGTGGTGGAGTCGCCCAGCTTTCCCGTCTGGACGCAAACCGCTGCCGCCATACGGGCGCTGGAGTAGTCGGGGGGTGGCAAACCAGCCGTTGGTTGTGGTGTACCCACTGGCATTAGATCAGACGAATCCAGTAGCGATCGCGCCCTCGTCGCTTGGCCTGGTACAGCGCGGCATCGGCGGCGGCGATCAGGTCTTCGGGCGACTGGTCGGCGGTGGGCACCACGCTGGCGATGCCAATGCTGATGGTGAGGTAGTCACTGATGGGTGACTGGGGATGGGCAATTTGCAGGGCGGCGATTTCTTCTTGCAGGGCCTTGGCGACGATTTCGGCTCCGGCGCGGCGGGTGTTGGGCAGCACCACCGCAAACTCTTCGCCGCCGTAGCGGGCCAGCAGGTCGGCGGCGCGCTTGACGGCGCGGGTGGCGGCGGCGGCGATCGCAATCAGCGCCTCATCCCCCTGCTGGTGGCCCAGGCAGTCGTTGTAGGGCTTAAAAAAATCGACATCAAACATGATCAGCGACAGGGGCTGCTGTTCGCGCACCATGCGCTGCCACTCCTGTTCCAGGTACTCATCAAAGCGGCGGCGGTTGGGAATGTGGGTGAGCCCGTCGAGGGTGGCCAGGCGCTCCAGGGTTTCGTTGGCCTCGGTCAAAGCCGTCTCCATACCCTTGCGGTCGGTGATGTCGATGCAGTTGGTAATCACGCCGTTGACGGTACCGCTGGCGTCTTGAAACGGGCTGATCACCACCTGGTACCAGCGGCGAATGCCGACCCGGTCGATCACCTCTTGCTCGCCCTGGTAGGGCATTTGGGTTTCAATCACCTGCTGGTGAATGCGGTGCTGCTGAAGGGCTTCAAAGGCCGAAACGTTGGGGTTAAAGTCGGTGTCAAACTTGCCCACCATGTCGGTGGGGGTAATGCCGTGCAGGCGGGCACTGGCCCGGTTGGCCATCTGTACCCGGCCCTGGCGGTCTTTGACCACAATAATGCTGGGAATGCTGTCGATCACATTTTGCAGAAACTGTCGCTGGCGGGCGATTTCGGTCTCGGCCTGCTTGCGCTCGGTGATGTCGCGCACGATCGCCAACACCTGGTTAGGGCCACTGGTGACGATGCGGGCTTCTTCGTAGCGCCAGCCACTCGGAGTCAGGCAGCGATATTCGTAGACCTGGGGTTCGCCGGTTTGCAGAGCCTGCTGAATGTAGTGCATGCGCTCAGCCGCCATCTCGGCGGGCAGCACCTGATCCATCGGCTTGCCAATCTGGGTGCTGGGCTCAGTCAGCAGGTTCACCGCCCCGGCATTCATCACATCGAGGCAGATGCCGTCGCCCGAAAACCGCATCAGCAGGTCGGGGATGGCCTCTAAAATAATCCGCTGGGTGGCCTCGGCCTGGCGCAGCGCGGCGGTGCGATCGGCCACCTGGCGCTCGAGGGTCTGGTTGTAGTCGGCCAGCAGGGTTTGGGCCTGCTTGCGGGTGGTGATGTCTTGAAAGGCGGCGATCGCATACTCCACCTGCCCCGCCTGGTCAAAAATAGGCGTCGTCACCATCTCAATCGGCACCGCCTGATTGCCGGGCCGCAGCTCAATGTCGTCGGCCCAGCCGGGCTGCCCTCGCAGCGCCTGGGCAATGGGCAGCGCGGCGGTGGGGTAGCGCTGCCCGGTGCTGGCCCGGTAGGCAATGCAGGTTTCGTCCAGGCTCAGCGACGGAATCGAGGGCATGTCTTCAAGGCAGAGCAAAATGCGGGCCTGCTGGCTGGCAAACACCATCTGGCCCTGGCGATCGTAGACGGCGATCCCCAGGGGAATACCGTCTAAAAACTGCCGCCAGCGGCGCTCGCTGCGCTGCAGCTCGCGGTTGAGGTGCTCTAGCTCGGTAAATGAGTCGTGCAGCTTAGCCGCCATGGTGTTAAACGCCCGCGCCAGCTGCCCCAGTTCATCGGTGCTCTCGATGGGGAGAGGGGTTTGCCAATTGCCCTGGGCGGTGGCCTGAATGGCCTGGTGCAGCTGGGCGATGGGTTGCAGCACCCGGTTGACCACCGCCAGCCCTACCACCACCGAACTGCCGATCGCCCCCAGGCTGACCAACGCCACGGCCCAGTTGCCCAGATAAAAACTCAAAAAGCCCAGCAGCCCCACTGCGCCAATCAGCTGAAGCACAAAAATCGCTACCAACACCGTGCTGAGCGAAAAGGGCTTGAGCAAGCGGCTAAACAGTCGGTAGAACGGGAGTTTTGGCACTGGATTGAGCGGCAATATTAAGTGAAGCAAAACACCCTACCTGCTTTTCTAGAATAAAGCGCCCGACCCAACCCTGAGCCTGTTTTTGTGCCACCTGCTGGCGGCGCTGGTCAGAGCTGGGTGCATAGGCCCATCCTAGGTGCTAAGCGGGAGGTAGCCCGTGATCTCAGACAGCTGTTTCACCACACCCAAGGAGTAGGCTAAGTGATTTAAAGCAGCTGTGGCGGCACCGGCACCGTTCTAAAATTCTCCGCCAAGTTGTCTCTGGCGGCGTTGCCAGATGTGGGGGCAGCTGTTGTTTTGACCAGTGCTCCAGCGCCCAGGGATCTGAGAGCCAGTTCCCTTAGCCTTGCCTTAACCCCAAACAGGGCCTCAGCCTGCAATAGTATGGGGTGAGATTTTGTTCGGACTGTAGCGCGACCCTGGTGCCAAAATGACCAACACCTATGCCCCACCCTCTGCAGATGTTGCCCTGAGGGCCGAAAGCCTGAGCGTCTACTACGGGGCTAACCTGGCCGTTAGAGACGTCAACCTCCACATTCCCGCCAACGAGATTGTGGCGTTCATCGGCCCCTCGGGCTGCGGCAAGAGCACTGTGTTGCGCTGCTTCAACCGCATGAATGACCTGATTGCCTCCTGCCGGGTCGAGGGCAAGATCACGTTCCACGGCGACAACATCTACGCCAGCAGCGTCGATGCCGTAGAGCTCCGCCGCAAGATCGGCATGGTGTTTCAAAAGCCCAACCCCTTTCCCAAGTCGATCTACGAAAACATCGCCTGGGGTGCCCGCATCAACGGCTTTCGGGGCGACATGGACGAGCTGGTGGAAACCTCCCTCCGCAAAGCGGCGGTTTGGGATGAGGTTAAAGACAAGCTCAAGCAGAGCGGCCTTTCGCTGTCTGGAGGTCAGCAGCAGCGGCTGTGTATCGCCCGCGCCATTGCCATTCAGCCCGACATCATTCTCATGGATGAGCCCTGCTCGGCCCTCGACCCGATCTCGACTATTAAGATCGAGGAGACCATGAAGCAGCTCAAGGAGGACTACACCATCATCATCGTCACCCACAATATGCAGCAGGCTTCGCGGGTGTCTGACCGCACGGCTTTTTACAATGCCGAGCCGACCGAGAAGGGCGGCAAGGTGGGGTACCTGGTGGAGTTCGACAACACTGAGGTGATCTTCAATAGCCCCCGGGAGCAGTTTACCCGCGACTACGTGTCGGGTCGCTTTGGCTAAGCCTGGACGCGGCGGGGTATTCCTCAGGCTGGGGCCAGGGGTGCTCAACATCAGTCCTTACACTCACGCCCGGGCCCAGCCTGGGTTCTTTTTTGGGCAGGCTGTGGTCGCTACGGCCTGCGGCTGAGGATGGTCGTGCGAGCTGGCAATTAGGGTCTAAGGTAGTGTTATAGCCATGGCCAATTGGCTTAAGACATTCAGCAAACCTCGGAGCGTTCAAACGTTTGAACGTCCCGAGGAAAACGGTTCTAACCAGACCGGCTATGGCTCTATCTGCTTCTTCAACGACCTTGATAACGACCTATGACTAGCCCCGATGTTTCGCCTTCGGCCCCGGGCTCGGCGGCCACCCTCAAGCCCAATCTCAGCATTTTCACCATGCTGCGCCTGGGGGTGTTCAACATGGGCCTGGGGATTATGTCGCTGCTCACCCTGGGGGTGCTCAACCGGGTGATGATCGAAGAGCTGCGGGTGCCGGCCCTGGTGGCGGCGGGGGCGATCGCCGTACACCAGTTTATGGCCCCCGCCCGCGTCTGGTTTGGCCAGATGTCTGACTCCAGGCCGATTTTGGGCTACCACCGCAGCGGCTATATCTGGCTGGGAATCGCGGCGGTGGCGGTGACGGCATTCTGCGCGTTGCAGGTGGTGTGGCAAATTGGTGGCCGCATTGTCGAGGGGGGCTGGGGGCCAGCGGTGTACCCCTGGGTGGGGCTGCTGGGGCTACTGTTTGCCATCTATGGTCTGGCCCTGAGCGCCACCTCAACGCCGTTCACGGCGCTGCTGGTGGATGTGTCGGATGAGGATTCGCGATCGCGCCTGGTGGGCATTGGCTGGGCCATGCTGATGGTGGGCATTATCACCGGGGTGATCATCACCTCCATTGTGCTGAAGCCCATTGAGCTAGACGCCCCCTTTGAGCAGGTGCGCAGCGCGGTAAACCGGCTGTTTGTGATTGCCCCGGCGGTGGTGTGCGCCCTGGCGGTGCTGAGCACCTACGGCATCGAGCGCAAGTATTCGCGGCTGACCCAGCGATCGTCCCTGCGAGACCGCGAAGACAGCCTCACCCTGGGGCGCGCCCTCAAAATTCTCACCGCCAGCCGTCAGACGGGGCTGTTTTTCACCTTTTTGCTGGTGCTCAGCCTCAGCCTGTTCATGCAGGATGCGGTGCTGGAGCCCTACGGCGGCGAAGTCTTTGGCATGACCATTGCCGAAACCACCCAGCTCAACGCCGCCTTTGGCATGGGCACGCTGCTGAGCATCATTGTCGCGGGCTGGCTGGTGGTACCGCGCATTGGCAAAAAGCGCACGGTGGTGCTGGGCTGTGGCTGGGCGGCGCTGTGCCTGGTGGGCCTTACCCTGTCGGGGCTGACGGGCAACCCAACAGTTTTGCTGTCGGCGGTGTTTTTGTTTGGCACGGCCTCCGGCATGCTCACCCTGGGGGCGATCGTGCTGATGCTGGATCTGACGGTGGCCGAGACGGCGGGGACGTTTATTGGGGCCTGGGGGCTGGCCCAGGCGATCGCCCGAGGCAGCGCCACGGTGCTGGGCGGCGGCGTGCTCGATCTGGGTCGCGCCCTGCTCAGAACCTTTGACGGCGCGGCAGAAGTGGGTCAGCCCCAGGCGTTTTTGGCCTACGGGCTGGTGTTTACCCTGCAAGCGATCGGCATGCTGATCGCGATCTGGCTGCTCAGCCGGGTAAACATTCAGGAGTTTCAGGCCAATGCCAAGGCGGCGATCACCGCTGCCCTCGAAAGCGATATGGATTGAGCATGGCACAAAACTTCTGGGACGAGGTGCTGGCCTTTGCCGGGGCCACGACTAAAATTGTGGGGCAAAAGCTGCTCGAAGACTTCGGTCAGGTACAGGCGGATCTGAAGGCTGACGGGAGTTTGGTGACCCGGTGCGATCGCTGGGCCGACGACACCCTGCGCGCCGCCATCGCCGAAACCTTTCCCGCCCACGGCGTGCTCAGCGAAGAGGTGGAGCACATCTTCCCCGCCACCGACTGGTGCTGGATCATCGACCCCATCGACGGCACCACCAACTTTACGCGCGGCATTCCGGTGTGGGGCATTTCGCTGGGCCTGCTGTATCGGGGTACCCCGGTGTTTGGCTACGTGGCCATGCCGCCTTTAAACCAGGCGTTCTACGGCTACTGGCCGGGGCAGAGCGGCCTGGAAATGCCCAGCGGCGCGTTCTGCAACGGTCGCCCCATGCACAGCAGCACCGCCGAACCAGACAAAACCCAGTTCTTCAGCCTCTGCGCCCGCAGCACCTCAGTGCTGGAACGCCCCTTTCCCTGCAAGATTCGCATGCTGGGCTCGGCGGCCTACAACCTGCTGCTGGTGGGGGCGGGCTGGGCGATCGGCGCGGTGGAGGCAACGCCCAAGATCTGGGATATTGCGGCGGTGTGGGCCATTACCCAGGCCGCCGGAGCCACCTGGGTACCGCTGAACGACATCGCCCCCTTTCCGCTCGAGGTGGGCAAAGACTACAGCCGTCACCCCTATCCCACCCTGGCCGTGGCTCAGATGCCTTTAGTGGAGCAATTTCGTCCCCTGGTGCAGCGGGTCGCTCCCTGAGCGATCGAAGGCAGAGGAGGACCCCGACGCCCCTACCGGGAGTTCTCGCCGTGACCGTGGGTTTGCTGGCCGCTCTGCCAGGGCCAGGACGCTACTGCTCGGGCACCAGTTCCGAATTCACCTCGTTGATGGGGCGGCGGCGCAGCTCTTCCGACTCGGTGCGGGGCAGGAGGTCAAACACCTCGCGCATGACATCGTCGATCGCCTCGTAGGAGACCGTACCGATTTCGTTAAACACCAGCTCCCCCTGGGCGTTAAACACCAGGGTTTGGGGCACGGCATTTTTAAAATAGTAGCCGGGCTCGCTGGGCTCGTAGCTGGCCTGCACCGGAATCGAGTCGGCCATGATGGGAATAAAGTTGGCCACCCGTCCGTAGGGGGCCTGGAGCTGGGAAATTACTGAAGCAAACCGCTTGCAGTCGCTGCTGTCGTCTACATAGATCACCACAATGGCGGGTTTGCCATACTTCAGCGACTCCGCCAGACTGACGTTTGGGGGCACCAGTGACCCGTTGCCCGCGTAGAGGGCAAAGATGTTGCCGTCGTAGTTGTCGTCGGTGAGACCCGCCAGGGCACTGGGCTGCCCCCCCAGGCCCAGCCACAGCACCAGAGCGGCGCAGGCCAGGCCAAGACCCCGGCTCAGCCGGGCGGTGTCGGCAAAGAAAAGCTTGGCAGGGAGGGTTGCGGAGAGCCAGCGCAGCATGGCGATTATATCCTTGGTCTAGGGCCGGGAGTGGAGCGAGGGGCGAGCTGCCGTAGGCAAGGCTTTCTCTAAAAGAAACGCGAACGTCCTCCGCTCTCCAGACTCTATTAGGCCACAGAATGGCGGCACTAAAGCTGGGCATCGCGAAATTCTTGCGTCACGGCCCGCATGGCATCGGCATTGGCCATGCGCAGCTCGTCGGGGGTCCACACCACTACCTGGTAGTACTCCTCGCCCATTTCGACCGTGGTGTGCAGGTAGGCCACCGGGCGCTGGGATACGCTGCCGCGCACCTCGTACTGCACCGCCGGAAAGCTGCTGACCCGCTCTACCCCGGTACGCGCCTGGTTGGCAATCACCTGGTCGAAGCCGCCCTTGAGAATTTGTAGATAGACATTGGCCTGCTCTTCAATGTTGCCGGGGGAGACGGCGTCGCGGTTTTCGCCCACCACCACCAGAAACATGTTTTCGTCGAGATTGTAGGCCTCCAGGTCGGCGCTGTTGTGCAGGGTGCCGGTGGGGGCTGCCTGCCAACCGTTTTGCAGCCGCACCCGCACCGGCTTCATGCGGCTGACCAGCATATCGCCCCGAAAGCCGCGATCGACGTATTGGTTACTCATCTCGCCGTTGCCCTGGGGCGATCGCGACAGACCCAGGGTATTGCACCCAACCAGCCCCAGCGCCACCAGCCCCGCCGCTAGCGCGGGCTGCACCCGCCGCCCTGCCCCTGTCACTCCAGCCATAGCTCACCCTTGCGCGGTCGTTGTCCGTTTGTTCTATAGGGTATAGCAACACCTCCGCAATGACCCCATCCTCTCTTATGCTAGGTAGGTGTTTGCCGATGGCGGCAAACATTCCCTAACGATCTCAATCTAGAGTTAACCCATGTTACGAGCTGGCATTGTTGGCCTGCCCAACGTTGGCAAATCTACCCTGTTCAACGCCGTGGTGGCCAACGCCAAGGCCCAGGCCGCCAACTTTCCCTTTTGCACCATTGAGCCCAACGTGGGGATTGTGGCGGTGCCCGATGCCCGTCTGCGGGTGCTGGCCGACATCTCTAGCTCGGCGGAGACGGTGCCCGCCCGGGTGGAGTTTGTCGATATTGCGGGCCTGGTGCAGGGGGCCAGCCAGGGAGAGGGGTTGGGCAATCAGTTTTTGGCCAACATTCGCGAGGTGGATGCGATCGTCCACGTAGTGCGCTGTTTTGACGACGACGACATCATCCATGTCTCGGGTTCAGTGGATCCGGTGCGCGACATTGAGGTGATCAACCTGGAACTGGCTCTGTCTGACCTGGCCCAGCTAGAGCGCCGGGTCGATCGGGTGCGCAAGCTGGCCCGCGCCGACAAAGAGGCCCAGGCCGAGCTGGCCATTTTAGAAAAAATCCTGCCGGTGCTCAACGAGGGCAAAACCGCCCGCCAGGTGGAGCTTGACGAAGAGGCCGAGGCGATCATCAAGCCCCTGGGGCTGCTCACCCGCAAGCCCGTAATCTACGCCACCAACGTCTCGGAAGAAGACCTGGCGGGCGGCAACCCCTGGGTAGAGCAGGTGCGGGCCGTAGCGGCGGCAGAAGCTGCCCAGGTGGTGGTGATTTCGGCCCAGGTAGAGTCGGAGCTGGTGGAGCTGAACGACGAGGAGCGCAGCGACTTTTTGGCGGCCCTCGGCGTTGAAGAGGGGGGCCTCAAGACCCTGATTCGCGCCACCTACGAGCTGCTGGGGCTGCGCACCTACTTCACCACCGGCCCTAAAGAAACCCGCGCCTGGACAATTCGCGCTGGCATGGTAGCCCCCCAGGCGGCAGGGGTGATTCACACCGACTTTGAGCGGGGCTTTATTCGCGCGGAGACGGTGGCCTACGACGACCTGGTGGCCGCCGGATCGATGGCCACAGCTAAGGACAAGGGCCAGGTCCGCAGCGAGGGCAAAGAGTACGTAGTGCAGGAGGGCGACGTCATGCTGTTTCGCTTCAATGTGTAGCTTCCTCCCGTGCCCTCCTCCAGACTGGGTAAAAAACCCTCGCCGCAATAGTGGTTTGTAGGGGAAAATCTATCTACAATTTGACCCATTGGGAGTGCTGGTTTTCCAGCCTCAGGTTTGTAGGTATATCGCCGTGGCCTTACCGCTTCAACCCTATCCTCAGCTTCGCTCGGCGCTGCATCGGCTGCAGGGGGTGCCCCCCTGGGCGCTGCTGTCGCTGGTGCTGAATGGGCTGCTGTTCATTACGGTGGTGGTGGTGCTGCGGCAGCTGAGCCAGGCGGGCGATGCCATGCTGCCCCAGGCCAATGCCTTTGCGGCCGATCGCCATGTCCCCATTGCTCCCTTTGAGCCCGAGCTAGGGGTGCGTCACAGCCTTGACTACGAGCAGTGGGTGGCGCTGCTGGCGGCGGAAGCGGAGGCGGCGGTGGCCATCGATGCGCCGCGCCAGACGATTTTGCTGGGTGATTCGCTGACCCTGTGGTTTCCGGCCAGTATGCTGCCGGGGCGTAAAACCTGGCTGAATCAGGCCATTTCGGGAGAAAACTCGACCGGGCTGCGCGATCGCCTCTACCTGCTCGACAACACCTCCCCCGAGGCGGTGTTTATCATGGTGGGCATCAACGACCTGATCTGGGGAGGTTCGGCAGCGGATCTGGTGTACAACGTCCGCAAAATGGTGGACTACCTGCGCCAGACCCATCCCCAAACTCGGGTAGTGGTGCAGTCGATTTTGCCCCACGGGGGCGAGACCTCCACCTGGGAGGGGCGCGATCGCCTGCTAACGGTCTCCCCCGATCTCATTCAAACGGTCAACGGCCAGCTCAAACTGGTTGCCGTAGAAACCGGAGCCGACTACCTAAACCTCTACCCACTCTTTGTCAACGGCGAAGGCTACCTGCGGCCCGACCTCACCACCGACGGCCTGCACCTCAATCAGAATGGCTACATGGTGTGGCGTACAGCCCTGGCCCTGTTTAACGAAGCGGATTGACCCTAATACCGCCATCTCGCCCAATTTCTCAACTCCCTTGCTCCATTGGCACCAGCTCCAGCCGATAGCGGTACAGGGCCACGGGCTGGTTCAGCGCCTTGAGAAAGTCTGGATCCTGGGGCGACAGATACACCGCCGTCACCTGGTCGGCGGCCACGCCATCGCCCGCCTGGCGGTAGGCCGTTGTGGTCTCCACTTCGTTGAAGTAGGGAATAGCTCCCCCCCGAAACACCTGCTGAAACCGCTCCACGGTAATAAATCGAGCGGCCTCTGGAGCCTCCACTGCCCGCGCCGTCACGGTGGACTCTAGCTGGCGGCTGCCGCTCAGCAGTGTCACCTGACGGTTAGGATTTTTGGGGTCAACCTTCACCGCCCTGACGGTGGCATCGCCCAGGTAGGCGCGGGCCAGACTCAGACCGTTAAAGGCGCGATCGGCCACGGTTTGAGGCGAGCCAGTCACCACGGGAATCAGCCCCTGCCAGCGCGGCGGCACCGCCACAAACCGCACAGGGCAGGTCACCGGCAGGCCCACCTGGGCCCGGTTGCCCTCAAACCCTGGGCTCACTACCCCAGGGGCCAAGGGGGCCGCCAGATCGACCAGGGTGCTGGTGAGCTGCCAATCGCCCCGCAGCCAGTCTGGGTAGATCAGATCTCCCTGGGCGGCGGGCAGCGCAGCTTTACTGCCCCACTGGGGGAAAGCTGCCAGGCGATCGGCCCAGCTCAGGGGCTGGCCTGCCGCCTGGGCATGGCCACTGCACAGCAGCCACACCGTCAGCAGCAGGGTGAGCCAAAACAGACGGCGACGCAGGAGAGTGAGCAGCGATCGGGGCATAAGATCAGCAACCAGGGCAACGGACTGGGGCAACTTAAACCAGAATTAGCATACCCCAGGCAAAACTTCCCTGGGTTGCCGCTCCCAGCGGAACGGTCTGCCAGCCCTGTACCTGGGTAGATTGGCTGATTTTTTCGTCGGCTCTGAGCAGGGCAGATTGAGAACTGTTAAGGTTGCAGAGGGCAAGGCTGCTAGAGCAAAGGCAGGCGTTTACCCAAGACAAGCTTCTGGTTATCCTAAGACTTCTAGCCTGGGGTAGGTGACATGCCATTGATCTGCCCCGCTGCCCCTACTCGGCTTGAACCGCTGGAGCTTCTTAACCCTGATTATCGTTGCCGCTGAGGACTTTCATTGGAAACGCCCCCCTCTAATTCTCCATCCCTGGATTCCCACTTTCCCAGTGAACCCGTCGAAATGACTGCGGCGACCCTTTTGGAACGCTACGCAGCGGGAGAGCGAGACTTTCGCGGTATTCAGCTGATCGGTGCCGACCTGGGCCATCAAAACCTCAGCGGGGCCAATTTTCGCCAGTCGAATTTGCAAAATACCATCTTTACTGGGGCTACGCTGGTCGGGGCCAACTTTCGGGAGGCCAAGCTCACCGACGTCAACTTTGACCAGGCCACGCTGATTTTGGCCAACCTGATCGGAGCCGACCTGGCCGACGCCAGCCTGGTGGAGTGCGATCTGAGCGAGGCGGGCATGCGGAGCGCCAACCTGGTGCGGGCTACCCTCAGCCAGGCCATTTTGCGCGAAACCAACCTCAACGAGGCTGTGCTTGACCACGCCACCCTGCACCGGGCGACACTGAGCGAGGCCAGTCTCAGTCGGGGCAGAATGCTGGCGGCTGACCTGGAAGGGGCCAACCTGGAGCACGCCAACATGACCAGCGCCCTGATGAACCGGGCCGTGCTGCGGGGGGCCGTGCTGGTGGCAGCGGTGCTCACCGGAGCAACCCTGGAAGGGGCCGATTTTCAAGAGGCCGACCTGAGCCGAGCTAAGCTGACCAGCACCAACCTGGTGAATGTCAATCTCTCCCACGCCAACCTGCGGGGGGCCAATCTGAGCTGGAGCTCGCTGCGGGGGGCCAACCTGCGGGGGGCGACGCTGTATCGCACCCGCCTGAGCTGGTCAAACCTGAGCGGGGCCGACCTCACCGATGCGGTCATGATCAACGCTAAGCTCGACTACACCAACCTGCGGCGCACCGACGTGCAGGGCACCATTATGCCCGACGGCTACACGATGGGATCCCAGGATTAGCCGGGGCCGGGCTGGCCAGCAGATCCTCTGCCGAAATCCCTGCGGTCTCGAGGAACAGCCTACTGGGGACTGGTCGATTGGTTGCCGGGTCGCTGGGCCTGCATCGGGGACGAGGGCAGTAAAAAGGGCCAGTACACCGCCGTCAGCGAGGGGGGGCTGTGGCGCAGGTAGGCAACCATCTGGCGCTGGAGGGCCTGGAACTGGTCTTGAATGGCTAGGGCCTCCAGGTGCAGCAGTGAGGGCAGGTAGCTGATCAGCCCCTCCTGCCGGTGCAGCCCGCTCTGGCGCAGCCGCGGCCAGGCGGCCAGCCCCTCGGGGACAGTTTGGCTGAGCCGCAGCGACAGGCTGGTGGTCGAAAAGGCCGGGGCGACGGCGGGGCTGAGGGCCGGGGCGTAGCTCTCCGCTGCGTCGGTCTGCTGCATGGCAAAGCTGAGGCTCACCCCCTGGAGAAAAATGCGCAGGGGGGCCGTGGTGACATCAGGCAGCGCTGGCATAAAAGGAATGCGCCCCAGGTCGGCGTTGAGGTTGTTGGGGTCGCCAACGCTGAGGTGCGAGCCGCCCACTACCGTAACTAGGTGCTTACTGCCCCCCAGCTGCATAAAAGGTCGCAGCTGCTGGCTGGCCATCGGGGTAACGGTGTCATGGGTGCCAGCTATCACCAGGGTGGGCACCCGCACCCGACTTAGCCCCGCCTCGCCAAACAGCACGCCGGTCAGCGGGTTGGCCACAATCAGCTGGGTAATGCGGTCATCGCGCAGGTTGGCGTACTTGACGGGCAAATCCTGGGCGGCGCACTGAAGCCAGTCGGCGGGGGAGACGCTTACCGGGGTGAGGGTTTGACAGTAGGCTTCGAGGGAGCGCAGATCGAGGGCGGCTCCGGCTAAAGCCAGCCCCGTATAGCCCCCCAGGGAATGGCCGATGAAGGTTACCTGGTCGGTGTTGATGCGATCGCGCAGGCTGTAGGAGTAGGTATTGAGTTTCTCCATGCGGTTGAGCACGTAGCTGATGTCGAGGGGCCGGTCGAGAAATTCGGTGGCGGGCAAAATGCGGCTGGGGGCGGCGGCGGGCAGATCGTCGGGGGGCAGGTCGTCGGGGGGCAGCGACAGCAGGGCGGCGACGTTGCTGCCGGGGTGCTCTACCGCCACCACCGTCAGGCCGTGGGAGGCCAGGTGCTCAGCCAGGTAAGCAAAAAAGCGGCGGTCGGCACCAAACCCGTGGGAGATCACCACCAGGGGGCCGTGGCTGTCTTTGCTCCAGTAGATATCGACGGGAATGCTGCGATCGCGGCTGTGATCCCGCAGCACCAGCTCCCACCGCTGTACCTGCGAGGAGCCAGTGGCGAAGGGGTCGGTTCCCAGCAGCGGCATCGGTTCCGCCGCCGCCGCCGTGTCCTGGCGCAGCACCCGGCTGAGGGCTTTGCTCTCCATCTGCGCCAGGCGAAACTGAGAGGCCAGGGTGAGCAGGGTGCCCACGTCGATCTCCAGGGTATTTTGGGGCATGGCCCGCAAAATGCCCAGCAGGGTTAGCCCCGACTCTGCCTTCGACACCTGCTCCAGGGTGACGCGCAGGTCGGCGGCGGCCAGATTGGGGGCGATCGCCCGCAGGGTATCGAGCAGCTGAGCCCCGCCGGGCGTCTGCAAAATTTCGTCTAAAATAACCTGGCTCACCTCGGGCTCGAGGGTAATTTCACCCTGAAGCATGTCCTGGAAGGTGGCGTTGAGCAGCGGTCGGTAGAGGCGCAGCGAGCGCGGTGCCTCGCCGGTGGTGGCAAAGGTCTGGAGGTCGTCTAGGCTCACCGTCTGCGACAGTCGCCCCAGCCGCACCGTGACCGATTCTGCCGCTGTCGCCGCTGGGCTGGCCAGCAGCAGCCCGCTGGCTGCGATCGCACCCCAGCACCACGGCCCAAGGGAGGCGAGCAGACTATTCAAACGAGGTACTGTCAATCGCACGGCAGCAGGGGTAAAACTCAGGGGCAGGGGCAGGGGCGCAGGGGCAGAGGCTAGGGTCGAGCAATGGTGCGGAGTTATGCTAGAGGTACAGTACCCATATTTTCTCTATTCGTTAACTTAATCTAAACGACAGCTCCCCTGGCTGGTGGGAATCGATCGTCAAGTTTTTTTGCGATCGCCCGCCGAGACGAGCTATTCCCTTCCAGCGGCTACACCTACGACCATGGCCATACCCTTCCTATCTCCAGAGCCCGCTGCGGGGGCCGCCCTATGGCCCGCACCGTAATTGGCGTCATGGGCCCAGGGGATGCAGCGACCCCGGCTCAGCTAGAGACAGCCTACGCCCTGGGGTATGCCTTGGCCTCTATCGGATGGGTGGTACTCACAGGCGGGCGACAGGTGGGCGTCATGGATGCCGCCTGTCGCGGAGCCCAGGCGGCGGGCGGCCTTACCCTGGGCATTCTGCCCGCCGCTGACCGAGCCGGAATGTCGGCTGCCGTAGACATCGCCATTGTGACGGGTCTGGGCGATGCCCGCAACGCCGTCAATGTGCTCTCCAGCCAGGTGGTGGTAGCCTGCGGCCTTGGCCCCGGCACCGCCGCCGAAATTGCCCTGGCCCTCAAGGCTCAGCGACCGGTTATCTTAATGGAGATGATCCCCAGCGCGATCGCCCTGTGGCAGAGTTTAGCGACTGGCCCCCTGGCGATGGCCGATACCGTTGAGGCTGCCGTCGCTCAAATCCAGCAGTGGCTGCTTTAGGTCGCCCAGTCAGCGCCGCGCTCACGTTTCAGCTCCAGCTGCCTACTCCCCCCGCCGCCGGAAGCTGTCGCTGAAGTCCGTAGCAATCTCTATCCAGCGATAGACCACATTTTTGACCTTTCTGGCCGCGAACTGACGAAAACTTCTCTAAGGTAAGGTAAGAGCTATGCCTTCCACTCGCTGGTGCTATGACAGACAACCAACCGTCTCCAAAAGAAAACTTTCTCTTTCCGCGCAGCAAGTATTGGGGCGAATTTACGCCGCAGCAGCTGGCCTTTAACGCCAACCTGCAAGAGTTTGCCCAGCGGGTCTCCTTTGTCTGCAACCTCGAAACCGGCGGCAAAATGTCGGCTGACGACGCCTACAACGAAATCAAGCGCCTGTGGAAAGACCTGAAAAAATCCAAAGCTAACCTGATCGACGCCGAAGCTGTGCCTCCGCCAGAGCTACCGCCGGAGGCCTAAGGGGGGTGGCTACGGGCAGCGACTAAACCATAGTACTGCGCCTCAAAACGCCGACGAGGCCAGCCAAAAGCTGACCAAAAATCCGGCAATGGTCGAAAACGTCACCGAGCCGCCGCCCATTTCGTAGGCCTCGGGCATCATGGTGCTGGCGATCATGGCGAGAATGGCCCCCCCGGCGGTGGCCTTGGCCATATCCAGCATCCACACCGAAACCACCGGCACCAGCTGGCTGCCGACCATGGCCACCAGGCCGCTGAGCAGCACCGCCCCACCCCACAGGGCCAGAATGCGCCCGGCTGAGGTGCCCGCTTGGCGCATGCCGATGGAGCTTGACATGGCCTCGGGAATGTTGGAGATAAACACCGCCATCAGAAACGATGCCCCCATGTGGCCTGTGCCCACGTGAAAGCCAATCACCAGCGCCTCGGGAATGTTGTCGATCATGGTGCCCACCAGAATGGCCAGGGGAGCCGAGCTCTGGGCCAGCTCTTTAAATTGCTGCTCTGAGATAGGAATATCGACCTCCACGCTGTCGAGCACCCGCCGCCGCCAGTGGTCGTCGTCCACCGGGGCGGGCTTGGCCGTAGACTGGGTGGTTTCGCGCAGCCGCCGGGCCAGAATGCGGCTCAGCCCGCTGGAGAGCTGGGGAGCGTAGGTGAGCATGGCGTCGAAATCGACTTTGTCGAGTTCGTAGAGCTCCATAGGGGTTTTGGCCACCACCGTCGCCGATCGCTCCTCGCCGGTCAGCAGGGCCATTTCGCCAAAGATCTCCCCCGACCCCAGGGCGGCCAGCCACTGGGGTCCCTTGTAGATCTCCGCATCGCCCTCCACAATCAAAAACATAGAGTCGCCGGGGGCACCCTCCCGACAGAGCACGGTGCCGGCCTCAACCTGAAGCGGCTTCAGCAGGGGAATGATCGCCTGCATTTCGGCGGGTGACAGGCTGTGGAGTACCTCGATATGGCCAATGCGGTCGAGCACTTCTGAGGCTTCGTCCTGGCGGTGGTGGTAGAGAAACCGCCGCGACGACGAGGGGTGGCGAATAAAGCCCCCCTGGTTGTCGATGTAGCTGACGATGACGGTAAACAGGGTGCCCCCCAGGGCAAAGCCCGCCACCAGGGGCAAGAAACCGCTGCTCTGGTAGGCGGGCAGGGTGATGTCGTAGGCGATCGCCGAGAGCAGAGTGCCGCTGCCAAAGGCCATGATCGCTGCTGTAAGCGATCGCGCGGGTCGCCAGGCAATTCCTAAAATCGCCCCCACCAGCAAACTAGAGGCACCCAACAACCCTTGAACTAGCGCAGCAACGGGAACGCTCATTGACGAAATGACAGGGCATTATGACCAGGTTACTGCACAATGCTCCGCTTCCTGGCAAACTAGAGCCTAGGATTTTACCGGTCTATGGTCTGTCTGCTATGAACCAACCGACCCAGCGCCGTCGCCCCGCCTTCCGTCGTCAGCCGCGTCAGCGTCCGGCGCGGCGACCTGCGGGCCGTCGTCCCTTCTTTGGGCTGTGGCTGCTGTGCGGCCTGCTCTACGCCGCCGCCGGCCTGATTTTAACCGCCCTGGCCAGCCCCTGGGTATGGCCGCTAGCCGCTGGCGGCACCGTCATGCAGGGGGTGACCCTGGCCGGCCCCGAGGCGCTGAAGCGCTTTCGGTGGCTGACGGCCAACCTGCTGGTGCTGGGCAGCATCGTGGGGGGCACGGCGCTGACGGTGGCCCTCTCCATCGCCCTCAACCACCTGGGCACCGACAACCTGGATGAACTCACCCTCAGCGGAGTGTTTCTAGAGGTAGCGCTCTACAGCCTGCTGGCGGTGGTGCTGGCGGTGCTGTGCAGCCTGACGACAGCGGCCCTAGGCGATCGCCTGCTGCGGCGCAACAAGGGCCGCAAAACCAGCCTGATCTTAGTGCTGACCTGTCTGGTGGGGCTGGGGCTGGGGGGTGGAATCGGTCTGCTGATTACCTAGGCGATGGTGTAGCGAAAGCTCAGGGTAGCCCAGCGATCGTGGTGCAGGGCGTAGTAGTCGGAGTCGGGCTTGCTCTCTGCCGTGGGGGCGACGCTGAGATCCTGGAGCAGCGCCTGGGCCAGGTGCAGAGGCTGGGGCACCGGGCGGAACCCAGTGGCCAGCGACGGCGGGTCGTTGCCCAGCACCGCCAGACACTGGTCGAGGGGCTGGGTGCTCAGCACCACGTGGGCTTCCACCCAGGTGGCGGCACCGGGCATGGCCCAGCCTGCGCCGTCGGTAGGCAAAGTCAGCAGCTGTCCCGGGTCGAGGGGAGTAGCGACCGGCGGCACTTCGGCTCCGTCGGGGGCGATCGCATCGGGCAGGGTCATCAGGGCGGTGCATTCGCCCCGGCTGTCAAAGCTAATCCACAGCAGATGGAGGGGCTGGGTTGAAACGTTGGCCAGACGGTAGCCAATGCGACCGTCGCGGGGCAGCATGATGGGGTCGTCGGTGGCCGTCTTTTGGGCCTGCCGAATGACCACAGGCCAGGTGACCGTGGGGCTGCGCTCGGTAGTCTTGACCAGCAGCGGCATGGCGTTGGGCTGCACCGCCTCGAGCAGCGCCGCCGCCCCCACCTGGGAGGCGGTGTGGTTTTCGGTGAGGCGCACCAGCTTGAGGGCCAGCAGGGTTTGCAGGTAGGGGGTCAGCCGGTTGACCGCTGTTTTAACCGCCTCTTCCTTGGCCAGCATGGTGCCCGGCAGCAGAGTGCGATTGGGGGCAAACAGCCCGTAGCTGCTCTCGGCGGGGCGTTCTCCCCCCTTGGGCGACGCCTCTCTCAGCCCGGGCAGGGCCTCGCTAACGCTGGGCAGGGCGGCGGTCAGGGTGGGGGCTGGGCCGATGGGCAGGCGACCAAACAGGCAGTCAGCGGCCTTTTCCCCGGCGGTCACCGAGGTCACCAAGGGAATGCCCGCCAGGGCGCTAGTGGCGTCAACCCGCTCTACCCGCTTGAGCTGGCTGTCGAGGGCGACGATTAAGTCGATAGCCTGGGGCAGTCGCCGCACCTGCTCAAACAGCGGCTGGTTGGCCACGGCGGTCGGCGGCACCTCGCTCTCCACGGCCCGAAGGGCGGCCTTGAGCCCCGTGTGCGACTCCAGGCGCAGGGCTACGGCTTGCTGGCCTATTCCGGCTACCAGGCGAGAGCCCGGCTGTAGGTAGCGGAGCACCTGGGGCGGTACGCCCCCCAGCCACGCGGTCAGGGGACGCTCATCACTCCCCGGCAGGATCACCCCCGCCGCCGGGGGCATCTGGGGTGGCAGACCGTAGGCCACGGGGCCGGTGCGCGGCGGTAGGCGATCGCTGAGGTCAGGCCGCTGGTCGGCCCCCACCCACCGCTGGAGCCGCTCCCCAGCGCGCTGCATCAAAACTTTGGCGGCAGCATCGGGTGCGGTCTCCCACAGGCTTTGGGTGAGGGCGTAGGTAAACACCCCGGCGCTGAAGCCCTCCCAGTGGCTCTCGAGCACCAGGCGGCCCAGTTCCCCGGCTCGCAGCACCAGCCCCGGCCAGGGAGCATCGAGATCTAGGGGGGCTGTAACCGAGGACGGCGTCAGCCCGGTGGGCACCGTAGGGCGCGACCTGACGCGGGAGTTTCCCCAGCGCAGATAGCCCGCGTCCTGACTGCCCGCGTCGATGACGGTGGTCAGGTTGGCGGTGGCGAGCGGGCTGAGGCGGGCGATTACCTCGGCTTCAAGCAGGTCGCCCAGGGCCGGGTGAGCCTCGCTGGGCAGGCGGCTGTCTGCCGTTACCCAGGCCGCGCTCAGGTGGCCCGGCTGGTCGGCATCCACTACGCGCACCTGGCTACCGTAGCCGCTAAAGTGCAGCAGCACCACGTCCTCGGCTTGGGCCTGCTGCACCAGGTGCTCATCGATGGCCGTCGCGATGTTGGCGCGGGTGGCCTCCTGATTTGTCAGCGTTACCACATCGCCAGGCTGAAAACCAAAGCGGTGCACCAGCAGCTGCCGCTGGAGTTCCACGTCGGTGAGACAGCCCCTGAGGGCAATATCTTGGGCCACGCCGGGGTCAAGGGCGCGGTCGGGATAGGTATTGATGCCAATCAACAGGGCCAGCCGACGACGGGCTGGCTTGGCCAGGGCTTGCTGGTACTGCCTAGGGCCAGTCAGCCAAGCCGTGCCCCCCGCCCCTAGGGCTCCTAGGGCCAGGCTGGCCTGCTGCAAAAACGCCCGTCGTTTGAGTGTCACCGAGTAATTGCATCCTACTAGCTGACGGCTTCGGGAACTCGCATGGCCTTGGCCAGTTCCGCCGCCACCTCGGGGCGAGAAAACTCCGGCGGGGGCAGCTCGCCGCGGCGCAGCATTTCCCGTACCTTAGTGCCCGACAGGTGGATCCGCTCGTCTTTGGTGCTGGGGCTGGTTTTAGAGGTGGCCATGCCCCCGGTGCGGGTGCAGTAGAAGGCGTGCTCAAACTTCATCGGCACAATCCCCAGCTCCGTCGGCTCAAACTCGTCGAAGATGTACTGAGCGTCGTAGGTGCCGTAGTAGTCGCCCACCCCAGCGTGGTCGCGGCCCACGATGAAGTGGGTGCAGCCGTAGTTCTTGCGGATCAGCGCGTGGAAAATCGCTTCCCTAGGCCCAGCGTAGCGCATTGCGGAGGGATTGATAGCAAGAATTACCCGCTCCTGGGGGAAGTAGTGCTCCACCATAATTTCGTAGCAGCGCATGCGCACATCGGCGGGGATATCGTCAGATTTGGTAGCCCCCACCAGCGGGTGGAGGAACAGTCCGTCAACGGTCTCCAGGGCGCACTTTTGAATGTATTCGTGGGCGCGGTGGATGGGGTTGCGGGTTTGAAAGCCGACTACGGTCTTCCAGTCGCGATCGCGAAACATAGCCCGCGACGCCGCCGGGTCGATCTGATAGGCGGGAAACAGGGGATGGGGGTCGCGCTCTAGCAGCCACACGGGGCCAGCCAGGTTCACCGCCCCCTGGTCGTAGACCACCTTGACGCCGGGGTGTTTTTCGTCGTCGGTACGGTAGACGTGGGTGGCCTCGCGGACTTTGTCGTAGGTGTATTTCTCTTGCAGTTCGAGCACGCCCACAAAGCGCCCGCTGGGGTCATCGAGCCGCACCAGGCCGCCCTCGGTGAGCGGGGCGGCGGTGGCTTCATCCACCGACAGGGTGACCGGTATTGCCCAGGGCAGGCCGTTGGCCAGGCGCATGTCGGTGACGACAGTGTCGTAGTCGGCCTGCTGCATAAAGCCCGTCAGAGGGCTGAAGCCACCGATGGCAATCATCACCAGGTCAGAGAAGGCCCGCTCGTCGAGGCTGACCCGAGGCAGGGTGTCGGCTTTGGCTAAAAACTGGTTTTTTTGGTCGGGGGTCGCCAGGCGATCGACCAGGGTGCCGCCGTGGGGGGCAATACCGTCTTTTTGTAGAGTCATGGAGATACCGCTGCCTTCTGCTGATGAAACACGAAAAATTTGAGGCTAAACCATGGCCCGGCAGAGAACCGGGGCAACTCCGGTTTTCCGCCGGAGAATCGGGGTTAACCGTCTTGTTCTATGAAATTACATCTTGGTACCAATGTCACCCATGGTCGGGGTCGGCCTATGGCCCCCCGGGCTGGTTGTCGCCGCAATCGTCTCAGTCGCGAAAGAGCTGTCGCCAGAGAGGGTGCGATGGGCCCTGGGCTGTGATGCGATCGCACAGCTGCTCTAGCCGCCGCCGCTCGTCTTTGGTCATGCCCCACAAAATGTAGCGGCTCTCGGCTACTAACAGCGCCACGGTGAGGCCGACGCACAGCCCCAGGCCGATTGCCGCCGGGCGATTGTAGGCCAGACCCAGGCGCACCGCCGACCAGGTAAAGTACTGGCGCAGCTGGGCAAGTTCGGGGCGCAGGTTCCACAGGCTGAGGGGGGCGACCGTCAGCCACAGCAGGCCGCTAGTTGTCCACCAGCGCCGCAGGATGATGGCACGCAGGCGCTCTAGGGGCGCAGAATGTCTCGGGTTGCCCATGGCAGAGATTGCTTAGCTCTGGGGTTCGCTCTGGGGTTCGCTCTGGGGGGTCGCCTCGTCGGGGTCGCCGCTGTAGGCCTGGCCGGTGCGCTCTCGCCACAGGGCCAGCAGCGAGCTGGCCACAAAAATACTGGAGTACGACCCGGCCAGAAAGCCCACAATTAGCGCCAGGGCAAAGTACTTGAGGGTCTGACCGCCAAAGATAAAAATGGCCACCAGAGGCAATATGGTGGTCAGACTGGTGTTGATTGAGCGGCTCAGGGTTTGGTTGACGGCACTGTCAACGACATCGTTGATGTGGCTGCCGGGGTTGAGCTTGAGGTTCTCGCGGACGCGATCGTAAATCACCACCGTATCGTTGACCGAGAAACCCACAATGGTCAGCAGCGACACAATAAACAGGCTGTCTACCTCAATCCCCAGCCCCAGTCCCAGAATGGCAAAGACCCCGGCGGTGACGATCACGTCGTGGGCCAGAGCCAGAATCGCCAGCAGGGCGTAGTCGAGCTTGAAGCGCAGGCTGAGGTAGGCCACAATCCCGGCGAAAGATACCAGCAGCGCCAGCAGGCCCGACACCAGCAGCTGTCGCCCAATCACCGGCCCCACCGAGTCGATTTGGGTAGAACCGGGGTCAAAGGGGCCAATGGCCTCATCCAGGGCGCTTTGCAGGGTGGTGCGCTCCTCGACATCGAGATTGCGGGTGCGAATTGAGAGCACCTGCTGGTCGTCACCCAGCACTTGAATGCTGCTGGAGTCTAGCCCCTGCTGGGCCAGCACCTGCCGCACCTCGGAGACATCGAGCCCGACGGTGCAGCTGTCGGTGGCCACACAGGCCCGAGTCAGCTGGAGTCGGGTACCCCCGGCAAAGTCGAGCCCCGGCCTCAGAGGAGCACCAAACTGCTGCCACGAAATGGCCATGGCCACCAGGCTGATCAGCACCAGCATGGTTGAAATTCCCCACCACAGACCGCGCTGCTGAATAATGTTGAGCTTCATGGGCACTCCTAGGGACGAACGGGGTTAGGGCGAACGGGGTTCAAACCGGGGCAAAACAGGCTGGGCCGCCGAAACTGAGGCAGGCTGATGGCGAGAAACATCAGGGTGCGGGTGCAGGTCAGGGCTGTGAACATGCTGATCAGCACGCCAATACCCAGGGTGAGGGCGAACCCCTTCACCAGACCCGCGCCGAAGTAAAACAGCGCCAGGCAGGAGATCAAGGTGGTGACGTTGCCGTCTAAAATGCTCGAAAACGCCCGGAAAAAGCCCGATTCGACCGAGCGATACAGGGTTTTATCGGATCGCAGCTCCTCGCGGGTGCGCTCAAAGATCAGCACGTTGGCATCCACCGCCATACCAATGCTGAGAATGAACCCGGCAATGCCCGGCAGGGTGAGGGTGACCCCCAGCAGGTTAAAGGCGGCCCAGGTGAGCAGAGCGTATACAATTAGCGCAATGTCGGCCAAGATGCCCGGCAGGCGGTAGTAAACCGCCATGAACACCAGCACCAGCACCAGCCCGGCCAGCCCGGCGTAGAGACTGCGCTGAATGCTGTCGCGGCCCAGGGTGGGGCCAACGGTGCGATTCTCTACTACCTCCACGGGCAGGGGCAGGGCACCGCCGCGCAGCTGAATTTCGAGATCGCGGGCCGACTCGGCGGTAAAGTTGCCCGAGATCACGGCGCTGCCCCCGGTGATACCGGTTTCGGCGTACTGCACGTTGACCGTGGGGGCGCTGAGCAGCCTATTATCGAGGAAAATGCCGATGGTGCGACCGGTACCGGCGATCGCCCTACTAATTTCGGCAAACTCGTTGCCGCCTTCGTTGTTGAACTGAATTACCACCTCCCAGAGGGTGCCGCTGGTGGGGCGCGCGATCGCATCGGTCAGCGCGTCGCCCCCCAGGGTGCTGGGCTCAAACAGGGCCACAATGGCCGCTTCGCTGTTGGCAATATCGGCCTGGAGGCGGTCGATGCGGGCCTGGGTCTCGCTGGTGATTGCGCCGTTGGGGGGCAAAGCTGCCTGGAGAGCCGCCAGCTCGCCCAGGTGGCCCTGGAGAATCTGGTTCTCAATCTGAAGCTGCTGGTCGGTACCGGCTCGCTGGGCGCGAAACTCGAGCTGGGCCGTGCCCCCCAGCACCCGCTCGGCCTGCTGCGGGTCGCTGACGCCGGGCAGCTGCACCAGCAGCTGGTTATTGCCCAGCTGCTGCACCACCGCCTCTGAGACCCCCAGGCCGTTGACCCGGCCCTCAACCACGGTCTGCACCGCCTCCATTTCGCGCTCGGTGACGGTGGGGATGGCCTCGGTGGGCTGCACCTGGATGGTGAGCTGGGAGCCGCCCCTCAGGTCTAGCCCCAGTCGGGTGGGTAACTGGGTGATCACCACCACGGCGGCGATGGTGAGCGCCAAAATAACCCCTAGCCAAGCTCGATATTTTGCCATTGCGATTCGCTGCGGTGTGGGTGTGGAGCGGAATGGTTTTCCCTGGGGACTGGGGTGGGCACTGCCCACCCTACTACATTCCCCTGCGGGGTAGCGGTGGGTAGTGCCCACCCTACAGACAGCCCTAGACTTTAAGGGCGACCATGTTTTCGACGGCGGCCTCGATCTGTTTGGGCTGCACGATAGTCAGTGTCTCTAGCTTACCGTTGTAGGGGGTGGGGATGTCTTGGGACGACAGGCGCACCACCGGGGCGTCGAGTTCGTCAAAGTAGCGATCGTTGATGGACGCAATGATTTCGGCCCCAATGCCGCCGGTTTTCATGCACTCTTCGACGATAACGACCCGATGGGTCTTTTTGATTGAGGCCCCAATGGTGTCAAAGTCGAGGGGCTTGAGGGAAATCAGGTCGATCACCTCGGGGTCGATGCCCTTTTTCTCCAGGCCCTTAACGGCCTGGGTGACGTGGTGGCGCATGCGGGAGTAGGTGAGGATGGTGACATCCTTGCCGGGGCGCACGATCTCGGCCTTGTCGAGGGGCACCACGTACTCGTGGTTGGGCAGGTCTTCTTTGAGGTTGTAGAGCAGCACGTGCTCAAAAAACAGCACCGGGTTGTCGTCGCGGATGGCGGCCTTGAGCAGCCCCTTGGCGTTGTAGGGGGTAGAGCAGGCGACGATCTTCAGCCCCGGCACCGCCTGAAAGTAGGCCTCGAGCCGCTGGGAGTGCTCGGCCCCCAGCTGCCGCCCCACGCCGCCGGGGCCGCGAATCACCATGGGGATCTTGAAGTTGCCGCCGCTGGTGTAGCGCAGCATGCCTGCGTTGTTGGCGATCTGGTTAAAGGCCAGCAGCAAGAAGCCCATGTTCATGCCCTCGATGATCGGGCGCAGGCCGGTCATGGCCGCACCGACCGCCATGCCGGTGAAGCTGTTTTCGGCGATCGGGGTGTCGAGCACGCGCAGCTCGCCGTACTTGTCGTAGAGGTCTTTGGTGACTTTGTAGGAGCCGCCGTAGACGCCGACATCTTCGCCCAGCACAAAGACGGTGTCGTCGCGGCCCATCTCTTCGTCGATGGCCTCGCGGAGAGCATTGAATAGGAGAGTTTCTGCCATGGGTGAATGTTAGGGGTGGATGGGTAAGGGATTGGATGGGTGGATGAGAGAAAGGGAGCTTAGGCTCAAATCCCCTCCTGGGAGGGGCAGGGGTGGGTACAGGTCGGAGCTTGGCAAGGTTGCGATCTAGCGTTCAGACTGGATTCTCTAGAATCCAAAATCCCCAATCCAAAATTCTCTCAGACCCACCCCGCCCTGCGGGCACCCCTCCGAGGAGGGGACGGCAGGGCCTAATCCTCGGCGAAAATATATTTATAGAGATCGTCGGGGCTGGGTTCGGGGCTGTCTTCGGCGAAGGTGAGGGCGTCGTCGATGGTGGTTTGAATGCGATCGCGCACGTCCTTCAGCGCCCCCTCGTCGGCCAGGTTGTGCTCTAGCAGGTAGGCCTCGAACCGCTTGATCGGGTCGCGGGCCAGCCAGGCTTCTTTTTCGGCCTTGGAGCGCAGCTCGTCGGGGTCGGCCAGGCTGTGGCCCCGGAAGCGGTAGGTGAGGGCCTCGATCAGGGTGGGGCCTTCCCCGGCGCGGGCGCGGGCGACGGCCTCCTGGGCGACGGCGCGCACGGCCATTACGTCCATGCCGTCCACTTCGACGCCGGGCATGCCAAACACCGAGGCCTTTTTGTAGATCTCCGGCTGGGAGGTGGCCCGCTCGTGGGCCATACCGATCGCCCACTTGTTGTTTTCTACCACAAATAAAATGGGCAGCTTCCACAGGGCGGCCATGTTCAGGCACTCAAAGAACTGACCGTTGTTGCTGGTGCCGTCGCCAAAGAAGCAGGCAGTCACCTGGTCAGCGCTGGCGTCGCCCAGGGCGTCACGGCGGTAGCGCGACTGAAACGCCGCCCCCAGGGCTACGGGAATACCCTCCCCGATAAAGGCAAAGCCCCCCAGCAGGTTGTGCTCGCTGGAAAACAGGTGCATCGAGCCGCCCCGGCCCCGGCTACAGCCGGTCTCTTTGCCAAACAGCTCGGCCATGACGTTTTTGGCGGGCACTCCGGCGCTGAGGGCGTGGACGTGGTCACGGTAGGTGCTGCACACGTAGTCATCGGAGCGCAGCGCCTTGATCACCCCGCTAGAGACGGCTTCCTGGCCGTTGTAGAGGTGCACAAAACCGAACATTTTGCCCCGGTAGTACATCTCGGCGCACTTGTCTTCGAAGTAGCGCCCCAGGATCATATCTTCGTAGAGCAGCAGCCCCTCGTCGGGGGAGATTTGGGCCGCTGGAGCCTGGAATTGGGGTAACGTCCGTTCTTGAACCATGGGTTTGCTGGGTCCTACGCCGCGATGTCCAACATTTGACTATACCGAAAAGTATCCCCCCTTGGGCAGAGACCGGCCTGGGAGGACAGGATACGCCTTTTATCATACCGACCGGGCCGCCCGGCAACGGTGCTCGCCTTGGCAGATACCAGGGCAAATGCCAGAGGCTAGACGGCGATCGCTGTCCCACCCTAGCCATCTGTCGCTCTGTTGCCGAGCCATCCCGACGGCCAAGGCAGAACCTTTACCCAATCTTTAAGCGGTTCTATCTCCCCTTGCTCAGAAAGGCAGGCGCTAGGCGGGGCAGCGGCATCCCTGGGTCGGCTGGGGCCGCCGGGGGCGAGACTGTCTAGACCAAATAACTAGACCAAATAAATAGAGAGCCTGCCAGAGCGCGCAATGGCCCCAACCGCTTGGGTCAAGGGGCCAGGTAGCCCCTGGCAGCGGCAGCAGTCGTGTGTTATAAACTTCACTTTTGGTCTGCTTGGGGGGCAAACGCGATAGGGTGTAGCTATTTCCAGGGCTCAGTCTGGTTGGCTGGGGCTCAGATGAAACGCCCTGGGAGACCGCAGGGTGTGCGATCCGCTGAAGCCGGTAGGGTAGAGGCTGGGGCAAGGGCTGACTCCGGTGAGGCGGTGAGGGGCAGCGGTAGGGCGTTAATTGCCTGCGACCGTCGGCAACAAACAGTCCGCAATCCGCAACAAATCAGGCCGCAATAAATCTTTTTGGATACTATTTCGAATGAATTCGCCGTTGGGGACGTGAGCTGTGCAAATTCCGTTAGACTACTACCGAATTTTGGGGCTGCCGATTCAGGCTACCGCCGACCAGCTGAAGCAGGCCCACCGCGATCGCGGCCTACAGCTGCCCCGGCGCGAATTCTCTACCGCCGCCATTGAGGCCCGCAGGCAGCTGATCGACGAAGCTTACACGGTGCTGTCTGACCGCGATCGCCGCCGCGCCTACGACAGCAAATTTCTCGCCAGCGCCTACACCGTCGATATGGCCCCCGAGCCCCTGGGCGAGGGGCGCATTCCCGGCCTGGAGGTAAGTGCCGACCTGGGGGAGGCGGCGCTCAGGTCGCTGGCCACCGAGCCCGGCGGCAGCGAGGCCCAAAGCTCCAAAATCGAAATCGAGAGCGATCAGCTGGTCGGCGCTCTGCTGCTGCTGCTCGAACTTGGGGAGTACGAGCAAGTGCTCCAGCTGGGCCAGCCCCAGCTCAGCAACCCCTACGCCAGCGGCGGCTTAGCTACCCCCGAGCCCGCCCAGGACGACGTTGTGCTCACCCTGGCCCTGGCCTGCCTCGAACTGGGCCGCGAGCAGTGGCAGCAGCGCCAGTACGAAATTGCCGCCGAATCGCTGCAAACGGGCCACGAGCTGCTGGCGCGGGGCAATCATTTCCCCAATCTGCGGGCGGAGATTCAAACCGAGCTGTACAAGCTGCGCCCCTACCGGGTACTGGAGCTGCTGGCCCGCCCCCTCGACCAGACCCGCGAGCGCCGCCAGGGCCTCAAGCTGCTGAAAAGCATGCTCGAAGACCGAGGCGGCATTGAGGGCACCGAAGACGACCTCTCGGGGCTGGCCATCGACGATTTTCTGCGCTTTATTCAGCAGCTGCGCGACTACCTCACCGCCAGCGAGCAGCAGGAGCTGTTTGAGCACGAAGCCCGCCGCCCGTCGCCCGTGGCCACCTACCTGACAGTGTACGCCCTGCTGGCCCGAGGCTTTGCCCGCCACCAGCCCGCTCTGGTGCGCCGCGCCAAGCAGCTGCTGCTGCGCCTGGGGGGGCAGCAGGATGTACACCTGGAGCAGGCGGTGTGCGCCCTGCTGCTGGGCCAGACCGAGGAGGCCAACCGCGCCCTGGAAATGAGCCAGGAGTACGAGCCCCTGGCCTATATCCGCGAGCACTCGCGCCAGTCCCCTGACCTGCTGCCGGGCCTGTGCCTCTACGCCGAACGCTGGCTCAAGGACGAGCTGTTTCCCCACTTCCGTGACTTTAAAGATCAGGAAGCCACCCTCAAGGACTATTTTGCCGACGCCCAGGTGCAGGCCTACCTCGAGACCATGCCCACCGGGGCAAGCGCAGAGCCGCGAGAATTGCGCCAGTCCCCCGCCGTCCAGGGGGGAATGGCCCAGACCTCGCCGACCGCTGCCCCAGGGGCGGCCCAATTTTCTACTGCCCAATTTTCCGCCGCCCAGTTTCCTGCCGCCCAGTTCCCCACTATTGAGGGGTCGTTGCCGATTGGGGCACCCACCATGCCCAGTCCCACCGCCCGCCGCAGTATCCCGGTTTCCCCCGCTGGCGGCAACGGCAGCAACGGCAACGGCACCTACGCCAAAACCGTCCCCCCCCGCAACGGTCAGGGGCGACCCCGCCCGCCCGAACCCTGGACTGAGGGCAGCACAACCGATCGCGAACTTCGCAGTGGCCCTGGCGAGGAGGACGATCTCTCGGTGGCGGAGCGGATTGCTCAGCTGTCGCCCGACGGCAAGATGACGGCGGCAGGACGGGAGGAGCCCACCAGACCATCCCCCGAGCGGCGACCCCTGCCCCCCGAGCCGGCCACCCTAGCGCCCGGTCAGGCGCTGTCGCCTGGGATCGCCCCTGGACGGCGCGATCGTGCGGCCACCCCTCGCTGGGGGCGGCTGGCCCTGGTGGGGGTGGCGGGGGTGGTGGGCCTCGGTATTTTGGGCTTTGGCACCATGCGGGCCCTGGGCTGGGTGGCCGGGGTGTTTAGCGGCCCCAGAATTTCGGGCCAGCCCCTGGCCATTCGCGTCGATCAGCCCGCCTTTGAAATTCCAGACGCGCCGCCAGCCCCCACCGAGATTGGCGTCAACGACATGGCGGGGCGGGTAATTAACGAATGGCTGGAGATCAAGCGCGGGGCGCTGGGGGAAAGCTACCAGGGCGATCGCCTCGACGACATTCTGCTCGAGCCGGTGCTCACCCAGTGGACTCGCCGGGCCGATGCCGCCGCCGCCGAAAGCTGGTACTGGGAATACGAGCACAACGTCGAGATTGAATCGGTTAGCCCCGACGACCCCACCGCCGACAGTCTACAGGCGATCGCCGTAGTGTCTGAGCAGGCCCGGCTGTTTGAGTTTGGCGTTGAAAACACCAATGCCGCCTACAACGACACCCTGAGAATGCAGTACGACCTGGTGCGCCAGGACGGTAAGTGGTACGTGCAGGGGATGAATAAGCTGTCGGATGTGAACTAGAGGTTTCGCAAGCCGCGTACCAGGTCAGTTGTGTGCCTGCCCCAGGAGCATGGACTGTCACCGCCCCCTCTGATTAAGACCGTGGTTCGGCAATCTCTCCGGACGGGCGGAGCCCAACTGTGTTTTGATAGAATGCTGTTCGTATTAACCCCAGAGCTGAATGCCAGTAGATAGCCCGCCCGCTTCCCAGCCGCTTCCCCAGCCGCCCCTAGTGCTCGATGCCCTGGTCAACCCAGGGCTGCCCAGCGATGACTGCCCCCGTCGGGCGCGCATTCAGCTTGACCTGCTGCTGCTGGCGATCGAAGCCCTCGACCTCGGCGGGGGCGAAGCGATGCTGGCCACCGCCCGCGAGCTGGCCCTGGAGGGGCTGGTGAAGGGGCGCGTGCACCTGTGGCTGCTGCGGGGCACTAACCCCATGCGCCGCTACAGCCAGCGCCGCCCCCTACAGATAGAGGAGGCCAAGGCCTTAGTGATTATTATCTGCACCCTGGCGCGGCGGCTGACGGTGCTGGTGCGCCAGCTGCTGGTCGGTTACCAACAGCTGAGCGACAAACAGCTTTCCCCTGAGCATCACTTTCGTCTGGCCGACTACCTGAGCCGCTTTCGCAGCCACTTTCGCGCCCGCATGAACCCCCGCCGGGCTGGGGTAATCGCCTACAGCACCGACGCCAAGCTCGACGAGTTGGCCCTTCAGCTTTTGCAACAACTGTTGCTGTGCTCTGGGGTGCTTGGGCCTCAGCGCCTGTGGAGCAGCCTGTTCGACGGAGAAGTATCATGACCGTTCAGCGGCAATATACCCTGCCCCACTGCAACTTGATCTTAGAGGGGCTCAGCGCCGACGCCAGCGACCCCCTGTCCCCCCTGGCGGTGCTGATGAATGCCGAGTGCCATCTGCCCGGTGCCACCGACGCCACCCTGGCCGGGGGACGGGAGTTTTTAGATAGCCTGGTGGCCGCCGTGAGCCGCTATGGTCAGCAGCTGCTCAGCGGTGTGCCCTACCCCGGCAGCGTCGGGGCGGCCCCACCCCTGGTGGAGATCAAGCCCGGAGACGGCCCCTACCATCACCACCTGATCGTGCAGCAGCAGCCCCTGGGTGAGCCGGTCAGCGATGTCAACGCCCTGCCGCCGCTGGATGTCAAACTTACCACGGTGCAGTTCTATGACCTTCTAGAAGCGGTCGATCAGCTGCTGGCCGACAGCCAAACCCTGCCCGACTTAAAGGGGCAGTTTCAGGCGGTGTCGCGACGGCTGGTGCGCCCCACCGAACCGATCGCTAAGCGGGCCGCCCCCGCCGCCCTGGGTGCGGCCACCCTGGCCGCCGCCGGGCTGGCTCTGTTCTTTGTGCCCCCGCCCGAGTTTGAGCCCACCCGCCCGGAGTCTGAGTCCTCCACACCGGCAGAAACCACTGCCGGTGCCGGTGCCTCCCCTGAGGCGGCTCTGGCGGCGGGCGGAGAAGACGGTGGTGCGGCCCAGGCCGCCGATGGCGATGGCCTGGAGCGTTTGGAAAACGCCCCGGCGATTACCGATGCGGCTACCCTGGCCCTGCTTCAGTCCGACGTGACCCAGCGATTACAGCAGGCCTGGGCCGATGCCCCCCGGCCCAGTGGCGAGCTGCCCTACCGGATTGCGGTTTCTGAGGACGGCGACATTCTGGGCTACCGGTACGAGAGCGATCTGGCGCTGGAGGAGGTGGACAATACGCCCTTGCCCCAGCTGACCTTTGTGCCGGTGGCGGGGGCGGAGCCGGTGCGAGAGCGGGTGGCGCAGTTTAGGGCTACCTTTACCCCAGCGGGGGAGGTGGTGGTTGAACCCACCGCCGGGGCTGAGCCCGCAGCAGCGCCAGCCGGGGCTGCTGCCGCTGAGCTGCCCACCCTGGAGGAGAAGGTGACCGACGGCGATCGCATTCGCGCCCTCAACAGCACCCTCTACGACAGTATTCTGGCTGGGCTAGAGCCCCTGTCGGCCAGCGAGCCCCTGCGATTTCGGGTGCGTCTGACTGAGGCGGGCGAAGTGGTGGGCTACGAACCCCTGAACGCCGCCGCTGGCCTGCTGGCCGCTGAAACGCCGCTGCCGGGGCTGGTGACCGCCGCCAACAGCACCGACGACCAGGCCGACTTTCAGGTCGTGTTTACCGAGGGCGGTGTGCTGCAGGTCAACCCCTGGGACGGCTGGCCCCAGTAGTTTTCGCCCCTGCCCTAGCGCCGCCGCTGCCCGATGATGCTGGCCCGATGTTGTTAGCCCGATTGCCCCATGGCTGATGCTCCCGATCTGCCGCCGTTGCCCTCAGATTCTGCCCCGGCGGCACCCCGTCCGGCGGCTCCGTCGCCCCCGTCCCGCTGGGCCGGGGTGCAGGCGCTGTGGACTCTGGTGGTGCGGCTGCTGCTGCTGGGGGCCGGCATTGGCCTCGGCTGGCTGGTGGGCCTGCTGGTAGCCCAGGTGCTGCCCTCCCGCAATCCGAACCCGCCGCTGACGGAGGAGGTGCTGCGCTCCGGCAGCCGCACCACCCGCAAGCTGCGGCAGCTGCCCCGCTGGTGGCAGGACGATGGCGCTGGCGGGGGCGACGGTCTCACCCTCACCGCCGAGGCGGAGCCAGGCGAGTCGGCGGCCGGGGGTGGCGAGGCCGAGGCGGAGCCAGCGCCAGTGCCCGAGGCGGAGCGCGATCGCCTCCAGAGCGACCTCACCGCCCTGCGCCAAGACCTGGCCAGCCTCAATACTCGCCTGGCCGACCTAGAAACCACCGTGGGCACGCCCCCCGCAGGCACCTTCGAAGACCGCCTACAGCGCCTCGATCAGCGGCTTGAAACCAGCGGTGACGGAAATACCGGTGACGGGGCCAGCGGTGACGGAAATACCGACGGGAGTGCGGCCCCTGAGTCTGCGGCAGCCGAGTCCGACCCCTCGACGGCAGCGCCAGGGGCGCGGATACCCTACCGAGAGCCGCGCTTTCCGCTGGTGCGCGATCGCGTCATCTTGCCCAGCGCTTTGCTGTTTGAGCCCAACAGCAGCATCTTGACCGCCTCGGGCCAGCAGCTGCTCGACAGCATTGCCTCCGATCTGCGCCGCTACGGCACTCCTACACTGCTCGTGGGCAGCCATACCGACGGAGCCGCCTCCCCCGAGCAGGCCAGTCAGCTCACCCTACAGCAGGCCGTGGCGGTGCAGCAGTACCTAGCCCCCCAACTCGAGGCCGAGGGCATTCGCTGGGTGCCCGTGGGCTACGGCCAGACCCGCCCTACCACGGCAGACACCACCGCCGCCGCTCAGCAGCGCAACCAGCGGGTTGAAATTGGCATAGTGCCGGGTGACTAAACCAATGCGTCTTGTATTTTTTGGAACGCCTCAGTTCGCCGTGCCCAGCCTCCAGCGGCTGCTGGCCGAGCCGGGGTTTGAGGTGGCCGCCGTGGTCACCCAGCCCGATCGCCGCCGGGGTAGAGGAAATCAGATCGATGCCTCCCCCGTAAAGCAGCGGGCGGTGGAAGCCGGTTGCACCGTGCTGCAACCCTCCCGCATCAAAAAAGACGAGGCCACCCTCACCGCCCTGGAGGCGATCGGGGCCGATGCCTTTGTGGTGGTGGCCTACGGCCAGCTGCTGTCGGCGCGCATTCTCGATATGCCGGCTCTGGGCTGCATCAACGGCCACGGCTCGCTGCTGCCCGCCTACCGGGGAGCGGCCCCCATTCAGTGGTGCATTGTCAATGGCGACACCGTCACCGGTATGACCACCATGCAGATGAACCTGGGGATGGATACCGGCGACATGCTGCTCAAGTCATCTCTGCCCATTGGTCTATTGGACACCGCTGGGGAGGTGGCAGCGGCCCTTGCTCAGCAGTGTGCCGACCTGCTGGTTGAGACCCTGCACGGTCTGGCGGCGGGGGTGCTTAGCCCAGTGCCCCAGGATGAAGCTCTGGCCACCTACGCGCCGCTAATTCAAAAGCAAGACTTTGTTCTGGACTGGGGAAACGGGGCGATCGCCATTCACAACCGGGTGCGCGGCTTCTACCCCAACTGCGTCACCGCCTTGCGGGGGCAGCTGCTCAAGGTTTTGGCGACGGCTCCCCTGGGTGAGCTCTACTGGGCCGAGCTGCCCCCAGACCTGGCGGCGCTGCGAGCCCCGGCAGAGGCAGTGATGGCTGAAGCGGCCCGACAAAACCTTCCCCCCGGCACCGTTGTGGGCATGCTCAAGGGCCAGGGCCCCCTGGTGCAGACGGGCGACGGGCTGTTGCTGCTGCGTCAGGTCAAACCCAGCGGCAAGCAGGCCCAGGCGGGGGCTGACTTTGTCAACGGCAGCCGCCTGGAAACAGGGGAATCTCTGGGCTAAACCGCCGCGCTACAAAGCTTTAGTGATGGCCGTTTCCCCCAGGACAGCGGCCCCTGTCGCCGACCACAACTGGGGTAGCGCAGTACGTATCAGGGATATCGACCGGGTTCTAATAGTTCTGGCAATGGCGATAGTTGCTAAGCTGGGGTGAATTTGTCAATCTTGCCGCAGGGATAAGATTACCGATGAAAACAGAGCCTGTGTCTACGGCGGTCTACGGCCCAGTGCCGGAATATCTGCAAAACCGCCGCGAGGTGGTGTTTTTGGTGCTGGGAGGGTTGTTTCTCGGCACCCTGGGTATGCTCAACATTCTAGGGATTAGCCGGTTTGTCAACGTGTTCACCTGGGGCGATTTTGCCGTCACGGTGGCGGTGGGGGTGCTGCCTTACCCCCTGACCTTTCTCTGTACCGATTTGATCTCAGAACTCTACGGCAAGGAGCGGGCCAACCAGGTGGTGTGGGTGGGGCTGCTGCTCAACCTCTGGGTGCTGTTTATTGTTTGGCTAGGGGGCGTGCTGCCGGGGTTTGAGGCCACCGACCCGGCCACGGGCGAGCTGGTGCGCGACGCCGCCGGGCGGCTGCCGGTCTTCTTTGAAATTCGCAACCTCACCTTTGGGGCAGTGACGGCTTCAATGCTGGCCTACCTAACGGCTCAGTTTGTCGATGTCTACCTGTTCCACTTTTGGAAAGAACTGACCAATGGTAAACACCTCTGGCTGCGCAACAACGGCTCTACCCTAGTTAGCCAGCTGGTCGATACCGTCGCCGTAGTGTTGATCACCCACTTTCTCGCCGGGGCGCTGCCCATTGACGCAGGCCAAGACCTGTGGCCGCAGCTGCTTCGCTTTGTTGGTTACGGCTATGTGTTTAAGCTGGTGGCGGCGCTGCTCGATACCGGGCCGTTTTACCTGTGTGTATTTTGGCTGTCGAACTACCTAGGGCTAGACTCCCCAGTCCCAAAGCCAAAACGCCCCCGCCTCGGCAGCCGGGGGCAAACTTGACCCCCTAGCCGTGGGCACGGCTAGCCAAAGTACCGCTGGTGTTCTGCTGAGGCGAGCCAGTAGGTCGTGGCCGGTTCAATGGCGGTGACGATGGGCTGGGGGTAGTGGCCCGAGGCTTGCAGGGCATTTTTGGCCTGGCGGGCGGCTTTGGCCTGGGCCGGGGTGTGGTAAAAAATCACCGAGCGGTACTGCTCACCGCGATCGCCCCCCTGGCGGTTGAGGCTGGTGGGGTCGTGGATGCGCCAAAAGGTGTCGAGCAGGGTGTCGTAGGCTGTTTCATCAGGGTCAAACTGCACCTGGCAGACCTCGGCGTGGCCGGTAATGCGGGAGAGCACGTCGAGGTAGCAGGGATGCTCAAAGTGGCCTCCCATGTAGCCAACGGAGGTATTGACAATGCCCGGCACCCTGCGAAAGGCGGCCTCTACCCCCCAAAAGCAGCCGGCCCCAAAGGTGGCAAGTTCGATGGTTTGGGTCATAGATTGCAACCTATGGTGGCGGGGAGGCAAGTCGAGAAGTAAGGACGTGGGGAGTAAAGGGGCGAAGGAGGAGCTGCATCCGGTCGCCAAGCCTGCCCGAACAAAGCCCTGCCATAGCCTGATTGGTGAGGCGCTGGGATTGCCCCAAATTAGTTTCGTAAAATATGGGCCAATGGAACGCTTATCCCTAGATCAAACTGACCATAACGAGGGTGCCCTCGGTCAGTCTAGCCTGTACGAGAGCGACTTTTGCCAGTGGGTGCAGCAATTGAGCAGCGACGGCAAATTGAGCTGGGGCTAGACGATAGCCCCAGCCTCTAGGGTAATCCGTATAAAATTCGAGCATTTCTGACTGTTTCCGTGGATCTGCGGTGAGTAGATCCGTAATTTCACCGTAGTATTGGTGCAATTTACTGCGGAATAGATGACTTCTGAGCGAACGGGCGGGCGGCGCGACGGGCTAAAGGCTTCACCGGAAGGGCTACAGATCGTTGACCAGGCGATTAAGCAGCGGGGGTGGGGGCATCAGTCGGCGGCCTGGTACGATCGCGCCCATGTCTCTCTGGGCACGCTGCGGCGGTTTTGGCAGCGCATTCCCATACGGGCTGAGTCGTTTATTGCCATTTGCGAGGCGGCGGGAGTCGATTGGCAGCAGGTGACTGCTACTGATACTTCGCTGGCAGAGCCTTCCTGCGTCAATGGTTGGGTGGGTCGAGGGGATGTGCTGGACGAGGTGGTGCAGCGCTGTCGGCAGGGGTGCCGTCTGGTGTTTGTGACGGGGATGACCGGGGTAGGCAAAACCGCCCTGGTGGAGCAGATGTGCCAGCGCTTGGGCCTACTGCTACGCCGTCCTCAACCAGACCGAGGCCGCCAACAAAGCCATTCAAACCGCCCTCAGCGCCGCCAGCGATCACGATTTAGCCGATGACGTCAGGGCGATCGTCTATGCCTGTCTGGCCCGCGTCCACTGGGTTCGCCGTGCTCTGGCGCTGGTCTGGCGTGCCCTCTGGCTAGCGCCCCCCTGGCAGAGCCTCAACGGCCAACTGCTGCTGGCCAAAGCCTGGGAAACCCTGCGGCAGCTACCCAAACACTGGTGGCAGTCCTACTTCGGACAACCCCAATCACCCGCAGATGGAGATTGATACCCTATCCAAATCTCATAACTCCAATTTCCCACCACCTTAGAAACCCAGGTCACAGCTCGCCATACTCCTGCAAAAACTGGAGAAAGTCTGCTAGGGCTGCTTGGGTTTCGGGGCCGGAGTCGAATAAATACCGTATTTGGAGAACGATCCATCGATTTTGAATTCGAGTTCGGCGAGCCGCTCGTTCTGCTTCTTGATCGCTTCGGTTTTCCTCTCGTAGTCTTCGTTGCTCTTCTTCAGCTCTTCGTTGCTCTTCTTCAGCCAGGCGGTTTGTCTCTCGATTTCGACGGTTCCACTCAACGCCGAAGTTAGCCAGTGCAGCCAGGAGGGCCGCCACGGTGAGTCGGTGCTCCAGAGTTGGGGCCGGGCGATGAATCCGAGGAGGATGAAGTCTTGGGTGTCATAGAACCGGAGAAACGCAACAGCAATAGCCAGAACTGCAACCAGGGTGCCAGGGAGCAGCCCCAAAAAGTTAACCCAAGCGGAACGATTGAATATCCCCATTGTAATCAGTGCTGATGGCCCTTCAACCCCGGACCCACCACCAGAGTGTACCCAGCCCCGACCAGGGCCACCGCTTGAAAGGGCACCCAATCGTAGAGGGTGCCCCCAGGCTGACCGCCAGGTTAGAAGCCGAGACCACCAGAGCGTGGGCCAAGCCTGCCACCTGGGGTGGGCAGACGGCTACCACCCGCCCAAATACACCCAAGAAGCTGACAATGGCAAACATGCCCCGCAGCAGATACACCCCGTAGGCCGAGGCCGCATCGGCAAGGGCCATCAGGCTCACCCCCGGCCTGTCCGATTACCGCCAGACTGAGCAAGGCCAGAGCGGGCACCACCGCGCTGAGGCCAAACACCTGGTGCAGAGGCATGCGATCGGCCAGCCAGCCGCCTATGAAAAACATGGCCATGGCCGTGTCGCCCCACCCTACCCACTGGGCTGCCTGATATAGGTTCCCACGCTGGTGGCGCTGCCCTTCGACCACCATCAGTCCTAAACAGATTCCCAGGCATTCTCTGGTCTGGATACCCAGCCAGGTTAGCCCGTCCACTAGCAGTGCCCATAGGGGTTTGGTCACCCACGGCAGCAGCACAGCTCCCTGGAAGCCCGCCAGCTGCGCGGCAGAAAATCCCATCTGGGTCAAGCAGCGGCCACGGGTAGGTAGGCCAGCCCTGGATTGTCCATAGCCGCCTGCACACCATAGAGCAGGACCATAAACCCTACAAGCAGACTACGAGTAGACCGCAGGGCAGGGGGAACCGTCATTGTGGGCGGGGCAAAATTAGCCCCCTACCTCATGGGCAAAGCTGACTTTGCGCTTAAACTCAAACGGCCCCGCCAGCGACCCCCACAGGTGCTCGTCAGTCTCTGGATCGCGGCCCCGATCCCAGCTGATGAACTGGTCGGCGTCGATTTCAAACTCGCTATCGAGGTAGGTAGTCTTGCCGTTGCGCTCGACCATGCAGGCGTTGCCCGGTTCCACCGCGCCTTTAAAGCTGCGCCCCGTCCAGTGGACGATCATGTTGCAGCCGGGGGTTTTTTCAAAGTGGTCGGTGGTGAGGTGGCTAAGCTGGTCTAAATTGCGGGCAGCGCCGTAGAAGGCTTCGGCATCCTTCACCATATAGTTTTCAATCAAAATGTGGTCGCCCTGGGCGCTGAGCTTCATGCCGCGGGCGCGGTAGGGCTGCTGGAGCATGAAGTCGTAGGCCTGCTCGATGTAAAAGCCCAGACCGCCGAGCACCTCTGGGGCCAAAGGGCGCATGCAGACGCGAATGTGGGCAAACAGGGGCGGATTGTCAAAGGCCTGCTGCTGATTGCTAAAATCTGCCGCCATCCAGCGGGCCAGGGTGTGAATATCGGTAGCGTGGGTCATGGATGGATGTCGAAACCGTCGTGGTAGGGTTGACCTTAGTTTACAGGGTCGCCGGTACTGACCCTGGGGAAAGGCTCCATGAAAAAGCTGCACATTGCCCTATCTACCGACGATATTGCCGCGTCTGTGGCCGATTATTCAGCGCGGCTGGGCTGCGCTCCGGTGCTGGTGATCGACGGGGCCTATGCCCTGTGGCGCACCGAGACGCTGAATTTATCGATTCGGCAGGGAACTGGGGTAGTGCCGGGGCAACTGCGCCACCTGGGCTGGGAGGATGACCAGGCGAAAGCCTTCTCGGCAGAGGTGGATGCCAACGGTATTACCTGGGAGCATTTCGCGGCCCACCACCAGGCCGACGAGATTCAGACGGCCTGGCCGGGAACAGCGTATTGCGTTGAGGGCGACTAAGAAAACGATGGATCCTATGGCAACTGAGCGAACGGCTGAAGCCTACCACCTGCATGTGGAACTGCTTGACAGCGACCCCTCCATCTGGCGACAGATCGCCGTGCGGGGCGATGTCTCCCTGAGCGATCTGCACCGAGCACTGGCAGCGGCGATGGGGTGGTCAGGGGAGGCTGACTACGTGTTTGCGGGCCAGGGGCAGATGCTACAGGATGGGGAGGAGCGATATCTCGCCACCCTACTCACCCAGCCCGATGACACCCTGCTCTACACCTACGCCCCGGCCCAGGGCTGGCTACACAAGGTGACCCTGGAGAAGGTGGCCCTGGAGGCGATTCTCCCACGGGGACACTTCGTGAACGCCCCCGCCGAATACAATCTCCCCCGCTGCGTCGCCGGAGAGGGCCAGTGCCCGCCCGAGTTTTGCCAGGGCGTGTGGGACTACGTTGACCTGCTCGATCGCCTCAGCGATAGCGACGACCCCGACGAAGTCGATGCCCTCTGGCAAAAAGTCGGCTACGACTTCGACCCGGAGTATTTTGATTTGGCCGCCGCCAATCGCCGCTTGCAGAGGCTAAAGGGGGCAGATCTAGGGGAGCCCGCCGGGGAGTGAACCCACCGCGTCTTTAATATCTGCCACCAGGGCATCGATCGCCGCCGGGGTCGTGTTCCACGCGCACATCAGTCGCGCACCCTCGCTGCCAATGAAGGTATAAAACTTCCAGCCCCGGCGGTACAGCTCATCAGTCAGCGACGGGGGCATCTGCACAAATACCCCATTCACCTGGCGGGGAAACAGAATGTTCAGCCCGGGAATTTCTCGCAGCTGCTGTTCCAGGTAGGCGGCCATGCGGTTGGCGTGCTCGGCGTTGCGCAGCCAGGCCCCGGTTTCGAGCAGCCCCAGCCAGGGGGCCGAGATAAACCGCATTTTTGATGCCAGCTGTCCCGCCTGCTTGCAGCGGTAGGCAAAATCCTCCGCCAGCCCTTTGTCAAAAAATAAGATTGCTTCACCAATGCCCATGCCGTTTTTGGTGCCGCAGCAGCACAGCACGTCGATACCCGCCTGCCAGGTCAGCTCCGCCGGGGTTTTGCCCGAGGCCACCAGGGCATTGGCAAAGCGCGCTCCATCCATGTGAACTCTGAGCCCGTGGTGGCGCGCCAGGTCGCTGAGGGCCGCCAGCTCGGCGGTGGTGTAGAGGGTGCCCACCTCGGTGGCCTGGGTAAGGCTAATCACCTTGGGCTTGGGATAGTGAATGTCGTTGCGTCGGGTAATGAGCCGCTCTACCTGGGCGGGGTCGAGCTTGCCGTAGTCGCCCTGGGCCAGCAGCAGCTTGGAGCCGTTGCTGGCAAACTCGGGCGCGCCGCACTCGTCGGTTTCGACGTGGGCCAGCTCGTGACAAATCACGCTGTGGTACGACTGGCACAGTGCCGCCAGGGTGAGCGAGTTGGCGGCGGTGCCGTTAAAGACAAAGAAAACCTCGCAGTTGGTCTCGAAGAGCTCTCGGAATTTGTCGGCGGCTTTTTGTGTCCACTCGTCGTCGCCGTAGGCGGGCACATCGCCCTGGTTGGCCTTGAGCAGATAGTCGAGGGCTTCGGGGCAGATGCCGGAGTAGTTGTCGCTGGCAAACTGGATGGGGTGGGTAGTGGTCGGGGCGGTGAGCATGAGATTAGAGGATGGGGGGTGGACGGCGGGGGGAGTGGCCTGGGGAAGGGGCGTGGGCAAGGGGGGATGGAGTAAGATTGGAAAGCTATAGAAGCATTAAACCGCAAGGGAACTGGGTACTGGGCTATGGCGCGTGGGTCTCGCTGGGTTTGGATGGTGGCAGCAGTGGCTGGGGCAGCGGTGGTTCTCGATGGCGGGAGCTTGGCCCCTCTGGGAGGGGCACCCGCACAGGCCCAGGACGGGGGGACAATTACCCTGCGATCGGATATTCAGGAGGCCAATGCCGCTACGGGCATCATTACCGCCCGGGGCAATGTGCAGATCGATTACCCCACTCGCCGCATTCAGGCCACGTCGGCCCAGGCCGATTATTTCAGCAATGAGCAGCGCATTGTGCTCAGCGGTAACGTGGTCGTCACCCAGGAGGGCAACACGCTGCGGGCTGAGGTGGTGACATACCTGATTGAAGAAGACCGGTTCGTGGCCACCCCTCGCCCCAACGCTCAGGTAGAAGCGATCTACATCTTGCCAGAGTCGTCACCAGCGCCGGGGCCTGCCGGTGCGGCAGCGCCCCGTCCCCCCGCCCCCCGCCCCCCAACCGTGCTGGATGTCAGCCCGCTCGATGCAGAGCCCTAGCTAGTAGGGAATAGGCGGCAGTCTGACGGCAGCAGGAATTTTGGGGTAGACACGTAGACCGCCTTGGTAGCGGCTGGCAGATGTGGAACTATAGCTGTAGCCAGTCGGGTTAGGACAGTTTTTCTAGAAAGGTTTGAACGTTCAAACCTTGTAGCCCACGGGGGTGCTGATTTCTTGCCGTTGGCGTGCTTCGCCAACGTTCCTCAACCGCAACCTCATCAGGTCATTTTTTAATCGTTGGGGGTGCCGCGTCAGCGGCATGGGCGATTCGTATTAGAGGGATTTAGAGATCTCGCTTACCTATCTTGCAAGGAGGTTGGGAAGACTCCGAACCGGAAGGATTTGGTATTGCTTGAAACATTTTTCCCTGATTTTAAGTATTAGCCAGAGATTTTTATGTCTTAATAATTACATCTTGGGGGTATTTGGCCTGTGAGGGGTCTGGCCCACTTGACGCAAATTTTCACGATGCTACGCTTTTTAGGCTGTTTAGAGCTAAAAATGTGACTACGCTACTCACTGTTGTGAAATTAAATTTATTTGCAGGAACTTTATCAAGTTCTTACGAATCAAGAACGTTGTGAGAAGTGTTTTGTTGCGATCGCAGGTTTTAGACCTGGGTATCGCTAATATGGCTGAGAGCACGCGCGGCAGCAGACTGAAAAAGTTGAAACTCGCTCAGCGTCAGATGTTCCCTGGCTAAATGAAGTTCTGCTGCATGATTAGTTGAAACGGGTGCTTTCCTCCAGAATGACACCCTGACTGAGTCATAGGTGGACGTGTAAATATGGGCTTCAAAGTGTTGGCTTGAAAAGCGTTGGTTTAATGATGTCAAGCCGTTAGCGCTAGCTTGGCACCGACACTACTCACGGCTAGGTTTGAGAATATCAAGACGTTTCTGCGATCAATGCAGACCTGTTGCAGGGATCTGTGGATGTCGATGGCATCCGCTGTGTTCCCATGCTTGTAGGGAAAATCGCCCCTGGGCGGTGGAGCGTCGCCATTACTATCTACTTTCCTATACAGGCAGTATGCTTACTAATTTTCCTCGGAGTCCATTTTTGTCGGCAGAGGCCGCCGCTGCCAAATTAGGGCAGCGACTAACCCAAAAAATCCGATCAACTCTGCGGCTGCTGTGGGGTGATCCTAGGTTTTTGATGATGAGCTGGCTGGCTCGCTTTGTGGTGGTGCGCGAGTGGGTGGCCGACTGCGGCAGCTATCAACCCCCAGCGGTGATTGAGGAAACAGTCATTCACGCCGTTGAGGGGGCCTGCCCGGTAGCGAGCCCTAGCCAGGTGGCCAAACTGATGCAATCGGATGGCTACTACGTTGGGTTTTCGCTGCGTCCCAGTATTGTGCAGGAGTTGATTACCTTTGCCGAAACAACGCCCTGCTATGCCAATCGCGACCCCGCTCTGCCCTTTTACGTCGGCAACCGAGCCAAAATGGAGCAAACCCTGGGCATGCCAGTGCTGCTAGCGGGCTATCTAGATGCCCATGAAGACTGCGAAGCCTATCAAAAAATCAGGCACGATCCCTACCTTCTGGCGGTGGCCAGCCAATATCTAAACCATCCGGCGGTTTACCTGCGGGGTGAGGTGGCCTGGGGGTTTCCGGCTCCCAATACGCTGGCTGACAAGATCAAAACAGCGCGGGTCTACCACTGCGACATTAACGACTTTAAAACGGTCAAATTTTTCTTCTACCTCACCGAGGTCGGAGCGGAGGATGGCCCCCATGTCTATATGAAGGGCACCCACCGCAACCGTCGCTTTGGTCACCAGCGCATTGGTCAGGGGTGCGCGGCGATTGCCGATGAGACGTTGGTAGAAATCTATGGCCGCGATCGCGTTCAGGTCGTAACCGGTGAAGCAGGACTGGGTTTTGTGGGCGATCCCTACTGCCTACACAAAGGCACCGTGCCGCTCAACAATTCTCGCCTGCTGCTACAGCTAGAGTTTGGTATTGTCCCCTACCGCATCTGGTACTACTGAGAGTTTTAGGGTCAAATTTTGAGTACCTTAGCCCGATGGAAATGCCAACCACAACGGTCTGTTCTCTCTAGGTTAACTAGCAGCACTATCCAACCCGGCGGCATTGTTTTTGTCCCTCACCATCCAGGCATATTCGCTAGGAATAAATAAAAATGTCGATCGCTCAACTTGACGCTACTGAGCCGGTGCCTAAAACAATAGCCTACCTGGTCAATCAGTACCCTAAGGTTAGCCACAGCTTTATTCGCCGTGAAATTGTTGCCCTGGAATCCCGCGGCATAAAAATAGTGCGGTTCTCAATTCGCTCCTGCGCCGATGAGCTGGTAGACGCCGACGACCTGGAAGAACTCAACAAAACCCAGGTGGTTTTAGACCGTCGTTGGGCGAGCCTGCTGGCGGGGGTAGGGCGGGTTGCCCTGCAGCGACCGCTGGCTTTTTGGGTCGCCCTGGGCCTGGCCTTCAGACTCGGCTTCAAAGAAGAAGTTGGAGCCTTTTACCACCTGGCTTACCTGGCCGAAGCCTGCGTGCTGCTGCTCTGGTTTGAGGCCGCCAGCATTGACCACGTCCACGCCCACTTTGGCACCAACTCCACAACGGTGGCGATGCTGTGCCGCGCCCTGGGCGGCCCGCCCTACAGCTTTACCGCCCACGGCCCAGAGGAATTCGACAAAGTGCGCGCCATTTCGCTGGTCGAAAAAATCCAGCGCGCCGAATTTGTGGTGGCGGTCAGCTCCTTTGGCAAGAGTCAGCTGTATCGCTGGGCGGCCCTAGAGGACTGGCCCAAAATTCACGTGGTGCGCTGCGGGCTAGACCAGGCCTACCTGGCGCAGGAATTTGTGCCGATTCCAGAGCAGCCCCACTTTGTCTGTGTGGGACGGCTCAGCGGGCAAAAGGGGCATTTGCTGCTGCTAGAGGCCGTTAGTCAGCTGGTAAACGAGGGCTACCGGTTTACGGTGACTCTGGTGGGCGATGGCGAGATGCGATCGCAGATCGAGCAGCTGATCACCACCTACGACCTACAGGCCTGTATTTCGATCACCGGCTGGGCCTCTAGCGAAGCCGTTCGGGCTGAGCTGCTGCGGGCTCAGGCTCTGGTGCTGCCAAGTTTTGCCGAGGGCCTGCCGGTGGTAATTATGGAGGCGCTGGCCCTCGGTCGGCCGGTAATCACCTCCACCATCGCGGGCATTCCTGAACTGGTCGAGACCGGGGTCAACGGCTGGTTGGTGGTGCCCGGTTCCGTCGAGTCTCTGGTAGCGGCTATGCGATCGGCCCTTGCCACCCCGGCGACAGCCCTGGAGACCATGGGGCAGGCGGGGCTGAAAAAGGTGGCCCAGCAGCACAACGTTGAACGCGAGGCTTCTCACCTCGCTCGTCTATTTGCGGCTAGCGGTGGCTCTCAGCGGCTCAGTCAGCCCCGCCCCAGGCTGTGGGCTACCCTCGCCCTGCCAAGACGGCAGGTTTCAGTTAAATCAACCTAGTGTTCAGTCAAGTTAAATGTGACGGGTTGACGGTCTACGGTAAACGGTATACGGCTCGCCTTAAACCGCTTACCGTGAACCGTGAACCCTAAGTCACGCCGCCCGTCATTATTTTTTTGACTGAACACTAGAAGGCCGCCGGTCTAAAGGCGATAGGCTGGTGGGGCGAGGGTGCCAGGTTTTAGCCGTTGCTGGATACGGGGATGCACCAGAACGGCAACGTCTCTTCTTGGTAGGGGCTAGGTAGGGGCCGGACAGAGCTGTCCGGCGCGGGCTGGCCACGCTATATTGAGTTACCTTGCCAGTCTGGGCAGATCCCTAGGCTGGCAAAGAGCTTTGATACAATTTGCTAAGCTCAAAAGCACTACATTGGCCCGGTTGCGCCCTTGAAAATCGTACTTGACAACGTTCAAAAGACCTACGGCAAGCGCCAGGTGGTCAACCGGGTCAGCCTGTCGGTGGCCCAGGGCGAAATTGTGGGATTGCTGGGGCCTAATGGGGCGGGCAAAACTACGACCTTTTACATGGCGACCGGTCTAGAGCGGCCCGACGGGGGGAAGGTCTGCCTCGACCAGATTGACATTACCGATTTGCCCATGCACCAGCGGGCGCGTCTGGGGATTGGCTATCTGGCCCAGGAGCCGAGCATCTTTCGCAATCTGTCGGTGGCCGACAACATTTTGCTGGTCATGCAGCAGACGCGGGTGCCCCCCGACGAGTACGGCGATCGCCTCCAAGACCTGCTGAAAGAATTTCGCCTGGAAAAAGTGGCCAACAGCCTGGGCATTCAGGTGTCAGGGGGGGAACGGCGGCGCACCGAGCTAGCGCGCTCCCTGGCCTCTGGCCCCGAGGGCCCCAGCTTTTTGTTTTTAGACGAGCCCTTTGCCGGGGTTGACCCCATCGCCGTCAACGAAATTCAAGAGATTGTGGCCAAACTGCGCGATCGCAATATGGGCATTCTCATTACCGACCACAACGTGCGCGAAACCCTGCGGATTATCGATCGCGCCTACATCATGAGCGACGGGCAAATTCTCGCCTCGGGCAATGCTGACGATCTCTCCAGCAACCCCCTAGTGCGCGAGCACTACCTGGGCAAAGACTTCGCCATCTAGTTATCCTAGGGCGAACCCTCCCGTCATCAAAGCCACCAACCTCTCCCCCACCCCTCCCTAACGCCCCTACCCCTCCCCTACCCCTCACCCCATGGCCTCAGCCTCTACCACTCCCGTGCGCTCTCGCCCCGGCATCCCCCTCCTGACGGTAATGGATCGCTACATTGCCAAAGAGCTGACCATGCCCTTTTTGTTCGGCGTTGGGGCGTTTTCCTCCATTGGCATCTCCATCGGGGCGCTGTTTGAGCTAATTCGCCGCATTACCGAGTCGGGTCTGGCGATTACCCTGGCGGTGCAGATCTTTGTGCTCAAGCTGCCCGAGTTCATTGTGCTGGCCTTCCCCATGTCCACCCTGCTGGCCACCATGATGACCTACAGCCGCTTCTCCAGCGACAGCGAGCTGATCGCCCTGCGCGGGGTGGGGGTGAGCATTCGCCGCATCATTACCCCGGCGGTGGTGCTCAGCCTGCTGGTGACGGGGCTCACCTTTGTGTTTAACGAGCTGATTACCCCCGCCGCCAACTATCGGGCCGCCATCACCCTGGAGCAGGCCCTCAAGTCAGAGCGGCCTCCCTTTCAGGAGCGCAATATTTTCTACCAGGAGTTTCAGCCCGCCAGCGACGACCCCGCCGCCCAGGAGCTCAAGCGCCAGTTCTACGCCCGCCGCTTCGACGGCACCACCATGCACGGGCTGACCATCCTCGACTTTTCCCAGGAGGGGTTGAACCAGGTGGTCAGCGCCGAATCGGCTAACTGGGATGTGGAGAGCAACGCCTGGACCTTCTACAACGGCACCATCTACGTGGTCGCCCCCGATGGCTCCTTCCGCAACATCATTACCTTTGAAACCCAGGAATTGCAGCTGCCCCGCACCCCTTTAGACCTGGCGGGCCGCACCAAAAACGATACCGAGATGAACATCGCCGAGGCCACCCAGCAGCTGGAGCTGGTGCGCCAGAGCGGCGACGAAAAGCTGATTCGCCGCTGGCAAATTCGCATTATGCAGAAGTACGCGCTGCCCTTTGTGTGCGTGGTGTTTGGCCTGGTGGGGGCCTCGATCGGGGTGCTGCCCCAGCGCACCAGCCGCGCCACCAGCTTTGGCATCAGCATTGTGATTATTTTTGGCTACTACCTGCTGTCCTTTATTACCAACGCCATGGGCGAGGTAGGGGTGCTGTCGCCGTTTATGTCGGCCTGGCTGCCGACGCTACTGGGGCTGGCGATCGGTCTGTATTTGCTGTTTCGAGCGTCTAAATAGGGCTTGCTCGGGGGTGGGAAGAGTTTAGGAGCAGGTTGGCAAGTTGCAGGTTGGAACGTTCCAACGTTGGAACGTTCTAACGTTTTAACCACAAAGTACGTCTGCCTATCTCCCCCGACCCGAAGCTCCGTCAAAAGAAAAACCCGTCCTGCTCAATTTCTTCAATGGTTTGCAGCCCTCGGGTGTCGCCGACCTTGAGCAGGGCGGTGCGGGCGTCTTCGCGCACGCCCAGGTCGTTCTCTTCGGCGAAGCTTTCGATCAGGGCGTCGATCGCCGTGTGGTAGACCACATTGGAGGGCAGTTCGCGGCACAGCTGGCCCACGGCCCAGGCGCAGTTGCTGCGTACTGCCGGTACCGGGTCGCGGCGCAGCCCCTCAATTAACGGGGGAATGGCGGCGATTACCGACTCATAGCCCACCTGGGCCATCTGGGCCAGGGCGCTGGCGGCCCATAGCCGCACGGCGGAGATGTCGGTGCGCAGGGCTTCGATCAACGGCAGCAGCGATCGCGCATCGTGGGCGTTGCCCAGGGCCCACACCAGACCCTTGCGCACGTAGCCGTTCCAGTCGGTAGCCAGCTGGGCAATGATCGGCTCTATGGCCGCACGGTCGGGGTTGCGGCCCAGGGCGTAGGCGGCACTGACCCGCACCAGGGGGCAGGGATCGCTGAGCAGGGTGGTCAGGGGAGCCACGGCCCGAGGATCTTCTACCTCGCAAAAGGCCCGCGCCGCCAGCATGCGCTGCTGCGGGTCGGCGGCGGTTAGCAGGGGCAGCATCGCCTCGGGGTCGAACTGGGGGGCCTGCTCCTCGTCTACAGGGCCCAGGGCGTCGAGGGGGTCGGCAAACTCCAGATCGGGGTTTAGGGTGGAGAGATCGTCGTCATACATAGGGCTACTTTATCCGGTTACGCGGCACTTTTGGCGCTGGGAAGGTGGCTCTGCAAACTTTCGTTAAGCAGGGCCAGAGGGCCATAGCCCAGGGGTTGGGTGGCGACAAAAGCCGGGCGATCGCCAGCGATTTGTCGGCCAGGGGCAGCTGACCTCTCGGCCCCAACGCCCCCGCCAAGGACAGCGTCGAGCAGGGCTCGGGGGTCAGAGAAACAAGGGGGATTCTCCCACCCTGGGCAGGGGCAGTAACCTACCCCAGAGGGGTTTTGCTAAATTTAATTTCCGAAGAATATCCGTAGATACCCGTAGCCTCCCCAGGCAGCCGCTAGGATGAAACCACAGCCCCGGTTCTTGAGGGTCAGATCGCCCCTGATGACTCCTCTAAAGTCCCAGAGGAGCGCGTCACAGGAGCACTGGCAGCCCTTTGTCCCCTCTGGCTCGGCACCGCTGGCTCAGGTCACCCCGGCTGGTTGAGCCACGGCCTGGCTAGCCAGGCCTGGCTAGATTGGGGAGAGCCCCCGGCAACGTAATCAGGAGTCTCGCAGCTATGGCATCCCAGGAGCAAGTTAGAAATTTTTTAGCCCACTGGTTTCAGTTGGGCAAGCCAATTGTCCTGGCCGAGGGTCGAGGCGAATGTCTACCCGACCCAATTTTTGAAAACGGCGGCTACAGCCCGGCCTTTGAGGACTGCTGGCACCGCATCATGGTGACCAGCGGTCAAAACTGCCACCTCAAAGGCACCTCCCAGAGCATTGCCGCGATGCTTTCGCCCGCCTGGGATGTGGCTCCCTGTGCCCGCTGCGAAATGCCGATCGCGATTCCCACCGCGGGCACCATGACGGAACTCTGCCCCTGTAACGATCTGCCCACCTGGCCCAACACCGATGCCCCCATGCCCCGCACCGCCGTGGATAACCAGCACCACTTGACGGCCCTGCGGCAGCGGCTGAACACGGCGTCGGGTAAGCCCGCCGCCAACCCGCGCTAGACGGCCCCTCCCCAGACCCAGGCTTTTAGTTTTTGGCTCTAGAGCGAGGCAGCGGCCAGCACCTTCTCGCCCTGGCGCGGAATGTCGTAGATCATAAAGTCGTGGGCCATAGCAGTGTGGGGAAAAATGGCCCGCGCCTCGGCCAGCAGATCGCTGAGCTGAATGTCGTTGCCGGGGGCGTAGCGGGGGCTGAAGTGGGTCATAATGAGCTGCTTGACCTGGGCCGCCAGGGCTACCTGGGCCGCCATAGTTGAGGTGGAGTGCAGCCGCTGGTAGGCCAGGTCGGCGTCGCGGTGGGAAAAGGTGGCTTCGTGGATCAGCACATCGGCCTGACTGGCCAGGGTGACGGCGCGATCGCAGTAAATGGTATCGGTGCAGTACACCAGCTTGCGCCCCACCAGATCTGGCCCGCAGAGGTCGGCCCCGTTAATCGTGCGGCCATCGGCCAGTTTCACCCGCTGCCCCTGCTTGAGCTGACCGTAGATTGGCCCCGAGGGAATGCCTAGGGCTTGAGCCCGCTTGACGTCGAAGTGACCGGGGCGATCGCGCTCCTCCACCCGGTAGCCGTAGGCGGGCACCCGGTGCTCCAGCAGATCGCAAAACACGCGAAACTCGTCGTCCTCAAACACCAGCCCCGGCTCCACGGCGTGGATCTTGATCGGCAGCGAAAAGTGGGTTTGGGAGTAGCGGCGGCTGGCCTGGAGGTAATCGTTGAGGGGCTTGGGGCCGTAGATATCGATACGCTGCTGCCGGTTGCCCGCCAGGCCGCAGCTGGCCAGCAGCCCCATCAGGCCAAAGATGTGGTCGCCGTGCATGTGGGTGATAAAGATGCGGCGAATCTGGCTCGACTTAAATTCGCTGCGCAAAAACTGGTGCTGGGTGCCCTCGCCGCAGTCAAACAGCCACACCTCGGCCCGCTGGGGCAGCCGCAGGGCCACACTCGAGACGTTGCGGGCGCGGGTTGGCACGCCAGAACTGGTGCCCAAAAATGTAATCTGCAACGGAATGGCCTCTAGGAGATCAAGGGGGTGGGTGTCGGGTGTTGGGCGAATTTAGCCCCTGGGCGGTAAGCCTGTATCTAAACCCACTGCCTAACACCCGGCACCTGTCTTTCCACCCATATTGCCATGCCCCTGGGCGATTGGCCGGAGCAACGGTTGAATCTGAGCCCAGGGAGTATGATCAGCACAGCCGGGTTAACCCCTGGCGACACTGACTCTCAAGGCGGCAGTTCACGGGCAGCGCGGATGGCATTGGCAACCTACTGGCTAACGGTTTTGGTCTCTGGGCTGGGGCTGGCGGCGGTCACCCCAGGGGTGCAGGCCAGCCCACCGGGGGTGTACTACGCCTGGCAGGTGCTGGCGATGGATACGGCCCAGTGCCTTGGTCAGGCGCAGCGCGCTCTACTCTCTCAGGGGTTGGCCCCGGAGCAAAACGATGCCACCAGTATGGCCGGGCGCTCTGACGATGTCACCGCCGTGCTGGTCTGCGTCGAAAACCCGGCGGACATCACCACCGTAATGATCATTGTGGCCAGCGAGGACGACGACCGGGCCCTGGCCCTGCGTGAAGCCCTCCAGCTGGCGTTTTAGGCGGTGCGTACGGTTGCCTACCGCTACCGGGACGCGATCGCCCCAGCTTCCCCAGGCTGGCTCGAAGCGGTGGAGCGGGTGTACACCGATGTGGCCCTGCCGACGGAGCCGGGCTATCGACCCGAGCGCGATCGCCTACTGGCCGACCTGCAAACCCACCCCGCCGATCGGGTCTTAGTGGACACCCTCGCCACCCTGGGCAACGACCCCGAAGAGATTTGCTCCTGGGTGGCGGCCATTGAAGCTGCCGGGGCTGAAGTGGTCACGGTAGAGAGTGGCGCGATCGCCTCAGAGGGCCTGTTGCAGGGAGCCAACCTCTCGGTTCAACAGCGCCGCCTGCGCCTGCGCGAGGGCCACGCCCGCCGCCGTCTCCAGGCCCTACCGCCGCCGGGCAAGCCCCCCTACGGCTACCGTCGCGGCCAGGGCCGCTACCTGATCGATCGCGCCACGGCCCCGGTGGTCACCGCCTTCGTCAACGAATTTTTGCTCTACGGCTCGCTGCGGGGGGCGGTGCGGTTCATCGAGGGCAAATTGGGCAAGCGCATTTCGGTGTCTACCGGGCGGCGCTGGCTCACCCACCCCGTGTACCGGGGCGACCTGAAATATCAGGATGGCCAGGTTCTGCGCGACACCCACGCTGCCATCATCAGCCGCGAAGAGGCGGCCCAGATCGATCGCCTGCTGCGCCGCAACCGACCCCTGCCGCCGAGGACGGCGGCAGCCCCGCGATCGCTGGCGGGCCTCGTCATCTGCCAGGCGTGCCGGCAACCCCTGACCATTTCCAAAACCACCCCCAAAAACACACCCAGGGGTCAGGCCAAAACCTACCTCTACCTGCGGCCCAGCGGCTGTCCCAAAACGCCCCGCTGTCCGGCGCTCCCCTACGACGAGGCGCTCAATCGCATTGTGGCTCAGATCTGCCGTGAACTGCCCCAGGCGGTGGCCCAGTTTACGGCCAGCATTCCCCCCGGTGCCCCCGCCCCCGGCACCGGTTTGCAGGGAGAGATTGCGGCGAAGGAAGCCGCGATCGCCCAGCTGCCTGCCCTGGAGGAATCCGGCCTGCTCGATGCTGAAACCCTGGCGCTGCGCCGCTACAAGCTGAGGGGTGAGATCTCGATGCTGCACCAGCAGCTCGCCCAGCTGCCCCCGGTAAACCTGCAAGAGCTATCCCAGTCGGTATCGATTCCCCAGTTTTGGCTCGACCTGTCTGAGACCGAGCGCCGCTTCTTCTTTCGCGAGTTTATCCGCGAGATTCAAATTTTGCGTCAGGAGAACGACTGGTGGGTTGAACTGGTGCTGGTGTTTTGACAGAACTTTAAATAGTCGCCGCCGCCGACCGCGAGAACGGCGATCTGGCAGAGCTTGCCCAACGCTCCTTCAGGCTCAGGGAATCAGCCCCTTTGGGGAATGGGTCTCTGGCCTGATTTTGCGCCGCTCGCGAATCAATTAGGCCAATTTAGCGGCAGCAGAATTTTGCTGGCCATGGGGTTCTTGCCGTAGACAGTTTACGGTTCGCCATACACGGTCAAAAATCTGCCAAAAAAACGCTCCAGTTCTCAAATCTGGGATAAGCTAATTGGCGACATTCGCTGCTCCTACGATCGCGATTTACATCATGAATTGGCGACTCCGCAATCTGCCCCGGCTGGCTTCTGCTGCTCATCTCAACCTCGGTGTGGTTCAGACTTTAGTGCGTAGTTTGGCCGCTGGCTGGCGATCAAGGCTGCGCCGCCGCGCCATCCTGGGGCTGGGGCTGACCACCGCCCTGGTCATAACGATGGCGGTACCCCGCTCCGTGCCGGTGGCCCAGGCCCAGGATCTCACCGCCGCCCTCTGGACTCGAGCTTCCTTCCCGGTCGAAAATTTTCAAACCTATACCTCCCCCTTCGGCTACCGCAGTGATCCCTACAGCGGTAGCCCTCGTTTTCATTACGGCCTTGACTTGGCCGCCCCCAACGGCAGCTACATTCGCAACTGGTGGGCGGGCGAAGTGCTGTGGGTGGAGGGGGCTGGGGCCTGCGGCACCTCAATCGCCATCAAGTCAGGCGAGTGGACGCACATTTACTGCCACATGCACGGCCATGTGGAGGGCAGCGGCCAAAATAAGGTGATGGTCGATCGCGAGGGCGGCATTCAGCTGCGGGCGGGCCAGGCTATTCCAGCGGGGGCGCGCATTGGCCGGGTGGGCATGACGGGCCGCACCACCGGCCCCCACCTGCACTGGGGGCTAAAGTACCAAGACAACTGGGTTGACCCGGCTCTGGTGCTGCGAGCTATGTATGTTGGCCAGCAGGCGGCGCTGTAGGTCTCGGTGCCCTGCCTCTGTCGCCCTGGGCGGCGATGGCTGCTCTGGCTGGCCACCGCAGTTTTAGCGGTGGGCGTGGCGATCGCATTTGACCTCAGCCTGCCTGGCCCCGCCCTGGCCACCGACAGCCACCCATCCCTGACTGTAGAAATTTTGCGGCAGCGCCTCGCCGCCCCGGTGCAGCGGGAGGGCCGCCCCGCCATCGATCTGCGCTACTACACGATCGATTTGCGGGCCGACAGCCCCCTCACCGATGGATTTTACCGGCTGCTGAGCAGCGGCTTGCAGCGGCCCACCACGGCTCCGACCCTCGACCTCAGCTACGCCGTGGTGCAGGGCGATCTCGACTTGCAGCGCCTGGGCCAGCGAGAGCCCCTCTACGGCGACAGTCTCTCGCCGCTGCTGAGCGAGGCCGGTCAGGCTCAGCTGAGGCGCGATCGGGCTCGCTTGCTGCAGCTCAGTCGGCTCTCCCAGTCGCTATTGATTCAGGGGCAGAGCAGCAGCCAGCAGATCTATCTATTTAAAGCGCCCCTGGTGGCGGTGCAGACCCGCTTCACCGGCCAGGTGCTGGGGGGCGATACGTTTTTTTTGGGCCGGGTGCTGGCCAGCGGAGCGGTGTTTGAACAGGGGCTCTCGGTGGGCGGGGCGCGCTTCAACCGGGCGGTGAATTTTGCGGGGGCCGACTTTCGCCAGGGGGTGCAGGCCAAGGGCAGCCTGTACTTTGAGACCGCCCGGTTTGACCAAAGCCAGTTTCGCAGCGGCGCGATGTTTCAGGGGGCCGAGTTTAAGGCCGACGCCAACTTTAGCCGAGCGGTGCTGGCGGGCGAGCTAAACTTTAGCCGGGTGCAGTGGCAGGGGGTGACCGACTTTGCCCGCACGGTGTGGCAGGGCAGCGCCTTTTTTGTGCGCAGCTACTTTGCCAGGGCGCTGTTTTTTACCGAGGCCCGCTTTGACGCGCCCCTGGTGCTGCGCCAGGCCCGTTTTAGTGACCCCGTGAATCTGCGCAATGCCATGGTCGGCGGCGAGGTCGATCTGGGGGATGCGATATTTCTGCCGGGGGCCTACCTGAACGTGGCGGGCCTGGAGTTTAGCCTGGAGCAAACCCAGATTTTGGGCACCCCCGGCAAAATAGGCCGGGTGTTTTCGGTGCCGCAGCTGGCGGGCAATGAAACTCTGCTGCGCAACCTGGAGCGCAACTTTCGCAATCTGGAGCAGATCAGTGACGCCAACTATATTGCCTACACCGCCGAGCGGCTGCGGCTGAAAAGCTGGCAGCAGCGGCTGCTGGGCACCAACCTCAACACCGCTTCAGTAACCGCTTTGGTACGGGCAGGCTTTACCGAAACCCAGGCCGCCGCCGTGGTGGAGCAGCGGCAAAACCAGACTTTTATCGGCACCGAAGGGGTGCTGAGCGTGCCGGGGGTTGACCTGGCGGCCTATCTCAAAGTGCGCGATCGCATCTTTGCCCGCGACACCTTCCCGCTTACTCGCCGATTTACCCTGGCCCTGCAGTGGCTGTGGCTGGGGGGGCTGGTGGTGCTGAGCCGCTACGGCACCAGCTTTGGCCTCACCTTTGGCCTGGGGCTGGTGGCGATTCCCACCTTTGCGCTGATGTTTTGGCTGGTCGATCGCTACCGTCGCCGCCGGGCTCCCCCGATTCTGCCGCCGCTGGCGGAGGGGCTGTGGCTGGGGGGGGGCTGTAGTCTGCTGCTGGGGCTGGGGCTCAACGCCCTGCTGCGCGCCGCCGACTATCCGCTGCTCACCCTGGGCTTTTTGTTTGTGCTGCTGGTGCCGGTGCCCGCCGGGCTAATTGGTCTGTTGATCAAGCGGGGCCGCTACCACGACCTGATGGATGAGAGCTATTTTGTCGAAGACGGCAGCCTGCGCCAGCTCAGACTGCTGATCGCGCGGCTGCCGGTAATTCCAAAGTTTCCGTTTTTTCGCGATCGCTACACCTACCTGCTGCTCGATCGCCGCTGGAACTGGCTAAACTACCTCGACTTCAGCCTTAACAACTGGCTGAAGTTTGGGTTCAATGACATTCGGTTACGAGACCAGCACGTGCCGGGACTCATTACCGCTCTGGTATGGTATCAATGGGGGTTGGGTCTGCTCTACACAGCGCTGCTCCTGTGGACGCTTTCGCGCACCATTCCGGGGCTAAACCTGCTGATCTACTTTTAGCGCCGCTGTTGGCTATCCACCAACCGTTTTTTGTCCCCTGTGATTCAACCCTCCTCCTCAGACCTCAACCATCAGGCCAAATCCGATCTGCGCCGTCGTCTGATCAGCGCCCGCCAGAGTATTCCGCCCCAGCTGTGGAAGCAAAAGAGCGATCGCATCTGCGCCCATCTGCTCAACTGGAGCTACTTTCGCCAGTGCCGCATTGTTCTGGCCTACACCAGCTTTCGCCAGGAGCCCGACCTCAGCCCCCTGACGGCCCACCATCCCCACTGGGGGTTGCCCCGCTGCGTCGATAAAAAACAATTGACCTGGCACTACTGGTCAAACCAGAGCAAATGGCCCCTGCGCAAAGGGGCCTACGGCATTATTGAACCCCACCCCCGGTCGCCCCAGGTAGACCTTTCCCTGGTGGATCTGATTTTAGTGCCCGCCGTCGCCTGTGACGTGCGCGGCTACCGCCTCGGCTACGGCGGCGGCTACTACGACCGCCTGCTCAGCCAGCCTCCCTGGCACAGCATCCCCACCGTGGGCATTGTGTTTGAGTACGCCCGCCTGCCCACCCTGCCCAAAGACGTTTGGGATAAACCCCTGGCCGGGGTCTGCTCCGAAAGCGGCCTCTTCCTCGGCGAAACCTAGCCCCCCCTCTTCTCTCTTCCTGTCTCCCCTCTTCCTGTCTTCCCTCTTCCCTCTTCCCCATCCCCCCTCTCCCTGTTCTCGGCCTCACCCTCTCGGGTACTCTTTGGGCAAATTCCTTCGGGCGGCTAGGGGTATGAAACGGCGCAGCGTAGTTTATTGTTTTGTTCTGGCGATCGCAGTGGCGGTGCTTTTGGCCTGGCCTTTGGGGTTGCGGGCCCCGGCCCAGCACACCGCATCAGCTCCCCCCCTGGGCCGCCTGGTGCGCGAGTACGAGGTGCTGAGCATGCCCACCGCCACGGCCTACTCGGTCTACACCACGGCAGCGGCGACCCCGCATCAGGTGTGGTATCGCGTCTACGGCGGCGACGCCCTGTTTCGCCAGCGGCTGCGGGTCTACCAAGAAAACGCCGGCCCGCGCCCCTTCAACCAGCTGCCCCCGCCCGACCAGCTAATCCGAGAAATCACCTCAAACAATGCCTCCCGCTGGTTTGTCTTTCCCCGTGAGGCGGGGGGGGTTACCTATTACTTTGACGGCGACAATCGCCTAAACGCCAACAGCCCCTGGCGCGATGCCTTTGGGGTCAAGGTCAAACGCACCCGCTACGCCAACGGCAACCGCTACGAAATCGCCTTTGAAGATCACGACTCCCTCGACGACTTTAACGATCTCAAGCTTGAGGTGGTGATGCTTCAGCCAGCCTAGAGCCATAGCCATCCTACTAAAGGCAGCTCGGCGCGCCTGGATGGAGCGCACCGAGCCAGGGGCCAATTCACAGCCGCTAGCCCGGCTGTTTGAAGGGCTCTTCAACGGTTTCCGTAGTGCGAGGGCACAACTCTTCTAGCTTAGAGTCGCCAAATCGATTCGACACTTGGTGACTAAACACTGGCGACACGAAAACCGCAGTCCCGGTCTGGGCTGAAGCCGCCGCCGCCGTCGGCTGAGATGAATAGGATTCTTGCAGGCGAATCACCTCGCAGAATACTTTCAAATCTGCCTTGAACGCTTCTAAATCAGTTTTTTCCTGAGCCAGTTCCCCTTGCAGACGGTGGCGCTCGCTGAGCAAGAACGCCGAAAATCCAAGCAGGATAATGGCCAATACAGCTATGGCTATCTGAGCCCCCAGGGGCATGCCTTTAGGTCTAGGATCAGCGGTCATAGTACTACACATCCTGAAGACTAGATTTTTGCATTAAACAACCGGTTCCTCCCGATGGGCGGGAACACACCCCCCGCCCATCGGCAGCGCTAACTTAACTCAGCGCCTGCACGATCCAGGCGTTGCCCTCGCGGCGCAGCACCCTTACGTAGGCTCCCGTCGGCAAACTGACGTTTTGTTCGCATTTGCCAAACCAGTAGGTGGCCTGGTACTTGATGCGTCCGGGGCGCAGGGGCGAAATCTCCGCCTCGACGATGGCAATATCGGCTGCACTCCCCAGGGGGGCCGTCTGGGTAGACCGCTTCAACCAGCCCCACACCTGCTCAACACTGCGACGTTGTTCGTTCATAGCCGTTTCCTTGTAACAACTACACCGATTACCGATTTGACAGCGCCCGCCAAGGCTGTGCGATCGCGGGCTGTTGAGTACAAAAAGTAGCGCCCCCACAACGTCGTGCAGGGGCGCGTGATCGCGTGCAGTCGATTTTGTTACAAACCTTTACAATGTCCAGGGTGGCGGCGTACCCATGGACTGACCCGAACTCCCCGGCTCTGGGCTGGCTGAGTTGCCCTCTGGACTCTCCTCAGCTCAGGGGGTTGGAGGACTCTGGGGGAAGGGCTGCATCCCGGTAACATTTGCTCTAAAATCCCCCGGACAACAATCCCCCAGATAGCTCAATTCTTTGGGGGCTGTCCAGGGGGCCATCCAGGGGTCAACCCGAGACAAATCCACATTCAAGGGCGAGCTGGCATCGTAAAACAATACCAGGGGAGAGTGATCGCTCAAGAATATATCTGAAGCGGCGACATTGTAGCAACTGTCAAACAGCAGCTCGCGGGTGAGCAGTTTACCCAACTCTACCTGGGCTAAGGATTCAGCGACGGCGGCGCGATCGCATCCCTGCCAGCCAGCCTCCCTGCCCTCTCCCTCCAGGCGCTCAACCCAGCCAGCATAGTGGGCCCCTATGCCCATCAGTCCAGGCAAAACTAAATCGCGCAGAAATTTCGACTGTCTATTTGAACCCCAGCGGTTGACCAACCGAAGATTGGGCTTTTCTAAGACCAGGTCTGCAACTATGAAACTCCTGCCCTCGGTCTGAAGCTCTATGTATTCTTGCAGACTGGTGGGGTACTTGAAATCAGCGTAGCTGTGGGCTGCCGACCTAAAGCAATCTCTAAAAATGCCAATTACCTGCTCGTCTTCAATGAGGAAGTGACGGGCCAATCCGGGGGGCTTTGAATTCTTAAGCTTGATTTCATACTTGCTAGCCCACTGGAGTCCCTGATATAAAGCCCTTAGGCATCGCTCAGCAATGTTTACCTGCTCCGGGTAAATCACAGCATCTAGGCTGCCCACGGTCTTTTTCCACGGGGGCGAAGAGAATACTTCAGCGGAGGTCAGCATCAATTGACGCGCGGCAAACCAATCAATATCCATTAGTAAAACTTAACTGTGACAGGGAACTCACTGCCCAAGGCAACCCAGCTCAATCCCTAGAGGTCGGGCAATTTGGTGGCGGGCTTAGGGGCGTGCTATTGCATGCTATCTACAAAGACTAGAAGCGACAACAGTTTGTTTCTGGTCGCCCCACACCCTGGCGAAACCAGGCGATACAGCCCGTGAATTCTTAAGAAAAAATAGGTCATGGCACCCGCTACTTCACGGTTAAGACCTCCGCTAAAGGGCTCAACATAGAGTTTGGCAAGGTAGAGACATCGGTATAGAATTAACCCCAGGCTAGGGAGCAATCACTCACTCGATCAGGGCGCATGGCATCTAACGGTAACCCCAGATATCTCAAGCTCAAGGCAAATTACTGCAATTCATTTCTAGAGGCGGCTAAGAAAGAATTTCCAGAGGGCCACTGGGCTGGCCTGAGTAACGCCATCTGGCGCGCCTGCGAGGTGTCTATCAGCAAGGCAACGCTGTCTCGCATTTTGGCGGGAAGTCGCGGCGAGTACGAAAAAGTCAGGGCGATCTGCGACTACTACGACGAAATTTTGCTCGATGCCTGTGAGTCCTACGAGGGGCGGCTGTCAACGGAGTGGGATGATATCGATCGGTTAGTGGAGTCGGTGCGGCAGCAGGTTCACTTTTCCTTTGAGAATATTAACCCGGCGAGCGATCGCGACCAAAGTTCGTGGGTGCGGGAGAATTTTGTTGAACTCGACATGGTAGAAGTCGAAAAGTTGCCCTCAGAATATCCGGCCCTCAATCGAGAGGTACTGCAAAATTCTCAGCCAGATTTTGAAGATGAATTCGATCGCATTGGGCTCAGGCTGCTGCGGGGATTGAAAACGACGGGCACCGAGCTGTTGTTAAAACATCCCAGAATCTCGGTCTATGGCGAGCCTGGGTCGGGCAAAAGTAGCTACCTGCAATCGATCGCCCTCAAGTGTCGGGCGGGCGAATATTTAGAGGACTACGTGCCCATCTTCATTGAAATTCGCCACTATTCCGCGTCGGTGGGTGTGGCCACCATCCGCACGTTTATCGATGAAATTTTGGCCGACTGGGGAGCCAGTGCCCAGCAGGCCGAAGAAATTCTCAGCGCTGGGCGAGCGCTACTGCTCTTTGACGGGCTAGATGAAGCGCCTGAAGCGCAGCGATTGAGCATTCAGTTCATGATTCAAGAAATTCTGTCTGACTATACCGACTGCAAATTTATTTGCACCTCGCGACTGGGTGCGGTGTTTCATTTGCGGGGGGTGCAGAAGGTTGTCATCTCCCCCTTCTACTCTAAGAAACAAATTCCTGAGTTTGTCACCCGCTGGTTTGCCTACTACGGCAGCGACCCAGCGGCGGCAGCGGCCATGCTAGAAAAGCTCTATTCCCCCCGCTATAAAGGCGTGCGTGAGATTGCTAGAAGGCCGGTTCTACTCAACTTGCTCTGCCTCACCTACGACCACAACGGCGATTTCCCAGACCAGAGAATTGGCGTCTTTGCCAGTGGTCTGTCGGCCTTAGCCAGACGCCTATCGACTGATGAACCGTCGGCGATTGTCAGTGCGCCCTACTTTCGAGAAAACGACATCAAAAATATTCTGGCCCGCATTGCCAGCTATTTCTTTATTTATCTCAGCGAACAAATTCTCTTCGATGTTCGCGACATTGAGCGCATCATTCAGGACTACTGCAAAGAGGTACACAGCATCAACCCCGACCGGGTAGACAGCACCGTAATTTTGCGGGGAATTGAGCAGTTCAACGGGCTGCTGGTGCGGTGGGGCGAGATCTACTGCTCCTTTTCCCACCTGACCTACCAGGAATATTTTACCGCTGAGCATTTGGTCAGAACCGACCAGTACACCGATGTCTACCGCTACCTGAGCGATCGCCGCTGGAGTTTTGTCATTGAGCTGGTGTCTGAGCTGGTGCCTCGCCAGCGGGCCTGGGACTTTTTTGTCGGCTTTAAAAACAGCGTAGACAACTACATCAACGGCGACATGCGGCTGGTGGCTTTTCTGCGCAAGCTCGACCGGGCCGCTACCTTTGTGGCCTACACCGATCGCAGCGATCGCAGCCACGGTCAGGTGCTGATTCGAGCCTGGTACTTCGCCTTTGCCCTAGAAGACACCGAGGGCATTACCAGCCTCAATACCCCCAGCCGACGGTTTGACCTACCCGATATGCACTTTGCCACCAGCCTGGTGGATGCGGCTATTTTGCGGGGCCATCGAGAACTCTACCGGGCCTACCACTGCTGCACGGCAGCCGACCAGGTGTCAACCCTAAACCGCTGCCTTCAGCGGCTGCAAGATTTTTTTCGAGACGATGGCCAGCGGCAAGACATCGTCAGCGGCTGGCTGCATCTGCTCGGAGAACAGCGGGTCAGGTACGACAGCGCTGAGGACTGGTGGGAGGCCAAGCGCCACCGCTGGCAGGAAAAAATCGCCAACTTTCTAAACACCCTGGGGCTGCCCTGCACCTACGGCCTCAACGACGAGCAGATCAGGCGGCTGCGGGCCTACTACCGCATTACCCGGCTGCTGTCTACCTGCATTAACTGCTCAAACCTGCCCGACGATCGATTTGCTGAGATCGCCGACTCAATGCTCAGGCTGACCAGCCTGCCCCCCAGCCCCCGGACGGATCTTTCGGATTTTGCCTGAGGGAGCAAGCCTGAATTCGTAACTGTGTGGGGCTGGCGCGGGGCTGGAGCGGTGGATAGCGGTAGGCAGTTCGGTCAAGGCGTTGTTCTGCAATGTGCCAACGTTTGCACATTGCAGGGTTCGGGAATGTCCTGGCTGAGATGCCTGCGGCTCTAAACGGCCAGAAAATGGCCAGAGGGCAGAAATTTTGGCTAAATGTTGTGGAGCGATGGGTCAAATGTTGAAATCTGCGCCACGATAGAAGCGCCACGGTAGAAACCTATGTGCGGGTGAGGACGGCGATGAATCGCTTTGTAATTGGCGGCCTTCTGGCGGCGTTGGTGCTGATTCTGACGGGCGGGCTCAATCGGCTGCTGGCCGATCGCTCCCAGGAGCCTCGGCCCGGTGGTCAGCCCACCGCCGCCCAGGGGCAAAACGCGGACGGCCTGGGTACCCTGCCCCTCGATCAGGCCGGTCGCCTGGTACAGCGCCAGAGCGAAGTGGGCAGCACCAACGGCACGCCAGTCGGTGGCGACACCACTGGCGACAGCGCTTTTATTGACCAGGCCAACCAGCGGGCCACCATCTCGCCCAACAACGGGGGGGGGAGTGGGGTCACCCCCGCCCCTGGCAACGTCATTCCCCGCACCGGGGGGGCCACTACGTTTCCTGCCCCAGGCGGCGACGTTGCCCCCATTCAGCCGGGGTTGGTGCAGCCCGATGCGGTACAGCGTCCGGCCCCCGACCCCGACTTAGACTCGATTCCAGCCCTGTGGTAGAGACCCTGTCTGGGACGGGGCTGGCGGCACCAGTCGCGTCCGCTGGTGCCCGACTGGTGCTCTAAAATAAAGGGTAAGCACTTGAGTTAAACGGCATGGTAAATCAGGAAAGCGACGCCCTGGTGGTGGGCGGCGGGGTGATTGGTTTGGCGATCGCCCTGGAGCTGCGGCAGCAGGGGGCCGCCGTCACCGTGCTCAGCCGCGACCTGCACCAGGCCGCCAGCCACGCCGCCGCAGGCATGCTGGCCCCCCGGGCCGAAGGGCTGTCGCCGGGGCCAATGCTCGACCTCTGCCTCGACAGCCTGGCGCTGTACCCCAGCTGGGTGAACAAGCTAGAAGCCCTCACCGGGCAGACGGTGGGCTACTGGCCCTGCGGCATTTTGGCCCCCAGCCGCACAGCCCCGGCCCCCGCCCCCGAGGGCTGGCTGAATGCGACAACCCTGGCCCACTATCAGCCGGGCTTGGGCCGCGATGTGCAGGGAGCCTTCTGGTACCCCGAGGAGGGCCAGGTGGACAACCGGCTGCTGGTGCAGGCGCTGCGAGCGGCGGCGATCGATCTGGGCGTTACCCTCCATGAGGGCACCGGGGCGATCGCCCTGCGCCAGTATCAAAATCGGGTGGAGCGGGTGTGCACCGCCCAGGCGGGCGACTTTAGCGCCGATCAGGTGGTGCTGGCCACCGGGGCCTGGGCCCACGAGCTGCTGCCTTTGCCGGTGTTTCCTCAAAAAGGCGAAATGGCCAGCCTGCGGGTGCCCCTGGGCCACGGCACCCCCCAGCCCCTGCGGCGGGTGCTCTACGGCGAAGATATCTACATCGTGCCCCGTCGGGACGGGCGCATTGTGCTGGGGGCCACCCGCCAGCAGGTCGGGTTTGCCCCCCACAACACCGCCGGCGGGGTGCACCGGCTGCTGACCAACGCGATCGCCCTGCTGCCCCAGCTGGCCGACTTCACCCTCGACGAAACCTGGTGGGGCTACCGCCCCGCCACCCCCGACGAGTGGCCCATCCTTGGCCCTGGCCCCGCCGCCAACCTCACCCTGGCCACCGGCCACTACCGCAACGGCATTCTGCTCACCCCGATTACCGCTCAGCTGGTGGCCCAGGCGGTACTGGGCCGAGTCGATGCCCGGCTGGCGGCATTCTCCTGGCAGCGCTTTCATCGGTCTGCGCCCGGTGCTATTTCCCGTCCTCCCTCTGGTTCCCCTACCCCCAAGGCTATGACCTTTACCGATACCGCCCCCAACCGTCTCGTCGCCGATTCCACCCCGACGGTGGCCCAGGCGGACACGCCCCTAACCATCGCCGGGCGCACCTTTGCGTCGCGACTGATGACCGGCACCGGCAAGTACGACGACTTTGAGGTGATGCGCCAGAGCATTGCCGCCAGCGGTTGCGAGATTGTCACCGTGGCGGTGCGGCGGGTGCAGACCAGCGCCCCCGGCCACCAGGGGCTAGCCGAAGCCCTCGACTGGTCGAAGATCTGGATGCTGCCCAACACGGCGGGGTGCAAAACCGCCGAAGAAGCCATCCGCGTGGCTCGCCTGGGGCGCGAAATGGCCAAACTGCTGGGCCAGGAAGACAACAACTTCGTCAAGCTCGAAGTCATCCCCGACGCCAAGTACCTGCTGCCCGACCCAATTGGCACCCTGGAGGCCGCCGAACAGCTGGTGAAGGAAGGTTTTGCGGTGCTGCCCTACATCAACGCCGACCCGCTGCTGGCCAAGCGCCTGGAAGAGGCGGGCTGCGCCACCGTCATGCCCCTGGGGTCGCCCATCGGCTCGGGCCAGGGCATTCGTAACGCCGCCAACATTCAAATCATCGTTGAAACGGCCCAGGTGCCCGTGGTGGTAGACGCCGGTATTGGCACCCCCAGCGAAGCGGCCCAGGCGATGGAAATGGGGGCCGACGCGCTGCTGATCAACACGGCGATCGCCAAAGCCGCCGACCCCATCGCCATGGGTCGCGCCATGGGCATGGCCACCGCAGCCGGTCGCCTCGCCTACCGGGCCGGGCGGATTCCGGTGCAGGGGGTGGCCAGTGCCAGTTCGCCGCTGACGGGGCGGGTGACGGAGTAGGGGTGAGGGGTAGGGGGTGAGGAGTAGGGGAGATGGGGAAGATAAGGAGGAAGAGAAAGTTGTCTTTTGCAATGTACATGCGTGGCAAAAGTCGCCTTCTACCCCCTCCCACCTCCCCTACCTCCCCCACATTCCCCATCCTCCCATTCCCCTCCTAGTCCAAAATCTTCACCCGCCCCAGCTGAATCGCGTCGAACAGGCGGTTCACCTGCTTGCGCTCGCTCTCATCGACGGTGCCGTCGGCCAAAACTAGAGCTGTTAGCTCCTGATACTGGGTCTGGGAAATGGTGCGGGCCTGAATAAACTGGTTGACCAGCGCGGTGATGGGGCAGTCAGGCTGAGACGGTGACGACATAGAACGGCTCTTGGCAACTGGGATGTGTAGCTGTAGCCAGTCTGGTAACGCTTGAACGTTCAAACGTTTGAACGTTGCAAAGACACTGTCTTAATCAAACCCGCCTTAATCAAACCGGCTACGGCTATACCAGTTGTAACCGTTCGATGCCGCTGGTGGCCAATGCTGTCCACCCTAGGGGCTCCAGTGGAGCAGGGCGGCGATCTGCTGGGCCAGGGTAATGGGGTTAAAGGGTTTGGTGATCAGGCCCGCTACCTGGAGGGCGGTGAAGCGGGCGCGATCGCGGGCCAGCACCTTAGAGGTAAGCACAATCACCGGAATGTCGGCGGTGGCGGGATGGGTTTTCAGGGTTTCATAGATCTCAAAGCCATCCATATCGGGTATGGAAATATCGAGCAAAATGGCGTCGATCGCCGTCTCCTGGGCCAGCCGCAGCCCCTCTGCCCCGGAGGCGGCTTCCAGGGTTTGCCAACCCGCCAGCTCCTCTAACGCCGCCTGCACAATGGCGCGAATGTCGGCCTCGTCGTCCACAATCAGCACTCGCCTAGCCATGGGCGACCTCCGGTGTAAGCGGCAGCTGCACAAAGAAGGTGCTGCCCCGGCCCAGCTCGCTCTCGACCCAAATGCGGCCCCGGTGCTGCTGCACAATGCGCTTGCAGATGGCCAGCCCCAGCCCCGTGCCGCCGCGCTGCCGCGAGTCGGAGGCATCTACCTGCTGGAACTGCTCGAAGATCGCCTCTAGCTTGTCGGCGGGGATGCCGCGACCGCAGTCGCGGACGGTGAGGCGGAGGTGAGGGGTGAGGGGTGAGGGGGTGAGTGGGTGAGGGGTGAGGGGGTGAGGGGGTGAGGGGGCGGCCCGGTCTGACTCTTCCACCCTCCCACTCCCCCACCCTCCCACTTCC
>VFQR01000400.1_pt1 | contig 65106 bp, 55 predicted proteins | sample 3512321 | NCBI WGS metagenome assembly VFQR01 (sample SAMN10412374, study PRJNA504923) | tailings metagenome | isolation source: Relicate 3 Philex TSF1 revegetated site | place: Philippines: Tuba, Benguet | collected 2017-08-29 | reverse complement strand
TCAATCGGAATGCGAACCTGGGCGCATGAGGGTCATTTGTGAAGGCCGTTGGTATGATAGTTGCCCTGGCGGTAGAAACCGCGGCGTGCGTCGCGCCGGTTGTCGCGGCGGTACTGGACGTCCACGACGTCGTTGGTGACCGTCGGGGCGCGCAGCTGGAACGGCGATGCGCCGGCCGAGGTCGCGGAAGCCGCGATGGCCGTCACGGCCATGGCACCCGCGCAGAACGTGGCAAGAAACTTCTTCATCTATTTTCTCCGTGTCTTTTTGTCCTTCGCACGGAGATATTCGTTTTCGGCGGCTGAACTCCAGATGAACACGCACATTAAATGTCTGTAATGTTATCTAGCGTCAGAACCATATCGCCTCAAGATCTAATTTTCTGAAGATTATTATTTACTATTCTTCCACACTGTGCGGCTGTGGCTCGACAGGTTGCTCGGTAAATCCAGCAATACCGGAGAATTCCTTCAGGTCGCGTTCGATCTTGAGAGGGCTCGTCACATAGACGGCCACCAGTTCCGCCAGCGAGCGCAGCGCATCCATGTGGATGCGCTCGTAGCCGTGCGAGGCATCGACGCCGAAGGCGATGAGGGCGGTGCGGACGTCATGGCCGGCCTCGATGGCGGAGGCGGAATCGGAACGGTAGTAGCGGAAGATGTCCTTCTGGAAGGCGATGCCGTGCTCGCGGCACAATTCCACGAGCTTGGCCGTGAGATGATAGTCGAACGGCCCGGTCTGGTCGGCCATGGCGATGGTGACGCCGAACTCCGCCGAGTTCTGACCCGGGGCCGTCGTCCCGTTGTCTATCGTCACCATCGAGGCGACTTCGGGCATCAGCACGGATGTCGCCCCCACGCCGACCTCCTCGGCGATGGTGAACAGCCAGTGGATGTCGACCGGCGTCTTCGCCTTGTCCCTCTCCAGCGCCTCGATGGCGGCCAGCGCGACGGCCACACCCGCCTTGTCGTCGAGATGGCGCGAATTGATGAAACCGTTGTCCAGGAATTCGGGCTGGGGATCGAAGGCCACCATGTCGCCGATGTCGATTCCAAGGCCGAGCGTCTCGGCACGACTGGTCGTCATGGCGTCTATGCGCAGTTCGACATGCGGCCATCCGACGGGCAGCGTGTCGACCTCGGTGTTGAAGGTGTGTCCGGAGGCCTTGAGCGGCAGGACGGTCCCGCGGTGGCTCGTGTTCTCGGAATAAATGGTGACGCGGGCACCTTCGGCGAAGCGCGACGACCAGTGACCGACCGGCACGAGTTCCAGCCGCCCGTTGTCCTTGATGGCTTTCACCTGGGCGCCGAGCGTGTCGAGATGGGTGATGATCGCGCGGGCACCCTCGCGGCGGCTCCCCTGCCGGACGGCCCGGATGGCGCCTCTGCGCGTGAGTTCCGGCTTCAGCCCCAGCCGCTCCAGCTCCATGGTGCAATGGCGCACGATGCTGTCGGTGTAGCCTGAGGGGCTGTCGATCGCGAGCAGCGCCTTGAGCTGTGCCGCGAGATAGTCCGTATCGATCGGGCCGCGCTTCATTCCGGCGCATTCTCCAGTTCGCGCATGCGCTGCGTGCGGGTCAGCGGGAACAAGAGGTCGATGAATCGCTCGGCCGTGGGCTGCGGTTCGTGATTGGCCAGGCCCGGCCGCTCGTTCGCCTCGATGAAGACGTAGTCGGGTTGCGTCGGTGCCTTGACCATGAAGTCGATGCCGCAGACGGGAATGTCGATCGCGCGGGCAGCCTTGCACGCCGCGTCGACGAGCGCGGGATGCACGATACCGGTGACGTCGTGGATGGAGCCGCCCGTGTGAAGATTGGCGGCCTTTCGCACCATGATCTCGCGACCTTCCTCGGGTATGTCGTCGAGGCTCAATCCGGCGAGCCGCAGGCAGCGCTCGGTCTCCTCGTCGACAGGGATGCGGCTTTCGCCCCCGGTGGCTGCCTCGCGGCGGCGCGACTGGTGCTCGATCAGCGACCGGATGTCATGGCGGCCGTCACCGCAGACCATCGGAGGGCGCCTGAGTGCGGCGGCAACCAGCTTGAAGTCGATGACGACGAGCCTGAGGTCCTGCCCCTCGAAGCAGGCTTCCACGAGAACCCGATTGCAGACCTCGCGCGCTTCGGCGATGGCGCGCTCGATATCCTCGATCGTGTCCAGTCCCACCGAAACGCCGCGCCCCTGCTCGCCGCGCGCGGGCTTGATCACCACCGAGCCGTGCCGCTGCAGGAAGGCGGCGAGAGCCTCGCGGTCGTCGCCCGCCTCTATCTGCTCGGGCACGACGAGCCCCGCCTTCTCGACGGCGCGGCGCGTGACGGCCTTGTCGTCGCAGATCGAAACGGCGACGCCGGAGGTCAGTTCGGACAGGCTCTCGCGGCAGTGGATCGCGCGGCCGCCATGCGACAGGCGGAAGAAGCCGCCCTCGGCATCCGTCACCTCGGCGTGGATGCCGCGACGCCGCGCCTCGTCGACGATGATGCGCGCATAGGGGTTGAGGACGTCGTAATCCTCCAGGGGACTTGCGAACAGCTTCTCGTTGATCGAGTTCTTGCGCTTGACCGCGAAGACGGGAACGCGGCGGAAGCCCAGCTTCTCGTAAAGCGCTATGGCCTGGGCATTGTCGTGGATCACCGACAGATCCATGCTGGCGGCGCCGCGCGCGTGAAAATGTTCGGCGAGCCGCCGCACCAGCATCTCGCCGATGCCGGGATGGCGGGCCTGCGGATCGACCGCGAGGCACCAGAGCGACGAGCCCTTGTCGGGATCGTTGAAGAGCCTGCCGTGGTCGACGCCCGTCACCGTCCCGATCACCTCGCCGGTCGTGAGATCCTCGGCCACGAAATAGCTGAGCGCGCGGCTGTCGCGCTTCGACCAGAAGAAGTCGGGATCGACGGTCACCATGCCGCGCGCGGCATAGATGGCGTTGACGGCGTCGGCGTCCGAGCGCGTCGCCAGTCGACGTATCAGGTAGCCGCGCGGCTGGCGGCGGCCCGTGCGATAGGTCGCCAGGTCGAGCCGATAGGTGTGCGAGGGGTCGAGAAAGGTCTCCTGCGGGGCCAGCGATAGCAGCACATGCGGATCGCGCACGTAGAAGGCGATGTCGCGCCTGTCCGGCCCCTCGTCGCGCAGGGCCTCGAGTATCGCCGCGCTGTCGTCGAAGGTCTGGCAGAAGATCAGCCTGCCCCAACCGCAGTCGAGCGCGACGTTCGGCCTGACCGGGCTGATCGGCACCCGGCCGGATTCGGCGCGCAGCCGTTTCAGGCGATGTCCGAGCGCCTTCACCGAACGCGGCCTGGCGGCCTGCGCGTCTTCGTCTCGCTTCGCCGACATGGCCTTCATACCTCGTGCGTCTGCAGCCACAGTTCCAGCAGACCGACCTGCCAGAGCTCGGAACCGTTTAGCGGCGTAATATGATCGGCGGGCGCTGCGAACAGGCCGTCGAGATAGTCCTGCCGGAAAAGGCCGCGTTCACGGGCGGCCTGCGACGAAAGCGCGTCGCGAACCATGTCGAGATAGGGCCCGGCCACGTATTTGAGCTGTGGTACGGGAAAATAGCCCTTCTTGCGATCGATCACCTCATGCGGCACGAGCCGGCGCGCCACGTCCTTGAGCACGCCCTTGCCGCCGTCGCGCAGTTTCTGGTCGGCCGGAATGCGCGCCGCAAGCTCGACGAGTTCGTGATCGAGGAAGGGAACACGCGCCTCCAGACCGAAAGCCATCGTCATGTTGTCGACGCGCTTGACGGGATCGTCGACGAGCATCACCGAGGTGTCGAGGCGCAGTGCCCGGTCGACCGGCGTCTCGGCGCCCGGCCTTTCCAGACGCTCGCGGACGAGATCGAGGCTGAAATCCTCCCCGTCGATCCAGTCCGGGCCGAGCTGCGTCTTCAGCGTCGCGTGCGAGCGGTCGAAGAAGACGCGGGCGTAGTCGGCGACCACGTCGTTGGAAGCGGCAAGCGGAGGGTACCAGTGATAGCCGCCGAACACCTCGTCGGCGCCCTGGCCCGACTGCACCACCTTGATGTGCTTCGATACCTCGCGAGACAGGAGATAGAAGCCGACATTGTCGTAGGAGACCATCGGCTCCGACATGGCGGCGAAGGTTCCCGGCAGGGCATCCATCAGTTCGTCCGACGGCACGAATATCTTGTGGTGGTCGGTGTCGAAGCGCTTGGCGATCAGGTCGGAATAGACGAACTCGTCACCCTTTTCGCCATTGGCCTCCTCGAAGCCGACGGAGAAGGTCATCAGGCCGGGCTGGCCTTCCTCGGCCAGCAGCGCGGTGATGACACTCGAATCCACGCCGCCCGACAGAAGCACGCCGACCGGAACGTCGGCCACCATGCGGCGCCGGACGGCCGTCCGCAGAGCCTCATGGACTCGATCGGTCCAGTCCTGCGCGCTGAGACCGCTGTCGGAAGTGGAGCGCTCGTAGGGCGGGTCCCAATAGATGCGATCGCGGAAGCTGCCATCGCGCTCGATGACCCGGATGGTCGCGGGCGGCAGCTTCCTGACGCCCTTGAGGATGGTGCGCGGCGGCGGCACGACCGCGTGGAAGGACATGTAGTGATGGAGCGCGACCGGATCGATCGAGCGGTCGACGTCGCCCGCCTTCAGCAGCGCCGGCAGCGAGGAGGCGAAGCGCAGCCGCCCCGGCGTCTCGGCCAGGTAGAGCGGCTTGATGCCGAAACGGTCTCTGGCCATGACGATGCGGCCGGAGTCCCGCTCCTGGATGACGAAGGCGAACATGCCGTGGAAGCGCTCCACGCAGGATTCGCCCCATTCGCGCCAGGCCTTGAGGATGACCTCCGTGTCACCGGTCGAGAAGAAGGTGTAGCCCTTCGCCTCCAGTTCGGCCCGCAGTTCGGGATAGTTGTAGATGCACCCGTTGAAGGCGATCGTCAGCCCGAGCGCGGCGTCGACCATCGGCTGGCGCGCCTTTTCGGAGAGGTCGATGATCCGGAGCCGGCGGTGGCCGAACCCCGCCTGCCCGTGAATGACCATGCCGGCCGCGTCAGGTCCTCGGGGGGCCATCGCCTCCGTCATTGCGGCGATGGCCGTCGCCGAGGGTGTCGAGCCGTCGAATCGTATCTCTCCGCAAATTCCGCACATCGGCGCGCGTCAAAACCTCCGGTGTCGTTGAAAAGCTTGCCATTGTCGCGCCATCCATTATGACTCTAATGATTAGAAGTCAAATCAATGGCGTCCATGAGCGAGCTCTGAAATGGTTCTTGAAACCGCGAACGTCGCAGGCACCGAATCGTTCCCGCTTACAGACATGCGGGCGCTGCTGAAGGCGATGCGCCGCATCGCCCGCGCGAACGACCTCCAGTCGCGCGCGCTTGCCCGCCGAACGGGGCTGACGGCGCCGCAGATGGTCATCCTGACGGGCGTGATGGAACTCGGCGAGGTGACGACCAGGGCGCTGTCGGACTATGCCGACCTCAGCCCGGCGACCGTGGTGACGGTGCTCGACAATCTGGAGGAGCGCGGCATCGTCGAGCGGTATCGCTCGAAGAGCGACCGCCGTATCGTGCATACGCGGCTCACGCCGGCGGGCAACCACCTCGTGACCGCAACGCCCGGCCTCTTCGGCACGTCGTTCGCGGCACGGTTCGCGGCGTGCAGCGCCCAGGAGCGGCGCCAGCTCGTGGGGAGCCTGGTGCGGCTCGCCGACATGATGGGTGCGTGAGGGTCTATGCCGACTGCATCCAGCGCAGTATGCGCTCCGACGCCTCCTCCACCTGGTCGAGACGCCTGTTGAAGCACAGCCGGAAGAACTGTTCGCCGCCTTCGCCGAAGGCGGTGCCCGGCGCGAGCCCCACACCCGCCTCGTCGACCAGCCGCATCGCGGCGGAATGGCTGTCGGTCACGCCGTCGATGCCGAAGAAGAGATAGAAGGCGCCCGCGGGCACTGTCAGCCGCGCCCGGTTGGAGCGCGACAGGATGGTCGCCGCGATGTCGCGGCCCTTCCTTGCGCGCGCCACCTGCCCTGCCACGAAATCGTCGCCCTGGCGCAGGGCCTCCACCGCGCCGCGCTGCATGAAGGCGGCGACGCCGGACGTGGAATACTGGACGAGATTCTCCATGAGCTGGCCGAGTTCGGGATGGATACGCATCCAGCCGACGCGCCAGCCGGTCATCGCCCAGTTCTTCGAGAAGCTGTTGACGAAGAGGATGCGGTCTTCCGGCGCCATGACGTCGTAGAAGGATGGTGCGCGGCCTTCGGCGTAGTGGAACAGCGCGTAGATCTCGTCGGCTACGATCCAGAGGCCATGCCGCCGCGCCATTTCAAGGAGGGCGCGCAGCGTGTCGGGATCCGCCGTCCACCCGGTCGGGTTCGACGGCGTGTTGACGAAGAGCGCACGGGTACGCGGCGTGATCGCCGCCTCGAGCCTCTCCAGATCGCACGCCCATCCCGCTTCCGAGTGGCCGAGCGGCACCGGGACCGGCCGCGCACCCAGGATCCCGGCGGCGGCGGCGAAATTGGGCCATGCCGGCGTCAGGTAGACGACCTCGTCGCCGGCGCCCGCCACGGCCTGCAGCGCAAGCTGGATGGACTGCATGCCCGACCCGGTGACGATGAATTCCTCGGGCAGGAAGGCCCGGCCGAAATGGCGCGTGTGATAGTCGGCGAGCGCGGACCGCAGCTCGGGGATGCCGCGTTGCCAGGTGTAGAAGGTCTCGCCGGCCTGCAGCGCGGCGGCGGTTGCGCTGCTGACGAAATCGGGCGTGGGAAGGTCCCCTTCGCCGACCCAGAGAGGGATCAGGCCGGGCTTGAGGCGACCGTGATTGACCACGGCCACGATGCCGCTCTCGGGCGCGCTTCGCGCGGCGTCACGGATCGAATCGAGTAGCGGCATGAAGGGCGACCTCGCTGCAAGGGCCGGTCTGTCTGCCAAAGGAAATCCCCGGCCGCAAGCGGCCGGGGACGGCAAATCGAGTGGCTCAGGGGTTCGGCTGCTACACTTTCGGCCGGCCCGCCAGGAGATCGCGGATTTCCGTCAGGAGCTGTACGTCCGGCGGAGGCGGCGCCGCCGGCGCCTTTTCCTTCTCGCGCTCCAGCCTGCGGCGCAACGTGTTCACGGCCTTGACCATGAGGAAGATGATCCAGGCGAGGATCATGAAGTTGATGATCACGGTGATGAAGTTGCCGTAGGCGAACACCGCGCCCTGCTCGCGCGCCGCTTCCAGGCTGGTCGCGGTCACGTCGGAGGAGAGCGGCAGGAAGTAGTTGGAGAAATCGAAGCCGCCGAATATGGCGCCGACGATCGGCATGATGATGTCGGCGACGAGCGAGGACACGATCAGGCCGAAGGCCCCGCCGATGATGACGCCAACCGCCAGGTCCATGACATTGCCCTTGGCGATAAACTCCTGGAATTCCTTCAGCATAATGGTCCCTCCAACTGCCGAATATTCTCGTTACCGGCTGCGGTCGCCCCCATCGTTGCCGGCGGCGCGACGATATCAGAAACGCGGCCGGCGATAAGTGGCAAATCGAAGTAGATCGGTACGCGTCTGGCTAAGGTCTCGATAGACTTGCGCACCAAGCTGTGATTGCCTCGTCGCGGTTCCGGTCGCCTTCCGGGCGCGGGCGGGAGGACGCAAGGGTTGCAGGGCTGGTTCGTCGTCATCATCGCGATCGCGTATGTGACGCTGCTGTTCGTCATCGCGAGCGTCGGAGACCGCCGCGCCGCCCGGCTCGACCCGGGCCATTCGCGGCCCTACATCTACGCCACCAGCCTCGCCATCTACTGCACGTCGTGGACGTTCTTCGGCTCGGTCGGACTGGCGTCCGAACGCGGGCTCGAGTTCCTGGCCATCTATATCGGGCCGATACTCGTCTTCCTGTTCGGCTTTCCGCTTCTCAAGCGCATCATCCGGCTCGCCAAGACGGAGAAGATCACCTCGATCGCCGACTTCCTGGCGGCCCGCTACGGCAAGAGCTTCGCCGTCGCGACCATCGCGACCCTGATCGCGACCGTCGGCACGATCCCCTACATCGCCCTGCAGCTCAAGGCGATCTCCGGCACCGTCAGCCTGATGGTCGAGCACTACAGCGGCGCACCGCCGGCAATCGACTGGTTCATCGGCGACATCTCGCTCATGGTGGCGCTGCTGCTGGCGCTCTTCGCCGTCCTGTTCGGCACGCGCCACGCGGACGCGACCGAGCACCAGGACGGTCTGGTACTGGCCGTGGCGGTCGAATCCGTCGTCAAGCTCGCCGCCTTCCTGGCGATCGGCGTGGCGGTCACCTTCTTCATGTTCGGGCCGACGGGCGAGCTCATCGCGACGCTCGGCAACAACCCGGCTGTGCAGGCTGCCGCCGAGTACAAGACCTCGCTGCCGACCTGGATCGTCATGACGATGCTGTCGGGCTTCGCCATCATCATGCTGCCGCGCCAGTTCTACGTGACGATCGTGGAAAACCGCACCGAGGCAGAGCTGAGGACGGCGACCTGGGTGTTCCCGCTCTATCTCGTGGCGATCAACCTGTTCGTTATCCCGATCGCGTTTGCCGGTCTGACCTTCGTCGGCGACCGCACCAGCGCCGACCTCTACGTCCTGTCGCTGCCGCTGCTCTACGGGCAGGACCTGCTGGCGATGGCCGCCTTCATCGGCGGGCTGTCAGCGGCCACCGCCATGGTGATCGTGGCGAGCGTGGCGTTGTCGATCATGATCTCGAACGACCTGGTCATCCCGCTTTTCGTGCGCAGGCTCCTCAATCCGGACCGCCGGGAGCACGAGGACTGGTCGAAGCTGATCCTCAACGTCCGCCGCGCCGCGATCCTGCTGATCCTCATCGCCGCCTTCCTCTACTACCGCGAGACGACGACCAACACGCGGCTTGCGGCGATCGGCCTCATCTCGTTCGCGGCGATCGCGCAGTTCGCCCCCGCCTTCATCGGCGGTCTGGTGTGGCGCGGCGCAAACAGCCGCGGCGCCGTGCTGGGCATGTGCACCGGCATCGCCACCTGGGCCTATACGCTGCTCTTTCCCTCGCTTGCCCCGCCAGGCACCGAGATCATCGCCAACGGCCTGTTCGGGCTGGAGGCGCTGCGGCCGCAGGCGCTTTTCGGCACGGTCGGCGAGCCGCTCACGCATGGCGTGCTGTGGAGCCTGTCCGTCAACGCCTTGTTCTTCGTGCTTGGCTCGCTGTCGCGCGAATCCCTGCCGCTGGAGCGCATCCAGGCCTCGATCTTCGTGCCGCGCGACGCGAGCCCGATGCCGAGCTTCCGCCGCTTCCGGACGGCCGTCACCATCACCGAGCTGAAGGACACGATCGCCCGCTATCTCGGCGTGGAGCGCACGGAGCGCTCGTTTCAGTCCTACTTCGAGCGCGAAGGGCTGAAGCTGAATGGCAACGACCCGGCCTCGATGCCGGTGATCCGCCACTCCGAGCAGCTTCTGGCGAGCGCGGTCGGCTCATCGTCGGCGCGGCTGATCCTGTCGCTGCTCTTCCAGCGGCACGACGGCTCGGCGCGCGACGCATTCCGCCTGCTCGACGACGCGACCGAGGCGCTGCAGCACAATCGCGACCTCCTCCAGACCGCGCTGGACCAGATGGAGCAGGGCATCACCGTCTTCGACAAGGACTTCCGGCTGGTGCTCTGGAACCGCCGCTTCCGCACTCTGTTCGACCTGCCCGACGACATGGGGCAGGTCGGCGTCTCGATGAGCCGCGTGCTGGGCGTGCTCGCGGGACGCGGCGAGCTCGCGGACGGCACCGAGGCCGCGACCCTCGACCGGATGACCCGCTTCGGAGTCCCCTGGCGGTTCGAGCTGCGCAAGAGCCAGCGCACGATCGAGATGCGCTCGAACCCGATGCCCGACGGAGGCATCGTCGCGACATATGCCGACGTGACGGCGACGGTGCTCGCCGACCTCGCGCTCAAGCGCGCGAACGAATCGCTCGAGCAGCGCGTGGTCGAGCGCACGGCCGAACTCATGCGGGTCAACGAGGAACTCGCGCAGGCGCAAATGCTGGCCGAGGAGGCGAATCTCGGCAAGACCCGGTTCCTGGCGGCCGCAGGCCACGACATCCTGCAGCCGCTCAACGCGGCGCGCCTCTACTGTTCCTCGCTGATCGAGCAGGCGGGCCGGGGAGCGCCGGCGGATGCCGCCGCCAACATCGAATCGTCGCTCGATTCGGTTGAGACCATCCTCGGCGCGGTGCTCGACATATCGCGCCTCGACGCGGGAGCGCTGAAGCCCAACGAGAGCGTTTTCCGGCTGGAAGGGCTGCTGCGCCAGATCGAGACGGACTTCAGGCCGATGGCGGACGAGAAGTCGCTGGAATTCAGGGTCGTGGGCTCCAGCATGGCCGTGCGGACAGACAGGAACCTCTTCCGCCGTCTCGTGCAGAATCTCGTCTCCAACGCCATCAAGTACACCCGCAACGGCAAGATCCTGGTCGGCGTGCGGCGGCGGGGCGCCGACGTCGAGCTGCAGGTGCTCGATACCGGGATCGGCATTCCCCAGAACCAGCTCAATTCCGTCTTCCGCGAATTCACACGGCTCGACGAGGGGATGCGGGAGGCGCAGGGCCTCGGCCTCGGCCTGTCGATCGTCGATCGCATCGCGCGCGTCCTGCGGCTCGAAATCCAGATCGAATCGCACAAGGGCCGGGGCACGCGCTTTTCGGTCATACTTCCCTCCACGCTCGCCGAGGAGCCGAGCCTCGTCGTCGTGCCGCGGGACCGGCAGCGCGGGACGACGAACCTCGCCGGCCTGTCGGTGCTGTGCATCGACAACGACCGTCGCATCCTCGACGGCATGCGCATCCTCCTGCAGGGATGGGGCTGCGTCGTGCAGTCGGCGGCCGGCTCGGACGAACTCGGCGAGGAACTCTCATCGGCACGCGTGCCCGACGTCATCCTCGCCGACTACCATCTCGACGCGGAGAACGGCCTGGATCTCATCGCGAAGCTGAGGGCGCGCTTCAACGCCGAGACCCCGGCCCTGCTCGTTACGGCGGACCGGTCGAGCGAGGTGCGCGCGCGTGCGGATGCCATGGACGTCGGCGTCGTTCACAAGCCCGTCAAGCCGGCCGCGCTGCGCTCGATGCTGTCGCGCTGCCGCAAGATGCTGTCCGCGGCGGAGTGAAGTTCCAGAGCATTTGAAATGAGCATCGGATAATCCGAAAACCGGATTCCACTTTCGGTCCGATGCTCTACCCGCCGCCCTGTACGGGGGCCATGCCGATCTTGGAAAGACGGATCACGGCCTGCGTCCGGCTGTCGACGCCGAGCTTCTGCAGCACGCCCGACACATGCGCCTTGATCGTGGCTTCCGAGACGCCGAGCTCATAGGCGATCTGCTTGTTGAGCAGGCCCTCCGCGATCATCGTCAGAACGCGCGACTGCTGCGGGGTAAGGCTCTGGATCCGCGCGATCAGCTCCGAAATCTCGGGGTCCGCCTCGGCAACGAGATCGACGTTCTCGGGGATGCATACGCCGCCGCCGAGCACGGTGTCGACCGCGCCGCGGATGGTTTCCAGGCTCGCGGACTTCGAGATGAAGCCCGATGCGCCCAGGTCGAGGGCGCGCCGGATCGTCTGGGGGTCGTCATGCGCCGACACCACCACGACCGGGACAGACGGATGCATGCTGCGGAAGGCGACGAGGCCCGAAAGTCCGCTGGCGCCCGGCATCGTCAGGTCGAGGAGGACGAGATCGATGTCGTCATTGGCGCCGACCACTTGCCTTGCACTTTCGAAATCGCCCGCTTCCAGTATCTCGTTCCCTTCCCCAAGGCCGGCGACCGCGTTGCGCAGGGCGCCCCGGAAGAGGGGATGATCGTCGATGATGACGAACTTGTAAGCGGCCATGTCCCTCCCCTGTGCGCCGCGCGCCTTTTCCAGGCCGTCGGCGTCGCGATTATGCGGGCTTGCGGGCGCGATTCAAGTCACTCGATTGCGCTTGCGCATGTCAGTCGGCGGGGCGCGGGAAGGGAAGCGGAATGGCCGCCTCCGGCGTGGGGCCATAGGCGCTGGCAGCGACCGGCGGCTGGTCGGCCGCGACGTAGCGGGTCGGCGGGCCACCGATCGTGACGGCGGCCTCGGAGACCGGCGACGGGGCGGCCAGCACGGCGCGGCAGGCCGGCGGCAGGCTCGCCATGGTCATGCGGTCTCGCGCCTTGGGGGCGTCGGGATCGGAAGAGCCGCGCCACGGCTCGTCGGTGAACCACCACGCGAGCGACTTGTCGCAACCCTCGCCGCGCGGCACGGCCTCCTGGGGGCGGCAGTCCGCCGAACCCGGCTGGCAGCCGATGCGAATGTGGAAGTGATAGTGGTGCCCCCAGAAGGGCCGAACCTTGCGCAGCCAGGAACGATCGCCCTTCACCGTCTCGCAGAGCTTCTTCTTGATGCCGGGATGCACCAGCAGGCGCTCGACCTCGCGATAGCTTGCGGCGCGCTTGAGCAGTGCCGCATGGGCGGGCGTCCAGAGCCGATCGTCGACGTAGAGCGTATCGCCCTTCAGCATGGAGGTCGCGCTCATCGTCTCGCGCTCATGGGCCGACAGGCGGCGGTCGGGCATCGGCGTCAGCCAGATGTCGGCGTCGAGCCCGATCTGGTGCGAGGCATGGCCCGACAGCATCGGACCGCCGCGCGGTTGGGAAATGTCTCCGACGAGCAGGCCGGGCCAGCCGTCCTGCGCGGCCTCTCGCGACAGCCGCTCGACGAGCTGCACCATCGTCGGATGGCCCCAGCGCCGGTTGCGCGAAAGCCGCATCGACTGCCAGTTCGGCCCGTCCACGGCGATGGCGACACCGCCCGAAAAACAACCCTTGGAGTAGAAGCCGAAGGACTTGGCCGCGGTGGCGGCCGGCAGGCGCTGGCTGCCGAACAGGTTCTTGGCCAGCGATTCCGCCTCGGCCGGCACTCCGGACAATGCGGCGCAGGCAGCAAGAAGCGCGGCGCAGGTCCAGCGGCGAAGGGTAGAGATTGGCATCGGCAGAACTCCGCTCCTCGATGGGCGAGCCCGACTCTGGCGGCCCATGGTTACCGAAACGGTAACGATTCGCAAATCAGAGCCCGCTCATGCGCCTCGCCGCCAGTTGCCCTCCCGCCACATGGCGGTGAAGGCGGCGCGGTAGTCCGGGAAGCGAAAGGCATAGCCGCCGGCCTTCAGCTTCGCATTCGAGACGCGCTTGTTCTCGCCGTAGAAGCTCTTCGCCATCGGCGTCATCGCGGCATCCGAAAAGGCGATCTCGGGCGGCGGGTCGACGCCCATCAGGCCGGCCGCGAACGACACGACGTCCTGCGGCGGAGCGGGCTCGTCGTCGGTGACGTTGAAGATGCCGCCCAGTTCTCGCGTGGCCAGGTGCAACAGCGCGCCGGCGATGTCGTCGACATGGATGCGGTTGAAGACCTGGCCCAGCTTGACGATGCGCCGCGCGGTTCCCTCGGCCAGATTGACCAGCGCGTTGCGGCCCGGCCCGTAGATGCCCGAAAGCCGGAGCACGGCCACGGGCAGCCCACGCTCGCGCCCGAAGGACAGCCAGGCCTCGTCGGCATCGAGGCGGGCACGCGACCGCGCCGAGACCGGCCGGCAGGGCGTGTCCTCGTCGACCCATCGGCCCTGATGGTCGCCGTAGACGCCCACCGTGGAGAGATAGCCCGCCCAGCGCAGCGCTGGCATCGCGGGAAGCGCGGGCAGGACCGGATCGCCGTCGTCGCCGGGGGCGGCGCTCGCCACCAGATGGGTCGTGGTCGCCAGCGCGGCGGCGAGATCGTCGCCGACGGCGCCGTCGAACAGGAAGGGCGTGATGTCCGCCTGCGACAGCGCGCCGAACCTCTCCGTCGAGCGCGTGGTGCCGCCCACGAATTCCGCCGTTTCGCTGACGGACCGGGCGAAGGCCGTCCCGGAATAGCCGGCGCCGAAGATCATGATGCGCATCATGCCGCTACCTCCTCGCGAAGCGCGGCGCGCCACTCGGCGCGAACGTCGTCGTCGGCCTCCGACACTATTTCCTCCCCATGCAGGGCCCTCAGCGCATCGGCATCGACAAGCCGGCCCAGCGCCCAGACAACCGCACCGCGTACGAGCGGCGACGCATCCCGCAGGAGCGCGCGCAGCGACGACACCAAGGCCGGGGAACCCGAATTTCCCGCCGCGATCGCCGCGTTCCTGACGAAGCGGTCGCGACCGATGCGCTTGATCGGCGAGCCGGAGAAGCGGACGCGGAAGGCGGCGTCGTCGAGGGCGAGAAGGCCGGCGAGCGGCGGCGCGGCAAGGTCATCGCGGGCCTGCAGCTTCGCTTCGGAAGCCTCGCGTGCGAACTTGTTCCACGGACACACCGCCAGGCAATCGTCGCAGCCATAGATGCGGTTGCCGATCGCAGGCCTGAATTCGTGCGGTATCGGGCCCTTGTGCTCGATCGTGAGGTAGGAGATGCAGCGGCGCGCGTCGAGCCGATAAGGTTCGGGGAACGCGTCGGTCGGGCAGACGTCCAGGCATTCCCGGCACGAGCCGCAGTGGTCGGTCTCCGGCCGGTCGGCCGCGATCTCCGCGGCCGAGAGGATCGCGCCGAGGAACAGCCAGGAGCCGTGGGTGCGGCTGACGAGGTTGGTGTGCTTGCCCTGCCAGCCGAGCCCCGCGGCCCCGGCGAACGGCTTTTCCATTAGCGGCGCGGTATCGACGAACACCTTGACGTCGCGGCCAGTGCGCGCGGCCAGTCGCCCGGCAATCTCCTTGAGGCGCCCCTTGACGACGTCGTGATAGTCGCGATTGCGGGCATAGACGGAGACGACGCCGCGATCGGACCAGGCGAGCGCGGAACGCGGATCGTCCCGAGGCCCGTAATTCATGCCCAGCATGATCACGCTCTTGGCGCCCGGCCACAATGCACGCGGGTCGGCCCGCCGGTCGGCGGTGTCGGCCATCCATCCCATCGTGCCGTGGTGGCCCAGCGCAACGAAGCGCCTGAGCCGCTCGCCCGCCTCGGGCACCGCGTCCGGCCGTGCGACGCCCACGACGTCGAAGCCCGTCCGGGCGGCCTCGTCGTCGAGGAAGGTCCGGAGGCGTCGCGGATCGGCGCTGGCTCCGGCGGCGACCATCAGAAATCCAGATCCGCGTAGTGCGAAACGGGGCTGAGGCCCCGCATCCGGTCGGCGAGCAGCGGCCGGAACGAGGGGCGCGACTTGACGCGCTGGTACCAGTCGCGGGCGGACCCGTAGTCCTGCCACGGCACCTCGCCCAGATAGTCGAGCGTGGAGACGGTCGCCGCAGCCGCCATGTCGGCATAGGTCAGCCTGTCACCGGCGAGCCAGTTGCGGCTGCCCGCCAGCCAGTTCAGGTACTTCATGTGCTGGCGGATATTGGCGCGGGCAGCGCGGATCGCGGCCGAATCGGGCGAGCCGCCGCCCTGCGCGCCCGACATCAGCGGCTTGAGCGCCCTTTCGCGCACCAGATGGCGTGTCACGTCGCCATCCGTCTTGGTGAGGAACCAGTCGACGAGCCGCCTGATCTCGGCACGCTGCATCGGGTCCTCGGCGAAGAGCCTGCGGTCGCGCTTGAGCACGCCCCGCGTCTCGTCAACATATTCGGCAATCACCGCCGCACCCACGACCGGCACATCGCCCTCGGCCAGCAGCACCGGCAGCGTGCCGGCCGGGTTGAGCGCCAGGAACTCCTTGCGCCGCTGCCACGGACGCTCCTCGATCAGCGCCAGTTCCTCGCCATACTCGCCGAAAACGAGGCGGACGAAGCGGCATCCGGCAAAGAGCGGGTGATGGAAGAGCGTCAGCATCGGCAGGTCGAACCAAGCAATGTCAGGTCTGGTCTTGGGCCGCGACGTTGGGCTAAGTCTCGCCTGCCCGATTCTTCGGGGCGCCGGGCCGCCCGACCTATAGGGATACTGCGCCGGCCTGACAAGGCGAGCGCGACGCCGAGCGGAGCGGGCGCCCATGGAAAACCAGACGATCGTCGGCGCGGCACTGCTCGGCATCCTCGAAGGGCTGACCGAGTTCATCCCGGTCTCCTCGACAGGGCACATCCTGCTGGCCGGCCATTTCCTCGGTTTCGAATCGACCGGCAAGGCGTTCGAGGTGCTGATCCAGCTCGGCGCGATCCTGGCCATCGTCACGGTCTATTTCACCCGGCTGTGGGCCCTGCTCCTCGACATGCCCCGGGAACCGGGGGCGCGGCGTTTCGTCGCCGCGATCCTGATCGCGTTCCTGCCGGCGGCGGTGATCGGCGCCTTCGCGCACGGCTTCATCAAGGAGGTGCTCTTCGAGACGCCGATGCTGATCTGCATCATGCTCATCGTCGGCGGGATCGTTCTGATCTGGGTCGATCGCTGGGCGCTGGAACCACGTCACCACGACGTCCGCGACATTCCCGTCCGCACCGCGCTGGGCATCGGCCTGTTCCAGTGCCTCGCGATGATCCCGGGCACGTCTCGCTCGGGCTCGACCATCGTCGGGGCGCTGCTTCTGGGCGCCGACAAGCGCACGGCGGCCGAATTCTCCTTCTATCTGGCCATGCCGACCATGGCCGGCGCCTTCGCCTACGACCTCTTCAAGAACCGCGACATATTGAGCGCGGCTGACCTGCCCATCATCGCGACCGGCTTCGTGACGGCGTTCCTCGCGGCAATCGTGGTCGTGCGGGTGCTGCTCGACTTCGTCTCGCGCCACGGCTACGCCGTGTTCGGGTGGTGGCGTATCGCGGTGGGCGCGATCGGGCTCGTCGCGCTCCTCGTCTTCGGCTGACGGGTCACGTCAGTCCGCGCCGCACCATGTCGAGCGCGAGGACGGTCAGACCGATCCTGAACCAGCGGCGGAAGCCCTCCTCGGGGATGCGATCGAGGAGCCGCGAGCCCCAGATCGTGCCGGCGTAGCCGGACGCGATCATCGCGGCGATCAGCGGCAACCATTCGGAAAAGGCGAAGCCGGCAAGCGCGAATATGACGATCTTGAGCGCATGCTGCACCGTCATGCCCGCCGCGTGGGTGGCCACAAGCGCCTTGCGGTCGTCGGACAGGATCTGCGCGAAGAAGGCCGAAAGCAGCAGGCCCGTGGCCCCTACGAGCATCGTCAGCAAGGCCATCACGGCCGAGCCCACGGCCAATCCGGCACGGCCGAGGCGGTCGATGCCGGGGATCGTGGTCCACGTCACGGCAATGACGAAGAGGCCGAGCACAACCTTGAGCACGGCATCGGGTAGCTGGACGACGAGCAGCGCGCCGCCGACCGCCCCGGCGAGGCTGCCCGCAAGGAAAGGCATAGCGATGTCCGTGCGCACATGCGCCCTCTGGCGCCAGGCGCGACCGGTGTTGGAACCGAGCTGAACCGCGCCGTGAACGGGGATGAGCGCCGCCACCGGCAGGAACAGGCCCATGAGCGCCAGCATCGCGACACCGCCGCCGACGCCGAAGGCGGCCGTCAGCGCCGAGGTGAAGAAACTGGCGAAGACCAGCAGCGCCGCGACGCCCGCGCCGATCCCGTCGGGCAGCAGCGCGGCGAGCGTCTCCAATTGCGCCGCTCAGGCGGCGCGGTCGCGAGTGAACTGGCCCGCGAGCCTGTAGCGCCAGAGATAGGTGGGCAGGATCGCCGCGAGCGTCTGCGGCGCGATGCCCAGACCCTGAAGCGTCCGGCCATCGGCCTCGGCCTGAGCCGACACGACGTTGTCGGTTTCCAGCATCGTCACCTGGTCGGTCGTGAGCAGCGGCCTCGGCATCATGCCCAGAACCGCGCCCTGGATGCGCGCCGCCCACCACGGGACCGGCACCAGCACCCGGCGGCGGTCGACGACCTTGAGCATTTCCTCAAGGCATTCGCGGAAGGTCAGGATTTCGGGCCCGCCGAGCTCGTAGATGCGACCGGCGGCGACCGTGCCGTCGACCGAACGGGCCACCGCCTCGGCGACGTCGCCCACATATACGGGCTGGAACCGCGTCGTACCGCCACCGATCAGCGGCAGGAAGGGCGAGAAGCGCGCCATGTCGGCGAAGCGGTTGAAGAAGCCGTCCTCGGGACCGAAGATGATCGAAGGCCTGAGGATCACGGCCGACGGCACGACTTCGGCCACCGCTTGCTCGCCGCGCGCCTTGGTGCGCCCGTAGAAGGCGCCAGAGGCAGCGTCGGCGCCGATCGCGGAGACATGCGTCAGGCCGGCGCCCTGGGCACGCGCGGCCTCGGCAACGGCGCGGGCGCCGAACTCCTGCACGTTGTGGAAGGTCTGGCGGCCCGATTCGTGGAGGATGCCCACGAGATTGACCACGTGGTCGGCGCCCTCGACGGCGCGATCCAACGACCAGCGGTAGCGGAGATTGGCCTGCACCGGCTGAATCTGGCCGACATTTCCGAGCGGCTGCAGATGGCCGGCGAGGTCGGGGCGCCGGCACGCGACGCGGACGCGGTAGCCGCGCCTGGCGAGCGCGCGAACCACATGCCGCCCCACGAAGCCGGAGCCGCCGAACACTGTGACGAGCCTGGGCAGGGACGTGATGGCGGTCATTGGCGTGCTGGCTCCCGCTGGCTTTCCGTTGGCCGTGGATTAGCCCTTTTTCGTCGAAAGGCAAAGGGTGCCGAACGCCGCACGGGCCAAAGAAAAAGGGGCCCTCGCGGGGCCCCTCATGCCTGCCGGATCGGCATGCGTCGTCGATCGGGCATCCAATACCCGTCGCCGCGACGCTACAGGCCGATCAGTGGCGGCCGAGCCACGTGTCGATCTCGCGCTCGGCCTCGTCCTCGGCCTTGCCGTAGCGGGCCTGGATGCGTCCGGCGAGTTCCTTGCGGCGACCCTTGATGACGTCGAGATCGTCATTGGTCAGCTTGCCCCACTGGGTCTGGACCTTGCCCTTGAATTGCTCCCAATTGCCTTCGATCTGATTCCAGTTCATGGCCGTTCTCCTTGTTCGCTAATGCGCGCCGGGAAACCGGTTCGCTTGCAGGTCAACGCGGCGGGGAGCCGGTGGTTCCGGCAGGGGCGGTCGGTTTCAGCCGAGAGCGACAGCGTTGAGATGACGGGGAAAATCGACGCTGTCCATCAGCCTGCGGCAGCGCGCGAAGCGGTTGTCGGCATAGGCGCGGAAGTCGTCGGCGGGGTTGGCGTTGGCGAGCTGGATCAGGCCCCAGAGCGTCCAGAGCAGGTCGCACATGGCCTTGTAGATGACCATCCGGCCGCGCTCGGCCGGGGTGGCCTCGCGGCCGAAATAGCCGCGCATAAGTTCGTTCTCGAGGGTCTCGTCGAAGCCGCCTTCGACCGACAGGTCGCCGAGATCCCACATCGGATCGTTCATGCCGGAATATTCCCAGTCGACGATCCACATGCGCCGGCCCGTATCGAGGAAGTTCTCGCAAAGCGGATCGCAGTGGCAGGGCTTCAGCGCGACCGGCCGCGCGTCGAGCGCACGGCGAACCACGCCCGCCTCGCGAACGACGTCGTGATAGCCCGCCGGAAGTTCGACGTCCTTCGTGGCGAGGATGCCCAGATAGTCGTCGATCATCGAGAAGAGTTCGAAGCGGAACGGAAAGATCGCGCCGCTGTCGTGCAGCATGCGGAACGCCTCGCCCGCCCGGCCGGCGGCGCCCGGACGCGCGGCGAAGAGCGCGGGCGTCATGGTCACGGCGTCGCCGATGAAGTCGGTGACGAGCAGGCCTGTGGCCGGATCGGCATGGCGGACCGCCGGGCTCACGCCGGCCTTCGCTGCCTCGCGTGCGGCCACCGCCTCGTTGGCGCGGTCGATATATTCCTCGGTGCCGCGGCCGGGCACCCGCAGGCAATGGGCGCCGACCCGGTAGACGCGGTTGGTCAGCCCGCCGAGCCGCTCGATCGTGCCGGAATGTCCCGACAGCAGCGGGATCGCCGCCAGGGCGTCCCTGGCCTCCTGATCGCCTTCCATGCCCTTGCATCCTCCTGTGCCCGGTTTGCCCCGGCCGGTTGCTTGGCTATCATGCCCGTTCGAGCGCGCAAGCCCGGAGAAGGACCACCATGACGAATGACGGCCGCCACGGCGGGCATCTCGGCGACGTTTACGGCGCCACCAATGCGGGCGAGATCGCCGGCCTCTACGATCGCTGGGCCGACACCTACGACGCCCAGATGGCGGGCGCGGGGTACCGGCATCCGACGATCTGCCTGGCCCTGCTCGCGCGGCACGTGCCGCGCGGGGCCGCGCCCATCCTCGACGCCGGCGCGGGCACGGGGCTGGTGGGCGAGTGGCTCGGGATCGCCGGCTATCCCCATGTCGAAGCGCTCGACATTTCCGAACGCATGCTCGCCAAGGCAGGAGAGAAAGGTGCCTACAGGGCGCTGCACCGGGCCGTGCTCGGCGAGCCGCTGCCCTTCGCCGACCGGAGCTTCGCCGCGATCATTTCGGCCGGCGTCTTCACCACCGGCCATGTCGGCGCGGAGGCGCTGCCCGAACTGATGCGCATCTGCCGGCCCGGCGGTGCGATGGTGCTGACGGTCAAGGACACGGTGTGGGAGGGCGGCTTCGCCGACGCGATCTCGGAGCTCGCCCGCGCGGGGCGCCTGCGGATCGCCGAGGAAACGGTTCCCTACGTGTCGATGCCGGGGGAACCCGGCACGGTGCCGAGCCGCGGGCTCGTGCTGACGATCCCGTGAGGCGTCAGGCGAGGCGCCTGGCAAGCGTCGGCAGCCGCAGTACGAGCCATATGGCGGCCCACAAATTGCCGAGGAAGAACAGCGGCACGATCCAGACGAGCGCCATCCAGCCCCGTTCCGTCAGCGCGATCACGACCGACAGAAGGATGAAGCCGAGATAGAGGTCGGCCAGCGTGACCAGTCCCCAGGGGTCGGACAGGAGCCACGCGCCCGCGGCCCGGAAATCCCCGCCGACAACCGCCCGCATGACCAGAACAAGAAAGGCCGCCGCAAGGAGGGACAGTATGGTCCTGACGGCCTTCATCGGCATTGCCCCGGCCGACCCGTGCACGACATGATCGCGCCTCCTTCCAATCGCGTCCAACTCGTGAGAAACGAGCACAGGCCGGAGGAATTGTCATGAACATTCAGCAAGCCAGCCCGAAGCCGGCGATCGAGGTCGACCCCGCCCGGTTCGACCCCGCCGGGATCGACGCGGAAACACGCAGCCTCAACGCCGGCATCGTCGAGAGGCTGTCGAGCGGGCCGGACATGTGGAGCTTCACGCCGGCCGAGATCCGCGCGGCGCGCGCGGCGGGACGCGGCTTCTTCCCTCTCCTGCCGCCCGACCCGGATGTCGAGACGATCGGCATTCCGGGCCCTGCCGGGCCGGTCGGCGCGCGGATCATCAGGCCGAAGACCCGGACACAGCGCGGCGTCTACCTGCACTTCCACGGCGGAGGCTGGATGATCGGAGAAGCACGGGAGAACGACCAGCGACTGAGGCGGCATGCCGAGAACACCGGCCTCGCGACGATCTCGGTCGACTACCGGCTTGCGCCCGAGCATCCGCACCCCGCCGGTCCCGATGACTGCGAGGCGGCGGCGTTGTGGCTACTCTCCGACGCGGCGGCGGGCCTCGACCGGTCTTTCCTCGCGATCGGGGGCGAGTCGGCAGGGGCGCACCTGTCGCTGGCGACGCTCATCAGGCTGCGCGACAGGCATGGGCTCACCCCCTTTTCCGCCGCCAATCTCGTGGCAGGCATCTACGACCTCGCCATGACGCCGAGCGTACGCAACTGGGGCGAGGAAAAGCTGATCCTGGCGACCCGCGACATCTCCGGGATGATCGACCATTTCCTCTCAGGCGGCGGAAGCGCGGCCGATCCGGACGTGTCGCCGCTTCATGCCGATCTCGCCGGCCTGCCGGCCGCGCTGGTCACCTGCGGGAGCCTCGACCTGCTGATCGACGATTCGCTTTTCCTCGCGGCACGCCTCGCGGCGGCAGGAAACCGCGCGCGGCTGTCGGTCCACAATGGCGGATGCCACGTCTTCCAGGCGTTTCCGACGGCGATGGCCGAGCGAAGCCTGGCCGAGATGGACGCCTTCCTCAACGCGGAGATCGCGCGGCGTCGCGGCTGATGTCAGGTCCGCTGGGGGGCTGGACTGTCGGGCTCCGCCTCGCGCATGTCGCGCTCGAAATCGCGCACGATCTCCCAGAAGCGGCGGAAGAACCGCTCCATCATGCCGAGCGTCTGCTCGAATTCCTCCGGCGAGGGCGTCGCCTGGCGCCCCGCGGCTCCCAGGTCCCCGACGCGCTCCTCCAGGGCGGCGACGCGGTCGCCGAGCCGTTCTATCTCCTGCATGAGCGCGGTGCGCTCGTCGGCGCCGAGCCGGCAGACGAGCTGGCCATCGCGCTCGTGGCAAAGCGTCATCTCGCCGGTTCGCCGGTCGAGGCGCACGTAACCGCTGTCCGTCCGCTCCATCGTGTAGCGGTCGGCCTCCTGTGCGAGCGCGATTCCCGCAGGCGCCAGCAGGATGAGCATTCCAGCGGCAAGAAACGGTGCGATCATCGGCATCTTCACCTCCCTGTCGACGGCACCCGGCGAGCGCGTCATCTATGCGCGGCTTTACGCCGGTATTGCGAACGGTCTATAGGCCGCGCATGAGCGATCCGATCTTCAAGATATGCCCCAGGGAACTGTGGGGGAAGGCCGAGGCGGAAGGCGTGTTTCACGGGGCGCCCGTGGACCATGCCGACGGCTACATCCATTTTTCCACCGCGTCGCAGGTGCGCGAGACGGCAGACAAGCATTTTGCCGGGCAACGGGACCTCGTGCTGGTGGCCGTCGATCCCGACGCGCTCGGTACGGCACTGAAATGGGAGGTCTCGCGCGGCGGCGCGTTGTTTCCCCATCTTCATGCCCCCCTCCGGCTCGACGCCGTCATGTGGGTCGTCGACCTGCCGCTCGGCCCGCAAGGCGGCCATGTCTTCCCGGAGGCGGTCGCGTGATACCGCTCCTCGAATGGGCCGGACGGCAGGCACTCTTCACGCTCGATCCGGAGACCGCGCACGGGCTTTCCATCACCGCGCTGAAGACCGGGATGCCGATCTGCGCGCCCGCCCCGCAGGATGCGCGCCTGGCGCTTCGCATCGCCGGGCTCGACTTCCCAAATCCGCTGGGCGTGGCGGCCGGCTACGACAAGAACGCCGAGGTGCCGGACGCGCTGCTCGGGCTTGGCTTCGGCTTCGCCGAGGTCGGGACGGTGACGCCGCTGCCGCAGCAGGGAAACCCGCGGCCGCGCATCTTCCGGCTGGTCGCCGACGGCGCCGTGGTCAACCGTCTGGGCTTCAACAATGACGGCCACGCCCGCTGCCTCGAACGGCTGACGGCGCGCAAGACCCGGCCGGGCATCGTCGGCGTCAACATCGGCGCCAACAAGGACGCGGAAGACCGGATCGCCGACTACGAGGCGGGCATCCGGCGTTTTGCGCCGCTGGCTTCCTATCTGACCGTGAACATATCCTCGCCCAATACGCCGGGCCTGCGCGACCTGCAGGGACGCGAACGGCTCGCGGAGCTTCTCGCCCGCGTTGTCGAGGCGCGCAGACAGGCGGTCGGCGAGCCGGCGCGCGCGACGCCCGTCTTCCTCAAGATCGCGCCGGACCTTACGGAGGCCGACCTCGACGACGTGGCGGCGGAAGTGCTGGACAAGGGGATAGACGGGCTGATCGTGTCGAACACGACGCTTGCCCGCGACGGCCTTTCGAGCCGGGCGCACGCCCGGGAGCCCGGCGGGCTTTCCGGCCGGCCGCTCTTCGCGCGCTCCACGGCCGTGCTCGCGCGGATGCGCCGCAGGCTCGGGCCCGCCGTTCCGATCGTCGGCGTGGGTGGCGTCGACGACACCGAGACGGCGCTGGAAAAGATCCGCGCGGGCGCCGACCTGGTCCAGCTCTACACCGGGATGATCTATCGCGGCCCCTCGCTCGCCGGCAGGATCGTTGGCGGCATGCTGAAATTCGCGGAACAGGAAGGCCTGACGACGATCGCGGCCATCCGCGACAGCCGGCTCGACCACTGGGCGGGGCAGCCGATCTGAAGGTCGGCGCCGCCCGCTCCCTTCTTTTCCCCGGCCGCCGCGCTATAGCTCACAGCCATGCGACTGCCGATCGTCCATCATCCTGGCTACGACGCCGAATTTCCGGCGAGCCACCGCTTTCCCATGAGCAAGTATCGCGCTCTCGCCGACCTGCTCGGCGAACGCGGCATGCTCGATGCGCGCTTCCTCGTGCCGGGGCCGGCGGATGCGCCGCTGCTTTGCGGCGCGCATGACGCGGCCTATGTCGACCAGGTCATCGCCTGCCGCGTGCCGCGTCCGATCGAACGGGAAATCGGCTTCGAGGTGAACGAGAAGGTGTCGCGTCGCGCAAGGCTGGCCGCCGCTGGCACGCTCAGGGCGGCCGAACTGGCGCTCGCGGAGGGCATCGCGTGCAACGCGGCCGGCGGCAGCCACCACGCGCGCCGGCTTCAGGGCGCGGGGTTCTGCACCTTCAACGACGTGGCCGTCGCGGCAGCCGCGCTGCTGGACCGGCGCGCCGTGGAGCGCATCCTCGTCGTCGACTGCGACGTGCACCAGGGCGACGGGACGGCCGATATCCTCGCCGGACGCCGGGACGTATTCACCTTCTCGCTGCATGGCGAGCGCAACTACCCGACGCGCAAGATCGCCTCGCATCTGGACATCGGTCTTCCCGACGGGACGGAGGACGATGCCTACCTGGAGGCGCTCGGGCACGGGCTGGCCGAGATCGACCAACACTTCTCGCCGGACCTCGTCTTCTACAATGCCGGCATCGATCCGCACCGCGAGGACCGGCTGGGACGGCTTTCGCTGTCGGACGAGGGGCTGGCGGAGCGCGACCGCCGGGTCATCGCGCGCTACCGCGAGCGCGGCATCGCCGTGTGCGGCGTCATCGGCGGCGGCTATTCGAACGACGTCGACCGGCTGGCCAGACGCCACGCGATGCTCTTCGAGGTTGCGGAGCGCTTCGCGTGAGGCCGCGTCAGCGCCTGTAGCTGGCGATACGGATCAGCAGGAATGCCGGGATGACGATGGCCGCGCCGAGAAGGATATAGCCGAGGAAGCGATCGATCGCCGCGAAGCCCATGTGCCAGATGTCGATGAAGAAGTCCCGGACGCCATAGTAGATGTCTATCGGATACCAGCCGAAGACGCTCATCACGACGCCCACCACGAAGGACAGGAGCAGGAGCTTCAGGATGACGCGCAGGGGGCTGTCCCCCAGGAACCGAGCGATACCGGACACCGTGCCCTCCGTCTTCGACCGATGCCGCAGATACGGACGGATCGTGGCGGGTTCAAGTCCCCCGATCGAAGGAGCTGGAGCGGGTGAAGGGAATCGAACCCTCGTATGCAGCTTGGGAAGCTGCCGTTCTACCATTGAACTACACCCGCAGCGGACGGCATTAACGCGTTCGCCCGGCATGCCGTCAAGTGGCTGCGGTGCGCGCCTTGACTGTGCGACGGCGCGGGGCCACTTGTGCGGCGCACACCGAAGTGACGAGGCTCAGCTTGGAAACGCTCCGCAGGCTCATCGAATCGCGCCGCTTCGAGGCCGCGATCACCGCCCTGATCATCATCAACGCGATCACGCTGGGGCTGGAGACGTCGCCGGCGGCGATGGCCCGCTTCGGACCGGTGCTGATGCTGCTCGACCGTGCGGTGCTCGCCGTCTTCGTCGTCGAACTGGTGGCGCGGTTCCTCGTCTACCGCCTCTCCTTCTTCCGCGACCCGTGGCGCGTCTTCGACTTCCTCGTGGTGGCGATCGCGCTGGTGCCGGCCACCGGCAACCTTTCGGTGCTGCGCGCGCTTCGCATCCTGCGCGTGCTCAGGCTGGTCAGCGTGGTGCCCTCGCTCAGGCGCGTGGTCGGCGGCCTGGTCGCCGCCCTGCCGGGCATGGGGTCGATCGTGCTGCTGCTCGGCCTCGTCTTCTACGTCTTCTCGGTCATGGCGACGAAGCTCTACGCGGCCACCTTCCCGGAATGGTTCGGAACGATCGGCGAGTCGGCCTATTCGCTCTTCCAGATCATGACGCTCGAAAGCTGGTCGATGGGCATCGTCAGGCCGGTGATGGAGGTTCATCCCTATTCGTGGACGTTCTTCATCCCCTTCATCGTGCTGACCTCCTTCGCCGTGCTCAACCTGTTCATCGGCATCATCGTGTCGGCCATGCAGGAGGAACACGATTCGGCCGCATCGGAGGAGCGCCACGCGCTGCAGACCGAGCAGGAAGTGATACTGGCGGAGATCCGCGCGCTGAGGGAGGAAGTGCGCGCGATGCGGGCGCAGCCGGCAGGACGGCTCGACTGACCGGGCCGCTCAGCCAGCCGCCGCGCGCACGGAGCGCGGCGGATCGAGCGTCTCGCGCGGCAGCCTGATCCTTTCGAAGCGCGCCCTGAGCCGCTCGTCGAGCGCGCGCGGAATGTGGCGCGGGAAGTGCGTCTCCAAAATCTCGCGCTTGCGCGCGACCGCGCCGGAGAGGATGTCGGGGCGGCCCCGTTCGATCCATTCATGCGGCGCGGAACGGTCTGCCAGCGCGGGATAGAAGTCCGCCGGGGCGGGCGCGGGGTGGCCAGGTCGGTCGGCCAGGAAGTGACCTGGGCCGTCGAGGCAGGTGCGGGCGATGGCCTCGACCGACAGCGAGGCATCGTCGACCTCGATGCCACGCGCGCAGCGCAGGCAGTGGCCCAGCATGTCGTTGTCGACGATCAGGCTCTCCAGGCAGAAGCCGCGCAGCGAGGCATGCATGCCGGCGGATTCGTAGACGAGATTGAGGCCCGACAGGCCCGCCATGACGTTGCTCACGCCCTTTTCGTAGCCCGCCTGCACGTCGGGCAGCTTGGCGTCGGTCATGCCGGCGGCCGAGCCGCCGGGAAGGTCGTAGAAGCGGGCCATCTGCGCGCAGGCGGCGGTCAGGAGAGCCTGTTCGGCCGAGCCGCCGCTCATCGCGCCGGTGCGAATATCGGTCGCGAAGGGCCACGCGCCGAAGATCGCCGGATGGCCGGGCCTCAGCGCGTTGACGTAGACGAAGCCGGCGAGCACCTCCGCGACGGCCTGGACGACGGCTCCCGCCAGCGCGCTGGGGGCCGTCACTCCCGCCTGCGCGGCTGAGGCGAGCAGCACCGGGACCCCGCCCTCAACGCAGGCCTCGAGCACGCCGCAGGCATCGCCGGCGAATTTCAGCGGCGGGACGACGAAGCAGTTGGCGTTGGACACGAACGGACGGCGGCGGAACGCGGCCTCGCCGCCCGCGACCATGTAGAGCATCTCCAGCACGGGCCGCACGTTCTCGGCGACGGTGAAGCTCGTGCCGACGTGCTTGGACGTTCCGGCGAGGCAGGCGTAGAGCGTGTTCAGGTCGAGATCGAGCGGGTCGACCATGTCGCGGGCGACCATGGGGCGCTGGAAGAAATGGATGTTGTCCATCAGGTCGACCACGCGCGCGGCGTCGTGGATGTCGGCCAGCAGCGATTCTCGATACTCGCCGCGCTCGACGTCGACGAGGTGGACGGCCGCGCCCGCCGTGCCGAAATGGACGCGCCTGCCGCCGACCTGCATGTCGTGGCGCGGATCGCGGCCGCAAAGCACGAAGCCGCGCCCGGCGCGGGCGATCGTATCGAGCACCAGGCGGCGGGGAAAACGCAGCCGCCCGTCCTGGCCGAGCACGGCGCCGGCGGTGGTCAGCGCGGCGATGCAGCCAGGTATCGCGTCAGCGAGGCCGACTTTCTCGAGCAGCGTCAGGGCGGCGTCGTGGATCAGTTCCAGATCGTTGCGGCAGAGCGCGCGGTAGCGTCCTCCCTCGACCACGGGACGCACCAGCGCGGCCGCATCCACGGACGCGTCGCGGCTTTCCACGGCTTGTGGCATCGATGGCTCCACTGTGAAGCGCCGCCGGATCTGACGTCCGGTCATGACTGCCTCGTTCCCCTGGCCGGACTATGCGCCTTGCGGCGCCGGCCGGGTTTGAGCCAAGCCCGTGCGTCGGGTGTGCCAGTTCAGGCCGCGGCGGGCCGCCTGCCGGCGGCGGTGGCCAGTTCGCGGATGCCGGGTTCGATGTGCTGCAGCGCAATCGACGAGATGCCGAGGCGCATGTAGCGCGACGGCTTTTCGGAGCCGTTGAAGAAGCGCGCGCCGGGCTCGATGACGACGCTGCGCGCGGCGGCGGCCGAGGAGAGCGACGCCGTGTCCATGCCGTTGGGACCCTCGAGCCAGACCGACGTGCCGCCGGCCGAATCCGTCGGGCGCCATTCGGGCAGGAACGCGGAGATGGCGTGGACGAGGCGCTTGCGCCGTTCGGCGAAAGCCGCCGACATGCGCCGCACGAGCGCCTCGTGATGGCCGAGAGACAGGAAGAGCGCGACCGCGCGCTGGTTGTTGGCGGGCGGGTGGCGCAGCATGAAGCGGCGCAGCGCGCGCAGTTCCGCGATGAGGTCGGCGGGGGCGACGATGTAGCCTAGCCTCAGGCCCGGTGCGAGCGTCTTCGACATGGAGCCGACATGGATCACGCGGCCGGCCCGGTCGAGGCTCTTGAGCGCTTCCTGCGGCGCCTCGTCGAAGAGCTGGCTGTCGTAGCCGTCCTCGATGATGATCTGGTCGTGCCGGGCGGCATTGGCGAGCAGGTCGTTGCGCCGCCGCTGGCTGAGCGGCACCATGGTCGGGCAATGATGGCTCGGCGTGACGAAGACGAAGTCGCTCTCGCGCGGCACGAGATCGGCGCGGATGCCCTCGGCGTCGACGGGAACCGGCGTCACCTCGGCGCCGGCCAGCCGGAAGATCGAACGCGCGTCGGGATAGCCGGGATCCTCCATGGCGACGCGCGTGTCCTTGCCCATGAGAAGCGTGGCGAGCATGTAGATGGCGTTCTGCGCGCCCAGCGTCACGATGATCTCGTCGGGATTGGCGAAGATTCCGCGCCGCGGCAGGAGCCGCGCCTGGATCTGCTCGATCAGCAGGGGGTCGTCGCGGTCGACCATGTCGGCCGCCCAGTTGCGGATCTCGAGAACGGCGAGCGCCATGCGGTTGCATTCGCGCCATTCGGCCGTCGGGAACAGCGCCGGGTCGAACTGCCCGTAGACGAACGGATAGGACGACTTGATCCAGTTCTCCGTCTTGACCGGCGGCGGCATGTCGGAGGCGGCGAGCTTCCTGCGGGCGCGCCAGTCGAGCGCGGCCCCGGCCTCCGCACCGCGCTGCGGACCGCGTGCCGGCAGGGCCAGAACCTCGGGATTCACGAAGTGGCCGCGACGCTCGCGCGCGATCAGGAAGCCCTGGTCGACGAGCTGCTGGAAGGCCAGCACCACCGTGCCGCGCGCGACGCCGAGGCGCTCCGCCAGGATGCGGCAGGACGGCAGGGGCATGGAAGCGGCGATCTGGCGATCGAGGATGGCGGCGACGATCGCCTGCCTGATCTGCGCCTGAAGCGTCTGCCCGGATTCCGGTGATATCCGGAACAGGCCGGACCAGATGGCGGCGTTGTTCTTCATGGACACTCTCCAAGCCTCTGGGCCACAGGCTAGCGGCGGGATGATCCAGCGGCAAGGCTGGCCCAAGCGCTTAAGCCAGTCATTTTTGCATGGCTGCCAGTCCGTCGCTGCATGTCGTGGAGGGCAATGGCGGTGCCGGGCGGGGGATGATTGACGCGGGCGGCGGCAGGGTTCATCTGGAGCGCGGGAGGCCGGAGCGGGAACAAGGACGCCACGAATGGACAGGAAAGCGATCGCCCCAGCCCTCGGAGAACTGAGGAATGCACGGGTCCCGGACCGCGACATGCGCGCCGCCTTCGCGGGCGATGCCGATCGTTTCCGCCGCTTTTCTGCCAGCCTGGACGATCTGCTGCTCGACTGGTCCAAATGCGCCGTCGACGACGGTACCATGGCGCTTCTCTACCGGCTGGCCGACGTGGCGGGAGTGGAGGCCCGGCGCGACGCCATGTTCTCCGGCGCCCGGATCAACGGCACCGAGGACCGCGCGGTCCTCCATCTCGCGCTGAGGAACCGTTCGGGACGGCCGGTCATGGAGAACGGGCGCGACGTCATGCCGGACGTGCTCGACGTGCTGGCCGCGATGGCGCAGTTTGCCGGGGCCGTGCGCGGCGGGCAGGCGAAGGGCGCGACCGGACGGCGCTTCACGGATGTCGTCAACATCGGCATCGGCGGGTCCGATCTCGGACCGGCCATGGCGACGCTGGCGCTTGCGCCCTACCATGACGGCCCGCGCTGCCATTTCGTGTCGAACGTCGATGGCGCGCACATCACCGACACGCTGAAGGACCTCGATCCGGCGACGACGCTCTTCATCGTCGCTTCCAAGACCTTCACGACGATCGAGACCATGACCAACGCGGCGACCGCCCGCCGCTGGATCGAGGCCGCGCTGGGCGAGAGCGCCGTCGGGCTGCATTTCGCGGCCGTGTCGACGGCGCTGGACAAGGTCGCGGCCTTCGGCATCGACGAGGCCCGCGTCTTCGGCTTCTGGGACTGGGTGGGCGGGCGCTATTCGCTCTGGTCGGCGATCGGCCTGCCGCTCATGATCGCGATCGGCGCCGAGCGCTTCGACGAGTTCCTCGGCGGCGCACACGCCATGGACGAGCATTTCCGGACCGCGCCGGTCGATTCCAACCTCCCGGTGCTTCTGGGACTGATCGGGTTCTGGCACCGCGTGACATGCGGCTATCCCACGCGCGCCGTCATCCCCTACGACCAGCGCCTGGCGCGGCTGCCGGCCTATCTGCAGCAGCTCGACATGGAATCGAACGGCAAGCAGGTGACGATCGACGGCGGTCCCGTCGCGACGCCGACCGGCCCGGTCGTGTGGGGCGAGCCCGGCACCAACGGCCAGCACGCCTTCTTCCAGCTTCTCCACCAGGGCACCGACATCGTGCCGGTGGAATTCATCGCGGCGGCCGAGGGGCATGAGCCGGAACTGCGCCACCATCATGACCTGCTGCTCGCAAACTGCCTCGCCCAGTCGGAAGCGCTGATGAAGGGCCGCACGATCGAGGAGGCCCGCGCGCAACTGGTAGCCAAGGGCATGCCGGAATCCGAAGTCGACAGGCTCGCGCCGCACCGCGTCTTTCCCGGCAACCGCCCGTCGATCACGATCCTCTACAGGCGGCTCGATCCCGCCTCGCTGGGCAGGCTGGTCGCGCTCTACGAGCATCGCGTCTTTGTCGAGGCCCAGCTTTTCGGCATCAACGCCTTCGACCAGTGGGGCGTGGAACTCGGCAAGGAACTGGCGACGGGACTTCAGCCGGTGGTCGAGGGCCTTCAGGACGCCGGCGACCGCGACGCATCGACGGCCGGCCTGGTGTCGCACATCCGCGCGCTGCGCGGCTGAGGCGGTCATGACGGGAACCATCCGAGGCATATTGTTCGACAAGGACGGAACGCTGATCGATTTCGACGCGACGTGGTTCTCCGTCGGGGAGGCCATGGCGCTGCGGGCGGCCGACGGCGACCCGGCGAAAGCCCGCACGCTGCTGGAGGCGGTCGGCTGCGATCTCGGCGCGCGCCGCTTCAAGGCCGACTCGATATTCGCCGCCGGCACGAACGCCGACATCGTGGCGGCCTGGTACCCGGACCTGCCCGCGGGGGCGCGCGCAGCCAAGCTCGCCGAGTTCGACGCGTTCTCGGTGGTCTGCGGCTCGCAGCGGCCGGTACCGCTCGAGGGCGTGTCGGACGCCGTGAGAACCCTCCACGCGTCGGGTCTGAGGCTCGGCATCGCGACCAACGATTCCACCGCCGGCGCGGAAGGCACGGTCGTGGCGCTCGGCATCGCCCAGCATTTCGACGCCATCTACGGATATGACGCGGTGGCGAGCCCGAAACCTGCCCCGGATACCGTCCAGGCCTTCTGCGACCTCACGGGGCTGAAGCCCCGGGAAGTCGCGGTGGTCGGCGACAACCGCCATGACCTCGAGATGGGGCGGGCCGGCGGCGCAGGCCTGACGGTGGGCGTGTTGTCGGGCACGGGTACGCGCGAGCGCCTGGCGCCGCTCGCCGACGTCGTTCTCGAATCGGTGGCCGACCTTCCCGCCTTCCTACGCGAGCGCGGCTGAACCGGCGCACGTCACAGGTAACGCAGCCAGGTTCCTTCCAGCGTGCGTGGCTCCAGCGAGCCGATTTCCTGCCGGGCGGCCGGTGGACGATCCGACAGGCCGATGTCGTAGCGCAGGGCGGGCGGGAGCTCCGTGCAGCCGGGCATCGCGTCGCCGGATCGATGACCGGCGCGCAACCAGGTCCCGAACCGCTCGAGGCCGGGCGACACCGTCGCGGCCAGGAGGCGGAGGCTTACCGAGCTGGGAAAGGAAAGGACGTCATCGCGCATGGTGAAAATCCTCGCTTGCTGACCGAGGATCGCGCTCCTGCCGCAGCAATGGAAACGAGTTGCGCAAATGGGCGCCATGAGCGAGCCTGATGGCCATGGGCGCTCCGCTCGGACTTGATCCGGACCTGCTCCGCAGCTTCGTTGCGATCGCGGAGGAAAGGAGCTTTACGCGCGCGGCCAGCAGGGTCGGGCGCACGCAGTCGGCCGTCTCGCTGCAGATGCAACGGCTGGAGGCCATGCTTGGCCAGGTCGTCATCGTCAGGGGAAAAGGCGGAAGCGTCGAGCTCAACGAGCAGGGACGCCATCTCCTGACGCGGGCTCGCGAATTGCTGGCGCTGAACGACGAGATCATGCGCTCCATGCAGGCCAGGCCCGTCCACGGGATGATCCGGCTCGGAATCGCCGCCGAACTGACGACCCGCTACCTGCCGAGGATACTCGACCGCTTCTCCCAGATCGCGCCGGCCGTCGAGATCGAGGTCGACGTCGCCGGTTCATGTCACCTGACGCTCAAGCTCAAGGACGGAAAGCTCGATCTCGCCGTGCTGAGATCCGGGCTGGAACCTCGCCAGTGGCCGGCGGTCGAGATCTGGCGCAGCCCCGTGAAGTGGATCACCTCGGACGCGCACGGCCAGCATCTGCGCGACCCGCTGCCATTGTCGCTGTCCCCGCCGGAATGTCCCTGGCGTCCTAAGGAATTCAGGGAATGCCTCTGGTACGGAATGGTCGTGAAGGCGCTGGAACAGACCGGCCGCGCCTATCGCATCGTCTCCGTTTCGCCAACCACTCAGGGACAGATGGCCTCGGCCCAGGCCGGCCTGGCGGTCGCCACCACGCTGGCCGACGACGCGCTGCCGGAGGGCCTGAGGCATGTGAGGGCGGACGAGCAACTCCCCGACCTGCCCGAATGCCGCTACCTCATGCTGAAGGCGAGCGAGCCGCGCCAGCCCGTAACGGACATGCTGGCCGAACAGGTGCGCGAGGTGTTCGGCAGCGCAGGCAGGGCCGGCGACTGACGCCGGCCCGTGCCTCGCGGAAAGCTATCCCCTGAGTTCCCGACGCAGGATCTTGCCGACGTTCGTCTTCGGCAGCTCGCTCCTGAACTCGACGTGCCGCGGCATCTTGTAGGCGGTGAGCTTGTCCTTGCAGAAGGACAGGATCTCGTTGGCCGACAGGTTCGGGTCCTTCTTCACGACGAAGATCTTCGGCACCTCGCCCGACTTCTCGTCCGGAACGCCGATCGCCGCCACCTCCAGCACACCCGGATGGGAGGCGACGACCTCCTCGAGCTCGTTCGGATAGACGTTGAAGCCGGAGACCAGGATCATGTCCTTCTTGCGGTCGACGATCTTGACGTAGCCCCTGTCGTCCATGAAGCCCATGTCGCCGGACTTGAAGAAGCCGTCGCTCGTCATGACCTTGGCGGTCTCGTCCGGGCGGTTCCAGTAACCGGCCATGACCTGCGGGCCGCGGATGCAGATCTCGCCGACCTCGCCGAGCGGCAGGTCCTTGCCGTCCTCGTCGCGGATCGCGATCTCGGTGGACGGGATCGGCAGGCCGATCGTTCCCGAGAACTCATCGGCGTCGCCGCGGTTGCCGGTGGCGACGGGCGACGTCTCCGAAAGGCCGTAGCCCTCGGCGATCACCAGCCCGGTCACTTCCTTCCAGCGGTCGGCCACCGGCTTCTGCACGGCCATGCCGCCGCCGAAGGTGAGCAGCAGCGGCTTGAAGTCGAGCTTGCGGAAGTCCTCGTTGTTGAGCAGCGCGTTGAACAGCGTGTTCAGGCCCGGGAAGACGTTGACCTTGTACTTGGCGAACTCCTTGACCAGCGCGGGAATGTCGCGCGGGTTGGGAATGAGGATGTTCTGCGCGCCCTGCTGCATGCCCATGATCGCGTTCACGGTCAGGGCGTAGATGTGGTAGAGCGGCAGCGCGCACAGATAGACCGGACGGTCCGGCCGCGCCTTCTTGACATAGGCACCCTCGAGCCAGAGCGCGTTCTGCGCCACGTTCGCGAGGATGTTGCGGTGGAGCAGCGTGGCGCCCTTGGACACGCCCGTCGTGCCGCCGGTATACTGCAGGAACGCGATGTCGTCGGGCTCGACCTTGGCCGGCTTGAAGGTGAGCTTCTCGCCCTCCTTGAGCGCCTGGTTGAACTTGACGTGGCCAGGAAGCGACCAGGCAGGCACCATCTTCTTCACGCGCCGGACGACGAGGTTGACGATGATGCCCTTGACGCCGAGCATGTCGCCCATGGTGGCAACGACGACGTGCTTGACCGGCGTCTTGGCGATGACCTGCTCGAGCGTCTTGGCGAAGTTCTCGATGATGACGATCGCCTCGGCGCCGGAATCCTTCAGCTGGTGCTCGAGCTCGCGGGGCGTGTAGAGCGGATTGACGTTCACCACCGTGTAGCCGGCGCGCAGGATCGCCATCATGGCGACCGGATACTGAAGCACGTTCGGCATCATGATCGCCACGCGCGCGCCCTTCTTGAGGCCGCGCGACTGGAGCCAGGCACCGAAGGCGGCCGACTTGCGCTCGACCTCGGCGAAGGTCAGCGACTTGTCCATGCAGGTGAAGGCGGGCCGCCCGGCGAAGCGCCGGCACGAATCGACCAGCAGGTCGCCGATCGACGACACGTTGAGCGGCGTGATCTCGGCCGGGATGCCCTTCGGGTAGCTGGCGATCCAGGGCTTGTCGCTGGTCTGGCGCCTTGCGGCCGAGGGCTTCCTCTCGGCGGGTTCGGCGGCCTTGGCGGGCTTCGCGGCCGCGGCGGCGGCGGGCTTGGCCGCCGATTTCGGCGCAGCCGTCGCGGTCGCTGCCTTACTGGGCGCGGCCGGCTTCGCAGCCTTCGCGGCGGCGGGCTTGGCTGCAGGCTTCTTCGCAGCAGCCGGCTTCGCAGCGGCCGGCTTTGAAGGCTTGGCGGCGGCTGGTTTGGAAGCGGCGGGCTTCGCGGCCTTGGCAGCGGCTGCAGCCTTCGGGGCAGCCGTTGCGGCCGCCCTCGCCCCGCCGATCGACTTGGACGCGCTGCCGCCCGCCTTCAGCAATGCCGCCGAACGTTCCGCGGCGGCCTTCTTCTGGGCCGCGGTCGGCCCCGCCTTGGCGGCGGGCACGGCAGCCGGCTCCGCCTTCTTCGCGGGCGCTGCCGCGGCGCGGGCGCCGGGCTTCGAGCCCTTCTGCATCTGCTGCTTCTCCGCAGCGCTCGCCGGCCGTTTCGTCGGTGTCTTAGCCAAGTTGTCCTCCCGAGGATTTCCAAGTCGCCTGATTGCCGACGCATCGCCGTCGGAGCATCCGCCCCGGGCGCATGGTCGCGCCGCATCCGAGACGGTCCAATCTAGGGCCACCCCTCCGCGTTTCGCAAGCCTGCCCCAAGGGCAAGGCCCGCGATGCGTGACATGGACGCTACTGGCCGTAACCCGCGTGACCTTCGAGGAAGGTGCGCTCGGCCTTGGTCGTCTCGCGTCCCAGCGCGCGGTTGCGATGGGGAAAGCGGCCGAAGTCGCGGACGATGTCGCGATGCTCGATCGCGTAGCGCAATCCCTCCTCGTTGCCCAGGCGACCGAACAGATCGACGCAGCGCTCCTGGTCGGCAAGGTTCTCCGAGTGCATCAGCGGCATGTAGACGAACTGTCGCTCCTGGTCCGTCATCACTTCGTCGAAGCCGGCATCGATCGCATTGCGGGCGAGCGAGACGGCCAGGTCGTCGGTCGAGAAGGCGGCTGCCTGGCCGCGGTGGATGTTTCGCGGGAACTGGTCGAGCGCGATGATGGCGGCGAGCGCGGCGCGCGGATCGCGACGACAGACCTCGGGCACGCCCTCCGCGGCAAGCCCGGCATGAAGCGCTGCGAAGCGGTCGCGGATCGTGGCGTCTAGGTCGGGCCTCGATGCGAACCAGTCCTCGGGCCCCAGTTCGCCGAACCAGAAGGCGAGCACGCCCTTGGTCCAGTCGTCGGTGTCTTGTGGCGAAGTCATGCCTTCCTGCTTAGCACCGACGCGACGCGGCCGCCAAGCGCATGCGGGCGCCCTCTCCCAGCGTCAGGCAAGATCGGTGTTCCAATTGGCGTCGAAGAATGATTAAACGGCGGTCACGGCAATACCGTGCAATGCGGTAGCGCCAACAACCCGGGCCGAAGTCCCGGGGCGGGCGGCAAAAGCCGTCGAAGGGGAAAGACAGGAGGTCCGTGGAGGGACGCAGCGCGTCGCCCGACCGATCGGCGTCCGGCACGACCGAACGCCCTGGGGAGCGAGCGAGCGGAGCCGCGGCCGGGCGTTCGTCCGGCACGGAAAAAAGCGCCTGACAAGCCGATGTTTTTGCCTAATATCAAGCCACCACAGCCTTCAGGCACTCCGTCGGGGAAGCACGTCCGTCAAATGAGACGCGCTGCGGAAGGCACAACGAACAGGGAGTTCAGTATGAGAAAATTGCTGCTTTCGGCGAGCGTCATCGCGCTCGGCCTCGCCACCATGCCGGTATCGGCCGAGACGCTGCGCTGGGCGCGCTCGGGCGATTCCTTGACGCTCGACCCGCACGCCCAGAACCAGGGCCCGACCCATACCTTCGCCCATCACATCTACGAGACGCTCGTCGATCGCGAGACGGATGGCGCGCTGATCCCGCGCCTGTCGACGGAGTGGACCCTGAAGGAAGGCGACAACACCACCTGGGTGTTCAAGCTGCGCGAAGGCGTGAAGTTCCATGACGGCGCCGACTTCACCGCCGAGGACGTGGTCTTCTCGCTCGACCGCGCGCGCTCGCAGAAGTCGAACATGCGCCAGCTCCACGCCGATGTCGAAAGCGTGACGGCCGTCGACGATCTCACCGTCGAGATCAAGATGAAGGGCCCGTCGCCGCTCTACCCGAACAACCTCACCAACACCTTCATCATGGACAAGACGTGGTCGGAGACCAACAACGTCCAGGAAGTGCAGGACTTCGCGGCCGGCGAGGACAACTACGCGGTCCGCAACGCCAACGGCACCGGCCCCTACGTGCTGGAATCGCGCGAGCCCGACGTCCGCTCGGTGTTGAAGATGAACGAGAACCACTGGGCCGAACAGAAGCCCGCGGTGACCGAGCTCATCTACCTGCCGATCGCCGAGGCCGCGACGCGCGTCGCGGCGCTGCTTTCGGGCGAGGTCGATCTCGTGCAGGACGTGCCGGTGCAGGACATCGAACGCCTGTCGGGCACTGACGGCATCAAGGTGGAGACCGGCCCCGAGAACCGCGTCATCTATTTCGGCTACAAGTTCGGCGACGCGCCGCTGAAGTCGTCGAACGTGACGGACAAGAATCCGTTCAACGACCCGAAGGTGCGCGAGGCGATGGAACTGGCGCTCGACCGCGAGGCCATCAAGCGCGTCGTGATGCGCGGCCAGTCGATCCCGACCGGCGTCGCCAACCCGCCCTTCGTCAACGGCTGGACGCCCGAGCTCGACGCCTTCCCGGCGCCGGACATCGAGAAGGCCAAGGCTCTGCTGGCCGAGGCCGGCTATCCGAACGGCTTCACGGTCACGCTCGACACGCCGAACAACCGCTACGTCAACGACGAGGCCATCAGCCAGGCCTATGTCGGCATGCTCGGCCAGATCGGCATCCAGGTAACGCTGGCCTCGCGCCCGATCGCCCAGCACTCGCCGCTCATCGTCAATGGTGAGACCGACTTCTACCTGCTCGGCTGGGGCGTTCCGACCTTCGATTCGGCCTATGTCTTCAACGACCTGGTTCATACGAAGACGGGCAACTACGGCGCCTACAATCCCGGCGGCTACTCCAACCCGGAGATCGACGCCAAGATCGAGTCGCTCGGCACCGAGACCGATGTCGAGAAGCGTGACGCGACCATCGCGGAGATCTGGGAAGTCGTGAAGGCGGACCGCGTGCTCATGCCCGTCCACAACCAGGTGCTGGCCTACGCGATGAAGTCGAACATCAACCTCGCCGTCCATCCCGAGAACCAGCCGCGGATGTACAACGTCACCCTCGGCGAGTAATCGACGCGGAAACCAAGCCCGCCGCGCGCTCGTCGCGTGGCGGGTTTTTTCTTAGGCAGGCGCGCCCGAAACGCCGACCCAGCCTCCATCGGAGACCAAGCCCATGCTGGCCTTCATCCTGCGACGGCTCGCCCAGTCCATCCTGGTGATGCTGGTCGTGGCCCTGATCGCATTCATGCTGTTTCGTTATGTCGGCGATCCGATCGCCTCGATGGTCGGCCAGGAAGCGCGGATCTCCGACCAGGAGGAACTGCGCGAACGCCTCGGCCTGAACAATCCCTTCTACATCCAGTTCGCCAATTTCATCGGCAACGCGGTGCGCGGCGAGTTCGGCATCTCCTACCGCCTGCAGCAGCCGGTAACGCAGCTCATCGCCGACCGGCTTCCGGCGACGATCGAACTGGCCTTCGCCTCGGCCCTGATCGCGCTCGTCTTCGGCGTCGGGCTCGGCGTGCTGACGGCGTTGAACCCCAAGAGCTGGGCCTCGGGCGCGATCATGTCGGCGTCGCTGATCGGCGTCTCGCTGCCGACCTTCCTGATCGGTATCGGCCTCATCTACATCTTCGCGGTCGAACTGAAATGGCTCCCTTCCTTCGGGCGGGGCGCTGTGGTCGATCTTGGCTGGTGGCGCACGGGGCTGCTGACCGAATCCGGTCTGCGCTCACTGATCCTGCCGGCCATCACCCTGTCGCTGTTCCAGCTCACGCTCATCATGCGCCTGGTGCGCGCCGAGATGCTGGAAGTGCTGCGCGCCGACTACATACGGTTCGCGCGCGCCCGCGGCCTGACGACGAGGGCGATCAATTTCGGGCACGCGCTGAAGAACACGCTGGTGCCGGTCATCACCATCACGGGCCTGCAGCTCGGCTCGGTGATCGCCTTCGCCATCATCACGGAGACCGTCTTCCAGTGGCCGGGCGTCGGCTCGCTCTTCGTCAACTCGGTGCAGGTCGTCGACGTACCCGTCATGGCCGCCTACCTGATGTTCGTCGCCCTGGTCTTCGTGGTCATCAACCTCATCGTCGACATCCTCTACTACGTGGTCGATCCACGGCTGAGGGTGGACGGCGGCGGAAAGGGGCACTGACATGGCCGACATACTGAGAGACGCTCCGCGGGCCGCGTCGCCCGAGCAGGTCATCGCGGCGGCGCCGCGGCCGCCGGGTCGCTTCCGACAGGCGCTCGACAGCGACATCTTCTATTCCTGGCGGACCTCGCCGATCACCGTCATCGCCACCGTCGTTGCGCTGACCCTGATCCTGATGGCCGTCTTCGCGCCGCTGATCGCACCCTACAATCCCTTCAACCCGGCGAGCCTCAACCTGATGGATGGCTTCACGCCGCCCAACTCGACCTCGATGACGGGCAACTACTACCTGATGGGAACGGACAATCAGGGCCGCGACGTCTTCTCGACGATCATGTACGGCAGCCGGATCTCGCTTTTCGTCGGCCTTTTCGCGACGCTCTTCGCCATGACGCTCGGCGTGTCGCTCGGTCTTTTCGCCGGCTACAATGGCGGCACGCTCGACGCCACGATCATGCGCATCGCCGACATACAGCTCTCCTTTCCGGCGATCCTGATCGCGCTGCTGATCTTCGGCGTCGCACGCGGCATCATCCCGCCCAACCAGCAGGAGAGCGCGGCGGTCTGGGTGCTGATCGTGGCCATCGGGCTTTCCAACTGGGCGCAGTTCGCGCGCACCGTGCGCGGCGCCACGATGGTGGAGCGGCAGAAGGACTACGTCTCGGCCGCCCGCATCATGGGTGTCCACCCGCTCGTCATCCTCCTGCGCCACGTCCTGCCGAACGTGATGGGACCGGTGCTGGTGATCGCCACGATCGGGCTCGCGCTCGCCATCATCGAGGAGGCCACCCTCTCCTTCCTCGGCGTCGGCGTGCCGCCCACCCAGCCTTCGCTCGGCACGCTCATCCGGATCGGCCAGCAGTTCCTGTTCTCCGGCGAATGGTGGATCCTCTTCTTCCCGGCCGTCACGCTGATCCTGCTCGCGCTGTCGGTGAACCTGCTCGGCGACTGGCTGCGCGACGCACTCAATCCGAGGCTCCGCTGATGGCTGAACCCGTCCTTTCGGTCCGCAACCTCACGGTCCAGTTTCCCACCCGCCGCGGCACGCTGACCGCCATCGACGACATCTCCTTCGACATCGCGCCGGGCGAGGTGCTCGGCGTCGTCGGCGAATCGGGCGCGGGCAAGTCGATGACTAGCGCAGCGGTCATCGGCCTCATCGAACCGCCCGGGCGCATAGCCGGCGGCGAGATACGCCTGGCGGGCAAGCGCATCGACAATTTGCCGCTCGCCGAACTGCGCAAGATCAGGGGACGGCGGATCGGCGTTGTCTTCCAGGACCCTCTGACGTCGCTCAACCCGCTCTACCGCGTCTCCGAACAGATCGTGGAGACGATCCGCACCCACCTGCCCGTCTCGGAGCAGGAAGCCAGGAAGCGCGCCATCGACCTTCTCGACCAGGTCGGCATCCCCGCAGCCGCGCGCCGGATCGACGACTATCCGCACCAGTTCTCCGGCGGCATGCGCCAGCGTGTCGTCATCGCGCTGGCACTTTGCGCGGAGCCGGAACTGGTGATCGCGGACGAGCCGACGACGGCGCTCGACGTATCGGTGCAGGCGCAGATCATCGACGTGCTGAAACAGATCTGCGCCGAGCGCAATGCGTCGATCATGCTGATCACGCACGACATGGGCGTGATCGCCGAGACGGCCGACCGCGTGGCGGTCATGTATGCCGGGCGGATCGCCGAGATCGGGCCGGTGCGCGACGTCATCCGTGACGCCAGGCACCCCTACACGGTCGGACTGATGGGCTCGATCCCGACGCTGTCGACCAATCTCGACCGGCTGGTCCAGATACCGGGCTCGATGCCCCGCCTCTCGGCAATTCCGCGCGGCTGCGCCTTCAACCCCCGCTGCCCCAGGGCATTCGCCCGATGTTTCGTGGAACGGCCCGATCCGATCGACACGGGCGACCGCAAGGTGGCGTGCTGGCTCTACGCCCGCGAGGAGCAGGCCGCATGACGAAGCCCCTTCTCGAGGTGAGCCACCTGTCGCGCCGCTTCGACGTGTCGAAGCCCTGGCTCAACCGCGTGATCGAGCGCCAGCCCAAGGCCTGGCTGCAGGCCGTCAGCGACGTCTCCTTCACCATCAACAAGGGCGAGACGCTGGCGCTGGTGGGCGAATCGGGCTCCGGCAAGTCGACGATCGCGCGTCTCATCGTCGGGCTGCTGGAGCCAAGCGATGGCGAGATCACCTTCGACGGGAAGTCGCTGGCGGCGGGATTGCAGGGCGCCGAGGCGCGGCGCCTGCGCCGGCGCTTCCAGATGATCTTCCAGGACCCGTTCGCCAGCCTCAATCCGCGGTGGCGGGTGACGGAGGTGATCGCCGAGCCGCTGCGCGTGTTCGAAAAGCAGCTCTCGTCGCGGCAGCGGCGCGAACGCGTCGGCGAACTGCTGACGCTGGTCGGCCTGTCGCCCGAGGACGGCGTCAAGTTTCCGCACCAGTTCTCCGGCGGCCAGCGCCAGCGCGTGGCGATCGCGCGCGCTCTCGCGGCCAATCCAGACTTCATCGTGTGCGACGAACCGACCTCGGCGCTCGATGTCTCGGTGCAGGCTCAGATCCTCAACCTCATGAAGGATCTGCAGGCAGAATTCGGCCTGACCTACCTCTTCATCAGCCATGATCTTTCGGTGGTGCGCCACATGGCGAACCGCATCGGCGTGCTCTATCTCGGCCGCCTCGCGGAACTGGCGGAATCCAAGACGCTCTTCGCCCGGCCCCAGCATCCCTACACGCGCATGCTTCTCGACGCGGTGCCGGACCTCGAGATGACGGGCCGCAAGCGGCGGCGCGTGGAGGGCGAGATTCCCAATCCGATCGACCCGCCGCCGGGCTGCGCCTTCCATCCCCGCTGCCCCTTCGCCTTCGATCGCTGCCGCGTCGAGATTCCCCGCCTCAAGGCGGCCGGGACCGGCGAAGCCGCGTGTCACGCGGTAGAGGAAGGCCGCATCGAGCAGGCGCCACGAATCACGGCGTGAACCGTCCGGCGCGGGCGTGAGTGCAACGGGCTGATATCGGCGCCGCTTATATTCCGCGGTCGCCTGGTCTGCGGCCGCGACGTCCCGACAATAACCAAGGAACCGGCAATATTGCCGGTCGCGCGGGCGCTCCCCGCCCTGCTCGCGATGCTCGCGGAGCTGCCGATCGCGCCACCCGCAGTTGCAAATGTGCAACGCCCTTCCGGTTGCAGCATCTAATCCCAAAGGAATCGACCGCTTCGGGCCGCGAGCACGGCCGGGACTACTTGAGATTGCGGCGGCCGCGCAATACCGTCCCGCCGGGATTGTGCGCTCGGCCGCCAGTGCGGAGCGTCGGGCGATGTACAGGCAGGGGTGGGGCAGTCATGAACTCTGATGCGATCAGCAGCCGGAACGAGGGCGTACGGCAGGTCGGCCTTCGCGGGCGGACACGGTTGACGGCGGCGCTGCTCGCCGGCACGGCGATCGTCGGGGTGGGCTTCGTCGCTACGACGACACTGGCGCTGACGGCGCATCTGTCCAAGCCAGCCTTCGCGCAAATTGTAGGGGGTAGCGGTGCGGACGGCGTCGGGCAGACCGGCGGCCCCGGCGGCCAGAGCGGCACGTTCGGTGATGATGGCTTCACGGCGGGACAGGGCGGCAATGGCGGCACAGGCGGCGCGGGCGCGCCCGGCGGTGGTGTCGCCGGAGGCGCTGGAGGCGACGATAGTTTCAACGGCCAGCCCGGCGGCGGCGGAGCCGAAAGCGGCGGCGGTGGCGGTTCCGCCAGCACGGGCAGCACCGCCCAGGGCGGCGGCGGCGGCGGCGGCGGTGCCCGCGGGCTGACGGTCCTAGTTCCGACCACCTTGTTTCCAGGGCTGGTCGTCGGCGGCAACGGCGGCGGCGGCGGCAACGGCAATCTGGGCAGCGGCGTCTATGCGGACGGCGGCGGCGGCGGCGGCGGCGGCCACGGCATCGTGGTCGATCCCGGCCTTAGCCTGTTCACGATCGCGGGATCCTCGGTCACGGGCGGCGACGGCGGCAATGGCGGCAATGGTGTCGCTACTGGCGTGGGCAGCAGCTTCGGCGGCGGTGGCGGTGCCGGCGGCGCCGGGATCGTGGGCGGGTCGGGCAGCACGATCGCGGTCGGCGGCACCGTTCAGGGCGGCAACGGCGGCAATTTCGGCACGGGCACGCTTGCGCCGGTTCGTGCAAACAGCTCCGGCGGCGCCGGGATCGTCGGGGCCGGCCTGACGGTCACGATCGGCGCCAGCGGCTCCGTCGCCGGCGGAATCGGTGGCGCGGGCGGAACAGGGCCGGCGGGCTTGCAGGCCCCGGCGATCGACTTCATCGGCGGAGACAGCGCCATCACCTTCGGCGGAGCGACCGACGGGCTCACCGGAGACATCCGGATCGCCACGGGAGCGACGGCGACCCTGGCCCAGGGCAACGGCGTCGACGTTACGATCGACAGCGGCATCAATGGCGGCGGATCGCTGGCGAAGGACGGCGCCGATACGGTGACGGTGTCCGGGGTCGTCAATCTCGGCGGCGACGTGAATGTCGACGGCGGCACGCTGGCGCTGACGAACGGCTCGAATTCGATCGGCGGCGACATCAACGTCACCGGCACGCTGCGTCTCGGCGCCACTGGCGCGGCCGGCGGCGCGACCATCAACATGCTCGGCTCGTCGGTCGATTATGCGGACGGAGTGACCAATGCCTCGGCGATCAATATCGACAGCAACTCGTCGCAACTCAACGTCGATGCGGGGTCGGCCACGCAGTCTGGCGTCATCTCCGAAACCGACGGCCCTCGCCCGCTCGAGAAGACCGGCGCAGGCACGCTGACGCTGTCGGCCGCCAACACCTTCACCGGGCCGATGACAATCACCGGCGGCACGCTCACCGTCACGGGCGGCGCGGCGCTGGCCGACGCCGCGGCAGTGAATGTCGCCGGCGGCGCGACGTTCAACGTGGCGCAGTCCGAGGCGATCGGCTCGCTGGCTGGCGTCGCCGGCTCTTCAGCAACGATAGCGGCCGGACAGACGCTGACGACAGGCGGCAACAATGCCAGCACCGAGTTCGCGGGCGTCATTTCCGGTGCGAACGGTGCGCTGACGAAGGCGGGGACCGGAACCTTCACGCTTTCCGGCTCCAACACCTACACCGGCGGCACCACAATCTCTGCCGGCACGCTTGCCATCACCAACGACGCCGCGCTCGGCACGGGCATCGTGCAGCTTGCGGGCGGGGGGTTGCTCTCCGACGGGGACGTATCGCTCGCGCAAACCGTCTTCGGCTCCGGAAACATTGCTGCGACGACAGGCTCGACGCTGACGCTTTCCGACCTGGCTATGGTCGGCCCGATTGCAACTCCGTCGACGGTCTCGATAGGCTCCGCGACCAACAACGGCGTGGTCACCGTTAACGGCACAACTTCTCAGAGCACCGCCTCGCAGATGAGCATCGACGGCGGCACCCTGCGTATAGGTAGCGCGGCCGCGGGCAGCCTACTGCTCGACATACTGGCCGGCACGTCGATCGCCTCCGGCGCGGCGCTCGACATCACGGGCGGAAACACAACGGTCAGGACTCTCACCGGCACCGGCACAGTCACCAACAGCGGGCCGGGCGCGCGGACGCTCCGGCTGGTGGGGGCCGCGAATTTCGGAGGCGTCATCGAGGACGGCTCTGGAGGCGGCACGGTCGCGCTTTCAATCGGCAGTGGCAGCCACACGCTTTCCGGCGCCAACACCTATACGGGCGGAACCACCGTTGCCGGCGGTACGCTGACGCTTTCCGGCACAGGCACTCTCGGCGGGGCGACCGGTTCGACCACGGTGACGGGCGGCACGCTCGATCTCGGCGGCACGTCGCAGACGCAGGCGGGCCTGCTGGTCACCGGCGGCACCGTCGAAGACGGCACGATGAACGTCTCCACCTTCGGCCAGACGGGCGGCACGGTCACGGCCGACGTCAACGCCGACTACTCGGCGGTCGCCATCGGCGGCACGATCGCGGCGAACGGACCGGGCGGCATCGACGCCACGACCGCCAACGCGTTCGGCATCCAGATCTCGACGACGACGGCGGGCGTCATCAACAGCGGCGGCGACGGTGTTTCTGCATCGGTGACCGCGGGCGATGGCGCGATCGACATCACGACCGCCGGTGACATCACTGCCACGGATTTCGGCATCGACGCCATGACGGCCGGCGCAGGAGCGATCACGATCAATGTCGATGCCGGCACGATCACTTCGGACGATCGCGCCATTTCGGGCAACTCGTCCGGAGGTGGTAATGTGACGGTCAACGTGGCGGACGGCGTCGTGCTGTCGCTCGATCCCGGCTCCTTCGGCATCAACGCTTCGACCTCCGGCGGCAACGGGAACGTCGCGGTCAATTTCGGCGGCTCCTTAAACAGCAACATCAATGCGCAGGCCGTCGGGACAGGGACGGCGACCGTGAACGCGTCGGGCGACATCACTTCGCCCGCCGGCACGGGCGCGATCAGGGTGTTCGCAGTCAACGGGCTCGCGACTGCCAACGTAACCGACGGCACGATCCTGGCCACAGGGTTCGGACAGCACGGCATCGATATCGGCTCGACCGGAACCGGGGGCGTGAGCGTCAGCCAGACGGGCGGCGCGATCAGGACCAGCGCTACGCCGATCGTGGGCAACGGCATCAACGCGACATCGATCGGAACATCGGGCGACGTAACCGTCTCGGCCTCCAATGTGGAGGCCAGCGGCCGGGGCGTGTTTGCAATGATCATGAATGGTGCCAGCACCGGCGACGTTTCGGTGACCGCGCTGGCCGGCGGCACGATCGAGGGCGGGCTCACCGCGCGCAACGCGGGCAGCGGTTCCTCGACCGTCGTCATCCAGGACGGGGCAACCGTCAACGGCAACTCGCCGGGCTCGGAATCCGTCACCGCGGGCGGTGATGCCACCCAGACGATCGGAAACAATGCCACCGTGACCGGCTCTTCGGGCGTGGTGGCCGACCAGACCTCGGCCGCGGGCGCGGGCAACGTGACCGTGACCGTGGGGACCGACAGCACGATCACCGGCGACGGCAGCGACGCGGGCGACATCTACAACGGCAACGGCATCTTCGCCGGCAACCAGGGCACGGGCACGACTTCCGTCACGGTTGGAACCGGGACGACCGTGACCGGCGACGCCAACGGCATCTTCGCCGCGCAGACCAATGCCGCGAATGCCAACGACATCATCGTGGACGTCCAGGGCTCGGTGAGCGGCGACGGCAACACCGCCTTCGCGCTTGCGCCCTATGCCACGCAGTTCGCCGGCGCGGGGCTTCCGACAACGGGCCTCGGCATCGGCGTCTCGAATGCCGGAACGGGTGCGATCAACATCACCACGGGCGCCGGAACGATCGACGGCAGCAATATCGGCATCTCCGCGCTGGGCTCGACCGGCAATATCGCGATCGTCACGGGCGCCGGCGCCGTCACGGGCGGCACCGACGGCATCCGTACAGAAACCGGCGGCGCGGGCACGGTCGCGGTCACCACCGGCGGTAACGTCACGGGCACGGCCGGTACCGGCATCACGACGGTGGCGGCGACGGGCTCGACCACGATCACCATCGGTGCCGGCACGACGACCGAGGGTCAGGGCTCGACTGGCGTGCGGGCCGATTCGACCGAGGGCGACATCACCGTCGATGGCGGCGGCAGCGTCATCGGCGCGACGCAGGGTCTTCTCCTTTCCTCGCTCGGTGTTGCGGGCGGCGACATCACCGTCGACGGCCTCGCAGTCGTGGAAGGCGCCAACGGCCCCGGCATGTCGCTCGTGACCAATGGCGGCACGATCAGCGTCGCCAATGTGGGAACTGTCAGCGGCACCGGCGGGAACGGGATGTTCCTCGATTCGCGGGGCGGCGACATCTCCGTCCAAGGCAACGGTACGGTCGGCGGCATTACCGGCACGAACGGTTCCGGCATCAACGCGACCGCCGGCGGCGGCAACATCAATATCGGCGACACCGCGGCGAACGGTGCCATTGTCGGCAGCGTCGACGGCATCACGGCCAACACATCGGGCACCGGCAACGTCACCATCGTCACTGCGGACACCGTCGAGGGGACGGCCGGCAGCGGCATCAGCGTCGTGAACAACCTCGCAACGAGCGGCGACATCAACGTGACCGCCGGCGGCGCGATCACGGCAGGCAATGCCGGCATCGTGGCCGCGCATACCAACGGCGCATCGACCGGTAACGTGACCGTCACCACGACGGCCGGCGGCACGATCGATGCGCGCTTCGGCATCGACGCCGAGAATTTTGGTTCCGGCGACACCACCGTCACCGTGGGCGACACGATCAATGCCACGACGGGCAACGGCGTGTTCGCCAGTGCGTTCGGCGGCGGCAATGTCGATCTCAGCGGCAATGGAGCGATCACTTCGACCGCAAATTTTGGCGTCGTCCTGCGCGCCAGCGGCGGAGCCGGTACCATCATCGCCAACTATGCGGGCGATGTGAGCGGCACGGTCGGCATCGACAGCCAGAACACCGGGACCGGCGCCACCACCATCACGACCACCGGGGTCGTCACCGGCACCACCGGCGCAGGCATCACGACCGCCGCGGTGGACGGGCTGACCACGATCAATGTCGGTAACGACGTCGATGGCGCCACGGTCGGCGTCGACGCCAACGGAACCGGCACCGGAACGCTCGACATCAATCAGACGGCGGGCACGATCACTGCCGGCACGATTGGCATCGACGCCGACCAGACGGCCGGAGGGGCGATCGACATCGACGTGACGGGCGGGGCGATCAACGGCACCACGCAGGCGATCACGGCGAACGCGACGACGGGGACCGTCAACATTGATGTCGCTGGCGCGAGCGTGGGAACGGTCAGCGGCACTGTCATCGAGGCCAACACGACGACGGGCGACATCGTCGTCAACAACGCGGCCGATCTGACTTCGACCGGCGGGATCGGTATCTTTGCGGAGATCAATGACGTCTTCGCGATCTCGGATGCGGCCGTCACCACCAGCGGGGCCGTTTCCGGTCAAACCGGTGGTTTGGTCGTCTTCAATGCGGGACAGGGCAACGTAACAGTCGTCGCAAACGGGGATGTTACGACCACGACCGGCAACGCCATTAGAGCGGATGGCAACGGCAATGGAACCGTCTCGGTCAGCGGGACGGGCGAAATCACGTCCATTGACGGGACGGCCATTTTCGCAAGGTCCATCGGAGGTGACGTGACCGTCACGCCGGGCTCGACGGTGACCGGCGGGACGGACGGCATCGTCGCCACGTCGACCGGCGGAGCGGTGATCGTCGAGACTTCGGACGACGTGGAAGGTACGGCCGGCGACGGCATCCGCGTCTCCAGCGGCACGACGACGACGCTGACGGTCAATGCCGGCGACACTGTGACCGGTGGCGCCAACGCGATCGTCACTGCCGGCGGCACCTTCACCGGCACCAATGACGGCACGATCACGACCGCTGCCGGCAACGCCATCAATGCGACGGGCGGAACGGCGACATTCACCAACAACGTTGCCGCGGTCGGCATGATCGCCTCGTCGGCCGGCACCACGCTCGACATCATCAACAACGGCACCTGGACCCTGTTGACCGATGGAGCCTCGACGCTGGCCGGAACGGACAGCTTCGACAACACCGCGACGGGCGTGTTCAACGCCAACGGCAACACGACGCTGACCGGTCTCGAGACCTTCAACAACCAGGCCGGGGCCATCGTCAACATCAACGGCGTCGGCGGCGCGGCCGGCAGCATGAACTTCGCCGGCGCGACCGCTTTCTCCAACGCCGGCACGATCGACATGCAGAACGGCGTTCTGGCGGACAATCTCGTCGTCGCGGGCGATTTCGTCGGCAATGGCGGCGTGCTCAATTTCGACCTCGACCTGACGGCCAACAATGGCGGCGGCGAGCAGCTTTCCGACTTCCTGACGGTCGGGGGCATCTTCTCCGGCACGACGACGGTCAACTTCGCGCTGCAGCCGGGACAACTCGCACTGCAGGACAATCCGATCCTCGTGATCGACACCGGCACCACCGCGGCCGGCACCATGGTCAACGCCAACGGCCTGCCGCTGGGCGGCCTCATCCTCTACGACCTGCAGCAGATCGGCGAGGACTGGTTCGTTACCTCGGCGCTCAACCTGGCGGGCCCCGGCGGCATCGCCGGCAACATCAGCCTCGTCCAGTCGATCATCGGCTCGGTTGTCAACCGGCCCTCGAGCCCCTTCGTGTCGGGCCTTGTGCAGCCCGAGCCGAACGAGGAACGCAAGGGCTTCTGGATGCGCGGTGTCGGCGGCACGGCCAAGGGCAGCTCTACCGCCTTCGACGTGGCTGCTGTTTCTCCGGCGAGCCGCTCGACCGTCGAACTCGATTATCTCGGCGCCCAGGCCGGCTTCGACAGCGGCCGCTACAATATCGGCGACAAGGGACTGGAAATCGCCGTCGGGGTCACGGCCGGCTACAATTTCGGCAACAGCCGCCAGGATCTCAGCGCGAACCTCTCGGGCATCACCACGGCCGAGTTCGATTCACGCTTCGCGGGCGCCTATGTCTCGGCCTTCAAGGGCCGGCTCTTCGCCGACCTGCAGGTACGGTTCGACCAGACCGACTTCACCTTCACCAACGCGACGCTCGGCCTGAACGATGCCAAGACGAACTCGACGCGCGGCTCGCTGATCGGCAGCGTGGGATACGGCTTCACCTTCGGCGACTTCCAGTTCGTGCCCAGCGTCGGCATGAGCCTTTCGACGACGCGTACCGACCGGGTGACCTTCACCGATGGCGCCGGAAACCCGACGGCGACGCTCGATCCGATGAACTACGCAAGCTATCTCGGCTTCGCCAGCGCCACGGTCGCGCGGCAGTTCCTGCTGCCCGACGAGGTCTCGGCGATCACGCCCTTCGTCACGGCGGCGGTCTACAACGACTTCGGCGACAATCCGACGTCGCTCTTCACCGACCTGAACTCGCTGGCGACGGTGATGATCCAGAGCGAGAACCTCAAGACCTACGGCGAGCTCAGCCTGGGCGTGAACTACCTGCGCCTGTTCGAGGAGAACCTGCGCCAGCTCGACGCCGGCATCCGCGCCGACTTCAAGTTCGGCCGGCAGCTCGAGGCCGTCGGCGTGACCGCCCAGATGCGCCTGGTGTTCTAGGGCATCGGACCGGGAAACGGCGAAGCCCGTCGTGCCGGCTCGATGCCAGGCACGACGGTGGCTACACGCAAATGGCGCGGCTGATCGTGAAGTCCCGGAGAGGGACGAGAGCGGGGAAATGTGTGGTGTCGAGTGCCGACTGCGGCTGACCGGTCTCTGAACTCGGTTGCCTGACAACAGGCAAGAATCAGGGCGCTTTCGGCATTCTGCGGCTCCGTTCCTCGTTCTGGCCTGCTTTCCTCGCGGCTAAAGTCAGAGGCTTGGCGGAAATTCCGTGTTCCCGGAAACAGGAATTCTGGTGGCTGCGATCAGGGAACAGGCGCCGAGAACGCTCTCATACGTCGACAGTCGCGATACGAAGGAACACGTCCCCGTCAACTCCTCACGGACCCTTGTCGTGCCTGGAGGGTAGCGGGGGCTACCGAAAGGCGCGGGGCCCGGTTCGCGGATCAATCAACCACTCGACGGCACCTGGAGCTCCTGGCACAGGTTTTTGTGAGCTGGATTGATGGCTTCGAGGTCATGGCAAGCATTCAGGTGGCCGCCAGGAGTCGCACGAGCATGTCGAGCTTTCTCCAACGCGGCTTCGCCTGGTCGGCACCCGAGCGCATGTCGCGCCCGAAGCTCTTCGGGGAAGGTCTCCGGATCGAACCGGCTCGGATCGCTGTACGGCGCGATGCCGGCGCAGGGTTAGCCGCGTGCGAAGAGCTGGTCGAGGATCAGCCCTTCCAGACGCGCGAGGCCGGCAGAACCGTGCCTGCGCGGCCGTGGCATGGGATTGTCGAGATCGAGCGCGATCCGACCGTGATCGATCACCACCACGCGGTCGGCGAGCGCCACTGCCTCGGCGACGTCGTGCGTCACCAGCACGGCGGTGAACCGCTGCTTCAACCAGATCCTTTCCAGCAATGCCTGCATCTCTATGCGCGTCAGCGCATCCAGCGCGCCGAGCGGTTCGTCCAGCGCGAGGATCGACGGACTGCCGACGAGGGCGCGCGCAAGCGCGACGCGCTGGCGCTGGCCGCCCGACAGCACGGAGGGCCATTCGCCTGCACGATCGGCAAGGCCCACTTCGGCCAGTAGGCCGACCGCCTGGCTGCGCGCCGCCGCGCCGCGCGCCTGCCCGGTGAGCCCGACCGCGACATTGTCGACGACACGCGCCCAGGGCAGCAGCCGCGGTTCCTGGAACATGATGCGCGTGCGGCTGTGGTCTGTTCGACCTTCGCCGTGATCGAGCGTGCCGAAGGTCGGCGTGTCGAGGCCAGCCAGAAGACGCAGCAGCGTGGACTTGCCACAACCGCTCTTGCCGATGATGGCGAGAAAAGAGCCCGCATCGACCGACAGGTCGATACCGTCGAGCACGACCTTGTCACCGAACTGCTTGCGTACGTTACGGAAGCTGAACGCGGCCGGACGCTGCTCACGGCCAGGGGCGCGGGCAAAGGTTTCGACGGCGAATGAAGCGGGGGCCGGGGGTCGCACGGCCGGGAGGGCTGCGGTCGTCATGTCAGGCTTTCGCTGTCTGGAAGGCGGGATGCCACTGCAGCGACAGACGCTCCAGAAGGCGGGCGAAGCTGTCGGCGAGCTTGCCGAGCAGCGCGTAGATGAGGATCGACAGCACGACGACGTCGATCAGCAGGAACTCTCGCGCCTGCATCGCCATGTAGCCGAGGCCCGACGAGGCGGAGATAGTCTCGGCCACGATGAGGGTGAGCCACATGATGCCCAGCGCATAGCGAAGTCCGACGAAGATCGCCGGGAGCGCGCCGGGCAGGATCACGCGGGTGAACAGCTGCGTGCGCGTCATTCCGTAGATGCGACCCATCTCCACCAGTTGCGGGTCGACGCTCTGGATGCCGAGCAGCGTATTGACGTAGATCGGGAAGAACACGCCGAGCGCGACCAGGAAGAGCTTTGCCTCCTCGTCGATCCCGAACCAGAGAATGACCAGCGGAATGAGCGCCAGATGCGGGATGTTGCGGATCATCTGCAGCGTGGTGTCGGTGATGCCGCGCGACAGGGCGGACACCCCGTTGGCGAGCCCGAGCACGAAGCCGATCGAGCCGCCGATTGCGAAGCCCGCCAGCGCTCGCGCCGAACTCACCGCAATGTTGGTCAGCAGCTCTCCAGATGCCAGAAGTCGCCAGAACGCCTCGACGACAGCCGTAGGCGCGGGCAGGACGTTGGGCGCGATGAAGCCGACACGCGCGAGGACCTCCCACACGAGCACGATGGCAGCGGGCAGGATCCAGCCGATGCCGTTGCGGCCGATGCCCCCCGCGATTGCCGCTGCCCGGCTCATTCGGCCGCCTCCAGTCGGCGCGACCCGTGGTCGCCGACGGTGAACTCGTTGGCGATTCTGTCACCGACCCGTCGGCGCTGCGAGCCGAGGCCGAGCACGGGAAAGAGGAGTTCGGCGACGCGGTAGGCTTCCTCAAGATGCGGGTAGCCTGAGCCGATGACGGTGTCGATGCCGACGGCCTGGTATTCGCGTATGCGCTCGGCCACCTGCTGGGGCGTGCCAACCAGCGCCGTACCAGCGCCGCCGCGCACAAGGCCGACGCCGGCCCACAGATTGGGCGCGACAAGCAGGCGGTCGCGGCGGCCGCCGTGAAGCGTGGCCATGCGCCGCTGGCCCACGGAATCCATCTCCTTCGTGAAGCGGGCTTGCGCGCGCGCGATCTGCTCGTCGGTCACATGGCTGATCAGCCTGTCGGCCGCGCGCCACGCCTCCTCCTCCGTCTCGCGAACGATGAAGTGCAGGCGGATGCCGAAGGAGAGTTCGCGGCCCGCCGCATTCGCGCGGGCCTGCGCGCGTTGAAGCTTCTCGGCGACCATCTCGACCGGCTCACCCCAGGTCAGGTACTTGTCCACGGTCACGGCGGCGAGATCCTGGCCGGCGTCCGACGAACCGCCGAAATAAAGGGGTGGCACGGGCTTCTGGACAGGAAGTATGTCCAGCCGCCCGCCTTCGACGCGGTAGTATGTGCCGTCGAAATCGACCCGCTCGCCGTTGAGGAGGCCGCGCCAGATGTGCAGGAACTCGCCGGCCTGGGCGTATCGCTCGTCATGTGGGGTGAAGACGCCATCGCCGGCCAGCTCGACGGGATTGCCCCCGACGACCACATTGAGCAGCAGCCGTCCGTCTGAAAGACGGTCGAGCGCTGCCGTCTGGCGCGCCGCAAAGGCGGGCGAGACGACACCCGGCCGCAGCGCCACCAGGAACTTCAGCCTTTCGGTGTGCGCGGCGAGGCCGGCCGCCGTTATCCAGGAATCCTCGCAGGCCTGACCCGTCGGCAGGAGGACGCCCGGAAAGCCGAGCCGATCCACGGCCTGCGCGATTTCCTTGAAGTAGGCGAACTCCGGCGGGCGCTGCTGCCTTTCGGTACCCAGATAGGACCCGTCTCCGTGGGTCGGGATGAACCAGAAGAAATCAAGCGGCTTCGTCTCGTTCGGGCGGGCGGATGCTGTGGCGTTCATGGCGACCTCCGGGAATGACGGGATGTCTCCGGGAGGGAAGGCCTCCCGGAGACGACGGGCACGCTTGTCAGTTGGTGGGAGCGGTCCAGACGATTTCCCGGACATTGATCTTTGCGGGGATCAGCCCGAGATCGGCGAAGGTGTCGGCGATCGACTGCTGCTTGGCCACGACTTCGTCCGAGATGGGCTGGAGGTCGATGACGTAGCGCCCGGAGGCAATGGTCTGCGACTCGATGTCGACGCCGGTGGCATCGGAAGCGATCCTCGCCAACTGGTCGCGGTTGTCGGAAGCCCAGCGGGTGATCCCGGACAGTTCGTCCAGCGCCGCTTCGAGCACGTCGGGATGGTTCTGCGCGAAATCCTTGTTGGCGAGATAGAAGGAATTGCTTTCAAGGCCCGGCTCGTCCGTGGTCAGCAGGACGCGCGCATCATGCTTCGTCTCGGCGATGGCGAAATAGGGATCCCAGATGGTCCATGCATCGACCCTGCCCGTGGCGAACGCCGCTACGGCGTCGGCGGGCGCCAGATAGACCGGCTCGATGTCGTTGAACGACAGTCCGTGCTTGGCCAATGCCTGGACCGTCAGGTTATGGGAACTCGAGCCTTTCGCGATGGCAACCTTCTTGCCCTTCAGGTCCTCCACCTTCTCGATGGGCGAATCCTCGCGCACCAGTATCGCGGAGGCAGAAGCCGGCGCGCTCGCCACGTAGACGAGGTTCGCCCTGGCTGCCTGCGCGAAGATCGGAGGCGTGTCGCCTACCACGCCGATGTCCACCGCGCCGGCACCGAGCGCTTCGAGCAGCGGTGGACCGAACTGGAACTCGACCCACTTCACGTTCTTCACACCGAGTTCCTCGAGGCGTTTTTCGAACACCTCGCGCTGCTTCGCGATGACGAGGATGGCGCTGCCTTTCTGATAGCCTACCCTGAATTCCGATTGCGCCTGCGCCTGGCCGGTCGTCAGCGCCCCTGTGAGAAGGCTGGCGCCAAGGAGGCCGGCGATGAGGATTCGTCTCGTGATCATGACTGGTTTGCTCCGTGGGGACTGGATTGTGGGCTGGGTCAATTTCCGGGCGGCGTCCACACCGCGTCGGCGACGTTGATGGCATTGGGAATCAGGCCGAGCTTGTGGAAGCGGTCGGCCGTGGCCTGCTGGTTCGCGACGATCTCGTCGGTGATCGGGAACACGCCGAACTGGGCGCGGCTCGCGGCGAGCGTCTGAGCCTCCAGCGGCACGCCCGTCACCTCGTGAAGCGCGGCGGCGACCTTGTCGCGGTTCCGGTCGGCCCAGTCGGCCGCGACCTTCAACTGGTCGACGACCTCCGTCACTGCGGCCGGATGGGCGTCGGCGAAATCGGCGTTGGCGAGGAAGTAGGTGTTGACCTTGAGAACCTCGGGAGAACGCACGAGCGCCTTCGGCTGATAACGCGTCTCGGCGATGGCCAGAAACGGATCCCAGATGGACCATGCGTCGACCTTGTCCGAAGCGAAGGCCGCGGCGGCATCCGCCGGAGGCAGATAGACAACCTCGACGTCGGCGAACTGCAGGCCGTTGGCCTCGAGCGCTGCAATCAGGAGATTGTGGGCGCTGGTCCCCTTGCCGACCGCGACCTTCTTTCCCTTCAGGTCGGCCACGGCTTCGATGCCGGAGCCTTCCTTGGCCACGATGGCTTCGCCGTCGAGATTGCCGGGAAGCGCGGCGACGTAGACGATCCTGGAGCCGGCAGACTGGCCGAAGATCGGCGGCGCGTCGCCGACCCAGCCGACGTTGATCGCGCCGACATTCAGCGCCTCGACCAATGGCGGCCCGGCTGTGAACTCCACCCAGGAGACCGAGATCCCTTTCGGCTCCAGCGCGTTCTCGATCAGCTTTTGCTGTCGCGCGATGACGGGCAGTCCGGTCTTCTGGAACCCGATCTTCAGTTCCTTGAGTTCCTGGGCGTGGAGCATGGATGCGCTGCCGAGCAGCGTCGTTGCAAATAGGGCGACCGCGAAAGCGCGGCGTGTGAGCGTCATCATTCGTCGTCTCCTCGTGCTCCGTCCGGCGATCTGCCCGAGCAAGACAACGCTACTCAATTCTACAAAATCGATAGAGTTAAATTGTTTTGAAATGCGCGCCGGGCGCGGAACGGTTTTTCCCGTGGGGCACGTGGCTGCGCACGCCCTTCCCTCGTGGACTACCCGAACCTTGGCGCGCCCCTCGTTATCGGGCCGCACGCGGAAGAAAGGGAATGCAATTGTCGCATCCAGTGGCCATTTCCGGAACTTGGAGCAGAAATTGCCAATGCGATAGCGATTTGGAGAATTCCCTTTCTGCCGAAGGGGGAAGGGGCCGGTCCCTATCGCTCCAACGGCAACACGAACCCTACTAGATTGCTGGACATTCCAATCGAACGCCTGGGGTTGATCCTATGAGAAAGTTCATGCTCGCCGGTGCCGCACTGATTGCCCTGGCAATATCCAACGCAGCGAACGCGCAGTCCGCCGACAAGATCCTGAACGCCTCCTATGACATTTCGCGTGAGCTCTTCACGCAGATCAACGCGGCCTTCTTGGCCAACAATGCGGGCAAGTCCGTCGACCAGTCGCACGGTGGCTCCTCTCGCCAGGCACGCGCGATCCTGGAAGGCCTGGAAGCCGACGTCGTGACCTTCAACCAGGTCACCGATGTCGAAGCTCTCGTCAAGGGAGGCTTCGTCTCCGCGGATTGGCAGTCCGAATTTCCCAATCAGGCGTCGCCATACTATTCGCTGCCTGCTTTTCTTGTTCGCGCCGGAAATCCCAAGGGCGTGAAGGACTGGGGCGACCTTGTCCGTGACGACGTCAAGGTCATCTTCCCCAACCCCAAGACGTCCGGTAACGCGCGCTATACCTACCTCGCCGCGACGGCTTACGCCAAGGAAGCCTTCGGCGACGACCAGGCCAAGGTCACGGAGTTCATCGGCAAGCTCTTCGATAACGTGCCGGTCTTCGATACCGGGGGGCGCGCCGCGACAACGACGTTCGTGGAGCGCGAGATCGGCGACGTGCTGATCACGTTCGAAGCGGAGACGCGCGGCATCGCCAAAGAGTTCGGCGAAGACAAGTTCGACATCATCGTGCCCTCGGTCAGCCTGCTGGCGGAGTTCCCTGTGGCCATCGTCGATACCGTAGTCGACAAGCGCGGCTCGCGCGAGCTTGCCAAGTCCTACCTCGACTTCCTCTATTCCCCGGAAGGCCAGAAGATCATCGCCGAGAACGGCAACAGGGTGAATGACCAGGAGGTCGCGGCCGGCTACAAGGACCAGTTCCCCGAGGTCCGGCTGGTGACCGTCGAGGACGTATTCGGCGGCTGGACGAAGATCCAGGAAGAGCATTTTGCATCTGGCGCCCTCCTCGACCAGATCTACGGCGAGCGCTAGGCTCCGCAGTCCCATGCATGCCGGCGGGCGCAAGCCCGCCGGCATGCCATTTGCGAAGGGTCCCTTCTTGCGACGACGAATCCTGCCGGGCTTTGCTCTCTCGCTCGGCATCACCCTCTTCTATGTCGCTCTGATCGTGGTGCTTCCGCTCGGCGCGCTGGTGTTCAAGGCCGCGAGCCTGGGCCCCGAGGACTATTGGCGCATCGTGTCATCGGGGCGGGCAATGGCCAGCTATCGGGTCACTGTCCTTTCGGCGGCGGCCGCCACGGCCTTCAACCTTGTGTTCGGCCTTGCGCTTGCCTGGGTGCTCGTCCGCTACCGCTTCCCCGGCAAGCGGCTCGTCGATGCCATCGTCGACCTCCCCTTTGCGCTGCCCACGGCCGTTGCGGGTATTGCGCTCACGACCTTGTTCGCACCGAATGGCTGGTTCGGCGGCTTGCTTGCCGAGGCCGGCATTCGCGTCGCCTACACGCCGCTCGGGATCATGATCGCCATGGCGTTCACGAGCCTTCCTTTCATCGTCCGCACGGTCCAGCCCGTACTGGAGGATCTTGATCCGGCCCTCGAAGAAGCCGGGCAGTCGCTGGGCGGCTCCGACCTGGCAATCTTCGGCAAGGTCATCCTGCCGCTTCTGGCGCCCGCGCTTCTGGCCGGCACCTCTCTCGCCTTTGCCAGGTCGCTCGGCGAGTTCGGCGCGATCATATTCATAGCCGGCAACCAGCCATTCAACACCGAGATCACGGCGCTGCTCGCCTTCATCCGGCTCGAGGAATACGACTATCCCGCTGCCGCCGCGATCGCATCCGTCCTGCTCCTGACTGCGTTCCTGATGCTGGCCGTAACCAACGCGCTGCAGACCCGGGCCCTCCTATATACGGTGAAGTCGTGATCGCGCCGACGAAGTCAGCGGCCCGCCCGCCCCGTGTGGGCGACGGCCGGGCGCTCCGCCGCAGCCTGATCGCGGCGGTTCTCCTGATCGGAGCGGTGCTGGTTCTCGCACCGCTCGTCGTTATCTTCGCGCAGGCCTTCTCGCTCGGCGTGGCGGCCTTCACCGCGACGATCGCGCATCCCGACACGCGCCATGCCATCCTGATGACGGTTCTCACCGCGCTGATCGCAGTGCCGGTCAACACGGCTTTCGGTGTCGCTGCCGCCTGGGCGATCACCAAGTTCGACTTTCCCGGCAAACGCCTCCTCACGATCGTGATCGAGATACCCTTCTCGGTTTCGCCGGTCGTCGCGGGCGTCGCCTATCTGTTCGTCTACGGCTTGCAAGGATTGTTCGGCCCGTTACTGCAAAGCGCGGACGTCAAGATCCTGTTCGCCCTGCCGGGCATTGTGCTCGCTTCGATGTTCGTGACGGCGCCCTTCGTCGCGCGCGAACTCATCCCGCTGATGCAGGCGCAGGGACGCGATCTCGAAGAAGCCGCCACGTCACTCGGCGCTTCCGGCTGGCGAACCTTCCTCTCGGTCACGCTTCCCAACATCCGCTGGGCGCTGCTCTATGGCGTCGTCCTGTGCAACGCCCGCGTTATGGGCGAGTTCGGCGCGGTCTCGATCGTCTCGGGCAACATTCGCGGCCAGACCAACACGCTGCCGCTGCACGTCGAACTGCTCTATCACGACTACCAGACGGTCGGCGCCTTCGCCGCCGCTTCTGTCCTCACCGTGCTGGCGGTCGTGACCATCATCGCGAAGTTGCTCCTGGAGCGGCGCGGCGCGGGCCGCGCGGGCCGGCCGGCACTGGCAAGCCCCGGCACCGGGGCGAAGGAATCGTGACATGAAGATCGTCCTCGACCAGGTTGAGAAGACATTCGACACTTTCCGAGCTGTTCGCGGCGTCTCGCTCGAAATCGGCAGCGGGGAGCTGATCGCGCTTCTGGGTCCCTCCGGTTCCGGCAAGACCACGCTGCTGCGCATGGTCGCGGGCCTCGAATATACCGACGCCGGGCGCATCCTTTTCGACAAGACCGATGCGACGAAGATCCCCGTGCGGGAGCGAGGCGTCGGGTTCGTGTTCCAGCACTATGCGCTCTTTCCCCACATGACCGTGGGCGAAAACATCGCCTTCGGCATGAAGGTATCCAGGCAGCGGCGGAGCAGCGCCGCGATCGCCTCGCGGGTGCGGGAGCTTCTGGCGCTGGTCCGGCTGGAAGGGCTAGCTGACCGGTTCCCAGGGCAGATATCCGGCGGCCAGCGTCAGCGAGTGGCGCTCGCCCGGGCGCTTGCCGTCGATCCGAAGGTACTGCTTCTCGACGAGCCGTTCGGCGCCCTCGATGCCAATGTGCGCCGCGACCTTCGTCGCTGGCTTCGGGAAATCCACGATCAGTTGGGCATCACGACCCTTTTCGTCACCCATGATCAGGAGGAGGCGCTCGACCTGGCAGATCGTGTCGTCATTCTCGACGAGGGACGGATCGTTCAGCAGGGCACGCCAAAGGAGGTCTGCCGCCACCCGGCCTCGCCCTTCGTCACACGATTCCTCGGCGATGCCCACCGTCTCGCCGCCACCGTGACGGGCGGCACCGCAAAGATCGCCGGCGGCACAGTCTCCGTGCCGCATCTCCCGGATGGCCCAGCCGAAATCTACGTCCGCCCCGGCGACCTCGCATGGAACGAGGGTGACATCCCCGCAGAGGTCACGCGCGTCATCGACAGGCCAGACGGGCGTCGCATTCTTGCGCGGTTGTCCGACGGCACGACAGTCGAGTTGGACGTCTCGCCCGAGACACGTGTCGATGCGGGCGAAACCGGCCGCCTGGGCATACGTCGCGCGCATGCCTTTCCCGCGGGCGGATGAATTTTTCAACCGCTCCGCGCAATCGGGACGGTCTGACCTCGTTGCGCAAAGGGAACGCGAAAATTCCTCCTTCGCCCTGCCGCAAACTCTAGTAATCTAATAGATAATAGAGAGAGGATGCGCACATGATGACGAGGCAGCCACGGATCGTCGCGATCTCGGGTAGCGTCAACCGACCCTCCCGGTCCCGTTCGCTCGCCGAATCGGTCGCCGCTGCGGCTTCCAGGCGCATCGCGCTCGATTTCAAAGCCTATGATCTGGTGGATGCCGGACCGGGGCTGGGCGCCGCATTTGCACGGAGCCAGCTCTCGTCAGAGGCGGCCACGGTGGTCGAGGCGATCGAGAATGCCGACGCGTTGATCGCCGTGTCGCCCGTCTACAAGGGCTCCTACACGGGCCTCTTCAAACATCTTTTCGACTTCGTTTCGCCTGGGTCGCTGCTCGGGAAGCCGGTGGTCGTCGGCGCCACTGGCGGAGGGCATCGGCATGGCCTCGTCGTCGAGCACCAGATGCGGCCGCTCTTCGGCTTCTTCAGCGCGCTGACCATCCCGACTTCGGTATATGCGAGCGACCGCGAGTTCGAGGACGGTCATCTTGCCGAGGCGACAGTTCTCGAGCGTGTGGAACTCGCGGCAGCGCAGCTGGTGGCGCAGATCCTCGCCCGGCGTGCAGATCGGCCCGGCGAATGGACCGACAGCCTGCGCGCGGCAACTGCCGCCTGAGCAATCGGAATCGCAATGATTCCGCTATTGTGTATATCTCCGCTCGACATTATTGGTCTGGCAGGCCTGGAAGCGGCGGGGACGCACCGAATTCCCGGCAGAGATCACCCGGCGCGCCGTCGGCGCGCCCGCCTGGGACTGCTGGAACATGCTTACTCGCAAGGGGAAGTACGGGTTGAAGGCGATGGTCGACCTTGCCCGCCTGCCGACGGGCCAACTGGCCTTCGTCACAGATATCGCCCGGCGCAACAACATTCCCAAGAAGTTTCTCGACGCTATCCTGGTCGAACTCCGCAATGCGGGCTTCGTGCAGAGCAGGAAGGGCAAGGAGGGCGGGTACAGGCTGTCGCGGCCGGCCGAGGAGATTCGCGTGGGCCATGTCGTGCGGGTGCTGGACGGGCCGCTGGCGCCCTTTGCATGCGCCAGCCGCACGCGCTACGAGCGGTGCGAGGACTGCGACGAGGCGACGTGCCAGGTTCGTCAGGTCATGTTGGACGTCCGCAACGCAATCGCCGACGTGCTGGACACGCGCACACTCGCCGAGATGCGCGAGACCGGCGCGGATGTCCTCCCCGAGTTGAAGTATCACGCCTGACGGCGCCCCACCGTCTCCGAGCGGCACGAACGGCGCCATGAGCGGGCCGCAGCGCAACGGCACGGTCATCATCGTCGGCGGCGGGGCGACCGGCGTCATCCTGGCCGCCCATCTGCTCAAGTCGGAGATGGCGACGCTGCGGGTGATCCTGGTCGAACGGCGCGCCGCGTTCGGGGAAGGACTCGCCTATTCGACGCAACTGCCGGACCATTTGCTGAACGTCAGCGATCGCGGCATGAGTGCGCTCGCCTTCGATCCTACCCATTTCACCCGCTGGCTTGCCGAGCGGCACGACTTCTCCGGCGACCGTCCCTACTTCGCGCAACGCGCCCTCTACCGAGACTACCTGCGCGACGTGCTGGACGGGCTCGTGGCTACCGAGCCCGTTCGGCTGCGGCTCGTCAACGAGGAGGCGACTTCGATCCGCCGCGCCGCGCAGGGTATCGAGGTGGTCCTGGGAAACGGCTCGAGCCTCGTCGGACATGCCGTCGTGCTGGCGTCGGGCCACGACCGCTCGCCCTCCGCTTCATCCGCCGCGGTCGTAAGGCCCGACGACCCCACCGCCTTCGCCGTCGCGCCCGACGAGCGCGTCGTGGTGCTGGGGACCGGTCTCAGCATGATCGACGCGTTTCTTTCGCTCGAAGCCGGCGGCCATCGCGCCGAGATCGTCGCGGTTTCGCGGCGCGGCCTGCTCCCGTCTCCCCACAAGGTTATGCGGCCCCTGCGTCTCGACAGCGCGGACATCCCCTTCGGGACGAGCCTCGCCTACTTCGTCCGCTGGTTCCGCGGGCTGGTGCGCGATGTCGAGGCCGAGGGCGGAGACTGGCGCGACGTGGTGGACGGGTTGAGACCGTACAACCAGCGCATCTGGCAGAGCCTTCCCGCCGCGTCGCGTCGGCGGTTTCTCGAGCACACGAAGGCATGGTGGGACGTGCGTCGGCACCGAACGCCTCCGGAAATCCACGTCCGCGTGATGGATGCGGTATCGATTGGCCGGCTCCGCCTTGTCGCCGGCCGCGTCACGCGTATCGAGAAGACCGGCACCGGGGCAGTGGTCGTGGTCGAGCCTCGCGGAACGGGGCGGCAGCTTTCGCTGGAAGCCGGGCTGGTTATCGACTGCACCGGCATAGTTCGTGACCTCTCAGGCGTGGAAACCGGGATCATCGCCGACTTGATGCGCCAGGGGCTGGCGCGCACTGATCCGCTGAGGCTTGGGCTCGACGTGACTACGGACTGCGCGGTGATCGATGCGTCGGGCGCGCCCTCCACCTCGATCTTCGCCGCGGGCCCATTGACCCGCGGCACGTTCTTCGAGATCGACAGCATCCCGGAAATTCGCGAGCAATGTTCCCTGCTGGCTACGCGGCTTGCTGGCTAAGTCGTGCGCGACGCGTCGATCAGTGCGCCCGGGCGATCGCCAGTGCGGCACGCGCCGCCTTTGCGAACTCCACGGCCGGCACTTCCGGCTCCCGGCCGCCGATCGCCGCAGCAAGGGCGTCGCGCAACGCGGAGACGAGAACGGGATCGACGACACCCACCAGCGTGACGCCCGAAACTCCCAGGTCGGTCAGGTGGCGAAGTCGGCGGACCACCGCTCGCGCGGCGAGCGCGGGGCGCGCGAGGTGGTCGCTCGGCAGCGACTGCACCCTGACGATTGCCGAAAAGGTGATCGCAGACCTGCGGCCGGTCGATCCGGCCGCGGCACGCAAGGCATTGATCGTTGCAGCCGCGGAACGCAGATCGTCGGCATCGACGTCGAATTGGGTCGCGTGCCGCGCTGCGACCCTGATCGCGGATCCGGTGCGAGCGTTCATCCTGATCGGTATCTCCCAGCCCTGCGGCCCCTTGTCGGTCACGAAGCCGCCAACCAGAGAGTAGAACTCCCCCTCGTGATGGATGGGCCGATCGTTCGACCAGAGGCGTTTCAGCAGAGTGAGATACTCGTCCGTGCGCCGGCAGGAAGCCTCGTGCAAGCCGCGCGAGCCGGCGCCGTCCATCGAAATGTGCAAGGCCAGGCGACCCCCGAGTCGCTGGTCCAGGAACGCAAGTTGTGCGGCCGCGACCTGCGGTTGGATCACTCCGGCCCAGTGGCCGGCCTCGATCGATGCCGAGGAGGTCGCGCGTCCGACGAAGGCGGTGAGATCGAGGTTGGCGAGAAGGCCGCCGGCCGAGTCCACCGCTATCGACGTTGCACCGGCGCCTTCGAGCGCGGCCAGTTGCGGCCCGAAAGTGGAAGGGTCGAAGTAGAATTCCCCGTCTGTGCTCGGCAGGCCCGGCCTGACGGTAATGGCGATCGACATGGTTTAGTCCTCCTTGGCACGGCCTTCCGGTCACGCGGGAACTAATATGCGATTACTCTACGCCCTGCTTTGCTGCGGTTGTTGACCGGCAAGGCCCGTTGGCGATGTTCTTCAAGATTTCAAAAGAGGCCGAGGACCAGCGCCGCGGCAAACCCGAAGGCCGCGAGGAATGCAGCCAGGGAGACAACCGACGACGTGGTCCTGGAGACCTGCCGCGGCTGCAGTGATCGATCGATGTAGGCCATCATGTCCTCCTCGGTCACCACATTAATCTACAAAGATTGTAGAAATTGTCGATTGCGAATTTTCCCCCGTTCCTGGAACGACGTTCTATGGGTTCCGCTGCAGCGCGAACGATTTTTCGCCAATGAGCCTCGAGCTCCGGCAATGTACCGAGATCGGTTGCTGCGAAGGTCCGTGATGGGGCGGCCAAGCCAACGTGCGGCCATCGCGCCGGACGGTCACTTCCCGCTAGCGACACGAGCAGATGCCGACGGCCGCCGAGCGCCCCCACAGCAGTCATGCAACGATTGCGGTGATCTTCGAGACAGGTCACACCGATCAATAATCCGTTTCCTGGAAGCAAACTGTTCGATCCTGTCAGCGCCCAGTCGCCCAATTCATGCTTTGGCCCATGCGGCGGCTGTGGCGAGCTGGGACGAGCGACGATGATGTCAGTGCAGGCCGATGATGGCGGAGAAATCCAACATGACGCCGTTCAAGGGCGCGATCTAAGGTGCACCGAAGCGAGGCTTTCCGATGCTCGCCGTGACGATCGTCAACGGCGTCGTCGAGGCGTGGCCGGTGCGCAGCCGATCGGGCCCGAAGGACGCGACCCGACGCATCCCTCAACAAGCGATTTCGTCGCCGACAGGATACGCCACAGCGTGCTGCCCCGGTGCTTCCGCCGAGGGTTTCGCGGGTGCCTCCAGCGGAGAAACCGCCAGTTAAATTGTCGAAGAGAGTGGTGCCGCTTAGGTGACTCGAACACCTGACCCCATCATTACGAATGATGTGCTCTACCAACTGAGCTAAAGCGGCGCCGTGGCCGGGCAGACCCGGCACGATGGCGCCTGATAGACGCATCCCGTCCGGATTTCAAGCGCCGCGCCGCCGAAAGACGCCAAGCCATAGATGATCGTCATGCTCAAGTTTTAATTTGAGCGGACGGTCATGGACTCTTGGAGGTCGTGCGGTAATCTTGCCGCAACGAAAGGCGGGGCGTGCAACGCGTACCCGCTGGGCGAACAGTCTGCATCTTCGTGCATTGAGGAGGAGAAGTCCTGATGTCATCGGTATCGTTGGTTGTGAATGGG
>VFQR01000399.1_pt1 | contig 65120 bp, 67 predicted proteins | sample 3512321 | NCBI WGS metagenome assembly VFQR01 (sample SAMN10412374, study PRJNA504923) | tailings metagenome | isolation source: Relicate 3 Philex TSF1 revegetated site | place: Philippines: Tuba, Benguet | collected 2017-08-29 | reverse complement strand
GCTTCGATCGTCTTGATACCGCTCGACATGGAGTCGAGCAGGTTGGCCATGTCGCTGGCGCGGCTGTTGAGCGCGGTCGCTGTGAAGAAATTCGTCGGGTTGTCCAGCGCCGAGTTCACCTTGAGGCCGGTGGCAAGGCGCTGCTGCGTCTTGGCCATGATGGCGGAGGTGTTCTGCAGGCTCAACAGGTTCGAACGAACCGACTTCGACAAATTGACTTCGGGCATAACGCTTTCCTTCTGGCTGGCTCGCCGTCTCATCCTGAGACCTGCAGACAAGCTTAACTGCGCACCCCTTCCGAATGGTTAACGAACCGCTTGTGGCCATCCTTAATGAGAGGTTGCTAAGCAACTGCGCCCTTGTGCGAGGCCCGGGAAACCCGGGGTTGTCCGCAGGGGAGGGGGTCTCTACTCTGTGCCAAGCCAGCGCACAGCCGCGCCCCCCGGCGGCGCCGCGCGGCTGCTGGAGCGTCTCGAATCGGAGCGAAGTTCAGCGCCCAGTCGATTCTGCCGTAACGATTTTCCGGCGGTCAGACCCGGCGGTCGGTCAGCGGCAGCGAGCCCTGAGCGGGGAGCTGGGCGCTGCCCAGCCGCAACAGGATTTCCCGTTCCGAAGTCGGGCGTGGCGGCAGCTGTCCGCTGATCAACGCCGCGGCGAAGGCGGCGCCGGGGGGCGGTGGCGGCGCAGGAATCGGCGGCAGCTGCGGCGCCACCGGTGGGCGGTGCGCCTCCTGTTCCTCTGCCTTGCGCAGTCCGGCATCAGGGAGCTGCGAATCCGCAACCGTCGCGCGGGACCTGTAGTCCGGCGCGGCGCGGAATCCACTGCTGATCGGTTCTGGCGCTATCCTGGCGCTCATCTCCGGCATCCCTTCCTGGCATTCCAGCAGACGCTGGCACGTTCGGATTGCCGTTGGCTTGCGCTAGTCGATGCGATTTGAACCAAATGCGATCGGTCAGAGGGCCCGGTTGATGGCGACGCCGAGGCTCGGGGCGCCGTTCGCCGGGGCCTGAACCGTACCGCCGATACCATAGGTCTTGGGCCGCTCCCGCGCGCTCATCGCCGTCGCGACGTCGGTGAGCAGATCTTCGGTGACGTTGCGCGCCGTGGCCAGCACCTTGAGATTTTCGGCCATCTGCGTCGCGAGCTGTTCATGCCCCGCCTTGAGCGCGGCCGCGGCGTCCGGCGCCTCGCGCTGCACCCGCTCGGCTTGTCGCTGCACCGCACGGGCGAGCCCCATATAATCCTGCGCCAATTGCGTCTTGTCGGCTGAGAGCGTCGCTGCATCGTGCAGCTTGCCCGCACGCAGCAGCAGCGTCTCGCTGTTCATGATTTTGACGAGTTCGGAAAGGGTGCGCATGGCCTGCGCGCAGAGTTCGCGGGCGGGCAGGGCGTCGATGGCGGCAATACGGTCGGCAGCACTCATTTCGAATATACTCCGGTGAACATGACCTTGTTGGAATTCTGCTGGGCTTCCTGCATGGCAATGAGGTCGGGGAGCAGCGCATCGGCGAGCCCCACACCGCCCGAGCGCGCCACCGCATCCGCCAATTGCTCGGCCTGCATGCCGCGCCAGGTCTCGGTGGCGAAACCGTCGCCCACCGTCTCGTTCTTGCCGAGCGAGGCGAACATCTCCTTCATCAGCGTGTTGAGGAACACGCCTTCCATGTCCTCGGCCTGCCGGCGCAGCTTGCCCAGCACGTCGGGCGGCAGCGTCGAGTGGGCGGCGATCGGTGCAGTCATCACAGCACCTCGATCTCGGCCTGCAGCGCGCCGGCTGCCTTGATGGCCTGGAGGATCGCAATCAGGTCTCGCGGGCTGATCCCCAGCGCGTTCAGCCCGTCGACCAGCTGCTGCAGGCTCACCGTCTGCGGGATCACCGCAAGGCTGCTTTCCGAAGTGCTGACCGTCAGATCCGTGCGGGGCTCCACCGCCGTTTCGCCCGCGCTGAACGGCGCCGGCTGCACTACCTGCGGGCTCTCCGCGATGGTGACCGTGAGATTGGACTGCGCCACCGCCACCGTAGAGACCCGCACGTCGCGCCCCATGACGATCAGCCCGGAATTCTCGTCGATCACGATGCGGGCCGGCTGGTCGGTCTCCACCACCAATTGCTCGATATCTGTGATGAGGTCGACGATGTTGCCGTTGAAGTTGCGCGGCAAGGTGATCCGCACCGTCGCGAGGTCTTCCGGTGTGGCGCATGGCACGCCGATGAAGTCGTTGATGGCGAGCGCGATCCGCCGGGACGTGGTAAAGTCCGGGTTGCGCAGCGCCAGCCTCAGGCTGCGCTGGGCGCCGAGCGAGAAGCCGATCTCGCGCTCGATCAGGCCGCCGGCCGAAATACGGCCGGTCGTCGGCACGCCCGACACCACCGAGGCCGCATCGCCCTGCGCCGCAAAGCCGTTGATCGTCACCGACCCCTGCGCAATGGCGTAGACTTCGCCATCGGCGCCCAGCAGCGGCGTGACGAGCAGCGTGCCGCCCTGCAGGCTCTTGGCGTCGCCGAGGGCAGCGATATTCACGTCGAGCCGCGACCCCTGCGTGGAGAACGCCGAGAGATTGGCCGTCACCATCACCGCCGCCACATTGGCGGTCCGCATGTTCTCGCCGCGCGTGTTGACGCCGAGGCGTTCCAGCATGGCCTGCAGGCTCTGCTTGGTGAACGGGGAGTTGTTGAGGCTGTCGCCGGTGCCGTTGAGGCCGACCACGAGGCCGTAGCCGACCAGCTGGTTGTCGCGCACGCCCTCGATGTTGACGATGTCCTTGATGCGGGCAGCGGCGGCCTGCACCTGGATGGGCTGCAGCAGCAACCCGACCATGACCAGCCCGGCCAGCCCTCGTTTCAACAGCGATGCGATCATTGGCGACTTCCCCGGTGACCAGCGCATCCCCATGCGCCATTCGACAGGGGAGTTGCGAATTCCGTGCCAAGTGCAGTCGGAGGCCCTAAGCCACTGAAACTGAATTTGAAAAACACCGGCAGTGCCAGCGCGAGGTCTCGCGACGGCACATCTTGCCGGGCCTGTTAACCATTGCTTAACGGCTTGCGGCAGAATTTGCCGGGCAGTTTCGGCGCGAGGTGAGTCAGTTGCGTATCGACGGCAATGCGCGCATCGGCAATGTGACGGCGCGTCCCGCAGGCAACCGGGCTGGGCAGGGTGCGGCCTTCATCGTGAACGAGGGGCAGGGGGGCACGACCACCCGGTCGGCCACTCCGGTCGCCCCCGCGACCAGCCTCGATGCCCTGCTCGCCCTCCAGGCGGTCGAGGATCCGCTGCAGCGGCGTCGCCGGCTGGTGCGGCGCGGACGCGACCTCATCGATACCCTCGAAGCGCTGCGGCAGGAGGTGCTGTTCGGCAAGGTCACCCCGGCGCGGCTCGACCAGCTGGTGGGCGTCCTCGCCACGGCCCGCGAGCGCGGCGAGCCCGGCCTCGACGGCCTGATCGACGACATCGAGCTCCGCGTCCGGGTCGAGCTCGCAAAGCGCGGAATCTACCCCGCCTGAGTCGCTGACGGGCAGATGACGTTCACGGATTAATCAGTAAAGATTTCAAGGCTTGCCCAGAACGCCTCCTGACCCCTATAAGCCCGGCCATCAGGGGCGTTAGGAAACGAGTCAGAATGTCGTCTGAAGTTCTTGAATACCGGCCCACCAGCGATGAGCCGTTCATGAACCCCCGCCAGCGGGACTATTTCCGGCGCAAGCTGGAAAGCTGGAAGGAGGAGATCCTGCGCGAGAGCCGCGAGACCCTCGAGAACCTGCAGGAAGAGAGCCAGAACCACCCGGACATGGCCGATCGCGCCTCGTCCGAGAGCGACCGGGCCCTCGAGCTCCGGACCCGCGACCGGCAGCGCAAGCTGATCAGCAAGATCGACGCGGCGCTGAAGCGGATCGACGACGGGACCTATGGCTACTGCGAGGAAACGGGCGAGCCCATCGGCCTCGCCCGGCTCGATGCCCGGCCGATTGCGACGCTATCCCTGGAGGCCCAGGAAATGCATGAGCGCCGCGAAAAAGTGTACCGCGACGAGTGAGTGATCGAAGGCCCGCCACCGCGCGGGCCTTGTTGTTTCTGCCGGCCCGCCTCAGGGTGGGCCGATCGTGCGGTTGGCGTCGATCGCGGCGAACCAGTTCGGCGGCCGCTCGATCATCCGGCGCACGCGCGGTCGGTCGGGTCCCTGGTGCAGGCGGAGCAGCGTATCGCTCACCACCTCGTCGGCATGGGTGAGCCGCTGGTTGTGCCGCGCATATTCCACCCAGGTCGGGCTCTTGTAGCTTTCCACCCACACATCGGTCTCGTGCAGGTCACGGCGCAGCGTCCAGTCGCGCGCGCCGTCGCGCAACCGGATGCGCTGGCGGTCGGCCATGACGTGGAGGAATTCCCGCACGTCCTCCGGGCGGATGCGGAACTCGATATTGACCACGATCGGCCCCGAGCGCGGCTCGATCGGCAGCGTGATCCGCGGTTCGCGCCAGCGATTGGCCGGGTCGAGGTCGAGCGTCGCCCGGCGCGGCAGGCGCAGCCACAGCCCGATCGCCCCGCCGGCCAGCATCGCTCCTGCCGCAAGCAGCAAGGCGGTTCTCACCCCGTATTCCTCGCCGGCGAGGCCCCACAGCCAGCTACCGAGCGCCATGCCGCCGAAGGTCGCCGTCTGGTGCAGCGACAGCGCCCGCCCAACCACCCAGCGCGGGGTCGAGAGCTGCACCGTGACGTTGAACAGGCTCATCGCCAACACCCAGCACGCGCCGCCCAGCATCAACGCGAGCCCGGTCAGCCAGGGCGAGGGGCTGAGCGCCGTCCCCGTCGCGCAGAGGGCGAAACCCACGAAGGACAGCCGGACGATCGCCTCCGAGCTGAACTGCGCCGCCAGCCGCCCGCTCGACAGCGCCCCGCCCACCGCGCCGATGCCGAAAGCCCCGAGCAGCAGCCCATAGGTCAGCGGCCCGCCCTCCGGCATCTGCGCCGCCAGCACCGGCAGCAGCGCGAGAATCGCGATGGCCGAGAACCCGAAGGCGAACGCCCGCAGCAGCACCTTGCTCAGCCCCGGCGAGAGCGCGACATAGCGCAGCCCCGCATACATCGCCGAGCCCACCGCCTCGCGCGGCAGGCTCCGGTCCGGCGCCGGCGGCTTCCAGCCAATCAGCACGCCGATGATCCCCAGATAGCTCGCCGCATTCACCGCGAACGCCGCGGCCGCCCCCGCCGTCGCGACGATGATGCCGCCGATCGCCGGGCCGAGGCTGCGCGACAGGTTGAAGCCGATGGAGTTGAGCGCCACCGCATGCCCCACCGCCGACCGCGGCACGATATCGCCCACCGTCGCCTGCCAGGAGGGATTGTTGAGCGCCGTGCCGCACCCGAGCAGGAAGGTGAAGGTCAGCAGCAGCCACGGGTTCAGAAGTCCCATGAAGGCGACGATGGTCAGCAGCACCGATACCGCCAGCATGAAGCCCTGCGCCACCAGCAGCACGGTGCGGCGCTGGAAATTGTCGGCGATCGCGCCGCCCAGCAGCGAGAACAGCATGATCGGCAGCGCGGTGGAGGCCTGCACCAGCGCCACCAGGTCCACCGAGTCCGTCAGCGCGGTCATCATCCAGCCCGCGCCGACGTTCTGGATCAGGACGCCGAAGCTCGAGGCGAGGTTCGCCACCCACAATGCCCGGAACATCGGATATTGCAGCGGCTGCAATATCCCGTCCTGCCCCTTGGCCATGCCGTCCTCCTCAGGCGAGGTAACGCTGCTTGAGGTGGTCCTCGAAGTGGCGGGCGTTGAGTCGCTCGCCGGTCGCCTGCTCCAGCAGCTCGGGCGTCGTGGCAAAGCTCGCCTTGCGCCACACATTGGCGCGCCGCCAGTCGTTCAGCGCCACGAACTGCCCGTTGCGCATCTGCTGGCGTACATCGGGGATGTCGCGCTCGATGGCGCCCCACAGCTGCGCCGCGATGATTGCCCCCAGCGTGTAACTCGGGAAATAGCCGATGGCGCCCGACGGCCAGTGCACATCCTGCATCGGCCCATCCTTCATGTTGTCGATGGTGGAAAGCCCCAGATACTCCTGCATCTTGGCGTCCCACGCTTCCGGCACGTCGCGCGGCGCGATGCTGCCCTCGATCAGCTGCTGCTCGAGTTCGAAGCGCAGGATCACGTGCAGCGGATAGGTCGCCTCGTCGGCATCGACGCGGATCAGCCCGCGCTCGATCTGGTGCACATGCGCCAGCACGTCCTCGAGTTCCCAGCCGGCGATCGCCTCCTCGCCGAGTTGCTCGCTGACATGCGGCATCGCCCATTCCCAGAATTCCGGCGAGCGCGCGATCTGCTTTTCGACGAACAGGCTCTGGCTCTCGTGCATCGACATGCCGCGCGCCTTGCCCGACGGCCAGTGCGACCACTCCGCGGGCAGGCCCTGCTCATACTGGCCGTGGCCCGTCTCGTGCAGAATGCCCATCAGCGAGGTCAGGAACTCGCCCTCGGTGTAGCGGGTGGTCATGCGCACGTCGCTCGGCACGCCGCCGCAGAACGGATGGTGCGACACGTCGAGCCGACCATGGAGGAAGTCGAAGCCGATCGCCTCCATCATCACCGTGCCCAGCGCCTTCTGCCGGGGGATCGGGAAGGGGGCGTTGAGCGGCTTCAGCGGCCGCGCCGCCAGTTTCTCTTCCTGCCGGGCCAGTGCCGCCGGAATGAAATCCTTGAGGAAGCGCTTGAGGTCGGCGAACACTGGCGCGATGTCCGCCACCCGGTTGCCGGGGTCGTACTGCTCCATCATCGCGTCATAGGGCGCGAGCCCCAGCGCCTCGGCCCGCAGCTGCGCCTCTTCGCGCGCCGTCGCCACCACGCCCTCGAAGGCGGGCAGGAACGTCTTCCAGTCGCCGCTCGGGCGCAGTTCGCGCCACAGCTGCTCCGACCGGACGCGCGCATTCACCTGCCGCCGCACGAAATCGGAGGAGAGGCAGGTCATGTTGGTGTAGCTGCGGCGCCACTCCCGCACGCCCGCCGCCTGCAGTTCGTCGAGCGGCTCGCTCTCCGCTGCAGCGAGCCAGTCGCCGATCTCGGGCGCCGACGCCATCTCGTGGTGCAATCCCGCCAGGGTCGCCATGGCCTCGGCGCGCTTTTCGCCGCCGCCGGTCGGCATCATCACCGCCTCGTCGACCGAGAGCATGGATTGCGCGTGCTCGATGGCTTCGAGCCGGCGCCCCAGTTCATCGAGTTTGCTGAAGGCGGAATTGGTGGTCATCTGCTGTGTCCTCGGCTGGCGCTTCCGTCCGGCGCCGCTCCCTCGGGGTGAGCGAGCAACGCCGGCACGTGCCTCGCCCTCGTGGTTCGACAGGCTCGCCATGAGGGCTGCTAAACCGAGGGCTGCTGGACCGGCCTGTGAGCCGCTTCATGCGCTCGTTGGGGAACGAGGGCCGGGCGCGGCGTCACCGGTTCATGTGCGGCACGACCCGGTCTAGCGCCAAAGCTAGCGCCCGTCGAGCCGCTCCGTGTCCCGCCGCTTCTGCACCTGGTGCACGATCGCCGCCGTGATGCTCCCCGCCGCGACGCAGATGGCGATGCCGATCGCGGTATTGCCGAAGATCGTCCCGAGTGCCGCGCCCAGCGCCGCCCCGATCACGACACCCCAGAGCAGTTTGTCAGTCATATGCACGTCTCTCCTGTAATCCGGCGCAACGGCCGGGGTCGTCCTGCGGTTCCCCATCTTGCGCAATGGGGAAGGGCGCAGCCGGGGAAAGCTGCGCCCTTGGGGATGGCGGGTTCTGTTCTGGAACCGGCCTTGGTCCCGCCGGACCGATGGGGGATGTGTCCGGCGGGAAGCTCTGGGGTTTCTAGAAGGGCAGGATGGCGTCGGCGATCTGCTGGCCGTAGCGCGGCTGCTGCACCTGGGTGATCTGGCCGCGGCCGCCATAGGAGATGCGGGCCTCGGCGATCTTGGTCGAGGGGATGGTGTTGTCCGAGTGGATGTCCTCGGGTCGGACGATGCCGGCGACGATCAGGTCGCGCACCTCGAAATTGACCCGCACTTCCTGCCGGCCTTCGATCACCAGATTGCCGTTCGGCAGCACCTGCACCACCACGGCCGCGACCTGCGTCTCGAGGCTCTCCGCCCGGTTCACCGAACCGTTGCCGCCATCGGTGAGGCCGCCCGCGGTGGTGATCTTGCCGCTCGCTTCCACATCCGCCAGCGGCACCTTGCCGCCGAAGATCGAGCCGAGCACCCCGCCGACGCTGCCTTCCGACGACGAGCTGCGGCTGCGGTTCGTGCTGTTCGAGATCTTGGCGCTGTCGTCGATGGTCACGACCACGGTGAGGATGTCGCCGATCTTGTGCGCCCGCTGGTCCTTGAAGAAGCCGCGCGCCTCGTTTGAGAACAGCGAGTTGGGCTGGTACGAGGCCTGCACCGGCTGCGGCATCGGCATCTGCACCGGCCGGTATCCGGCCTGCGCGGTGGGGTCGGCAATGGCGCTGAGCTTGGGCTCCTTGCCGACATTGGCGAGCTGGTTCATCGTCGAGCAGCCGGCGAGGGCGGTCACGAGGGCGACGATGGCGGCGATCTTGAGGGTTTTCATCTTGAGGGTCCTTTCGCCTGTCACAGGCCCGCCAGCTGCAGCTTGTCGGCCGCAGTGGAGATTTCGACGAGGCCATCGCCCATGGCGACGCCGTTGAGAATTTTCTTCGAGACCGGGTTCATCACCGACACCGGCTGGCCCACCGCGGCGTCACCGAGCGCCTGGCCATGCATGGCGAGCGCCAGCGGCCCGGTGCGCAGCACCACCGTCACGCGGCTGTTGCGCCGCACCACGATCGGCTCGCCGAGGTCGGAGGCCCGCAGCATCAGTCCGGCCCGGCCATTGCGCTTCAGCGCCTTGCCGACGATCTCCTCCATGCCGAACACGCCGTTCTGCGCCGCATAGTCGAGCGGCACGCGCTTCATCTCGATGTCGGCGGGGCCGATCTGGCTGCCGGCCTTGAGGTTCTGCGCGAGGTGCGGCACCTCGACGAGCAGTTCGATCTGCCCGCTCACATCCACCGGAGCCGCGCGGCCGGCAATGCTGACCCGCGCCGAGAACAGCGTCGAGCCGGGCTGCCAGCTCAAGGAGAGCAGCTGCGCCGGCACGTCCACCGCCTCGGCGGCAAAGCTCGGCACCGAGCCCGAAAAGCGCAGCGACACCTCGGCGCCCGGCGGCAGCAGGCCGCGGAAGGCGAGATCGTCCGCTACCAGTTGCTCGATCTCGACCGGGCCGATCTGCCGGGCGCGACGCTCGACCCGCACCTGCTGCAGCCCGTCCGTGGCGTAGCCCGACAGGCCGGCGCGCGCCGCCGCATCGCGGACGGCGGCGATATCGACCATGCCGGCAGTCCCCGGAGCCGGAGCGCGGAACAGCGGCAGCGTCGCATGGGCGCCGGCGTCCTCGAACATGTCGCCGACCGTAACGACGGCGCCGACGACCGAGACATTGGCCCTGAGCGTCGGGGCGGCCATGGCGCTCGAGGCGAGAAGGAGGCCGGAGAGAAGGGTGGCGATCAGGCGTTTCATCGATATTACTCCCCTCATCAGCGCAGCTGGCTCGTCGCCTGCAGCATCTGGTCGGCCCCGGAGATGACGCGAGCGTTCATCTCATAGGCGCGCTGCGCGGCGATCAGGTCGGCGATCTCGGTGACCGAGTTGACGTTGGCGCTTTCGAGATAGCCCTGCAGCAGGTCGCCCATGCCGTCGGCCTTGGGCACGCCCTGCTGGGCCGGGCCGCTCGACACCGTCTCGAGGAACAGATTGTCGCCGATCGAGGCGAGACCGGCCTTGTTGATGAAGCGGGCGAGCTGCAGCTGACCGACCTGGGTCGGCGCCGTGTCGTTGGCGAGGAACACCTCGACGATACCGTCGCCGCTGATCGACACCTGCGACGCATTGTCGGGAATGGTGATGCCGGGCTGGATTTCGTAGCCGTCGACATTGACCAGCTGTCCGTTCGGCCCGCGCTCGAACGAGCCGTCGCGGGTGTAAGCGGTGCGGCCGTCGGGCAGCTGCACGACGAAGAACCCTTCGCCGCGGATGGCGATGTCCAGTTCCTTCTCGGTCATCTGCGGCGTGCCCTGCGACATGACGCGGGGTGTGCCGGCGAGCTTGACGCCGGAACCGATCTCGATCCCCACCGGGGCGACGGTGCCCTGCTCGGAGGTGGAGGAGCCGGCGCGCCTCAGCTGCTGGTACAGCAGGTCCTGGAACTCCGCGCGCTGCCGCTTGTAGCCGGTGGTGCGCATGTTCGCGATGTTGTTGGAGATGACTTCGACGTTGCGCTCCTGCGCAGCCATGCCGGTCGATGCGATATAGAGGGCTTTCATGGGTGCGCTTCCTTATGCCGAGAGGCTGCCGAGCCGCTGGATGGCGCTGCGGCGCATGTCGTCCTGCCGCTCCATCATCGAGGCGATGCTTTCATAGGACCGCTGGATGCGGATCATCTCGGTCATCTCGAGCACGCCCGAGACGTTGGAGCGCTCGAGGGCGCCCTGCCGCACGCGGGTCGCGACGGCCGCGATGGGCGTGCCGCCCGAATAGAGATTGTTGCCTTCGCGCAGCGTTTCCTGCGGGTCGGCGAACTCCACCAGCCGCAGCCGGCCCTTGGGGCCCAGGCTGCTGGCGATGCTGCCGTCGGCGCCGATGGTGATGTCGGTCTCGTCGGCGGTGAAGCGGATTTCGCCGCCTTCGCCCTGCACCGGGAAGCCGTTCATGTCGACCAGCAGTCCCTCGGCATTGATGGCGAGCGAGCCCGAGCGGGTCCAGCGTTCGCCGGCCGGAGTATCGACCGCGAGGAACCCTTCGCCGTCGAGCGCGATGTCGAGCGGGTTGCCGGTATCCACCATCACGCCGGGCGACATGTCGTGGATGGTCGTCCAGTCCTCGGTGAAGCGCAGCTGCTGGTCCAGCATCGGGAAGTCCCGGTGCCGCGCGACCGGCATCAGGTACTGGTCGAACAGCAGCTGCTCGCCCTTGAATCCGGTGGTGTTGATATTGGCGACGTTGTTCGCCACCACGTCCATCTGCCGTCTGAGGGCGATCTGCCGCGACAGGCTGATAAGCTGCGCATTTTCCATGGCGCGATGTCCCCGTTATGGTCCCCGAGCCGTCCGACCTCCCCAGGCCGTCCTGCTCGCCAGTGACATTGCAGAAACCATGCCAAACTGAAACCCTATTGAATATCAGGAGCTTAATCACCCGCATTTGGGCGGCAGCATTTGCCGATCACTAACCATTGGCAGCAAATGCCCGGCAAAATGTGCCGGGATGACCCTCGGAAGTAACCAATCGTTAACCCTGTGCCGATTACCTCGAAGGACGCCGGAATCGTCCGGTGCACCGGGGGTTTAGGGCAATGGCGGCTGAGGCCGAAGTCGATGGCGGACACGGCAAGGCGGCCAAGAAGGGCCCGCCGATCATGCTGATCGCCATGGCGGCGGCGGGGCTCGTCATCGTCGGTGGCGGCGCCGCGGCCTATTTCATGCTGTTCTCCGGCCCACCCGCAGCCGAGGCGGCGCACGAGGCCAAGAAGGCCAGCTTCATCTTCAACCTGCCATCGATGACGGTGAACCTCAACACCGACGACGGCAGCGCGCCCGCCTTCATGAAGCTCACCATCGCGCTCGAAGTCACCGACGAGAAGGTGATGGAGGAGATCCAGCCGCGCATGGCCAAGGTGGTCGACGCCTTCCAGGTCTATATGCGCGAGCTGCGCAAGTCCGACCTCGAAGGCTCGGCCGGCATCTACCGGCTGAAGGAAGAGCTGCGCCGCCGCGTCAATGTCGCGATCTTCCCCGCGCAGGTCGAAAGCATCCTGTTCAAGGAAATCCTGGTGCAGTGATGGCGGGGCCCGATGATCTCGACAAGCTGAGCGAAGAGTGGGGTCTCGACGTCGAGCTCTCCTCCGGCAGCTCCACCACCACTGACGAGGAGGAGAGCGATCTCGATACCGAGGCGCTCGGCGCCGAGTGGGCGGCCATGCTCGAAGGCGGCGGCGAGGGGGGCGACGACGCCGCCGACCGCGTGCTCAACCAGGACGAGATCGACAGCCTGCTCGGCTTCGATCCCAATGCGGGCGGCGCCGCCGAACTCACCGGCGTTCAGGCCCTCATCAATTCCGCGCTCGTCTCCTATGAGCGCCTGCCCATGCTGGAGATCGTGTTCGACCGGCTGGTCCGGCTCGCCACGACCTCGCTGCGCAATTTCACCTCCGACAATGTCGAAGTCGCGCTCGATTCCATCACCTCTGTCCGCTTCGGCGACTATCTCAATTCCATCCCGCTGCCGGCCATCCTCTCGGTGATCAAGGCCGAGGAATGGGACAATTTCGGCCTCCTCACCGTCGACTCCGCGCTGATCTACTCGATGATCGACGTGCTGCTCGGCGGCCGGCGGGTCGGCGGCAACATTCGTGTCGAGGGGCGCCCCTACACCACCATCGAGATGGCGCTCGCCCGCCGCATGATCGAGGTCATCCTCGAGGACACCCACAAGGCCTTTGAGCCCGTCACCGAGGTGAATTTCCGCGTCGAGCGGCTGGAAACCAATCCGCGCTTCGCCGCCATTTCGCGTCCCGCCAATGCCGCCATCCTCATCGAGCTCCGCATCGAGATGGACGATCGCGGCGGCAAGATCGAGATCCTGCTGCCCTACGCCACCATCGAGCCCATCCGCGAGCAGCTGCTGCAGATGTATATGGGCGAGAAGTTCGGCCGCGATCCGATCTGGGAAGGTCATCTTGCCACCGAGATCTACGCCGCCGACGTGGAGGTCGCGGCGATCCTGCATGAGGTCAAGCTCCCGCTCCGCCGCGTACTGGAGCTGACACCGGGCGACACCATCATGTTCGATCGCACCCCGCAGGATACCGTGCGGCTGCGCTGCGGCGATGTCGAACTCACCGAGGCCATCATGGGCCATATCGGCAATCACGTTTCCGTCCGGGTGGCGCGTCCGCTGAACCCGCCGCGGGTCACCATGGCGGCCTTCGAGGCCATCGACGACAACAGGGAAGGGCGCTGATGTTCGGCCTGCCGCTCGGCTTACTCGTGGAAACCCTGGTCGCCATTCTGCTCGCGACCACAATCGGTTACTGCATCATCCTGAATCAGCGCCTGAAGCGCCTGCACGCCGATCGCAGCGAGCTGCGGCAGATGGTGGCCGACCTCGTGGCCGCGACCAATCTCGCCAATGCGGCCATCAAGGAGCTCAAGAGCACCGCCCGCGAGGCCGAGACCGTGCTCGAGACCCGGCTGTCCGAAGCCGAGCGCTTCGGCATCGCGCTCGCCAGCCACGTCAATGCCGGCCAGCAGATCATGGACAAGCTGGTGCGCATCACCACGGCCGCCCGCGTCGCCCAGCCGATCGAGGAGCGGGCGCCTGAGCCCAACAAGGTGCAGGCGGCGCTGCACCAGCTCTCGCTCCGCCCCCGCATTCGCGGTGACGCCGCATGAAGAACCCGCGCCTGCTGCCCGTCGTCATCGCCGCGACCGGCGCCCTGCTGTTGCTCAAGAGCATCGGGCTGGTGACCGGCGGTGGCTATGTGCTGGTGGGCACCGGCACGGCCAGCGCCGCGGGCGGTGGCGGCGATCACGGCGCTGCGGCGACCGCCGCCGCAGGTGGCGACCCCACCATGCAGATGCCGCAGGACGCCACCATGACCGATGGCGCGCCGACCCTCGAGGATGCGGCGCAGACCCTCGATTTCAGCCCGCCCAAGGCCGCTGGCCATGGCGGTGCCGACTCCCACGGCGCGACCGGCGAGGATCACGGCGAAGCCGACCATGCCGAAGCCGACGCGCATGCGGACGAAACCCATACCGACGCCCCCGCCGACGCCGCCGAGGCCGCGTCCGACCCCTATGACTGGGACTGCCCGCCCGTCGAGCCCGCCGAGGGCGATGACGGCCATGGCGGTGGCGAGGTGGCTGCCGATCCGCTGACCAAGTGCTATCCCGTCGACGAGAACGGCGTCGCCATCCCGCTGGTCAAGAACAGCGCCGGTCAGATGGTGCCGATGTCCGAGCTCAACGCGGCCGGCGACAACGAGCAGCTGCTGCTGCAGCGCCTGGGCGAGCGCCGCACCCAGCTCGACACCCGCGAAAAGGAACTCGAACTGCGCCTCGCCCTCGTGGAGGCCGCCGAAAAGCAGCTGGCCGAGCGCACGGCCGCGCTCGAAGCGCTGCAGGCCCGGATCGACGTCATGGTCGACCAGGGCAAGGAGGAGGAAAAGCAGCAATTCGCGTCGCTCGTCAGCATGTACGAGAACATGAAGCCGCGTGATGCCGCTGCCATCTTCAGTCAGCTCGACATGGCGGTGCTGCTGCGTGTCGCGCGCTCGATGAGTCCGCGCAAGATGGCGCCGATCCTCGCCCAGATGGACCCCATTCGCGCCCGCGATCTCACCACCGCGCTCGCCGCGCAGATCCCCGAGCCGACCCTCACCATGACCCCGGACGATCTCGCGAGCCTGCCGCAGATCGTCGGGCGCTGAACCCCGGCCGCGTCGTCGCCGCGTCGACCGCCTTTGATGCATCTTCCGGGCCCGCAATTATTCACCCGTTAAGTGCCACCGCCTAGTGTGGCCCGATCAGAAGGTGAATTTGGCGGGCAGAAAGCCGGCATGTCGGGGCAGACAATCAAGAGGTGGGCGGCAGCGCTTGCGTGGCGTCTGGCGGCCCTGGCGACCGCCATGCTGCTCTGGCTCGCGCCGGCCGTGGCGCAGCAGCAGGTCCAGCTGATCGCCACCGACGAGACCGGCTATGGTCGGCTGCTCCTCACCTTCACCGGCCGCCTCGACCTGCCGCCCTATCGCGTCCGCTTCGAGAACGGCGTGCTGGCGATCGAGTTCGACAGCGCCGTCGACGTGCTCCTGCCGGACGTCGCCGTCGCACTCCCCAAATACACGACCGTTGCCCGCGTCGATCCCGACAGCCGCGGCATCCGCATCGGCCTGCGCGGCGGCATCAGCATCAATCGCATCGAGGCTGGCGAGAAGCTCTTCATCGACCTCCTCCCGCCCACCTGGCAGGGCCTGCCGCCGGCCTTGCCGGAAGCCGTCGTCGCCGAGTTGACCGAACGCGCCAAGCGCGCCGCCGAGCAGGCCGAGGAGCAGCGCCGCGCCGAGCTCGCGAGCGAACTGCAGCCCGTCGTCGATATCCGTGTCGGGCGCAACCCCACCTTCATGCGGGTCCAGTTCGACTGGAGCCAGGATACCGAGGCGAGCTTCGTCCAGGAGGGGACGGAGGCCGCGCTGGATTTCGGCTGGCCGGTGCCCATCGATCTCTACCCGCTCAAGGCCGATTTGCCGGCCGAAGTGCTCGATGTCACCAACACCGTGCGGCGCCTCGGCAGCCGGATCGGCTTCAGCCTCGCCGAGGGCGTGGTGCCGCGCTTCTATCAGCAGTCGCCGCGCCAGTTCGTGCTCGATATCGATACCACCGGCAATGAGGGGGTCCAGGCCCTGCTCGATGCCGAAGCGGCGCTGCGGCTCGCCCGCTCCAGTGCCGCGCAGGCTGCCGCAGGCGACGCGCATGACGGGGCAGGGGGCCATGCCGACGCCGGCGGTCTCGTTGCGACCGACACCGAAAGCGAGGTCGTGCCGCGCGTCGAGACCATGGGCAACACCATCCGGGTCAATTTCCCCTTCGAGCAGGATACGGCGGCCGCCGTGTTCCGGCGCGGCGACGTGCTGTGGCTGATCTTCGATACCCGCCGCCCCGTCGGCACGCCGCCGGCCGGCACCGAGCTCGACAGCATCAGCACTGGCTTCACCGTCATCCCGGCCAGGGATACCCAGATCGTCCGCATGGACCTCGCCGCCGACCGGCTGGCGACACTCGGGTCCGAGGGGCGCTCCTGGGTACTCTCGCTCGGTGACGTCGTCCTCGATGCCACCCAGCCGATCGAACTGGCCCGGGAGCGCGATGAATATGGCCACTATCTGATGGTGGCCGATCTGCAGCGCCCCGGCACCGTGCATGTGCTGCGCGATCCGGTCGTCGGCGACTCGCTGCACGTCGTCACCGTGCTGCCGCCGGCCCGTGGCGTCAGCCGCACCCAGAGCTTCGTCGATTTCGAGGCTCTCAGGTCCTCGCATGGGCTGGTGATCCGCCCCCGCGCCGCCGACCTCGATGTCGCTCTCAGCGCCGGGCAGGCGCGCATTACCACGCCCGCCGGCCTCACACTTTCCAATGCCGAGACCGCGCGTCTCGTCGATGCAGGCGCGGCGCCCGAAATGCGCGAGGCCTATCTCGATTTTGGCGTCATGCGCGAACAGGACCCCTCCGAGTTCGCCCGGCGCCGCGAGCAGATGCTGACTCGCGCCGCGACGGCCGAGGGGCGGCAGCGCGATGCGGCCCGGCTCGATCTGGCGCAATATCTCGTCGCCAACGGCTTCGCCTACGAGGCGCTCGGCGTGCTCCGCGTCCTCGAGAAGGAACTGACCGGCGACGAACTGCGCAAGAAGCTGCAGTTGATGCAGGCGGTCGCCAACACAGCTGCCTGGCGCCCCCGCGAGGCGGTCGGCATCCTCAACTCCGGCACCTTTCCGCTGGAATCCGACGCGTTGATGTGGCGGGCCATCGCGCGCGCCGATCTCACCGATTTCGCCGGCGCACGGCAGGACGCGCTGGCCGCCGAGGCGGTGTTCCCGAGCTACCCCGCCGACATCCGGTCCCGCTTCCTGTTCGCCGCCATCCGGTCGGCGGTCGAAATGCGCGACGTGTCGATGGCCATTCGCCTGCATGGCAAGCTCGATTTCAGCACGCTCTCGCCGGAAGACGTCAGCAAGTACCAGCTCATGCAGGCCCGCATCTCCGAGCTGGAGGGCCGGCTGCAGGAAGCGCTCGACGTCTATGGCCAGGTCATCGCCAGCGATGTGCGGCCGACCCGCGCCGAGGCGCTTTACCGCACGCTCGCCCTGCTCAACGCCAATGGCGGGCTCGATCTCGACAAGGCGATCGAGACGCTGTCCGCCGAAATCCTCATGTGGCGTGGCGGCCCGCTCGAGGCCGGCATGCAGAAGCTCCTCGCCGAACTCTATTTCGAGGCCGGCGACTACCGCGACGCCTTCGCAACCGTCGAGCAGGCGGCGGCCAGCTACCCCAACGCCCCCGGCATCGGCGAGCTGATCACCGAAGCGCAGCAGCAGTTCGAGGATCTCTACAATAACGGCGCCGCCGACCGCATGCCGGACCTCGACGCGCTGACCCTCTATTACGACTACCGGCAGCTGACCCCGCCCGGCACCCGCGGTGACGAGATGATCCGCAATCTCGCGCGCCGGCTGGTCAAGGTCGATCTGCTGACCCAGGCCGGGGACCTCCTGCAATACCAGGTCGACAACCGGCTGAGCGGCATCGCCCGGGCCCAGGTCGCTACCGATCTGGCCCTGATCCGGCTCGCCGATCGCGACCCCGAAAACGCGCTGCGCGTGCTCAACGCCACCCGGCTGGCCGATCTGCCGGTGCAGCTCGACCGGCAGCGCCGCATCCTTGAGGCACGCGCCCTGATCGATGCCGGCCGGCAGGAGCTGGCGCTCGACCTCATTTCACGCCTCTCGGGGCGCGATGCCGACCTGCTGCGCGTCGATGCCTATTGGCAGGCGCGCAACTATCCGCTCGCCGCCAGTCTGATCGAAACCCTCTACAGCCCGGTGCAGGGCGGTCCGCAGATGACGCAGGAGGGGCGGATGAGCGTGCTCCGCGCCGCCGTCGGCTACGCGCTCGCCGCCGACACGCTCGGCCTGTCGCGCATCCGCGCCAAATTCGCCGAGCAGATGGCCAATTCCGCGCAATGGCCGATCTTCGATTTCGTGACGCGCAACATCTCGATCGACAGTCTCGAATTCAAGAAGGTCGCCCGCGAACTCGCCGGTCTCGACACCCTCAACGCCTTCCTCAGCGCCTACCGCCAGCAATATGCCGGCGACGCGGTGGTCCCCAACACCGTCCGCCCCGGCAACGCCGCCTGAGGCGGTCGTCGCCCCCAGCGGCAGCACCGAGCCGCCCCCGTCCGGCCCGCTACGTCCCCGCAAAGCTCCGGATCAGCGAGCCCGCGACAAGGTGCCAGCCATCCACCAGCACGAAGAAGATCAGCTTGAACGGCAGTGAGATCACCACCGGCGGCAGCATCATCATGCCCATCGACATCAGCACCGAGGCGACCACCATGTCGATGATCACGAAGGGGAGGAACAAGAGGAAGCCGATCTCGAAGGCGCGGCGCAGCTCCGAGATCATGAAGGCCGGAATGAGGATCTGCAGCGGGATCAACGATGCATCCTCGGGCGGCTCTTCCTGCGACATGTCGAAGAACAGCCGCACATCCTGCTCGCGCACATTGGCCGCCATGAAGTCGTGCACCGGTTCGGAGGCGCGCTCGAACGCTTGCTGCACTTCGATCTCGCCGGCGATCAGCGGCGCGATGCCGTTGTCATAGCTCTGCTGCAGCGTCGGGCCCATCACGAACAGGGTGAGGAACAGCGCGAGGCTCACCATCACCGAATTGGGTGGCGCCGATTGCAGCCCGATCGCCATGCGCAAGAGCGACAGCACCACCACGATGCGGGTGAAGCTCGTCACCATCACGAGGATGGACGGGGCCAGCGAGAGCAGCGTGATCAGCCCGACGAGCTGCACCGCTCGTTCGGTGATCGTCGCGTCGTCGCCGAAATTGATGGAAATGTCCTGGCCCAGCGCCAGGCTCGGGAGCAGCAGCGCGCCGAGCAGCGTCAGCCCGGCCAGTGACGTCAGCGCGGCGAAGCGCCGCCACCCTGTCGTCCTACTCGGAGGAGCCGAGATCTCCCTGTCTGCGTGCAGCGCCAAGCGCGGACCGTCCGTTGCCGTCTGTCCCTGTCGGCCTTGTAGCTGAGTCGAGCCGGGCCCGGCCGGAGTTATCCCCAGCGATCGGCGCGGGCATCGGAATTACCGCCGGTTCATGCACGCTGAGCGGGCGCAGCAGTCCGGTATGACGCAGCGACACGCCCTTGCGCATGGGCGCCGGGGCAGGGCGCGCGATCTCGCGCAACCGGTCCATGTTGGGGCGCGCGGCGCGCGGCTTGGCGGCCGGCATCGCCTCTTCCGTCTCGGCCGACGGCAGCTCGTCGGGCTGCTCGGCCGGCATAGTGCGGCGGGCAGGAGCGGCCTGCTTTTCCACGGGGATGCCGTCTTCCACCAGCAGGTCCTGCGGCCCGCCGGTCAGGATCAGATGCTCGACATTGTCGCGCCGGATGATCAGCAGCCGCCGCCGGGCATCCACCTGCAGCTGGTCGACCACCATCAGCCGCCGGCTGCGCGGCGCCATCGGCGCGGTCTTCATCACGAATTTGAGCACCCACAGGCCCGACACGATCAGCACCAGCACGATGCCCAGCGCCAGCACCGACGTCACCACGTCGTTGCCGTCGGCGCCCACCAGGCTCGTCAGGAACTGCATCGTGCCCTTGCCTCCAGCTGTCGTCGGAATCCGCCGCAGGGCAAATCCTGCCCACCCGTAACCCCACAATGTGTAGATTGCGAGGCGGTTCCCGCGCCGGACGGCCATGGTTAACGCTCGGTTAACTTCTGGTGGGCAGGATTTGCCCAGTAAGTCACACCCGGCCGCGATTCCATGAAGCTGCAACTGCTCAGCGCCATCAACGACAAGATGAAGTGGCACCAGGCGCGCCAGAGCCTGTTGTCCGAGAACGTCGCCAATGCCGAGACCCCCGGCTATCGGGGGCGCGACCTCGCCGCCTTCTCCACCGGCTCGGCGGGGCGGATGGCCCCGGCGCCGGTCGTCCAGACCGTCGCCACCAGCCGCGCCCATATCGTCGCGCAGGCGAGTTCCGGCGCCGGTGGCTTCGATGCGCGCGAACTCAACAGCTTCGAGATTACCCCCGAGGGCAATGGCGTCACCCTCGAGGACGAGATGATGAAGGTCGCGTCCAACCAGCTCGAATACCAGTCGATCACCGCGCTCTATACGCGCTCGGTGAAGCTCATCAAGACCGCGCTCGGCCGGCAGGCCTGAGGAGCCAACGCATGTCGGACTTCCATTCCTCCCTCAAGATCGCGGCAACCGGCCTCCACGCCCAGACGGCGCGCATGCGCGTCATCGCCGAGAACCTCGCCAATGCCGACTCCGCCGGCCGGACGCCCGAGGACGAGCCCTATCGCCGGCGCGTTCCGACCTTCAAGGCGGCGCTCGACCGTGAGATCGGCGGCAATGTCGTCCAGATCGGCCGCGTCGCCCTCGACCAGTCCGATTTCCCGACCCGCTACGAGCCCGGCCACCCCGCTGCCGACGCCAATGGCTATGTCCGCTATCCTAACGTCAACTCGCTGGTCGAGACGATGGACATGCGGCAGGCCCAGCGCAGCTACGAAGCCAATCTGAACGTCGTCACCGTCACCCGCCAGATGCTGGGCGCCACGCTCGACATCCTGCGCGGCTGATCGCCCTTCGGAGAACCTCGCCCATGGCCACCCCGATCAACGCCGCCACCGCCGCCTACACCAACGCCGCACGGCTGCTCGGCGGCGGGCAGAAGCCCGGCCTCGACCAGACCGCCGCGACGGGTGCCACGGGCAACGACTTCGCCAAGATGCTGGGCGAGGCGGTGCAGGGCGTCGTCGACACCGGCAAGGTCGCCGACACCCGCGCCATGGACATGGTCAACGGGCGCGGCGACATGATCGACGTGGTCACCGCCATCAGCCAGACCGAGCTCGCCATGGACACCATGGTCACCGTGCGCGATCGCGTGATCAGCGCATATGAGGAAATCATGCGTATGCCCATCTGAGGCCGCGCGACTCAGGGTAGGACTGGCAGCATGGATGGAGCCGTCGTACTCGACCTCGCCCGCGAGGGCATCTGGGTCATGATCCTCGTCGCCGCGCCGATGATGATCGTCGGGCTGCTCGTCGGCGTCGTCATCGCCCTGTTCCAGGCCCTGACGCAGATCCAGGAAATGACCCTGGTCTTCGTGCCCAAGATCCTCGCCATCTTCGTCACCATGCTGCTCTCGCTGCCCTTCATGGGCGCGGCTCTCGGCGGCTACATGACGCGGCTCGTGGACATGATCATCGTGGGCGGCTGAGCATGATCTCGCTCAACTGGCTGCCGACCACGGCCTTCCTCTACATCCTCGTCTTCGCCCGTGTCGGCAGCGTGCTGATGCTGATGCCGGCGCTCGGCGAGGCGACCATCACGGCGCGGATGCGCCTCGCCTTCGCGCTGCTGCTCTCCTTCGTGCTCTACCCCATCGTGACCCCCGGCATGCCGGCGCTGCCCGACGATCTGGTGCCGCTGGTCGGGCTGGTGCTGCACGAGATCGTCATCGGCCTCGTGCTCGGCGGCATCGCGCGGCTCTCGGTGATGGGCGCGGGCGTCGCGGGCGCGGTGATCGCCTCCTCGGCCGGCCTCTCCGTCGCGCAGGCGGCCGACCCGACCAATGGGGGCGTGCAGGGCGCGTTGATCGGCGCCTTTCTCTCCATGCTGGGCATCACGCTGATCTTCGCGACCGACCTGCACCACGTCGCGATCTCGGCGATCCATGACAGCTACATGATCTTTACGCCCGCCGAGCCGCTGATGTTCGGCGATATCGGCCGCACCGTGCTCGAGACCATCGCCAGTTCCTTCGCCATCGGCGTGCAGATGTCGGCGCCCTTCATCGTCTTCGGCCTCGTGTTCAATCTGGGCATGGGCATCCTGTCGCGGCTGATGCCGCAATTGCAGGTCTTCTTCATCGCCATGCCCGCTACCGTCGGCGTCGGGCTGATCCTGCTCGCTCTCCTGGTCGGCATGATGATGACGCTCTACCTCAGCCATTTCGAGGGCGTGCTCGCCATGCTGCGCGGGCTCAGATGAGCGACGAGGCCCCGGAAAAATCCCAAAAAACCGAGCCGCCTTCCGAAAAGAAGCTGCGCGACGCCCATGAGCGCGGCGACGTCGCCAAGTCGCAGGAAGTCAACAACTGGTTCATCCTGTCCGGCTCGGCGCTGGTCCTCGTCCTCCTCGCCGTCCCCACCGGCACCGGCCTAACCCAGAGCCTCCGCGTCCTCATGGACAATGCCGAGAAATACGAGATCGGCAGCCAGGCCCTCACCGCCTTCTGGAACAATCTCGCCGGCTCGATCCTCCTCGTGGCGCTGCTGCCGCTCGCCGTGCTCGCCACCTTCGGCATCGCCGCCAATCTGGTGCAGCACGCGCCGCTGCTCTCGCTCGATCCGATCAAGCCGAAATTCTCGAAAGTCAGCCCGATCCAGGGTGCGAAGCGCCTGTTCGGGCAGGAGGCGCTGGTCAATTTCGCCAAGGGGCTGCTCAAGCTCGCCATCGTCTCGGCGGTGCTCTGGTTCGTGCTCGCGCCGGAAATGAACAGCCTCGAGAACATGGTGACCATGGAGCCGGCCACCATTCTCCAGGAGACCATGGATCTCAGCCTCAAGATCTTCGGGGCCGTGCTGGCGGTGGTTACGGTCATCGCCATCGCCGATTTCATGTATCAGCGCCATCGCTGGTGGGAACGCCAGAAGATGACCATCAAGGAGACGCGCGACGAGTACAAGCAGCAGGAAGGCGACCCCAAGATCAAGGGCCGCATCCGCCAGATCCGCATGGAGCGCAGCCGCCGCCGCATGATGGCCGCCGTGCCGGAAGCGACCGTGGTCGTCACCAACCCGACCCACTTCGCCGTCGCCCTCAAATACGAGTCCGGCATGGCGGCACCGCGCTGCGTCGCCAAGGGCACCGATGCGGTCGCCCTGCGCATCCGCGAGCTGGCCCGCAACAGCGACGTGCCCGTGGTCGAGAACCCGCCGCTCGCCCGCGCGCTCTACAAATCCGTCGAGATCGACCAGACTATCCCCACCGAGCACTTCCGCGCCGTCGCCGAAATCATCGGCTTCGTCATGCGCCTGCGCCAGAAATCCTCGTGGAAGGCGGGGTAGGGCATATCGTCCTTCACGGCGACCCGGTCCTCGTGGTTCGACAAGCTCATGGTGCGCCTGTCGAACCACTAGGGCGTGGCACCCCAACCGGCACCCCCACCCCCCCCGCATTTGCCTAACCCGCCCCCCGCTGCTACATCGCGCCCGCTACCGACGGAGCCGATGATGCCCAGCTTTTCTTCCAATGGCGTCGCCATCGCCTATGAAACGCATGGCGAAGGCGAGCCCATCCTCCTGATCCACGGCTTCGCCTCCTCGGGCAAGGTCAACTGGATCGATACCGGCTGGGTCGCGACCCTCGTCGAGGCCGGCTATCGCGCCATCACCTTCGACAATCGCGGCCATGGTGCATCGCGCAAGCTCTACGACACCGGCCTCTATTTCGCGCACGAGATGGCCGAGGATGCCGTGCGGCTGCTCGATCATCTCGGCATCGCGGCCTGCCCGGTGCTGGGCTACTCCATGGGCGCCCGCATTGCCGCCTTCCTCGCCCTGCGCCATCCCGAGCGCGTCACGGCGGCCATCTTCGGCGGCATGGGCGCCAACCTCTCCTCCGGCCTCGAGGACAGCGAGGAGATCATCTCCGCCCTCACCGCGGAATCGCTCGATCAGGTCACCGGCCGCACCGGCCGCCAGTTCCGCATCTTTGCCGATCACAACGGTGCCGACCGCGCCGCGCTCGCCGCCTGCATGGTCAATTCGCGCGAGCCGATGCGCCGTGCCGACATCGCCCGCATCAATGTCCCGACCCTCGTCGCCGTCGGCGAGACCGACACCATGGCCGGCGCCCCCGATGCCCTCGCCGCGCTCCTGCCGCAGGGCGAAGCCTTCGTCATCCCGCGCCGCGACCACATGCGCGCCACCGGCGACCCCGCCTTCAAGGCCGCCGCGCTCGACTTCCTCGCCCGTCACCGTCACTGATCGGCGCACTTTCCTTGCCGAGTCTTGAGCAAATGGCGAACCATTTTGTGCGAACGGGGTTGGTTTGGAGACAGGAAATGCCTTATATCGGCAACCTGCGATGGAGGAGACTCTCATGAGCACGCATACCAGCGCCGCCGAACTGCGCGCCATCGATCCCGTTTGGGATGCCGTTCAGGCCGGGGCCCTCAAGGTCGCGCAGGCCGAGCCCTCGCTCGCCAATCTCATCTATTCCAACGTGCTCAATCACGACAGCTTCGAGTCGGCGCTGGCCCATCGGCTCGCCGAGCGGCTCGACCACCCCGACGTCTCCGCCGATCTCATCCGCCAGGCCTTCCGCGACGCGCTGGACCTGCGCCCGCAGATCGGCCTCGACGCGCGGGCCGATCTCGCCGCGACCCTCGAGCGCGATCCGGCCATGCACAAGGCGGTGGATGGCTTCCTCTACTTCAAGGGCTTCCACGCCATCCAGACGCACCGTTTCACCCATGCGCTCTGGAATGGCGGCCGGCGCGACTTCGCGCTCTACCTGCAGAGCCGGTCGAGCGCCGTGTTCCAGGTCGACATCAATCCGGCGGCGCGCATCGGCAAGGGCATCATGCTCGATCACGCCACCGGCTTCGTCGTCGGCGAAACCTCCACCATCGGCGACAATGTGTCGATCCTTCAGGGCGTGACGCTCGGCGGGACGGGCAAGTCCGAGGAGGACCGGCACCCCAAGATCGGCAATGGCGTGCTGATCGGGGCAGGGGCCATCGTGCTCGGCAATATCCGCGTCGGCGATTGCGCCCGCATCGGGGCCGGCTCGGTGGTCGTCAAGGAAGTGCCGCCCCGCGTGACGGTCGCCGGCGTTCCCGCCCGCATCATCGGCGAGGCCGGCACCGCCCACCCGGCAACCGTGATGGATCACCTCGCCGGCGTCGACAAATTGTCCGGCTGACGGGCGTCAACCCATCCAGACGCCGCAACTTCCGTAAAAATCCGCTGCCTGCGGGATTGCCCGGCAAGGCAATCTGCCTATTGTGGCCATCCTTCCAGAACCCGAGGAGCCTGAGCGTGAACCATCCAGAAATCATCAAGCTCCAGAAATTCCTGCAGCAGAAATTCTCCAACCGCAACATCGACGTGCGCCCGCGCAACAAGCAGAACGACAGCGTCGAAGTGTATCTGGGCGACGAGTTTCTGGGTCTCATCTACGTCGACGACGAGGACGGCGACCGTTCCTACAATTTCCAGATGGCAATTCTGGACGTCGACCTCGACGAAATCCACTGACCGCCCGGCTCAACGCCGTTCGCGTTCGAACTGATGTACGGGCACCGGCGTTGCTGTGATCGCCTTCTCCCTCAAGGGGAGAAGGGAACTGCCGAGAGACCGGCGCACAATCCCATATGCAATAGCCCTCCGCCTTCGTGGGGAGGTATGAAGGGAGGGGGCGGAGAGCCACCGCACTGGCCTTGAGTCACGTTGGGGCTAACCCACCAGCCATCCAGTCGCCTCCCTCGCCCTGGTAGGGAGGAGGGATCAAGGGTAGGGGTGGAGAGCCACCGGACGAGCCGCGGTTTCACCGCTTCCCACCCCACCCTCACAGCGCCCGGATCGTCTCCAGCTTCGGCGTCAGCTCCGCGTCGAGCTGCCGCCAGTTGGCCAGCGCGCTTTCGGGGAAATCGTAGATCGCGGCGAGGCCGGGGCCCAGATACACCGTGCGCACACAGCGCGCATCGGCCTCAGCCGCGATGGCGCGTGAGCACTTGGCGACGAACGGGTTAGCGCTGACCGCATCATACCACACGGTCTCGTCCTCATAGCCTTCGGCCGCACGCAGCGGCTTGCCGATTAGCCCTTCGGGGCCCGTCAACTGCTGTGGCAAGAACTGGTGCAGGTACACCCCGTCGAGCAGCGCCGCACTCGGCCGCACCCGGCTGCGCGGCACCAGCGTCACCTGCACCGTCGCCGTCCTCTTCCGCGTGCCGAGCGGCAGCTCGAAGCTGAGTTCCACCTGGCGGACGAAACCCTCGACCGTCTGTTCGTCGTGGCGCAGCCAGTTGCGCGGGATGTGCAGTTCGCGCCCGCCCAGCGTGCGCGACACCGGCGTCGGATCGGCGCGATGCGCCTCGATCTGCGCGGCGCGGGTGGCGCCGTCGACGAGATAGGCGAAGCCCACACCGCCCATGCCGATCACCAGCATGATCGCGGCCAGATTGAACCCAATGCCGCCTTGCGTGCCCCTTGAGGTCTTTTCCACCGCGTTAACCATACTCGTTACCAAACTGTCGACAGCTTAGCAGGTACCTCTTATGCTTAACAAACTGTTAACAGACGGGTCAAAATCGGAGGCACCGGTGCTGCGCGAGCTGGTTGTTGCGGGCTTCATCATGTCGGTCGGGCTGTGCCTGTCGGCCATGGGCACTTATCTCTACCAGTGGCGGACCAATCAGGCGGCGACGCTCCGCTATGACGGGCGCACGCTGCTGCACTGTTTCGGCAATCTGTTCATGAGCTTTGCCTGCGGCCCCTACATCGTGCTGCAGATGGGCTGGCAGCAGGAGCGGGACGGCACGCTCAAGCTCCACATGGCGCTGATGTCGGCCTTCATCGCCTTCGGCTGGGCCTTCCTCACCGGCCTGCTGTTCATCGGCGCCTATCTGGCGATCATCCCGCGCTGAGCCTTCAGCGCGCGGCGACGAGGATCTCGCGCTGGTCGAGGATGTCGACCCAGCGGCCGGCATCGGCCTGCGACTGGCGCTTGAGGAAGTGGTAGGGCGCCTCGTTCCACAGCAGGATTTCGCTGCGCTGGTTGTCGAGCACCAGATCGCCCCGGTCGGTGCGGACCATCAGTACCGCATGTCCGGTGCCGGCGGCCTCGCGCACCACGGTCATCAGCAGGGTGGAGGCGGGCCAGCCGCGCTCGATCAGCAGCTTGCGCTTGGCCAGCGCGAAATCCTCGCAATCGCCGAACCGGTCCGGATAGGCCCAGTACTCGGCGACCTGGTAATACTCCATGTCGGTGACCGGCTGGATCGCTGTGTTCACCAGATTGTTGATGTCCACCAGTTCCTGCCACAGCGCCGCGTTCAGCGGCATCGCCTCGACCGGGTTGGCATTCACCGCGCAATCCCTGGGGTGCCGCTTGCAGAAATCCGCCGCGCCCACCGGGATGCTGGTGAGGCTGCCGACCTGGGTGAAGGCGACATGCGCGAAGTCGACCTGGTCGGCGCGGGCCGGTGCCAGCCCGATGGCGAGCGCGAGGCCTGCGGCGAGGCCGAGCAGCTTGCCCAGCAAAACGAGACCGGCGGTGAGGACTTGGCTGTTCGACATCGAATGGCTCCCTGACGGAAGCCAAGATGACGGTTGCCGATTGCGCCGATCGGAAAACTCGCAGCGAGTTTTTACGCGATTTGCGCGGGTTCCGGTAAGGCCCGGTTAGCCATGGCGGGCGGGGAGGGGGGCGTGGGGCGGCCCTCAGTTCACCCGCACGTTCTGCTGCACCACCGAGATCATCTCCTGTGCGGAGACGAATTCCAGCGCCACGCCTTCCTGGAAATGGCGGATCACCCGGGCGCGCATGCGGCCCAGCGTCACCGGCGTGCCCATGGCCGGGCGCACCGCCAGTTCGATCGCGGCACCGGAAAGCGAGATGTCGATGATCTTGCAATTGTAGCGCCGGCCATCGTCCAGCACCACGGTCGAGTGCCGGTTGTCCGGCACCACGCGCTCGTGCCGGCGATCTTCCGGCAGATTGAGCAGGTCCTTGTTGGCCAGCCAGGTCAGCTGCGCGGCGAGCTTGTCGCGCTTGCGCGGCGTCGCCGCCAGTTCCATGCGGAAGCCGCCGTCCACCAGTTCGACGATCGCCCCTTCCACCCGGCCCAGATGGTCGAGATAGGCGATCACCCGCTCGCCCGCCACGCCTGCCACCGGCGCGATCACCACCGCATCGCCGGGCGACATCTCCAGCACCTGGCACGGATACTCCGCCCGGTTGGTCAGCATGTAGCGCCCGAGAATGGACACTTTCACGCGCTGGTATCGCGCCGACGAGGGCGTGACGCGCGTCGGTCGCGAGAGGCGCTGTTCGGTGGAGTCCTGCGTGAGCATTCCGGACCAGGTCGCTGTTCGGGGCGGATTGCCTTGAAAGCTAACCGGTCTTGGTTAATCGATCGTAGCGAGACTACGCGCGATTTACCTTCTATTGCGCCTGTTTCGGTATTTCAGCTCCGGCCGCCGTCGATGACCGCCAGATGCGCGTAGCGGCGCGCCGTGCGGCCATAGACCGTCGCCGAAAGCGGGGCAGGGACCGCCGACAGCGCCTCGGTGAAAAAGCTCTCTTCCCTGGGCGGGATCGGCATGGCGCTGTCGCGCCGGTCCTGCATCTGCGCCACGTCGTCCGGCCAGATCAGCCGCAAGCCGCTGACGCGCTGCTCCATCACCGGCTGCACGCCGAACCAGTAGGGCTCGTCGATCGCCGTCATCGCGCCCAGCACCCGGCTCTGCGTGCTGCCATTGTGCCTGAGCGGCAACAGGATCGTCTCGACGGTGATCTTGGTGTTGACCGAGGTGGTGCCGATGAAGGTCACCAGCGCCGCCGCATGGTCCTCCGTCACCGCGCGCATCAGCGTGTCCACTGCGTCGCGGTCGCGCTCGTGCCACAGCCGCGTGAACGAACGCCCCTTGAGTTCGCGGGCATAGGTGGAGCAGATATGCGAGCCGGCGAGACGGAAGTCGAACCCGGCCTCGTCGTTGAGCTCCAGGATAAAAGTGTTGGCCAGTGCCGAGCGGATGCGGGTTGGATCGATATCGCGCCGGTCGGGCGCCGATCGCGATCCGCGCAAGGCGTTCCAGTAGTCGAAGAGCGCCTTGGTGGTGGCTTTCTGCATAATAGGACCCATTCCCCGAGTGCGCGGCGAGGCGTTCTCGAGCACGAGACTCGGTCGCCGCAGGACTCACACTGGCAAAAGCCGTGCGCTAAATCGCCCTTAAACAATTGTTAGGGTTAACGTGGCAGCGCCGATGTGGATAACTCCACCGCGCCGGCCACGAGAGCCCGCAAACCAGGCCTCCCTCATGTCCGATTTCGAGAAACCGCAGCCAGATCAGCCCGCACCGGGGCGGGAGCCGGCCATCCTGCTGCCCGGCGTCATCCTGGCCCTGCTGGGGCTGCTGGTCGCCATCCACATCGCGCGCGAGGTGATTCTTAACCCCGAGGCCGATGCCGAACTCGCCCTGTGGCTGGCCTTTGTGCCATATCGGGCCATCATCGGGCAGCAGGCGCCCGATCTGCTTCTGCCGCTGATCTGGACGCCCTTCACCCACGCCCTGCTGCATGCCGGCTGGGAACACCTGATTTTCAACTGCGCCTGGCTCGCCATTTTCGGCACCCCCGTGGCCCGCCGCTACGGCGTGGTGCCGACCCTGGTGCTGTTTTTCCTCAGCGCCGCGGTGGGGGCGCTGTTCTTCGCCGTCACGGTCCTGCCCGAGAACCAGTGGCTGGTCGGCGCCTCGGGCGGCGTCGCGGGGCTCACCGGCGCCGCCTGCCGCTTTATGTTCCAGCCCGTGCTGTTCACCACCCACCCCGAGACCGGCGAGCGCATCGTCCTCGGCCGCCGCCTCGCGAGCTTCGGCGAACTGGTGCGCGACAGCCGCGCGCGCTTCTTCATCGGGCTGTGGCTGGTGCTGAACGCCGCCGTGCCCTTCATGCCGCTCTTGTTCGGGCAGGGCGTCGGCATCGCCTGGCAGGCGCATCTGGGCGGCTTCCTCGTCGGGCTGCTGCTCGTCCCCGTCTTCGAACGTCGCCCGCGGAGCATGGCATGACCGATCCGGCCCAACTCGAAACCCGCATCGAGCAGCTCGAAACCACCGTCGCCTTCCAGGAAAACGCGATCGACGACCTCACCGAGGCGCTCGCCGAGCACTACCGCCAGATCGAGGCGCTGAAGCGCGACCTCGCCAAGCTCTCTGCCCAGCTCGCCCAGGTCGAAGCCCACCCCGCCCTCGCCCCCGACCAGGAACCGCCCCCGCCGCACTACTGAGGGGGACATCGGGAGAGTCTCACACAATGAGCCAGAGCCAGCCGCGATGGCCTTCTCCCCTTGAGGGAGAAGGTGCCCGAAGGGCGGATGAGGGGTCGTTGGGCGAACGCACAGAACACTCCGTCGCTCTACTTCGACCAGCACAGTCCATAGGGACTGTTAACCCCTCATCCGGCGCTACGCGCCACCTTCTCCCTCAAGGGGAGAGGGGAACCGATGAGAGACCAGCGCAAGCACACATCCGCAAGTGCGGCCGCCCCTCTACCCCCGATACACCTCGGCCGGATCGAACAGGCGCGGGTCCCCGGCATCGCGCAGCGTCGCGCTGTCCGTCACCACGCGATAAAAGCAGCTCTTGCGCCCGGTGTGGCAGGCCGCCCCGCGCCCGGTTTGCTCCACCAGCAGCAGCACGGCGTCCTGATCGCAATCGGTGCGCATTTCCACCACCCGCTGCAGTTCGCCCGAGCTCTCGCCCTTCTTCCAGATCTTGCCGCGCGAGCGGGAAAAGTAGTGCGCAACCCCCGTCGACAGCGTCAGCGCCAGCGCCTCGGCATTCATATGCGCCAGCATCAGCACCCGGTTCGTGCCCACCTCCTGCGTGATGGCCGTCACCAGGCCGTTCGCGTCGAAGCGCGGGGCGAAGATGGTGCCTTCCTCCAGCCCCGCATGGTCGAGCGTCTTGGGGTCAGCAAAGGTCGCGGGCAGGGCGGTCGGGTCGGTGCTGTCGGGAGTGCTCATGGGAGCGGGATATAGCCCGCTCCCGCACGCGACGCCAGCCGCCGCGCCGGCCGTCAGTCCTTGAGCCCGATCCAGATCTCGGTCGTTCCGATCCCGGTCATCGGGTTGAAGTCCGGCCCGTAATACTCGATGAAGCTGATGCCCTCGGCCTGCGTCTCGCCCGATTGCGGCAGCCACTGGTCGTAGATGGCGCGGATCGTCCGGCGAATGCCGGAGATGTGCCCCTGGTGGCGGATGCGCGCCCAGCGCCGCGCCGGCGCCCGCACCTCGGTGAAGCCGGCGGGCAATTCCGCGCCGGCCGCGAGTTCCACGCCCGCCACATACTCGCAGCTGTGCTCGTCGGCATCGGCGACGATGCCGTAGGCGGCCGGGCCGGTCGCGCCGGCAATATGCCCCAGATGCGGGCCGAATTTCTGCCACAGCGCGGCAAAGCCGGCCTGGTTGCTCATCTCGATCCGCTCACCGAGCCCCGCAAAGCGGATGGGCCCGCGGGCTTCGATGACGGGTGGGTCGAGCTGGATCTGGGTCTGGTCGGACATGGGAAGGGTCTCCACGAGAGCGAGGTCGCTTGTCGTGCCCCGGCGGCGCAGTTCCTCCGGCGTGATGCCGAACTGCTCGCGAAAGGCACGGGTGAACGCCTCGTGGGATCCGTAGCCGGCATCGAGCGCGACGCCGAGAATGTCGGCGGCGCCCGCCGCCAGTTTCACTGCCGCCGCCGAGAGCCGCCTGCCCCTGAGATAGCCGAACAGGGACTGGCCGGTGGCGAGCGGGAAGACACGGGAGAGGTGGGAGCGGGAGACCCCGGCATGCTCGGCCAGCTCATCCAGCGACAAGGGCTGGTCGAGGCGGCTTTCGATGCGCCAGATGGTCTTGCCGATGATCGACATAGGGTTCCCTCACGAGGCCGGCACTATATGCCAGCCGCGCGAGGGACGCACTTGATCGCGGTTGTGCTGCCGCTGGTTTAGCGACGCGCGAGCAGGGCGAAGAAGCGCTCCTGATGCTCGCGCTCCTCGGCGAACACGCCGGTGAAGCGCTGCGTCACCGTGGAGGCGCCATGGGCGCGCACGCCGCGCATCGACATGCACATGTGCTCGGCCTCGATCATCACGGCGGCGCCGCGCGGGTTGAGGTGCTCGTTCACCGCGTCGATGATCTGCGCTGTCATGTTCTCCTGCACCTGCAGCCGGCGGGCATAGACCTCCACCAGCCGAGCGAGCTTGGACAGCCCCACCACGCCGTCATGCGGCAGATAGGCGATGTGCACCTTGCCGAAGAACGGCACCATGTGGTGTTCGCAATGGGAGGAGAACGGAATGTCCTTCACCAGCACGATGTCGTCATAGCCGCCCACTTCCTTGAAGGTGCGCTCCAGCACTTCCGCCGGGTCCTGGCGATAGCCGCCGAAGAACTCGCCATAGGCCTTGGCGACACGGCGCGGCGTATCGAGCAGACCCTCGCGGGTAGGATCGTCGCCGGCCCATGCAATCAGCGTTCTGACGGCCTCCAGCGCTTCCTCTTCAGTCGGGCGGCGGTGCGTGAATTCCTTCGCCCGCGGGGGGCGGATATCGACCGGTGCGTCCATTGGCGATGTTCCTGGTTGGATCCCGAGCAAGCTACGCAGGCACGTCGTAAGAAGTTTCGCGTAGTTGCGAAAACCACTGCCCTGACAACAGGCGGCGGGACTCCTATATATGGTCGCCCATCAGGCGGCTCAAGCAACGGTTTCATGTCGCTCATGCAGCTCGACGACCTCTACTCCGATCGCATCCTCGAAATCGCGGCCAATCAGCCGATTCCGGGCCGGCTCGCCGCGCCCCATGGCACCGCCCGCAAGACCAGCCGCATCTGCGGCTCGATGATCGAGGTGGACGTCGCGCTGGGGGATGGAGTGATCACAGGCTACGGCCACACCCTGCAGGCCTGCGCCCTCGGCCAGACCTCGGCGGCCATCGTCGCCCGCAACATCGTCGGCACCCCCATCGCCGAGTTCCGCGCCGTGCGGCAGCAGATGGCGGCCATGCTGGCGGGCGAAGGCGCGCCGCCGGGCGGCGAACGCTGGAGCGACCTGCGCTGGCTGGAACCGGTGCGGGAGTTCCGGGCCCGCCACGCCTCGACGCTCCTCGTCTTCGATGCCGTCTGCGCCGCGATCGAGCAGGCCGAAGGGCCGCGGCACGCCGAACCGACGCCGGCACAGGGGCAGGGGGCCGGCTGATGTCGCTGTTCTGGCGCGTCGTTGACTACCCCTTCAAGCTCGCTGCCTATGTGCTGATCCAGGGCTATCGCTACTCGTTGTCCATGTTCATGGGCCGCAATTGCCGCCACGCGCCCAGCTGTTCCGAATTCACCCGCGACGCCATCTGGCGCTTCGGCTTCTGGCCTGGCGGCTGGATGGGCCTCGCCCGCATCACCCGCTGCCGCCCCGGCGGCACCCACGGCTACGACCCGGTCCCCGACTCGGTGCCTGAGCAGGGCCGCTGGTACGCCCCCTGGCGCTACGGGCGCTGGAAATAGCCGGCGCGGTCACCGCCGCAGTCCCCCCCCCTCCGCGACAGTTGGATCGCCGGGCGCTGCGTGCTAGACAGCGCCCCTGCCGGCCCAAGCCGGCTGAACCCATTGGAGATGAAAATGATCAAGGTGACGTTCCCAGACGGTGCAGTTCGCGATTATGCGCGTGGCACCACCGGGACCACCGTGGTGGACTCCATCTCCCCCAGCCTCGCCAAGCGCACGGTGGCGATGAAGTGGAACGGCGTGCTCAGCGATCTGTCCGATCCGCTGGAAGAGGATGGTCGCATCGAATTCGTCATGCGCGACAGCGCCGACGGGCTCGGGCTCATTCGCCACGACGCCGCCCATGTGCTCGCCGAGGCGGTGCAGGATCTCTGGCCCGGCACGCAGGTCACCATCGGCCCCGTGATCGAGAACGGCTTCTATTACGACTTCAAGCGCGAGACGCCCTTCTCCGAGGAGGATTTCCCGGCCATTGAAAAGAAGATGGCCGAGATCGTTTCGCGCGGCGCCGCCTTCACCAAGGAAATCTGGAGCCGCGACGAGGCCAAGCGGTTTTTTGCGTCGAAGGGCGAGGCCTTCAAGGTTGAACTGGTCGATGCCATCCCGGCCGACCAGATGATCAAGATCTACAAGCAGGGCCAGTGGTTCGACCTCTGCCGTGGCCCGCATATGCGCACCACCAAGGATATCGGCACCGCCTTCAAGCTCACCAAGGTGGCCGGCGCCTATTGGCGCGGCGACAGCAACAATCCGGTGCTGAGCCGCATCTACGGCACCGCCTTTGCGAGCCAGAAGGAGCTGGATGCCTACCTCCTCATGCTCGAGGAGGCGGAAAAGCGCGACCACCGCAAGCTCGGCCGCGAGCTCGACCTGTTCCACCTGCAGGAAGAGGCGCAGGGCTCGGTATTCTGGCACCCCAAGGGCTTCGTCATCTACAATCAGATGGAGCAGTATATCCGGCGCCGCCTGAACGCGTCGGGCTATGTCGAGGTCAAGACGCCGCAGCTGATGAGCTCGAAGTTCTGGATCGCCTCTGGCCACTGGGGCAAATATCGCGAGAACATGTTCGTCGTGCCCGACGAGGTGCCCAACACCGAGGAAGAGGGGCCGGTGCTCAAGGGCGAGGGCGACTACATGGCATTGAAACCCATGAACTGCCCCGCCCATATCCAGATCTTCAAGCAGGGCATCAAGTCCTATCGCGACCTGCCGATCCGGATGGCCGAGTTCGGCTGCTGCCACCGCAACGAGGCGCACGGGGCGCTGCACGGGCTGATGCGCGTGCGGCAGATGACGCAGGACGATGCTCACATCTTCTGCCGCCTCGATCAGGTGCAGCAGGAGACGGAGGCGTTCTGCACCCTGCTCGATGAAGTCTATACCGATATGGGCTTCACCGATGTCAGCATCCGCCTCGCCACCCGCCCCGCCCAGCGCGGCGGCACCGAGGAGATGTGGGACTTCGTCGAGAAGGCGCTGGGCGATGCGCTCCGCGCCACCGGCCGCGACTTCGAGGTGGCGCCCGGCGACGGCGCGTTCTACGGCCCCAAGCTCGAATTCCACCTCCGGGACGCCATCGGCCGCTCCTGGCAGCTCGGCACGCTCCAGCTCGACGCCCTGCTGCCCGAGCGGCTCGATGCCTCCTACATCGCCGAGGACGGTTCGCGTCAGCGCCCCATTATGCTGCACCGTGCTATCCTGGGTTCGCTCGAGCGCTTCATCGGCATGATGCTGGAGAGCTATGCCGGCAAGATGCCGATGTGGCTGGCCCCGACCCAGGTCGTGGTCGCGACCATCGTCTCGGAGGCCGATGCCTATGCCGAGCGCCTGGTGCGCGAGTTGCGCTCGAAGGGCATTCGTGCCGAACTCGACACCCGCAACGAGAAGATCAACTACAAGGTCCGCGAGCACTCGCTGCAGAAGGTGCCGCTGCTCTTCGTCGTCGGCAAGCGTGAGGCGGAGGAGGGGACCGTGAGCGTCCGTCGTCTCGGCACCGAGGGCCAGCAGGTACAGCCGGCCGCCGAAGCGGTATCCGCCCTCGTCGGCGATGCCGTGCCGCCCGATCTCAAGCGGGCCGCCGCCGCGGTCTTCGCCGCCTGATCCCGTCGCGGCCGTTCACCCGGCCGCGATTCTATCCATCAGCCGTTCATGTACCCGCACAGGCCGTTCAGGCTTCTGGCGCGAGCGTGTCAGCGCTGTGGCAATTCGATGAAATGAACGCCCAATTCCTTGAGCGTCCGCCACTTTACCTCGCAGGCCTGCGGCCTCACTTTCGAGACCACGAGGTCGAAAGTGCGCGGGATCTTGGCCACGGACGGGACTTCGAGCTTCGCGCCGGTCTCCGACAAGTTCCTGATAATACAAGAAATTCTGCTTCGCCCGCCATCAAACACGATGTCCGCCGGAATGAGGGTGTTCCGCCGCGGCGCAAGGCGCTTTTCCAGTCGAATATCCATCACTATCCCCGTAACCGCGCCAGCATGCCCGTCTGGCATTGGGGAAGCGCTTACAGAATATGTAAAATTTTGCCCGCACCCCCGCCCGCTGGATTCCGGGCTATAGTCGGCATCAGGCGCTGAGAGCGAAACGCGACAATTGCGCTTCGAACGCCTCGGCGCTCATCGGGCGGGCCAGCGCATAGCCTTGCAGCATGTCGCAGCCCATATCCCGCAGCAGTTCCGCCTGTTCCATGCTTTCGACGCCCTCGGCCACCACGTCGATGCCGAGAGAGTGGCCGATCTCGATCAACGAGCGCACGAGGCGCTGCTGCCCCAACGATGAGGTCAGCGCGTCGAGGAACTGCCGGTCGATCTTGAAGCGCTTCGGCCGCAGCCGCAGCAGGCTGAGGATCGAGGCGTGCCCGGTCCCGAAATCGTCGATGGCGAGGTCGATGCCGAGCTCGCGAATGCGATCGAGGTTCCAGGCCACCATCTCGTCCGGCTCGTCGAGGAAGATCGATTCCAAGAGCTCGAAGCACAGCACGCCCGGCGGCACATCCAAGGCCTTCAGGCTGTCCAGCAACTGCTCGTCGCGCAGCCGCTTGAACGACACGTTCACCGATATTGCCGGCACCGCAAATCCCAAGCTGCGCCAACGCTTAAAATCGGCCAGCGCCTTGCGCAGCACGATCCCGTCGATGACCGTGACCGCGTTAAGGTCTTCAGCCACCTTGAGAAAACGGTCGGGCGTCAGCAACTGGCTGCGATGCTGCCACCTCACCAGCGCCTCGACGCTGCACAGCTGCATGGTCCGGGCATCGAACAGCGGCTGGTAATGCGGGGTGAACGCGTCCTGCTCGATCGCCTGCAGGATGTCGTCCGCCGTCTGCTTGGCGGTGATCGTTTCAGCCTGCAATTCGGCGGTAAAGAACTCAAAGCCGTTCTTGCCGCGGGCCTTTGCCCGATAGAGCGCGATGTCCGCATCGATCAGCAGGCGCTGCGGATCGAGCCCCGCGCCGCTGCCGACCGCGATGCCGATGCTGGCCCCGAACCGGCAGTCATGACCCTGATAAGGGACCGGGCGCCGCATCTGATCGACGATTGCGCCCGCCAGGCCCTTCAGCGTGCCGTCAATCTCCTTGCCGCTGCGCACCACGATGAACTCGTCGCCGCCGACCCGCGCCACGAAATCGTCCGGCCCGACATTGCGCCGCAGCAGCCTTGCGGCATGCACCAGCATGGCGTCGCCGGCCACATGGCCCAGCGTGTCGTTGATCTGCTTGAACCGGTCGAGGTCGATATGCAGCAAGGCGACGTGCTCGCGGGAGGCGGCCGCACGTTTGGCGCGATCCGCCAGTTCCTGGTCGAGATAGCGCCGGTTCGGCAGGTCCGTCAGCGTGTCGTGCAGCGCGTTGTACTCGATCCGGGCCTTGGCGCTCTCCAGCGCGATGTTGCGCGCCTCCGCCAACTCCTTGGCACGCCTCAGATCTTCATGTGCCTTGACTTCGACGGTCATGTCCCAGTTGGCACCGAGCATGTGCGGCGTGCCGAGGCTGTCCTCGTACCAGGTGCCCTGCGTCCGCATATGGCGGACCTCGCCAGTATCGCGCCGGATGATGCGGAAATCCGACAGGTAGCTGGAGCGCTCCGCCACGGCCCGCCGAACGCGCTCGATGGCGCCTTCCGCGTCCTCCGGGTGGAGGCACGTCTCCCACAGGCGCGGCGTTATTGGCGCGCCCGGCGCGACGCCATACATCTCCCGCACGCGGGCATCCCAGTAGATGCGCCCGGTGACCAGATCCGCCTCGAAGACCCCGACCCGCGACACCTTCAGCGCCAGCTGTAATCGGCGCGACATCCTGAGGACCCGGGATTCGGCCTCCTTGCGCGCTGTTATGTCGGTGTCGGTCCCGATAACCCGTTTCGGCAATCCGTCGGGAAACCACTCGACCGCCGCCCCGTGGCTGGAAATCCAAATATAGCGACCGCTGCGGTGGCGCTCGCGGTATTCGAGGTACATGCGGTCGATCTCGCCCCGATGCATGCGGGCGATCTGCCGCATCACCCCGGCGCGATCCTCCGGGTGAACCCGGTCGGCCCAGACTCCTTGGTCGCCGCTGTCGAAGCGTTCTGGATCGAGCCCGCGAATGCTGCGCCAGGTCCGCGAATGGTGCACGATGCCGGTCACGAGATCGGAGTCCCAGACGCCCTGCCGCGCCGTTTCGAGGGCGATTTCCCAGCGACTCTCGCTGCGGTTCAGCGCAGCCACCACCTGGCTGTAATTGCTGATGTCATGGCAAAGGCCCCATAGCCCCTCGCCACCGGGCATGCTTCGAACCGTCACCGTGACGGTACAACGGCCCGACCCGGCGCGGCTCACGAGGTTCATTTCGAAGGGAACCGGCTTGCCGCCTTTTTCCGCGTCGCGAATGGAAGTCTTGAGGAACGGCAATCCCTTGGCGCCGCGCAGCACCTGGCGCACCGAAGGTGATGGCGGCAATCCAAGCAATCGCTGCAGAGTGTCGGACAACATCAGCCCGTCTTGTCTCGACCAGGCCCAGCGGCCGAGGCCCGCAAGCTGTTCGGCCTCCGTAACTTGTTGTTCGAGAAGCGCTATTGCCTCGTCCGGTTGCCCGGCAGGTTTCAAGTCCCGCCTGTTGCCCATGTCGACTGTCCCAGCGCCACGCAGCCCCCAACGGATCGTGCGGTCTCAAGCTGCATTCTGCGGCGGTGAAATTGACACTTTATTACGTCGAACGAACAGCTTTGCACGTGACGGCTTTCGACAGCAGATGTCGGCGTTCCGCCAAGTTCCCCGCTAATGTAGCAGCCAGCTCGAACGCCGCTGCCGCCTCTATCAGTTTGCCGGCCCGCATGAGCATCTCGCCACGGGCGGCCGGCAACAAGTAGTATCCGGCAAGTTCGGGCGGAGTGCCAAGAGCATCGAGCAATTCGAGGCCTGTTTGGGGCCCTTCGGCCATGCCATGCGCCACCGCCCGGTTAAGTTCGACGATCGGATTGGCGCGCTTCGCCGACAGCTTGTCGTAGAGCGTGGCGATCTCGAACCAGTCCGTCTGCTCGGGCCGGGCCGCCCGTGCGTGGCAGGCAGCCACAGCGGCCTGCAGAGCGTAGTCGCTATCGCCGCCACCTGCCGCTTGAGCAATGCGCAGGCTACCAAGACCCCTTCGGATCATCAGATGGTCCCACTTTGCCCGGTTCTGCTCCAGAAGGGGAACGACGGTTCCGTCACTTGTTGTTCGAGCCCCGAGGCGCGACGCCTGCAATTCCATCAGGGCAAGAAGGGCATGAACGTCAGTAACATCAGGCGCAAGGCGGGCCAGCACCCGTCCTAGTCGCATGGCTTCCTCGCACAATGCCGGTCGGGTCCAGTCTTGTCCGGCCGTCGCTGAGTAGCCCTCGCTGAAAATGAGGTAGATGACTTCCAGCACCGAGCCGAGCCGAGCCTGCCGTTCGGTCCCATCAGGGATCTCATAGAGGGTGCCGGACGCGGAGAGACTTCGCTTGGCGCGCACGATGCGCTGCGCCACCGTTGCCTCGGTGGTGAGGAAAGCACGCGCGATCTCAGCGGTGGTCAGCCCCCCGAGCAGACGCAGCGTCATCGCCACCCGGGCCTCACGCTTCAGGATCGGGTGGCATGCGATGAAGATCAGACCGAGCAGATCGTCTCCGATCGGGTCGTCCGCGGCAGCGCCGAGGTCCGTTGTCCTTTGCTCTTCGTCCCGCAGCTCGCGGCCAAGCTCATCGAGTTTACGGCCAGCCATCGAATTGCGCCGGAAATGATCGATAGCCCGGCGCTTCGCCGTCTGCATCAGCCATGCGCCTGGGTTTCGGGGAACGCCCGTATGCGGCCAGTGCTGAAGGGCCGCCACCAGGGCGTCCTGGGCCAACTCTTCGGCCAGGCCGACGTCACGCAGCTGGCGCGTCAGGCTCCCGATCAACCGCGCTCGCTCAATGCGAAAGGTCGCCTCTACGGCCCTGTTGGTAGCCTCGCTGGTCATTTGGATGCCTGCGTCTGCTGCGACTCCGGCACCGCCCGCTGTCAGTAGACCGCGGTCAGCACTTCCACTTCGCGTGACGGGCCAGGCTGAACCTGGAACTCGCGATTGTAGGACTGCTCTCCACGCCTCGCAGCGACCACGTAATCGCCCTCCGCCAGCACCGTCGTGGGGAAGGCCCCGATATTGGTGAAGACGGTCTGCCCGTCGGCAGTCGTCACCTTCCAGTCGATGTCGGCGATCGCTTCGCCACCAGGCTGCGACACAAGCTTGAACGAGACCTGCGCCGCACGATGATAGAGCGTCGCCTCCGTCAACTGTCCGGGCTCGACTCGCAGGTCGGCACGCACCACGGCATTCACCTCGCCGAACCGGGAGACCACGTGATAGGTGCCCGCATTGAGGGTCACGATGTCGTTCGGGCTCAGGCCCTCTGCCACGATATCCCGGTCGGATTCGGCGCCGGCCGTGAATACGTCGAATCGCAAGAGGTTGATCGGGATCGCAATATCGCCGCTGACCGCCGCATTGAGCCGCATGGCGCCGGCATCGAGAACCAGTTGCTTGGCGTTGTCCCCCTCCGCGACCGTCATGGTGTCGGTGGTCTGTGCGCGGCCATAGGCGACGTGCACCACATACTGACCGGGGTTGAGCTGCAGCCGTGCCATCGCGTCGTTGGACTTGGCCGCGAGCGCCAGTTCGCCGGTTGCGTCCGTGCGGGTCTCGAATACGCGCCAGACCACCCCGTCCGGTATCTGGGCTCCTCCATCGGTGATGCGCGCAACGAGAGTCACGGGCTGCGGCACGGCGGCCACAGCCTCAACGGCTGCCAGTGCCGGGTTGCTTTCGGGTACGGATGTGCTGGCCAAAGGCAGCGCCGCGTTAGCCGTCGCGGGGCCGTCAAGTTGCAATGGAGTAGCTTCACTGGCGCCTTCCGGCATGCGGTCCGCCGGTCTGGGCATAGGCATGGGCGGGTCTTCTGCCATCACAGCTGGCCCCGTCAGTACCATCAGCACCACCGACAGCCCAAACCAGTGCTTCCTGTTCACCCCGTCACCCCTTGGCAATGCCTCCGCACGCCTCGCTCGAATCCGCGCCAGCGTCGACTACGCTTGGATTGGGGAGAAGCTGTGTCATAACGTGCCGGCCTCTGCAAGGAATTGCCCGATGACCGTCAATGTGCCCCTCCGTGACTACCTTCGCACCCGCCGCTCCGTCGGCATTGGCTTCCTCCGTGACCCCGGTCCCACGCCGGAGGAACTGGAGGAGATCATCACCATGGGCGTGCGTGTTCCCGATCACGGAAAGTTCGTGCCGTGGCGTCTGGTAGTCTATTCCGGCGAGGCCCGAGCGCGTGCCGGCCAGCGGCTGGCGGATATTGCCCGGCGCAACCGCCCTGAACTGGATGAGGCCGGTCTGGATATCGAGCGGCGGCAATTCCTGCCCGCACCGGTAACGATCGGCGTCGTGTTCTCGCCGCGTCCCAATCCCAAGGCCCCGGAGATCGAGCAACTGCTTTCGGCAGGGGCCGTGTGCTTCAATCTGTGCAACGCGGCATTCGCCATGGGCTTCGCTGCAAGCTGGGTGACGCGCTGGTTTGCTTTCGATCCCGAGGCGCAACAGGCGCTGGGCGCGCGGGCAGGGGAACGCTTTGTCGGTTTCATCCACATCGGAACACCATCGACGGTGATCGAAGATCGCGAGCGGCCCGACATCTCGAGCATCGTCACCCACTGGAGCGAGTAACGCTTCGTTAACCCCATTCGGTCGAAGGTTAACAAAGTCTTCTTGGAGCGCGATTCTATGGGCGTCAGGCCGGTCTCGGTGCCGCCGCAGCTTGCTCAGGCGTTCGACTCCGCTGGTGCCCGCAGCGGCGTGGATTTCGACTATCTGTTGCAGACGGCCATCCGCGAGAGCAGCCTGAATCCGCGCGCCAAGGCGGCCACGTCCACCGCGACCGGGCTGTTCCAGTTTCTCGAGTCGACCTGGATCGAGGTGATGAAGACCGAGGGGCCAAGGCTTGGCTATGAGCGCTACGCTGCCGACATTCAGGTCGACCGAAACGGCAATTACACGATACCGGACAAGGCCCGCCGTCAGGAAATTCTGAAATTGCGCGAGGATCCGCAGATTTCCGCCGATCTGGCCGCAGCGATGACTCGCGAGAACGGCGAGCGACTGTTCGCGCGGTTTGGGCGCATGCCCAGTCCCGGGGAACTCTACATCGCGCATTTCCTTGGGGCCGAGGGCGCCTCGCGCTTCTTCACGGCTGGGCTCGCCAATCCTGATCAGAATGCGGCTGCGCTGTTTCCGCGGCAGGCCAAGGCTAATCCGGGCATATTCTACAAGAGCGGTCGCGCGCTCAGCGTCCGTGAAGTCTATCAGGGGCTTGTCGCCAAACATACAGGGGGTCCTGCGGCTCTGGACCCCCGATTTGCGGCGCAGCAGATGGCTGTCGAGCCGACAAGCAAGTGGCCGGAGGCTGAGCCCTTGCCGTCCCGCTTCACCGCCGAAGATATGTCCTTCACTACCATGTTCGCCACGGAGCAGCCGCTGAGGGGACGGGTCTTGATCAGCCCTGCCGAAGAGGCACAGGGAGCTGCTTTGTTCACGCAGATCTACGGTCAGCGTCCAGCGAGCCCCATGGTTGACGAGCCCTGAACGAGCAGGGTGAACCGTTCCTTAAGCCTTGCCGCATAAGATGCTTCGGGTTCGGTTCCGGAGTGTAGGATGGTCGCGTACCAGGACTTTGTCGCCCTAAGCCGCTCGTCCGACAGCGCGGAACGGGGGCGGGCAGCCCACCTGGCAGCTCTGGCCTATCTGAGCCATCATGGTCCGGCAGACGAACATGCGGCACTCTATGCCGCGATGGTCGGTTTCCTGGACGACCCCTCAGTCCGGGTTCGCGGAGCGCTGGCTTATGGCCTGCTGCATTCGCCGGACGCGCCGCGTCCTATCCTCTTGGCGCTACTGCAGGATAGCCCAATCATTGCCCGGGCAGTGGCGCAGTATTCGCCCGTCCTGGTTGACGCAGACCTCATGCCCGTCATCCGGCAGGGGGAGGCCACCCTGCTGCTCGCAATCGCCATGCGTGAGCGTCTGACTCCACGTTTGGTGGAGGCGCTACTTGCGTGCGGTCAGCGGAAGCTCGAACTGGCGCTGCTTCAGCGCGCCGATCTGCGGTTGTCGGGAGACATGTTGCGCGGACTTGCCGCCCGTGGCGGCCACGACGACGCCGAACTGCGCGGCCTTCTCCTCGCGCGTCCGGACTTGCCAGCTGACGCGCGTCTTGAACTGGTATCTGCAGTTGCAGCAGCCCTCCGCGAGACGCGGCTGGTGAAGGGCGCAATTGCCCCCGCGCGGCTCGACCGGCTCTTGCGTGATGCCACCGACACGGCGCTGACAGGGATCGGTGATGCAGAGGCGGCGTCCGGGCGCTCGCCTTTTGCTGCGTCGCTGGTGGACGGCGACCGAGTATCGACACGCGTCCTGCTGCATGCGGTGGTGCAGGGCCATGTGTTGTTCTTCGCCGAATGCCTCGCCGAGTTGTCGGACTTGCCCCGCGACAAGGTCTTTGCACTGCTCGAACATGGTGCGCGACCGGCACTCAATGCGCTGCTGCAGCGTTGCGGCCTGAACCACGCAGTTCGAAACATGCTGGTGCGACTGGTGTTTCACGCCCGCGCCGCGGATCTGGCAGACGATCTCTCGGCGCGTCACTTCGTGGTCACTGCCTTGACCGAGGAACTGATCGTCGAGCACGGCGGGGAGATTCCCGCCGAACTAGAGGATGCCTTCGCTTATCTCGGGGAGCAGAACGTCATTCTGGCCCGCCGTGCGGCGAGGGGGGTCATGCGTGCCTTTGCCGATGGAGAACACGGCAAGGCTGCGTTGCCTGCGTCGCACACGCTCGACGGCGAGTGGATCGCGCTGCCTGCAGCCTGAGAGGACTTAGTAGCGGAACTGCTCGGTCAGGACGCGTTCGTCCAGCCCGGTACCGGGGTCGAACAGCAGGGTCACCATTCGGCTGCGGTCCTCACGCACCGTCACCTCCAGGACACGCTGGAACTCGACATTATCGGCCACGGCGCTGACGGGACGCTTCTGCGGTTCGCGCACCTTGAAGCGTACGACGGCACGGTTGGACAGGATCGCACCCCGCCATCGCCGTGGGCGAAACGGTGAGATCGGCGTAAGGGCGAGCAGCGGAGATCCGATCGGCAGGATCGGTCCATGAGCCGAGAGGTTGTAGGCTGTCGACCCAGCCGGAGTGGCAACGAGAACGCCGTCGCAGATCAACTCTTCGAGCCTCGGTTGGTCATCGACTTCAATCGCGACTTTGACGGCCTGATAAGTGAGCCGGAAGAGCGAGACTTCGTTGAGGGCAAGCGCGCGGCGCTCGCTGCCATCCTCCAGTTGCACAACCATCTCAAGGGGATAGATGTGCGTCGGCTTTGCTTCGGTCAGGCGAGCCGTCAAATCCAGCATCGAGTAGTCGTTCATCAGGAAGCCGACCGAGCCGAAATTCATACCGTAGACCGGCGTGTTTGTGCCCATCTTGCGGTGAAGGGTCTGCAGCATGAGCCCATCGCCTCCAAGCGCGACGACCACTTCGGCCGACTCGATGCCGACGTCGCCATAGCGTGCCCTCAGCGCTTCTGCCGCTGCATTGGCCTCGGGCGTGCCGCTGGACACGAAGCTGATCTGATCCACACGCAAGGCCGTCAACGTGTCCCCCCGGAAAGTCACGCTGCCTAGCACGACCCGGGTGGTGCCGCCATAGAATTGCCCCGCGCCTTTAGTCGCTTAAGGAACGACGCGGGCGACGACGGGTTGATCCGTCGGCAACACTCAACTACATGACCGGCAACACATAGAGGACAACATGCGCGCGGAAACCGAAAAGGTCGTGGCCGAGATTCAGCAGGTGGTGGGCCTGCTGAGGAGGCATCTTTGACTGGGATACAGCCGAAGCCCGACTCGAAGACCTGAACGCTCGAACCGAGCATCCCGAATTTTGGACGGACCCCGAGAAGGCCCGCACCATCATGCAGCAGCGCGACGCCCTCGACGCGCAGGTCAGCGCTGTTCGCCGCTTCGATGCTGCCATCCGCGACAATAGCGAGCTGATCGCCATGGGCGAGGCTGAGGATGACCAGGAGGTTGTCCGCGAGGCTGAGCAGGCGCTCGCCGAGGCGCTTAAAGAGGCTCGGGCTGCCCAGGTGGAGACACTCCTCTCGGGAGAGGCGGACAGCAACGACTGTTATCTTGAGATCCACGCCGGCGCAGGCGGCACTGAGAGCCAGGACTGGGCCAACATGCTCTTGCGCATGTACACCCGCTGGGCCGAGCGCCGGAAGTTCAAGGTGGAAACGATGGAGATGCATGACGGAGAAGAGGCCGGCATCAAGTCGGCAACCGTCAAGATTTCCGGGCACAACGCCTATGGCTGGCTCAAGACGGAAGCGGGCGTGCACCGCCTTGTCCGCATCTCGCCCTACGATAGCGCAGCGCGGCGGCATACGAGCTTTTCATCGGCGTGGATCTATCCCGTGGTGGACGACACCATCGACATTCAGATCAACGAGGCCGATCTGAAGGTGGACACTTATCGCTCGTCCGGCGCGGGTGGTCAGCACGTCAATACCACCGATTCCGCCATCCGGATCACACACGTGCCGAGTGGTATCGTCGTGGCATGTCAGGCGGAGCGGAGCCAGCACAAGAACCGTGCGACCGCAATGGCGATGCTGAAGGCGCGGCTGTATGAGCAGGAATTGGAACGGCGGGAAGCAGAGGCCAACGCCGCTGCGGCAAGCAAGACCGACATCGGCTGGGGTCACCAGATTCGCTCGTATGTGCTGCAGCCCTACCAGATGGTGAAGGACCTCCGGACAGGCGTCGAAACTTCCAATACGGGTGCCGTACTTGATGGCGACCTCGACGACTTCATGGAGGCCTCGCTGGCCGCCCGCGTCACGGGCTACGCCGACAAGGTTGCCGACGTCGACTAGACGGGCCGGGGCCGGCAATCAACCTGGCCCCCGCACGAAAGCCGGTCGCGCTGCTACTTGAACTTGAGCCGCAGCGCGAATGGGCGTACTGAGGCTGATCACGTCTCCGGAGTTGGAGTTGCAGCGGCAACGCAACCTTCGTCTGCAATGGCCAATGCTCGCAGTGCTGCTGCTGGCAATGCTGCAGCTTGCTGCCCTTCTGCCGGCAGCGCCGGCTCACAGCGCGGACTCGCTCCGTCCGTCTGATGCACCGGCCCAGTACGCTCTCGTCACCCTTGCCGCAGAAGCGCACCGTCCGGACTGGGTTGACACCGACGAGACGGGCCCCGATGCGGCTGCTCTGGCCTCGTGGGAACTGCGATGCCCGTTGGCCGGCAGTGTGGAGTACATCTCCGCCGGAGCGCTGCAGGGCTGGACGATCCATCATCGGGCCTACTTCGCCTGCGGGCCTCCCCGTCTTCCCGTCTGACATCCGAACGGACCGCTCTTCGCTGCGGCCCAAAGTGTCACAGGCACCCGACCGGTGCTGGGAAGATTCAAATGACCGATCATGTCATCACGCGGGCTGCGGCGCACACGGGCTCAGCAGTCGTCAATGCGCTGCCGGCCATAACTCTCTTGTTGCTCTATTTGTGGCTGGCCGTGGGACTTGTCCCCTTCGGGTTCCTGATGCTCGGCGAGTCAGGACAATTCACAGCCATTGCCATTTTTGCCATCCTGGCCATTCCTGGTGTTTGGCTCTCGGTCAGGGTCGTACGGCTCTGCATCGCAGCCGAACGCGAGATGCTCAACCTCGAGTTCTGATCAAGTCAGGAGAGCCTTGGCGCTGCGGTGCCATGGCTCTCTCGGCTCTTGATATCATATCGGCTGCGGTCCAGGCGGCCACGGCAGGGGTGTGCCCCTGCTCAGGCGACCGTCGCGATAGTAGCTGCGTAGGTGATGCCGCCGCCGAAAGCGACGAGGCCGAGACGTTCGCCCGAATGCCGAGCAGGCAGGGCATCCATCAGTGCTAGCGGAATCGTCGAGGAACTGGTGTTTCCGGTCGTGCGGATGATGGAATGCGCCGGGCGACCCGAACGACGGGCAATGGCGTCGATAATCCGCTGGTTGGCCTGGTGCGGTATCATAAGGTCGATATCTTCCATGCTGATCCCCTCCGCAGCACAAGCTGACGTCAGGGTTGCCGACATGGCACGTACCGCGTCGCTGAATACCTCGCGCCCATTCATCTTCACATAGCCCTCGCCACCGCGAGGCACGCTCAGCAGGTCACCTGCTTCGGGCGCCCCGGCGATCGTCGGTTGGGCGTAGGAGAACATCAGCTTTCGACCTGGCTCCGCCGCCTGCACCAGCGAAGCGGTAGCTGCGTCGGCAAAGATGACAGCCGTGTTGAAGTCGTTCTGATCAAGGAGGGGGGAAAGCACCTCCGACGTCACGACAAGTACGCGGGCATTCCGATGGTTTCGCACGTAGTCCCGCGCTTGCGACAGGGCGTAGATGTAGCCGGAGCAGGCGGCGTTGATATCGTAGGCGGGCATGTCCCCGCGTCCGTCGGGGGAGAGCGCTGCAGCGACACGGCAGGCGAGCGATGGCGTGATGACGTCAGGCGTGCCCGTCGTCGCAATCACCAAGTCTATATCGGCAATGACCAAGCCCTGTTCATCGAGGAGCTTCTGAGTGGCGGATACGGCCAGCGATAGCACCGTTTCCCCAGGCAGCACCCAGCGGCGGCTTTCGATGCCCGTCAGCTTGACGATGTCTTCGGCGTCTCGCGTCTGCCAGTTCCCCTTAAGGTCGCCATTGTGGATCTTGCGTCCACCCATCACGCCAGCGATGCCCGCCACACCGACCGAGACAATTGTCTCGGCGGCAGGACGGGTTGTGGGGGTTGGGGTCGAGCGACGGCGGAGCAGCGCCGTTTCGATCTTCTCCGTGGTCACCGTGCGGACCTGCCGTGCCGCCAGGGGATCGGCGTGCACGAACAACAGCGGTGCACCCACAGCAATCTTCTGCCTCGGCTCTGCGGCGAGTGAAGCCACCGTCCCGGTGACCGTTGCCTGAACGTCCACAGCTGCCTTGGTCGCTTCCACAACCGCAACAAGGTCGCCGGTCCGTACAGTGTCGCCGGGCTTCACCAGCAAATCGATGACTTCGACCTCGTCATCAGCCGGACCGGAGCCGATGGCGGCAATGGCGACCGGTCCCTGAGACTCCGCCTCGGATTGCCAACTCAGTTCGAACTCCAGCAGGTCGGCTGCCGCTTCCATGATCCGCCGGTATGACGGCAGGGTCTCGATCTGGCGCTCGAAATGAAACGGCACATGAATGTCGTCGCGCGTGACGCGGCGAACGGCGACTGGGACGCCGGCTTTCTCGGCAATCGTGGCGACGACTTCGGCACCAAAGCCGGCCGTGTGATTGTCCTCGTGCACGACGAGAAGCCGCCGGGTTCGCCGGACGGAGCGCAGAACCGCCTCCTCGTCCCACGGAGAGATCGAGCGCAGATCGATAAGGTCGATAGAGGCACCGGCTGCACCGAAACGATCCGCAGCCAACTGGCTCTGGCTCAACGGGTTGCCCCACGAAACCAGCGTGAGTTCATTACCGGAAACCAGCGTGCGCGCCCGACCCGGCATCACGAAGTGCCGGCTTGTGTCATCGGACGTGCGGCGCTCGGGATGATTGAGCAGGCTCTTGGGGTAGAGGAAGATCGTCGGGCGCTCGGACTCGAAGGCAGCGTTCAGCAGACCGGCCGCGTCGCCAGCGCTAGAAGGCATGACGACATCGATACCCGGCACATGCGCCAGCAGACCTTCGAGGGTCTGAGCATGGAAGGGACCCAGGCCAGGCTTGTAGCCACCACAGCTAACCATCAAGAGGACCGGCGCCTGCCAACTTCCGTTGGTTCGCCAGTACATTGAGCCCAGTTCCGACAGAATCTGATTGAAGGCCAACGGGAGAAAGTCGGCGAACTGCAGAAAGCCGACCGGTCGTTGTCCTGCGAGTGCGCGCCCGATCGCGCTGCCGACGATGGTCGACTCCGTGAGGGCAGAATTGCGAACCCGGCCAGGGAACATGGTGGAGAGGCCGCGTGTGACGCCAAACACGTCTCCCTTTGGATCCTCGATATCCTCGCCCAGAAGATACACCCGCTCGTCCGACCCGAGACGATCACGCAAGACGCGGTTAAGCGCCTCCCGCATCGTCAGCGTGGCGGCCTTAGGGTCACCTCGATACTCCGGACGAGTCCGGAAGCTCTCGGGCAATTGTCGCTTCGAACTCCCCGCGGTTGTCGGCGATGGCTCTGCACGCGCCTCTGCTGCCGCAGCAGCCACTTCGGCGATCAGGCTCGTTTCCAGTTGAGCCAGCGCGGCGTCGCCCATCTGCGACTCGCGCAATGCCTGACGAATGGCTTCGAGTGGGTCGCGGCGGTTGCTGGCGCCGATGTCCTCAGCCGTACGATATATACTCTGGTCGTCGGCGTTTGTGTGGTCCGAAAGACGTTCCACGTCCATCAGAATGAGCGCAGGAGTGCGAGCCGTCCGCACATGGCCCACAGCACTTTCGAAGGCCGCGCGCGTTGCTGCTAGATCTGCCCCGTCTACTCGACGGATGGCCAAGCCAAACAGACTCTCCGCAGCACCGCCAGGCAGGTCGAAGAATGTCTGTCCGGGCGTCCGGGTCGATATTGACCAGCGGTTGTTCTGCACCAGGAAAACCACCGGCGCGGCACTGCGCACAGCCTCTGCGACGGCCTCGAGAAACTCACCCTGCTGGGTGGTGCCGTCTCCAACGCAACAGAGAACTACCGGCGCGCCCTGCTGATCCTTGACCGCCTGCGCGTTTCCGACCGCATGCAGGGCATTGTTTCCGACCGGCCCGACAATGGAAGCGACATTGAGATCACGGGCAGAAAAGTGCGCACTCATTTGCCGGCCCGACGAGTGCGAAGGCCCCGTGGCAAGCAGTGCGCGGAAGAACTCCGTGACAGGCAGCCCACGCGCAACCAAGAGCGCCTTGTCGCGATAGTGAAGGTGGAGCCAGTCCTGCTCGCCGAGATAGTCCACGACCAAAGCCGTCGACTCATGCCCAGCGCCGGAAACATGAAAGTGAGCATGGCCTTGCTTGACGAGGTCCTGCTCCACGCGGTCGATCTCCCGCGCGATAAACATCGCGCGGTGCAGCCGCAGCATTGTCGGGATGTCCGAGGTCATCAGCATGGCTTCGAGACCGTAAACCTCGCCGTATCGAAACGCCAGAACCTGTTGATGTCGTTTTGCCATTGCATGGCTGAAATGCGGCAGCCGTTGCGCCGTTGCACACTGCCGGGAACGCGCGACTATCTAGCTACCGATCAGGCGCTGCAAGCGCTGGCCGGCCGAGAGAAAGCGGGCCGGGTCGAGAGCGTCGTCGTTTCGACGGACTTCAAAGTGCAGATGCGGCCCGGTGGACCGGCCCGTCGAACCAACCCTAGCGATAGGGGTGCCAGTCAGCACGCGGTCGCCCTTGCGCGCAATGAAGCTGTCCAGGTGGCCGTAGCGTGTCACGAGGCCGCTGGGGTGGGTGACCTCCACGAGGTTACCGTAGCCAGAGCGCTGCCCGACGAAGCTGACGCGCCCCGGCGCTGCGCTGACCACCACTGTTCCGGTCGGGGCTGGGAAATCGAGCCCTGAATGGAAGGCGCGCCCGCCGGTGAACGGGTCGCGTCGGTTGCCGAAGCCAGAACTGGTGCGGAAAGTCTTGACGAGGGGGCGATGCACCGGAGCTGCCGCCGCCGCGTCGCGAGCAACCTGCAGCCGCGCCAATTGCAGGAGCGCGTCATTTGCCTCACTGAGGAGGGTCTCCTGCTCGGAAGCCGTGCGCTCCGGGAGCAGGGGGCCACCCATACTCTCGAGACCGCTTGGCAAGGCCGGACGGATTCCAAGGCCGTTCAGTTCTCCTAGAATGGACTCCGTCGAGTCGGCCGCGGCCTCCGCCAGAACGGCAAGCGTGGCCCGGTTCTCAGCCATCATGCCTGCCACTGACGCTGCCATGTCGGCTCCGGCATCCTCTATGACAGGAACAATGCTGCTATCGACATAGCTGAGGAGCTTTGGCGTCTCCGCCACTCCCGCTAGACCCTCAGCGGCCTGAGCTGCGGTGACGGACCGTGTTCCGAGGCCAAGCTCCTCGGCCTTCCGTGCGAGTTGCCGCACAAGTTCCTGCTGCTCGAGGAGAACTTCCTGCTGCTGCGTCAGCTCCTGCATCTGCAGATTCATGTCGCCAGCTTGGGCGAAGTTGCGCGAATGGAGCCTGTCTACCTCCACCCGCAGCTGTGTGATGCGGCTCTCGTAGGCGGCGACGACATCGCTCGCTCGGCCGGAGAGCAGCCGTGCGATATCAGGCGCCATCAAAAAGGCAACTGCTGTGAGCACGTTCGTCGCGAACAGCACGGCAAACATGCCGTAGAACAGTGCAGGAGAGATACCGCTTGGTTTTGTCTTGGGGACGGCTTTCCGTGCCTGGGCAAAGACCCTCACCTTTGACTGTCGGCTAACGCTTTGACTCGTACGCAACCCGATACCCCCGGAACTCTGCGCGAACTCCGGGCCATCATGGTTGGTTAGGGTTAATAAACGCGAAAACCGAGGTCAGCCGGGGGAAGTGCTCACGTGCTGTCGCAGAGCTTCGAGCACCTTTGCGGCATGCCCCTTGATGCGGGTGGCATTGATCACCTGCGCGACGGTTCCGTCAGCGGCTACCAAGACCGTTGCGCGCTTGACGCCCATGAACTCGGCGCGGAACATCTTTTTCATTTGCCAGAGCCCATAGGCCTCAATGGCTTCGCGGTCGACATCGGCGACGAGCGGCACGCCGAGATTGAACTTGTCGCGAAAGCCGCAGTGTCTATCAACACTGTCGGGGGATACGCCGACGACTACGGCTCCCAACTGACGAAACTCTGACGATAGGTCGGTAAACTCGATGTTCTCGATAGTGCAGCCCTCCGTGTCGTCCTCCGGGTAGAAGTACAGAACCACAGGGCGTCCAAGGTGCTCCGAGAGCCGAAAGGTCTCTCCGCTGTCGGTTGGCAGCTCGAAGTCGGGTGCAGGAGCTCCTGCGGCAATCGCGGGCATTGCGTCAGCCTTTGCTGTGATGGCACTGGGCGCTTGAGGGGTGGGCGCGCCATAATCCGGCCGGTATGATTTGTCACCTCAACAGCGCTCGGGCTGATTCTAGAATATGCGGCGTACCGGGTAGCCTCAAGTCGGAACAGTGAAACCTACTCAAGCTCCAGGCCTCCAGCACCGCAAGCGCTCGGCATGGCGCATTCTGGGTAAAATTGCGGTGGCAGCGCTCGCCGCACCTGTAGCGCTGCTCGTTCTGCTGTACGCCGTACTGCTTTTCACCCCAATCCCGCTGCCATTTGTGTCGCAGCAGGTGCGCAATGTCGTGCTGTCGTCGCTGCCTGAGGGGACACAACTGGAACTTGGCGACATGGCCCTCGCGCTCGAGGGCTTCGCCTGGCCGGTCATCCAGTTCGCGCCGGTTAAGTACACCGACACCAAGACCGGTGGTGAGGTGTCTATGGACGCACTGGAAGTGGGCTTCTCACCGCTCCGCGTCCTGGTTGGGCAAGCGGGGGCGACGATCACGGTGGTGGGGCCGCGCCTGCAGGTCAATCAGGATCTGTTCGGTCCTCGTCTCGCCAAGTTCGAGTTTGTCGATGAGCCTGATGGCAGTCGAACCGTTCGGGTTCTTGAGGGACTGGATCCGTTTCCCGACGTTTCATTGTCGCCCGATGGGCTGAACTTCACTGGTCGCGTACCTGAAGCCACACTCGGCATCCGTTCTGACAATGATTGGCTCGTTTACAATCTCGAGGCCGCGGGCAAGGGAATTGCCCAGATCGTCGAGCAGGCCAGGGCAGGCAACTTCTCGCGACTGGTAGTCCGCGACGGCGTGCTCGAAATGAACGATGCGCTCTATGCCGTTTTCCGGACCTTCAAGGGCATCACACTGGACATTGCTCCGACACCCGACAACCTTTCCGCCACGGGGCGCTTCTCCACAGAGTTTGCCGGAACTCGCATGGGGGGCGATATCGAGTGGAATGGCGCGGAGGATGGTTCCGGGCGGCTGAACATGTCGATCGCCAATTTCGAGCCAGGGGCTTTCTCCCCGATGGCGGGTGACGAATCTGCGGTGTCGACCATCCTGGGCAGCATGGCCGTTTCGATGGATATCGGGTTCAACTCCGAGACATCGCTGACTGACGGCCTGTTCCATCTCGATATGACCGGCATGGACTTCCGGGCCGGGGATGATCTGCTTCCTATAGCAGGCGAAGTCGCCGAGGTGGTCTGGGATCCTGCTCTTGGCCAATTCACCATGGCTGAGACGAGGCTGAGCCTGGGCACCAACGCCGGGACGTTCAGTGGGGTGTTCAGGCTTGGCCTAGACACACAGTTCGGCCCTACGGTCAGCATCGCGTTGAACGGAAGAGATATCGTGCTGGCGTCGGATTTGGGCATGCCTGACGAGCCGTTCAATGAGCTCAGCTTCACCGGCTGGTCGGCCCCACTTTATGGTGCGGTAGGAATAGATCAGTTCCGATTGAGCAAGGCTGATGGTGCCGAGATCGCCGGGACTGGGCGATTTGACATGCTCCGCATGGGCTCCGGCTTCGACCTCACCATCGTCGGCGACAAAGTCTCGGCGGACGATGTGAAGCGCGTTTGGCCACCTATGGTCGCCAGCGAGACGCGCGACTGGTTTGTCAAGAACGTCGTGGGCGGCCGTCTCAAGGCGGCGTCCATGCGCTACAACTTCCCTGTCGGCAGTCTCGACGCCCAGCAGGAGGGGGACGCGCTCCCGCCGGATTCGGTCTTCATCGATCTGGTCGGATCAGATGTCACGATCACCCCCATGGAGGGCATGGACCCGATCGTGCTGAACGGCGATACGCGCCTCTCAGTAAGGGACGCCGACGTCACAATATCTGCTGCCGGAGCAACCATTCCTACAGCAAAGGGGCGCGTCGGGTTGGCCAATGTCGCCTTCGTCATCGGAGCTGAAGGTACTGATGATGTGATCTACGAGATATCGGGCGATCTTTCGAGCGGCCTGCCCGCACTGGTCGATCTCGCCAAGACGCACCAACCGGACTTGCTCAAGCAGTCTGAAGTGCCAGTTGACGTGTCTGCGTTGGCCGGCAATCTGTCACTGTCGCTGGTGGCGACGGTCGTCAATGACCGCGAGACTGGCGAAAACAAGCGGCTCGACTACGCTATTAACGGCGTTGTTCAGGACTTTGGTTCTTCTGAGCCGCTGCAGGGGCGCACGATCGAAGGCGGACAGTTGTCGTTCGTTGCCTCGCAAGCGGGATACCGCGTAAACGGGCAGGCCACGATTGACGGGCTGACCGCCGATGTGGTCATCGATGGCAAGCTGGAAGAGAACGCCCCTCCGCCGGACATGCTACTGAGCGCAACACTCAGTTCCGACGATCTCAAGAAGATGGGGTTTGACGTGTCGGAGTTCCTGACCGGCTCCGTGGACTTCGTCGCCCGCCCGCTGGCGGACGGTACTCTGCAGGTGGCGGTCGACCTCGCCAAGGCCCGGCTGACGGTCAAAGATCTCGGGATCGACAAGGCGCGTGGCACTGCCGGCTCGGCGAAGGCGGCGATCAAGCTCGACGGCGACGCCGCCGAAGTTGGCCAGATTGACGTCGCGTTCGGCGATGTGAAGCTCAAGGGCAGCGTGAAAGTTGATCTGAAGAAGGGGCTACAATCTGCTGATTTCTCGACGGTTGCGTTGAGTGCCGGCGACAATGCGCGTATGTCCCTACGCCCAACGGACTCGGGCTACGAGGTCACATTGCGCGGCGCACAGCTCGACCTGAAACCCATGTTGCAGCGCTTTTTCAGCCTGAGCGGAGAGTCGACAGGTGGACCGCAAGCGACAGCCGTCAACCAGACCATCGTGCTCGACGCGGAACTTGATCGGGCCCTGGGATTTTATCGAACCACCGCGTTCAACCTCAATCTGGACCTTACGCTGCGGGGCTCGGACCTGAGGGGGGTGAGCTTGCAGGCCAATCTAGGCGGCAACCGCAGCGTGTCGGTGATCACGAATCAGACGCCGAGCGGCCGTGTAATGACCGTGGCGTTCAACGACCTGGGAACCTTGCTGCGCCTCATGAACATCTACCCCAACGTAGAGGGAGGTGAGGGGCAACTTGTACTGGAGACAGTCAACGCCGACAAGACCGACCGCGGGCAGTTCGTGTTGCGGAACTTCGCCATCGTGAACGAGGAGAACGTCGCTCAAATCCTCGGAAATCATCGCGAATCGCAGCAAATGATCTCGCGCGCCAACAAGCTAGCGTTCCGCAGTGGCGAGGTCGACTTCGTGCGTCGCAGCGATAGGGTAGAGATTACCGACGCGGTGTTGGCCGGCGACACCGTCGGCGGAACTGCCCGCGGGTTCATCTACACCGACCGGCGGCAATACGATATCAGCGGGACCTACGTGCCGCTCTTCGGCCTCAACAATGCCTTTGGGCGGCTGCTCGGGCCGCTGGCGGGGCGCGATGGCGAAGGCCTGTTTGGTGTCACCTTCCAGGTGCGCGGCCCGCTCGACAAGCCGGACTTCCGGGTGAACCCGATGTCGGCACTCGTACCGGGGGCGTTCCGGCGCATGTTCGAGTATCGGTCGCGCGAAATCCCGCGCACAGAGTAGCTCGCAAGACCCTTGGGCTTGATCTGCGTCAATACGCGCTTGGCTGGCACGGGCCACCTACCCATATTCGTTTCAGGAGGTACGCGGCATGTACAAGCAGATTCTCGTTGCAACCGACGGTTCGGAGTTGGCCCAGCGCGCCCTAGATCATGCACTGGCCCTCGCGAAAGCAACCGGCGCCGAAGTGACGGTGGTGCACATTAGCGAGCCGCTCGCGGTCTATGGGGCTGGCTATGCCAGCGTAGCCGGCACTGTATTCGACCCTGTGCCGGAGTTGATCGAGGCGCAAAAGTCGGCTGCAAACAATGTGATAGAGGCAGCACGCCGCCGGGCTGAAGAGGCCGGCGTACCTGCCAAGACCCTGCATCTCGACAACACCTACGCAGCCGAGGGCATCGTCGAGACTGCAGGGAAAGTGGGCGCGGACCTCATCGTCATGGGGTCGCACGGGCGGCGCGGCCTGAGCCGCATGCTGCTCGGGAGCCAGACCAGCAACGTGCTGACCCACACCAAGATACCGGTGCTGGTTACCCGCTAAGTCACCGGACTCGAAGGAGTTTCGCCCGGTCGCGCCGAGGTGCGGCAGGGCTTCGGACGGCTGCAGACAGCCTCAGACCGGCTTGAGCAGTGCGTGCTTCTTCTTGCCGACCGACAGCTTGATAACACCTTCTGACAGCAGCGCCGCCTCACCCAGGGTCAGGCGATCATCGCTCACCGGCTGATCGTTGACGCGGACGGCGCCCGACTGCACGTGCCGCCGCGCCTCCCCGTTCGATCCCGCAAGACCCGCAGAAACCAAGGCCGAGAGCAGGCCGATGCCGCTGTTAAGATCGGCCTTCGCCACCTCGGTGGTGGGGAGCGAGAGGTCGATGGCGCCGGCTTCGAAAGTCGCTGCCGCGGTGCTCGCGGCTTGCTCGGCGGCGGCGCGGCCATGTACGATCGCGGTGACCTCAGTGGCAAGGACCTTCTTGGCCTCGTTCAGTTCGGCGCCGGCGAGTGCGGCAAGACGTGTGATCTCGTCGAGCGGCAGGCGTGTGAAGATCTTGAGGAAGCGGCCAACATCCGCGTCCTCCGTATTGCGGAAATACTGCCAGAAATCGTAGGGGCTGAACAAATCGCCGTTGAGCCAGACCGCGCCGGAAGCAGACTTACCCATCTTCTCACCGCTCGACTTGGTGAGGAGAGGGGTGGTCAGGGCGTAAAGCTGCGGACCGCCCATGCGATGACTGAGCTCGACACCATTGATGATGTTGCCCCACTGATCGGATCCACCCATCTGCAGCACCGTGCCGTAGCGACGATTGAGCTCGGTGAAGTCGTAGCCCTGCATGATCATGTAGTTGAACTCAAGAAAGCTCAACGATTGTTCGCGGTCCAGGCGGAGCTTCACAGAATCGAAGCTCAGCATCCGGTTGACGGAGAAATATCGGCCGACATCGCGCAGGAATTCGACGTAGTTCAGCTTCAGCAACCAGTCGGCGTTGTTGACCATGATGGCATCTGTCGGGCCGTCGCCATAGCGCAGGATATGGCCATAGACCTTCTTGATGCTCTCGATATTGGCTTCGATCTGCTCGACGGTAAGGAGTTTCCGCTGATCGTCGCGGAAGCTGGGATCGCCCACCATCGAGGTGCCACCGCCCATCAGCGTAATGGGGCGATGGCCGGTTTCCTGCAGCCAATACAACATCGTAACGGAAATCAGATTGCCGATATGGATCGATGTCGCCGTGGCGTCATAGCCGACATAACCCGTTATGACTTCCTTGGCGGCGAGCGCGTCCAGACCCTCGGGGTCCGAGATCTGGTGAATGAAACCGCGCTGGTCGAGGACGTTGAGAAAATCGGAACGGAATTTGGCCATGTTGGCGCCATGAAGCTGAAGGGTTTCTGGAGCTCTGTGAACAGAGCGCTGGACGGAAGATGAACGGGGGACCTAACGGCCCTTGCCGGCAGCGATCTCGGCGCGACGGCGATCCAGGTAGTCGGCGCACCGATCCGTCAGTTCGTCGATCTTGCCCTCATAGAAGTGGTTGGCCCCGTCCACGAGCTGCTGCTCGATGGTGATGCCCTTCTGGGATTTCAGCTTGTCGACCAGCTTCTGCACGGATTGCGGCGGCGCCACCCGATCCTTGTCGCCATGGATGATGAGGCCGGACGAGGGGCAGGGGGCGAGGAAGGAGAAGTCGTAGAGGTTCTCGGGCGGGCTCACCGAGATGAAGCCCTCGACTTCCGGCCGGCGCATCAGCAACTGCATGCCGATCCAGGCGCCGAACGAGAAACCGGCGATCCAGCACCCGCGCGACTCGCGGTTGAGGGACTGCAGCCAGTCGAGCGCCGCCGCCGCATCACTCAGCTCGCCGATGCCGTGATCGAACAGGCCCTGCGAGCGCCCGACGCCGCGCGAGTTGAACCGCAGCACCGAGAAGCCGCGCTTCGCGAACATGTAGAAGAGATTATAGACGATCTGATTGTTCATCGTGCCGCCGAACTGCGGGTGCGGATGCAGCACGATGGCGATCGGGGAGTTGGGGTCCTTGCCCTGCTGGTAGCGCCCTTCGAGGCGCCCCTCGGGTCCGTTGAAGATGACTTCTGGCATGACGTCGGTTCCTTGGCGCCTGCGTTACCCATGCGCTGAGCGGATTGCTCGGGCAGGGCGCGGCCTCGCGGCTTGACGAACGGGACGCCGCTCCCTAAACATGGGCCGAAAACTCTAGTTTCGAATAATTCTAAACTAGGTTTCCGCTGGGCGGCGGTTGGCTCTGCCGACCGCTTCCGGTGGCTGGTGAGCGCCCCTTCTAAAGAATGTGGGCGTCCGATTTCAAGATTTGTTTCAAGGCCCCGGCCCGCGCCAACGGCGCCAAATCGGCTTTGAAGATACAAGGCAGGTCAAAGAGTTCGATGGCGGCATCGCCGATCTATCTCGATCACAACGCTTCCGCGCCGCTGCTGCCTGCGGCCCGCGCGGCCGTGCTTGCGGCTCTGGACCTGACCGGCAACCCCTCCTCGGTGCATCAGCACGGCCGCCAACTGCGCGGAATGGTCGACCAAGCCCGGACCCGCGTTGCGCGCCTCGCAGGCGCCGAAACCGACCAGGTGGTGTTCACGAGTTCGGCAACCGAAGCCATCGCGCAGGCCATCGTGGCCGGCAGCAGCGTGCTCGGGGTCGATGCACTCGTCGTGACCGAAGGCGAGCATGCAGCGGTGCTGAAGGCGGCGGAGGCGACTGGCCTGCCGCTGCGCCGCATCGGTCTCGATACTGACGGCGTGATCCGCATCGAACAGATTGCCGCCGCGATCACCGAAGCCGACCGGGTGGGTATGCGCCTCCTGGTCGCCGTGCACCTCGTGAACAATGAGACCGGCGTGGTTCAGCCCGTCGACCGCATCGAGCTGCTGGTGGGGCCGACGCCGCACTTTCTGTTCGTCGATGCCGTGCAGGCCTTCGGGAAGATGGCGTTCGAGTTCGCCGCGCGCCCGCCCGACATGATGGCCATCAGCGGCCACAAGATCGGCGGCCCGGCCGGCGCCGCTGCGCTGCTGATGAAGGGGCACGCCGCGGACGTGCGGCTGATCCCCGGTGGCGGGCAGGAAACCGGGCGACGCGGCGGGACGGAGAACGTCGCAGCGATCGCCGGCTTCGGTGCGGCGGCCGAAGCGTTCGCCGACCAGTTCTATGCCGCCAATGTCAGCGAACTGGTGCGGACCGTCGAGGACGGCATGCGACTGATCGCCCCGGACCTCGTTGTGTTTGGCGCGGGGGCCGAACGGATCGGCAATACCTGCAATTTCGCGGTGCCCGGGCTCAAGGCTTCGGTCGCCATGATGGGGCTCGATCTGGCCCGCGTTTCGGTGTCGTCGGGTTCGGCGTGCTCGTCCGGCAAGGTCGGCCGAAGCCACGTACTCGCGGCCATGGGCGTGCCGGCCGAGCTGGCGGAATGCGCCCTCAGGGTCAGTTTCGGCTGGTCCTCTTCAATTGATGACGCCGAAGCCTATCTCAAGGCATTCGGCGAAGTCGTCGGCCGGCACCGCGCCCGGCACGGCGTCGCAGCATAGGATGGACACGATGGCGAACTACGATATCCCGACGCTCAAGGAAGAGATCGAGAAGGAGACCGTCGAGCAGGTCCTGGCGCTGGACGTCGACAAGTACAAATACGGCTTCGAATCCAAGTTCGACGTGGAGCGCGCGCCCAAGGGGCTGAGCGAGGACACGATCCGCTTCATTTCGATGAAGAAGGAAGAGCCGGAGTGGATGCTGCAGTGGCGGCTGGACGCCTATAGGCGCTGGCTGACCATGACCGAGCCGACCTGGGCGAAGGTGCACTACCCCCAGATCGACTTCCAGGACATGTACTATTACGCAGCGCCCAAGAGCGCCAACAAGCCGAAGTCGCTGGATGAGGTCGATCCGGCGCTGCTGGAGATGTACGAGAAGCTCGGCGTGCCGCTGAAGGAGCGCGAGCTGCTGGCCGGCGTCGAGCAGCCCCGCGTGGCCGTGGATGCGGTGATCGACTCGGTTTCGGTCGCAACCACCTTCCGCGCCGAACTGAACAAGATGGGCATCATCTTCTGCTCGATCTCCGAGGCGATCCGGGAGTACCCCGACCTCGTCAAGCAGTATCTCGGCACGGTGGTGCCGGTGTCCGACAACTACTATGCGACGCTGAACTCGGCCGTCTTCACCGATGGCTCGTTCTGCTACATCCCGAAGGGCGTGCGCTGCCCGATGGAGCTGTCGACTTATTTCCGCATCAATGAGGCCAAGACCGGCCAGTTCGAGCGCACGCTGCTGATCGCGGACGAGGGCTCCTATGTGAGCTATCTCGAGGGCTGCACGGCACCGGCCCGCGCCGAACACCAGCTGCATGCGGCGGTGGTGGAACTGGTGGCGCTCGATGATGCCGAGATCAAGTACTCGACGGTGCAGAACTGGTACCCCGGCGACAAGGAAGGCAAGGGCGGCGTCTACAACTTCGTCACCAAGCGCGGCGACTGCCGCGGCGCCAACTCCAAGATCAGCTGGACGCAGGTCGAGACCGGCTCCGCCATCACCTGGAAGTACCCCAGCTGCATCCTGCGTGGCGACAATTCGCGCGGCGAGTTCTACTCGATCGCCATCTCGAACGGCCATCAGCAGGTCGACTCGGGCACCAAGATGATCCACCTCGGCAAGAACACGTCGAGCCGGATCATCTCCAAAGGCATCGCGGCTGGCTTCTCCGACAACACTTATCGTGGGCAGGTGTCGGCGCATGCCAAGGCCAAGGGCGCGCGCAACTTCACCCAGTGCGACAGCCTGCTGATCGGTGACAAATGCGGGGCGCATACCGTGCCCTATATCGAGAGCCGCAATGCTACGGCGGTGTTCGAGCACGAGGCGACGACGTCCAAGATCTCCGACGACCAGATGTTCTACTGCATGCAGCGCGGACTTTCCGAAGAGGAAGCAGTGGCGCTGATCGTCAACGGCTTCGTGCGCGACGTGCTGCAGCATCTGCCGATGGAGTTCATGGTCGAGACGCAGAAGCTGATCTCGATTTCGCTGGAAGGCAGCGTGGGATGAACGACGAGGTTGGAAATCTGGTGCTGGAGCATCTGCGGGCGATCCGGGCCGATATCGCCGGCCTCAAGGCCGAAATCCGTGGTGTTCAAGCCGAACAGACAGCCATGCGGCACGAGATGCGTGCGTTCTCCGTGCGCCTGGACCACCTGATAGAGGAGGTGGCTGACAGCAAGGTTCGTCTGGAACGGATCGAACGCCGCCTCGAACTTACGGAACCCGCGGAATAGCGCGCCATCGCTCGGCCGGCGCTTCATTGAAAATATGGGAAAAGACATGACCACCCCAATGCTCGAAATCCGCAATCTGCACGTCCGCATCGAGGAGCGTGAGATCCTCAAGGGCGTGAACCTCGTGGTGCCGCGCGGCGAAGTGCACGCGATCATGGGGCGGAACGGCTCTGGCAAGTCCACGCTGAGCTATGTTCTGGCGGGCAAGGAAGACTACGAGGTCACCGAAGGTGAGGTGCTGCTCGACGGCGAGAACATCCTCGAGATGGAGCCGGCCGAGCGCGCGAGCGCCGGGCTGTTCCTCGCGTTCCAGTACCCGATCGAGATTCCTGGCGTTGCGACCATGACCTTCCTCAAGGCAGCGCTTAACGCCCAGCGCAAGGCGCGCGGCGAGGGCGAGCTGTCGACCCCGGACTTCATGCGCGCCGTCAAGGAAGCCGGCACCGCACTCAACATCGACTCCGACATGCTGAAACGGGCGCTCAATGTCGGCTTTTCGGGGGGTGAGAAGAAGCGCGCCGAAATCCTGCAGATGGCGCTGCTGAAGCCCAAGATGTGCGTGCTGGACGAGACCGATTCCGGGCTGGACATCGACGCGCTGCAGCTGGTGTCGAAGGGCGTCAACGCGCTCCGCGACGGCGAGCGCGCCATGCTGGTGATCACCCACTATCAGCGGCTGCTGAACCACATCGTGCCGGACGTGGTGCATGTGTTCTCGGATGGCCGGGTGGTCGAGAGCGGTCCCAAGGAACTGGCGCTGGAGCTCGAGGCCAAGGGCTATGCCGGCTTCGACGGGGAGAAGGCAGCTTGAGCATGCATGTCCCTGTACGACTCGGCCCGGCCGAGCTGACGCTGATCGAGCAGTTGCAGGCGCGCGGCGCGGCGGCGGAAGCCGAGCGCCTGAGCGTGGCCGGCCTGCCGACCCGGCGCGTCGAGAGCTACCACTACACCGACCTCAAGCAGTTGCTGCGCGCGGTGCCGGCACTCGCCGGGGCGGCCGATGCCGCCGAGCCGAGCTTCGAGCTGCCCGAAGCGTTCCGGGTCGCGATCGTCAATGGCGCGGTACAGCATGCGGGCTGGGTGCCGGACGGGGTGAATATCGGGCGCACCGATGGCGGCGTGCTGGCGGCGCGTGACGACATCATCACCCGGCTCAACGGCGCGCTGACTGCCGAGGCGCTGTCGCTGGAGCTGCACGGCGAAGTCGACACCGTGCTGCAGATCGACCGGCAGGCGCTGGGGCCCGCGGGGCACTCGGCGAGCGGAGCGCACATCTTCGTCGGCGATGGCGGTCGGGCGACCATCGTCGAGACGCTGACCGGTTCGGATGCGGCGCACCTCGCCAACCACGCGACCTATCTGGCGCTGGGGCGCGGTGCGGTCGTGACGCATATCGTCGTCAACCTGATGCCGCGGGCGGCGACGCTGTTCACGACCAGCGAATATCTGATCGCCGAGGGCGCGCGGCTGCGCACGCTGGTGATCAATGCCGGCGCGGCGGTGAGCCGGGCGCAGCTGCTGCCGCGCTTTGCCGGCACCGATGCCTATGCCGACGTGACGGGGCTGAACCTCGTCGGCGACGGCCAGCACGCCGACATCACCATGGATGCGCAGCACGCCGTGCCGCATACCTCGTCCAAGCCGCTGTTCAAGTCGATTGCCCGCGGGCGATCGCGCGCGGTGGTGCAGGGGCGGCTGGTGGTGGCGCGCGATGCGCAGAAGACGGACGCCAAGCTGATGGCGCAGGGGCTGATGCTGTCCGACGAGGCGGAAATCCTCACCAAGCCCGAACTCGAGATCTATGCCGACGACGTGGTGTGCGGCCATGGCTCGACCTGCGGGCGGCTGGACGAGGACCACATGTTCTACCTCACCAGCCGCGGCATTCCGCAGGCGGAGGCCGAGACCATGCTGGTGCGCGCCTTCCTCGCCGAACTGCTCGACCCGATCGAGCACGAGGGGCTGAATGCTGCGCTTGCCGGGGTGGTGGACGATTGGCTGGCCGGCGAAAGTTGAGATGACCTTCGATCTCGCAAAAGTCCGCGCCGACTTCCCGATCCTCGCCGAAGAGATCCACGGCAAGCGTCTGGTCTATCTCGACTCCGGCGCCTCGGCGCAGAAGCCGAACCAGGTGCTGGACCGCATGGACTGGGCGCACCGGCACGCCTACTCGAACGTCCACCGCGGCTTGCACACGCTGGCCAACCGCGCGACCGAGGCTTTCGAGGGCGGGCGCAGCGCAGTGCAGCGCTTCCTCAACGCGGCGCGGGTCGAGGAGATCGTCTTCACCCGCTCGGCGACCGAGGCGATCAATCTGGTGGCGAGCGCCTTTCTCGGACCGCGCATCGGCGCGGGCGACGAGATCGTGACGACGATCATGGAGCACCACTCCAACATCGTGCCATGGCACTTCCACCGCGAGCGGCAGGGGGCGGTGCTGCGCTTCGTCGATGTCGGCGAGGATGGCAGCTTCGATATCGCCGCCTTCGAGCAGGCGCTGACGCCGAAGACCAAGATGGTCGCCATCACGCATATGTCGAACGTTCTCGGCACGGTGACGCCGCTGAAGGAGATCGTCGCGATCGCGCATGAGCGCGGCATCCCGGTGCTGGCGGACGGCAGCCAGGCGGCGGTGCATCTAAAGGTGGACGTGCAGGATCTCGGCGTCGATTTCTATGTCTGCACCGGGCACAAGCTGTACGGCCCGACCGGGATCGGCGTGCTCTACGGCCGCTACGACCTGCTCGCCGACATGCAGCCTTATCAGGGCGGCGGCGAGATGATCGACATCGTGGCGACCGACGAGGTGACCTACAACACCCCGCCGCACCGCTTCGAGGCGGGAACGCCGCCCATCGTGCAGGCGATCGGGCTCGGCGCCGCGCTCGACTACATGCAGGAGCTCGGCCGCGAGGCGATCCATGCGCATGAGGCCGAGGTGACGGCCTATGCGCATGAGCGGCTGGGCCGGCTCAATTCCATCCGCCTGATCGGCACGGCGCCGGGCAAGGGCGGTATCTTCGCCTTCGAGGTCGAGGGGGCGCACGCCCATGACGTGGCGACGATCCTCGATCGCTACGGCATTGCGGTGCGGGCCGGCACCCATTGCGCCATGCCGTTGCTCAAACGGTTCGGCGCGACCTCTACATGTCGGGCCTCGTTCGGCCTATATACGGGCAAGGACGACGTGGACGCACTCGTCGAAGGTATCGAGAAGGCGCGGAGCTTCTTCGCGTGAGCAGCATGAGCGAAGACAACCCAGTCGCAGCACCGGCCGCGGAGGCCGCTGCCCCCGAGGCCGATTCTTCCCGCATTACGCCCAGCGTGGGCTCGGCTATCCCTGCCGAAGAGGTGGAGCGGATCACCCGCGACCTGATCGGGGCGCTGAAGACGGTGTACGACCCGGAGATTCCGGTCGATATCTACGAGCTCGGCCTCATCTACAAGGTCGACCTCGACGACGACCGCAACCTCGCCATCGACATGACGCTGACCGCGCCGGGATGCCCGGTGGCCGGCGAGATGCCGGGCTGGGTAGAGAATGCCGCGCTGACGGTCGAGGGCGTGCAGAACGTGACCGTGAACATGGTCTATGATCCGCCCTGGGACGCTTCGCGCATGAGCGAGGAAGCCCAGGTGGCGCTCAACTGGTGGTAGCGGCGCCAGTTTGCTAGCATGACGCACCTGAGGAAGGTCGAGCACAGATGCCATTCCAGATCATGAGCCTCACCGATGCCGCCGCCGAGCGCATCAAGGAGATCATCGAAGACAGCGAGACCCCGGTGATGGGGGTGCGCGTCGGTATCCGCAATGCCGGCTGCGCGGGGCAGGCCTACACGCTCGACTATGTCGCCGAGCCGGTTGCAGGCGACGACCACGTCGAGGACAAGGGCGTGCACGTCTTTGTGGAGCCCAAGGCGACGCTGTTCCTGCTGGGTACGGTGATGGATTTCGAGGAGGACATCCTCAAGTCCGGCTTCACCTTCAAGAATC
>VFQR01000398.1_pt1 | contig 65122 bp, 64 predicted proteins | sample 3512321 | NCBI WGS metagenome assembly VFQR01 (sample SAMN10412374, study PRJNA504923) | tailings metagenome | isolation source: Relicate 3 Philex TSF1 revegetated site | place: Philippines: Tuba, Benguet | collected 2017-08-29 | reverse complement strand
ACCTGCAGCGCCTGGAGGCGGGTCGATTCCTTGTTCATGTCGGCATCGACGAGCTGGCCGACGCCACGATCGATCGCGTCCATGAGGTTGGACACGAAGGTCTGCTGCAGGCTGACGCGCTTCTTGGCCGCGCCGAGGTCGCTCGCCGATGTCGTGAGCTGGAGCAGGGCGCCGTCGACCGCGCTGATCATCTCGGCGAGATCGACGTCATCGAGCCCGGCGGTGGTGATGTCGAGCGTGACGACCGAGACGGTTACCGCGCCGCCGCCGGTGGTGGTGAACTCGGTGTCGAGGATGCCCGACTGGTCGTTGGCGTCGAAGAGCTTCGTGCTCGTGATGTCGATGTCGACCGTCGAGACCGAGACTGATCCGTCCGAGGCGCGCGTGAAGGAGGCCACGATCGACTTGGAGGCGGAATAGTTCGGGTCGGAAGAATCGACGAACAGCCAGTTCTCGCCGGTGAAGGAGGTCGCCTCGGCGTTGCTGGAGAGCTGGCGCTGGAGCTGTACGATCTCGGCCTGAATCTTGACGCGATCGACGCCGGGTTCGCTCGCGGCCACGAGCTTCGCCTTGATCTCGTCGACGACGGCGATGGCGCTGTTGAGGCCGGTGTAGGCGATGTCGACCTTCGCGGCGCCGAGGCCGAGCGCGTCCTGCACCGTCGAGAGCGCCTTGTTGTCGGAGCGCATCGTGGTCGCGATCGACCAGTAGGCCGCGTTGTCGGCGGCTTCGGCGACGCGGAAGCCGGTCGAGATGCGGGACTGGGTGACCTCCAGCGACTTGTTGGTCGCAGCGAGGGATTTGAGCGCGGTCATCGCCTGCGCGTTCGTCATGATGCTGGCCAAGTGACTGTCCCTTCCCATTCGCACCCGTAGCCGGGCTATTCGTTAACCATAACTAGGGGCTTATGGTTAATTGCGGGTTAAGCGGGACTGGGCTGCGATCAGGAACGAAAAAAGGGGCCGCGCCCAAAGGCGCGGCCCCCGTTCGGTGTTGCCGGAGACGATCCGGGCTTATCGGAAGAGCGACAGGATCGACTGCGCGCTGCCGTTGGCGATCGAGAGCGCCTGGATGCCGAGCTGCTGCTGGACCTGGAGCGCCTGAAGGCGGGTCGATTCCTTGTTCATGTCGGCATCGACGAGCTGGCCAACGCCGCGGTCGATGGAGTCCATGAGGTTGGACACGAAGCTCTGCTGCAGGCTGACGCGCTTCTTGGCGGCGCCGAGATCCGAGGCCGACGTCGTCATGCCGGACAGAGCAGTGTCGACGGCCGAGATCATCTGGTCGATGTCGGTCTCGTCGATGTCGGCGGCGGTGATGTCGAGCGTGGCGACCGACACCGTGACGGCGCCATCGCCGGTGGTGGTGAACTCGGTGTCGAGGATGCCCGACTGGTCGTTGGCGTCGAAGAGCTTCGTGCCGGTGACGCTGATGTCGATCGTGCCAACCGCCACGGAGCCGTCAGCGGCACGGGTGAAGGAGCCGACGATCGACTTGGTGGCCGAGTAGCCCGTGGCGCTGGAGTCGACCGACAGCCAGTTCTCGCCCGAGAAGGACGCGGCGTCGGCGTTGCTGGTCAGCTGCGCCTGGAGCGCGGTGATCTCGGACTGGATCTTGGCGCGGTCGACACCCGGCTCGCGGGCGGCCACGAGCTTAGCCTTGATCTCGTCGACGACCTCGATGGCGCTGTTGATGCCGGTGTAGGCCACGTCGATCTTGGCGGCGCCGAGGCCGAGCGCGTCCTGGACGGTCGAGAGCGCCTTGTTGTCGGAGCGCATCGTGGTCGCGATGGACCAGTAGGCGGCGTTGTCGGAGGCTTCGGCGACGCGGAAGCCGGTCGAGATGCGAGCCTGGGTGGTCTCGAGAGCCTTGTTGGTTGCCTGGAGGGATTTCAGCGCCGTCATTGCGGACGCATTGGTATTGATGCTGGACATAGGATGCCCCTTCTACACAAACAGTTGCGGGGACATACCGGACTCAAAACTACCGGTAGGGATGGAGCGGCATCATGCCTGCCGTACGCGAGACGACCCTCCCCTGTACGAGGGCCATAGTGGCGGCCAATGCCTACCAAACAGATAATGGAATTGGATCAGGCTCGCGGAACGCCTCGATCGGGCCGCGGCAACCGGGGATGGTTAGCGAACGGTTTGCGCCCCTTCAGGCGAAGGATCGGACCAGGCTGCCGACGAGCAGGTTCCAGCCGTCGATCAGAACGAAGAACAATATCTTGAACGGCAGCGACACGACGGTGGGGGGCAGCATCATCATGCCCATCGACATGGTGATGGTCGCGACGACGAGATCGATGACCAGGAACGGCAGAACGACGAGGAAGCCGATCTCGAAGCCGCGCCTGATCTCGGAGATCATGAAGGCAGGGACCAGCACCCTTAGATCGACGGTCTCGTCGCGCGCGACAGTCTGGCCCCGCTCGCGGGCAAGGTCTGCGAACAGGTCGAAATCCTTCTCGCGGACATTGGCGAGCATGAATTCGCGGAAGGGGTCCGCGATGCGCTCGAGCGCGACGTCCTCGCTGATCTCCTCGTTGACCAGCGGCCGAACGCCCTCGTTCCAGGCGCGGTCGAAGGTCGGCGCCATGACGTAGAAGGTCATGAAAAGAGCGAGGCTGATCAGCACGAGGTTCGCAGGCGTGGTCTGGAGGCCGATGCCGGCGCGCAGGATCGAGAAGGCGATCACGAAGCGGGTGAAGCTCGTGACCATGATGAGCAGGCCCGGCGCCACCGAAAGGATGGTGATCAGCCCGAGCATCTGGATGATGGTGCCGACCGTGATGCCCTGCGCCTGGCCGGCGATCTGGCCGAGGTCGATCTGCTGGGCGGCCGCCGGCAGCGCGAACAGGACCAGTGCCGAAGCGAGGAAGAGCAGGCGCGTCATTCGAACAGCATCGTGCGGATCAGGACGCGCTTGACCCTGCCGTCGCTGCGCAGGCCGGCGCGCTCCTCAAGGTCTGACCTCAGATGCTGGAAGCCACTCGCGCCCTCGATCTGCGCCAGCCTCACGGTGCGCAGATAGGCGAGGAAGTCCTGGTGGATCGTATCGGCGATCGTGTCGTCCGGAACTCCGTCGAAGACCAGCGCCACCTCGATGCGCCCCCAGGTCTCCGCGGGGGAGGCGAGGTTGGTCGTGATCGGCTCGAGCATGAGAAGGTTCGGCGGCGGGGGCGCGGCTTCGCCCTCGGCGGTCTTGGTCTCGTCCTCGATCGCTGCCTTGGCCGGCGGCTCCGGGGCCTGCGCGCCCAGCATCATGCCGGACACCCATCCCGCACCCACGGCCACGCCGGTGAGTGCGAAAAGCAGCCCGATCTGGACGACCATCGAGGCCCCCTTCTTGTCTGCTTCGGGCGATGTGGTGGCGGCTGCGGCCTTGGCCATGTCGCGACGACCTCAGAACGGAAGCAGGAGGTCGAGCGCCTGCTGCCCGTAGGGCGGCTGCTGCACCTCGGTGAGCCTGCCGCGCCCGCCATACGAGATGCGCGCCTCCGCGATGCGCTCGTAGGAAATCGTGTTGTCGCCGCCGATGTCGTTGGGCCTGACGATGCCGCCGATCGTCAGGATGCGCAGTTCGGCGTTGACCCGGACCTCCTGCGAGCCGGAGATCAGCAGATTGCCATTGGGCAGCACATCGGTGACGACCGCGGCGATCTGGAGCTTGATCGCCTCGGAGCGCTCGGTGGCGCCGGCCCCCTGCGTGGCGGTATTGGAGCCGATGTTGAAATCGGCCGAACCGGACGATCCGGACCCTTCGACCTCGAATGCGCCAGACAGCCCGAGGCGCCGGTTGGCGGTGCGGGAACGCTGGGATTCGTTTTCGAACTTCGCGCGATCGTTGATCTGGATGACGACGGTCAGGATGTCACCGACGGAGAGCGCGCGCGGATCGGTGAAGAGCTTGCTCTGGCGGTCATTCCAGAGCGAGAAGCTTCCCGACGAGCCGCGTGGCGCCTCGGGATAGGAACGGATCGCGACGGCTGCGGTGTCGTAGCCGGAGCCCACAGGCGAGAGCGCGGGCGGGACGCCGATCTCGCGCACCGCGCTGCAGCCGACCAGCGTGGCCGCGACCAGCATGACGGACGGAATTCTCAAGAGGGATCCTCCTGGCGTGCCGCGCTGGCCATGATGCCGGTGAGCAGCGCAGCGGTCTTGCGCTCCATCTCGTTGAGTATGATGCCGGCCTGGCGCGGGTCGAGCTTGAGCAGGATGGCGGCGGCCAGCTCGTTGTCGAGCTCGGCCATGCGCTCGGCGGCGGCGTCGGGCCGCATCTTCGAATAGATCTCGACGATGTTGTCGCGCGCCATGTCCATGAACTGCTGGCGACGTGCGAGCCAGTCCTCGTATTCCGTGCGCTTCGCCTCGAGAGCCGCGATGCGCTCGTCGATGTCGGCCTCGAGACGCTTGAGCTCCTCGGCCTGGAGCGCGTAGCGGCGGTCACGCGCGGCGTCGACCACGTTCGAGCAGAAGCGACCGATCTCGTCGGTGGGCAACGGAGCCGGCGCTTCCTCGATCTGGCGGATCGTCTCGGCCATCGCGCCGCTGGCGAGCGGGCTGGCGGCGACGGCGACGCCGGCCAGTGCGAAGAGGCTGAGAAGAGTGCGCTGAACCGGCCTCACTGGATGACGAGCTCCGCCTGAAGCGCCCCGGCCGACTTGATGCCCTGCAGGATCGCGATGATGCCGTCCGGCTTCACGCCGATGCGGTTGAGACCGGAGACCAGCGTCTGCAGGTCGGGACCGTCGAGGACGGCGATGGGTCCGCCTGCCTGGTCGGCCTCAATCGTTGTGTAGGGCTCGATCGCCGTCTCGCCGCGCGAGAAGGGCTCGGGCTGGACCACCCTGGGCGTCTCTGTGATGCGCACGGTGAGCGTTCCATGGCTTATCGCGACGCGCGAGATGCGCACGTCCTGCCCGATGACGATCGTGCCCGTCCGTTCGTCGACGATCACGCGCGCAGGGCTGTCGGATTCAACCGCGAGGTTCTCCAGTTCGGCATAGAACCTGGCGGCGGAGATCTTCGCCGGCTTCTGCACCACGACCGTGCGCGCATCCTTCTCGGACGCGAGACGCTGGCCGAAGCGGGCGCTCGTATAGTGGTTGATGGCGTCGGTGACGCGAACGGCGGTCGAGAAGTCGGGATTGCGCAGTTGCAGGACGAGCGTGCCGAGGTCATCGAAGCGGGCCGCCACCTGCCGTTCCACGATCGCCCCGTTGGGAACCCTTCCCGAGGTCGGCACGCCCTGGGTCAGCGTCTCGGCCTGGCCCTGTGCGGAAAACCCCGAAACGAGCACGGACCCCTGCGCTACGGCGTAGATGTCGCCGTCTGCCGCGCGAAGTGGCGTCATGACGAGCTGTCCGCCCTGAAGCGAGGCGGCGTCGCCCAGCGAGGATACGGTGATGTCGATGCGTGAGCCGGCCTCCACGAAGGGCGGCATGTTGGCCGTGACGATGACGGCCGCGACGTTGCGCGCGCGCGCCTGCCCGCCCTGCGTGGCGATGCCGAGATTTTCGAGCATCGCGCGGATCGACTGCTCGGTAAAGGGCGAGTTGCGCAGGCTGTCGCCCGAGCCGTTCAGGCCTATGACGAGGCCGTAGCCGACCAACTGGTTGTCGCGGGAACTCTGGAGCTGGGCGATGTCCTTGATGCGCGAGACGGGACCGCGCGCCCGCGGCAGGTCGGAGGGTTCGCTGCCCCGTACAGCATAGGCGACGGCGCCCGCGCCGGGTCCGCCCGACATTCCCGGTGGCATGCCGGAGCCGGGTGCGCTCGGGGGCGGCAGCCGGTCCATGTCGGCGCCGCTCGACACGCCGGCCATCGCCAGAAGCGCCGCAGCGGCACCAATGATGGCCAGCATCCTCACGACGCGCCTACCCTGATCGAGCCGTCTGCCAGCACGATGCCGGTGAAGATCGTGCCGGAATCGAGATTGCGCAGCTTGATGACGTCGCCGGCCGAGCCGGATTCCAGCGGCACGGCGGTGACCGTGATCGTCAGCGCCCCCTCGATCAGTTCGACCTGCGCGGGCGCGCCGCGCTCGACCAGATAGGCCTCGCGGACCGAAGACAGGGGAATGTAGCGGCGCGGAAGGATCGTTCGCCGGGCAACCTTGCCGTCTAGTTCGCCGATGTCGGTCGACACCGCCGCAGGCGGGACACGGCCCCGGCGCAGCGTGATCGTCTCCAGTGCCTCGGCGGACACGGTCTCGCCGGGGTAGATGACGCGCGTCGCCACGACCACCGCCTCCTGCGCTGCGGCCTGCGGCGTGACTGCGAGCCAGACGGCAAGCGCCGCGGCGCCGGCGATCGGGAGACGGCGAAGCCGCATCAGCGCATGCCCTGCGTGATGACGGCGGCCATCTCGTCGGCGGCGGTAATGACCTTGGAGTTCATCTCGTAGGCGCGCTGTGCGGAGATCAGCTCGGTGATTTCCTTGACCGGGTCGACGTTGGAGCTTTCGAGGTATCCCTGCTCGATCGTGGCGAAGCCGGGGTCGCCGGGCACGCCCACATTGGCCGGGCCGGAAGCCGGCGTCTCCTGGAAGAGATTGTCGCCGAGCGGCGCGAGGCCAGCGTCGTTGGCGAAGGTGGCGATGGTAAGCTGGCCGAGTTCCTGTAGCTCGATCTCGCCGCCGATGCGCGCAAAGACCTGGCCCGTCTTGTTGACCACGACCTCGACCGTGTTCTGCGGCACGGTGATGCCGGGCACGAGCGGCGAGCCGTCGACCGTGACGACCTGGCCGGTGGCGTTGGTGTTGAAGGCGCCGGCGCGCGTGTAGAAGGTTTCGCCGTCGGGGCTCTCGACCTGGAACCAGCCGGAACCGACCAGCGCGAGGTCGAGCCGGTTGCCGGTGCTGGCGAGAGAACCCTGCGTGTGGACGTTGCGCACCGCGGTCATCTTGACCCCGAGACCGATGCTCGCGCCTTCAGGCACGAGGTTCTGGTTGGCGCGGCTGGGGACGCCCTTCATCCGGTCGACCTGGTAGAGAAGGTCGGAGAATTCCGCGCGGGCGCGCTTGTAGCCGGTGGTGTTGATGTTGGCGATGTTGTTGGCGATGACTTCCAGGTTGGTCTGCTGGGCGTTCATGCCGGTCGCTGCTATGGCGAGGGCCTTCATCGTCTTACTCCTCAGATCGCCATGCGGCTGATTTCGAGATAGGCGGTCACGATCTTGTCGCGGATGGCGATCGCGGCCTGTAGCGACTGTTCCGCACTCATGACGGCATCGACCACCTCGCGGATGTCGGCGTCGCCCTGGAGGGCCTTCATCGAGACGCCCTCGGCCTGCTGCAGTCGCGAGACCGCATTCCCGGCGACGCCGGCAAGCGCGTCGGCGAAGCTTTCCGGTCCGACCGGGCCGATGACCTGCCCCGGCGCGACGCCGGGAAGGGAACCGGCGTTCTGGCCGCGGTCGACCAGCATGCGGTCGATGGCGCCGAGTGCCTCGATCATTGCTGCCTCATCAGGTCGATGGTCATGGAAATGAGTTCGCGCGCCTGCCTGACGACCTGCAGGTTGGCCTCGTAGGATCGGTTCGCCTCGCGCATGTCGGCCATCTCGATCAGCACATTGACGTTAGGCATCTTGACGTAGCCGCGCTCGTCGGCCGCCTCGTGGCCGGGCTGGAACTCGAGCGGGAAGGCCGTCCGGTCGCGATCGACGGAGGCGATCTCCGGCATCGCGGCTCCGCTCGCCCGGTCGAGCTCCGCGGCGAAGGAAACCGTCTTCCTCTGGTAGGGGTCGGCGCCCGGCGCATTGCCGGTCGACTGCGCGTTGGCAAGGTTCTCCGAGACGATCCGCAGGCGTTCCGACTGGACGCCGAGGCCGGAGGCGGCAACCTTGAGCGTGGTAGACAGCGGGTCCATCAGGTCCTCACGCTCATCATCATCATGCGGTGGAAGGACTTCACGATGGCCGTGTTGAGCTCGAAGTTGCGCTTGACCTCGCCTGCCTTCATCAGTTCCTCCTCGAGCCGGACGGTGTTGTCGGAAGGCGTCGCCGGGCGGCGCTCCTCGACCTCGCGCAGCGCGAACGAATCTGCAGTGGCACCGACGGCCACATGGTTCTCATGCGTGCGCGCCATGGCGACGCGGGTCTTGTCGAGCACGCTCTGGAAGGGTTCGACCTCGACGGCGCCGTAGCCCGGCGTGTTGACGTTGGCGATGTTGCTGGCCACGGCGGACTGGCGCACCGACAACCATCGGGCCTGCTGGGCCGCAAGATCGAATAGGCTGACTGGCTGCATGGCAAGGTTCCCCGCGGAAACAGTTCCGCACCTTGCGAGGAGCCTAGGCGGCGATGCTTGCGCGTGCCTTGCGGGAGGGCCGTGTCAGGGCGTGATCTCGACCAGCCTGTCGCCCGTCGTGACCATGACCCAGCGGCCTTCGCGCTGCTCGATGGAGGTCACGCGGCTGTTGTCCGGCAGAGTAGAGCCTCTCTGGACAATCCACAGGCCGCCATCGTCCTCGATCATCGCGCGGCCGTTGGCGACGTGGACCAGGCGGAAGTTGACGGGCGTTGCCGGAAAGGGCTGTTCGCCCAGGCCCGGCGGGCTGCGCGGCCCGTCGTCGGGATCGGGCAGGGTGCCGGTGGCGAAGAGGTCGATGCTGAGGGCGGCGTCGTCGGGGACCGGTGCCGGATTGACGAGCGCTGCGGTGCTGGGTGCCATGCCGGCAGGTGCCGCGGTCGACGTGACGCCGCCTTCGAACTTCAGCGCGCGGATGCCGAACTCGTCCTGATGCATGAAGATGTACCAGGGGAAGACTGCGCAGGTTACGCCGAGGGCGGCGCCGGCGACGGCCAGGAGGAAGTCGCCGGCCTTGGCGCCGCGCGACGGACGCAGCCGCAGCGGGCGCGTGAGCGCCGACGCCAAGCGGCGCATCATGCCCGGACGCTTCGGTTCATCCCGTGGCTGGGACATTCGGCTTCTCCCGTGCTCTGAGATGCTGGGCGAGGTCGGCGAACGGGTCGGCCGAGGGCCCGTCGTCGGGCGATTGCATCAGCGCGTCGTAGATCGCCGGGATCTGGCGCACGGCGGCGTCGAGGTCGGGATCGGCGCCCGGCTGGTAGGCCCCCAGCAGGCGTATGTCGCGCGTGTCCTCGTAGCGCGCGATCATGGCCTTGAGCCGCGTCACCAGCGCGCGCTCGTCGGGGCTCCAGGCGCGCGTGGCGAGGCGCGAGATCGAGGCAAGCGGGTCGACGGGCGGGTAGCGGCCCTGCTCGGCGATGGCGCGGTCGAGCACGACGTGCCCGTCGAGGATGCCGCGCACGGAATCGGCGACGGGATCGTTGTGGTCGTCCCCGTCCACCAGCACCGTGATGATGGCCGTGATCGAGCCCGCGCCCTCCGCGCCCGGGCCGGCGCGTTCCAGGAGCTTCGGGAGGTCGGTGAATACGGAGGCGGGGTAGCCGCGCGCCACGGGCGGCTCGCCCGTCGCGGTGGCGACCTCGCGCAGCGCATGCGCGTAGCGCGTGATGGAATCGACAACCAGAAGCACGCGATCGCCACGGTCGCGGAAATGCTCGGCCACGCGCATCGCGGTGACCGGCGCGCGCTTGCGCATCATGGCGCTCTCGTCGCTGGTCGCGACGACCGCGATGGTCTTGGCCATGCCGCGCTCGCCGATCGTGTCCTCGAGGAACTCGCGTACCTCGCGGCCGCGCTCGCCGACGAGGGCCACCACCACAGTGTCGAACGGATCGCTGCCGGCGAGCATGGCGAGCAGCGTGGACTTGCCAACGCCCGATCCAGCGAAGATGCCGATGCGCTGGCCAAAGCAGAGCGGCGTGAATATGTCGATGACGCGCACGCCGGTGCGCACCGGCTGCTCGACCCGCTGTCGGGCGAGCGCGGGGGGCGTCGCGCGCGTGGCGGCGGCGTCGGCGTGCGAGCCGCGCGACAGAGGCCCGGACTGGTCCACCGGACGGCCGAGCGCGTCGATCACGCGGCCGCGCCAGGAAGCGTCGGGCACGATCGCCAGTGGGCCGCGATTGAGGGCCGGCGCACCGATGACGAGATCCGGCGCGGGCTCGAACGGCGCGACGATCAGTTCGCCCGCGGCGATCCTGACGATCTGGCCTCGGCCGCGTTCGCGGCCGGCGCGGAACTCCACGATGTCGTCCAGGCGCGCCGTCTCCGACAGCCCGCGCACGCGGAACTGGGTTGCGCTGATCTCGCTGACCGCGCCGCCCGAGACGAGGATCGCAGCACCGTCCGCGATCCGGCAGAACGCCTCCTCGAGCCGGGCAAGCGGATTGGCGGGCGACAGTTCAAGCCTCGGCTCGACGGCCTGCATGGCGTCAGCTTCTGCCGCCGAGCGTGCGGACGGCTTCGTCGAAGGCGGTCTCCGTGTCGCGGGTCAACGCCGCCGCGTTCTCGAAGGCACGCTGGACCATGATGAGCCGTGTGATCTCCTGGATCGGATTGACGTTGGAATCCTCGAGGAATCCCTGCTGTACGCCGATGTCGGAGCGGTCGACCGCCGGCTCCGGCGCGCCCGGCGGGACGATTCCTGAATTGCCGTATCGCGTGAAGTTCGGACCCGGCTCGAACTCGAACAGCCCGATCGCGCCGACCTGCTGACCGTTCTGAAAGAGCGAACCGTCCCGCCCGACCTCGGGAACGCCGCCCTGCGGATTGAGGATGAGAGCAGCGCCGCCGGCGTCGAGCACGGGGTGCCCCTCTATGGTGACGAGTTCTCCCGTATCCAGCATCGTGAAGCGGCCGTCCCGGGTCATCACCATGCCGGCCGGCGTCTCGATGCCGAACCACGCCTCGCCCTGAATGGCGAAGTCGAACGGGTTGCCGGTCTGGCGGATCGCACCGCCATTGCCCGAAAGATATGTGTCGCCTGTAGACGCGAATGACACCGATTGCTGGCCGAGACCGGAGACGACGTCCTCGAACTTCACGCCCGTCGCGCGAAAGCCGACGGTCCCCGCATTGGCGACATTGTCCGCGATCGTCGTGAGGCGTTTCTCGAGTGCCACCTGCGAGGACAGGGCGACGTAGAGTCCGGTCTGGAGCGTCACAGCTTGAGCCTTTGCAGTGCGAGAAGCGCGTCGGTCGAGATGCCGATCGTGGCCGGCTGGGAAAACAGCACGGTGGCGAAATTGGCCGCCGGCGCCGAGGGGTTCTGGAGCTCCCACATCGCCGTGAAGCGCTGCAGGAACTTGCCCAGTTTCTCGGGGTCGGCAAAATCCTCGATGTCGATCTTGGAGGCGAAGAACTTGACCTGGCGGTCGACGTCGCTGGTCGCGAAGCTGTCGGGCAGGGCGAGTGCCGTTCGGACCACCTTGGCGAGCGCGGGGTCGGCGAGGACGCCGTAGAAATCCTTCAGGTCGCCCGACTTGCGTTCGAAATAGAGCGCCAGCCGGACGCCCTCGTTCTGGGAACCGGCGTCCTCCTCCAGCGTCTGGCGCATGTACTTGTCGACCGCCGGCCGCTGCGAGGCGTTGTAGGTGGTCGTGTTCTCGCCATATGCCTCGAAATTGAACGCCGTCACGAAGGCGATGATGCGGGCGTCCTTCTTGACGTTGGCGGGGCTTTCCGCGTCGCGGACGCCACCTTCCAGCATCGTGCGCATCGTGGCCTTATCGTCGATCATCTCCGAAAGCCCGTAGGCGCGCATCGCATAGCTGTAGAGGCGGTTGTCGCCCATGAACTGGTCGATCGACTTCACCTTGGTGATGTTGGCGAGATAGAAGGCGGTGTCGGCCTGGACCTGCGGGTTGGTCGCGGGAACGCCGGCCAGTTCGGCCTGGAGCATGTAGTTCTTCGTGGTCCCGGCCTGGGCCTTAACGTAGCTCGTCGCGTCTTCGCCGAGGGCGACGAAATTGAAGCTGGCGACGAAATCGCGGTAGCGCTTGTCGGTCAGCTTGTTGGCGAAGCTGTTGGTGTCCGTGATCCCTTCCGTCAATGCCTTCCTCATGAAGGCCTTGGCGTAGATCATGTCCTCGAGCCCGTGCGCCTTCATGGCGTAGCGATAGAGCCGGTCGTCGGCGAGAAAATCCTCGACGGACTTCACCGTGCCGATGTTTTCCATGTAGTAGGCCGTTTCGCGCGCGGCGATGGGCTGCTTCTCGACGCGGCCGAGCGACTGCGTCATGTCGCGCGTGACGGCTAGGTAGCTCACATAGGTGCTGGTCACACGGCGGTCCCCGGACAAATCCCTGCCACGAGGCTAGCGCGCAACCCTTGCGCCAAACTTGAGCGGTTCCGGCCGGCTGGCGCATGTCTTCAAGCCTCACACAAGCAAGGCCGGTTAACAAAGCCTGTCGTTCCATAAAGCGGGGTCCGGGATCGTGAGCATCCTGATTGGATTGGTGGTGATCTTCGGTTGCGTCCTCGGCGGCTACATGGCCATGGGCGGCCATGTCGGGGTGCTGTTCCAGCCCTGGGAGTTCGTCATCATCCTGGGTGCCGCGCTGGGAATGTTCCTGGTCGCCAACCCGATGTCGACGGTGAAGGATTCGGGCAAGGCCATCATGCAGGCCTTCAAGCAGGCCGTTCCCAAGGAACAGGACTACCTCGAGACGCTTGGCGTTCTGCACAGCCTGATGCGCGAACTCAGGACCAAGTCGCGCAGCGAGGTCGAGGCGCATATCGACGCGCCTGAGGAATCGGCGATCTTCCAGGCCTATCCGACAGTGCTCGCCAACCACGACCTGACGCATTTCATCTGCGACTACTGCCGCCTCATCATCATCGGCAACGCGCGAAGCTTCGAGATCGAGGCGCTGATGGACGAGGAAATCCAGACGATCCGCGCCGACAAGCTCAAGTCCTACCACGCCCTGCAGCAGATATCGGACGGCCTGCCGGCCATCGGCATCGTCGCCGCGGTGCTGGGCGTCATCAAGGCGATGGGCGCCCTCGACCAGTCCCCCGAAATCCTCGGCGCGCTGATCGGCGCCGCGCTCGTCGGTACATTCGTCGGCATCTTCGCTTCCTACTGCGTGGTCGGGCCGATCGCCACGAAGGTGAAGATCGTGCGCGAGAAGCGCAACCGCCTCTTCGTCATCGTCAAGCAGACGCTGCTTGCCTACATGAACGGCTCGCTGCCGCAGGTGGCCATTGAATTCGGCCGCAAGACGATCTCGGCCTACGACCGCCCGACGATCGACGCGGTGGAGACGAGCACGCTCAGCCCGGGCGCGGCCGGCGCCGGCGAAGCCAAGAAGGCGGCCTGATATGGAGGCGAGCCCCTCCGGTTCCACAGCGCTGTCCGACTTCATCGTCGAGCGCCTCGTCGGCGAGACCGGCGAGCCGGAGCGCGTTCTGGGGGCAGCACGCGATCTCGGGGAACGCGCCGCGCAGGCGATAGGCATCGCGCTCGAGGAATTTCTCCCGGAAGGGCTGAACGTGGCGCTCTCCGCAGTGGAGATCGCGCGCATGGCCGACGCGAAGCCGACCGAAACCGGCAGGGCTGCCATGTGCGTCGCTGCATCCTCGGCGTCGCCCGACGCGCTCGTCATCGCGGTCGATTCCGGGGCGACCGCGATGGTCGCGAGCCTGATGTTCGGTGCCGACGCGGAATCGCCCGTCATGTCCGACGAGCGGGCGTTCACCTCGATAGACCTCGAAGTCGCGCGCGTGCTCCTCAACGCCGTCGCGACCGCCGTCAACGGTACGGGTCCGCGCTCGCTGTCGATCAGGCTGCCCGCGCCTCCGCCCGTCACCGGCGAAGCGATCATCAAGCAGGCCCTGCGCGACGGACCCGCGGTGCGCATCGCCTTCACGCTGCACAGCGGACCGGCTTCGGCGCAGGTGAACGTCACCATGCCCCAGCGGCTCATGTTGAAGCCGCGGGGAGAGGGCGGCGCCTCGCCCGACACGCAGGATCGCGCGGGATGGAACACGCGCTTCGGCGACGAGGTGATCCGCTCACGCGTCAGGCTGGACGCGACCGTGCCGCTGGCGCGCATGACGCTCGCTGAAGTTGCAACCCTCCATGCGGGACAACTCATCGAGTTGCCGGCGGGTGCCGCAGGCGAAACGCGGCTTTCCTCGCGCGACAAGACGCTTTTCGTTTGCGAGTTCGGAAGACTGGGGCAGAACTATACGGTGCGAATCAGCAAGGCCTTCGACGAGCGCGAAGACCTGATGGAAGGCATCGTCGGCGGCTGAGTTCCGCGGACGAAGGATACCGCACGGGCGGAGAGCAGGGAATGACGCAGTCACAGGCCGAACGGACCGAACCACAGGCGGAGGACCTCGACAAGGCGATCGCGGAACTGCGCGGCGTGCTGAAGGAGGAGGGACGCTCCGCGACCTCGCCGAATGCATCGGCCGCCAATTCCAGCCTAATCATGAACATACCCGTCGACGTTCAGATCGTCCTCGGCTCGACCGAGATGCCGGTCTCGGAACTCATGAGCCTGCAGAAGGGATCGACCGTGGCGCTCAACCGACGCATCGGCGAGCCCGTCGACGTGGTCGTCAACGGGCGCCGGATCGCCCGCGGCGAGATCACGGTGCTCGAAAGCGACCCGTCGCGTTTCGGCATACGCCTCACGGAAATCGTCACGGCAACGAAGTCCTGATCCGGAGACCGGCACGGATGCCCTCGCGCGAGACGATCCCTTGAGCCAGCTGCCGTCGCTCTCGCGGCCGCAGAAGGCAGCGGCGATCCTCGTGGCCATGGGAAAGCCGGCCGCGGGCCGGCTGCTGCGATTCTTCAAGCAGGAAGAACTCAGGATGCTCATCGAGGGAGCGCGCTCGCTGCGCACGATCCCACAGGGAGAGCTGGAGCGTATCGTCGCCGAGTTCGAGGGCGAGTTCACCGAGGGTGCCGGCCTGCTCGATTCGGCCGACGAGATGGACACCATCCTGACGGAATCGCTCACGCCAGAAGAGGTGAACGCGATCATGGGCGGCGAGGCGCCGCCGGAGCAGGAGGCGCCGCCGCCGCCCGTCTGGCCCGACATCGAGAAGCTCGACGCCGCGCGCGTGGGAGAGTTCCTGGCGGCCGAGAATGCACAGCTTGCCGCCTTCGTGCTCTCGAAGCTCTCCAACCAGGCCGCCGCGGCGATCCTCGTGACGCTGCCGAAGTCGCGCAGGGGCGAGGTGGTAAAGCGCATGATGTCGAGCGGGTCGGTGACGCCCTTCGCGCAGCGCCTGGTCGAGGACCAGTTGCGGGCGGGGCTCCTGGCGACGCGCGCCACCAAGGATTCCTCCGCCGGGCAGGCACGGCTTGCCAGCGTGCTCAACGAACTCGACAAGTCGGAACTCGAAGATGTCATGGGCGACCTCGCCGCATCGGGCGGCGCGGATCTCGAGGCGATACGCTCGCGGCTGTTCTCCTTCGAGGATGTCGTACTCCTGACCCAGAAGCAGCGCGTGGCACTGTTCGACGGCATCTCGACGGAGATCGTGACGCTGGCGCTGCGCGGCGCGCAGCCGGACCTCACCGAGGCGGTTCTCTCGTCGGTCGGCGTGCGGGCCCGGCGCATGATGGAGGCCGAGCTCGCCAATGCCGACGGTGGCTCCGGCGAGGAGACGAACCGCGCCCGCAAGTCGATCGCCTCGACCGCCATCAGGCTCGCCGGCGAGGGCGTCATCGAGCTGCCCAACGCGCGCGAAGCGGCCTGACCAGCTGAAGGACGGCCGCCATGTCCGAAGCTCCCGACAAGGACAGCAAGACCGAGGAGCCGACCGAGAAGAAGGTTCGCGACTCGATCGAGAAGGGCAAGCTGCCGGTCTCGAAGGAAGCGCCCGTCCTGGCCTCTTTCGGGGCGATACTGGTGTTCGTCCTCTTCTTCGCCCATGACGGCGCGGTCCGGCTCGGCATGTTCCTGTCGATCTTCCTGGAAAAGCCCGACAGCTGGCCGCTCGAGACCGAGTTCGACGCCATCGCGCTATACCGGATCGTCGCGCTGGAGATCGCGCGCGCCCTCGCCGCCGTGATGGTTCTGCTTATCGCCGCCGGCCTGGCGGCGTCGATGATCCAGAACGCCCCGCGCTTCGTGGCCGACCGCATCGCACCGAAACTGTCGCGCATATCGCTGAAGCAGGGTTTCACGCGCGTCTTCGGCCAGCAGGGCATGGTCGAGTTCGCCAAGTCCGTAGGCAAGATCGGCTTTGCGGTGGCGTGCCTGTGCTTCGTGCTGGCGGAAGTCGCCCCTGAACTCCTCTCGGGGATGATGACCCATCCGGTCGTCTTCGCCGACGTCATCCGCGATCTCGCGGTGGAAATCCTCTTCGCGATGATCTCCGTTATGGTGCTGATCGCGGCGGCCGACGTCCTGTGGTCGCGCTTCCACTGGTGGCAGGAACTGAAGATGACCCACCAGGAGGTGAAGGACGAACTCAAGCAGACCGACGGCGATCCCATCGTCAAGATGCGCATCAAGAGCCTGCAGAGGGACCGCTCTCGCCGCCGCATGATGGGTGCGGTACCGAAGGCGACGCTGGTCATCGCCAACCCAACCCACTATGCGATCGCGCTGCGCTACGAACGCGACATGGACGCGGCCCCGATCGTCGTCGCGAAGGGCATGGACCTCGTCGCGCTGCGCATCCGCGAGATCGCCGAGGCCAACGGCGTGCCTGTCTTCGAGGACGTGGCGCTCGCGCGTTCCATGTACAAGCAAGTCTCGGTGGATAGCATGATACCGTCGCAGTTCTATCAGGCGGTCGCGGAACTCGTCCGCATCGTCTACGGGCAGCGAGCGAAGCCGAAGCCCCGCAGGGATCACTGATGGACCGCCAGCCCCATTCGAGCGAACGCGAGATCGTCGTCGCAGAGGCAATTCGCGAATTCGTGAGCGAGCTCCGCCTGGTCGAGCTCGGCGATTATGTCGCCTATATCCGGCTGGAGCGCATGGCGAACGTCGCCGACATCGTGGATTCGGCGGCCGAGCTCTATTTCATGCCGGGCACGGTGCGGCTCGGTCATGGCGGGGAAGCGCATGTCGACTGGTCGGGCGAGCCCAGGATAACGCTCGATCTCGAACTCAGGCCCTTCGGCGCCACGGTCTACTTCACGCTGTCGCTCACGGCCGCCGCGGCCGCCGTCGACGTTACCTACGTCGCCTTCGACGAGCCCGAACCCGATCCCGGCGCCAACACCGCATTTCTCGCCAGTTCGCTCGAAAGGGCCAGACTGCGGAAGAAGGCCGCCTGACCCGCCGAGCGGGCTGGTCCAACGTTTGGCGCTTTCTCTGCGACTGCCTTGCCGCTAGGACGCGCCCATGACGGGCGGGAAGCAACACCCATGATCGGCGCGCGGCGCGGGGCCGCCGCCCTGCAGTGGCTGCTGCTCTGTGGCGTCTCCCTCCTCTTCGTGATCCTTCTGGAGGCGATGGACCTGCCGGCGGCACTGCTGATCGGGCCGATGGCGGCGGGCATCGCGTGCGGCGTCGCCGGCATGACGGTGCGGGTCGGCGAGCGCGGCTTCACCGCCGCCCAGGCGATCATCGGCTGCCTGATCGCCGGGGCGATCGAGCCGGACTTCTTCGTCACCTTCGTCGCCGACTGGCCGCTGCTCGTCTCGGCCGCGCTCGCCACGCTCGTCGCCAGCAGCCTGCTCGGCCTGCTCGTCGCCCGCTTCGGGACGCTGCCCGGCACCACGGCCGTCTGGGGCTCGGCGCCGGGCGCGGCAAGCGCCATGGTCGTCATGGCCGACGCCTTCGGGGCCGATGCGCGTCTCGTCGCCTTCATGCAGTATCTGCGGGTGATGATGGTCTCCGCCAGCGCCGCGCTGATCGCAAGGTTCTGGGTTGAGGGGAATCCGCGTCCGGTACAGCCCGACTGGTTCGGGCCGCTTCCGCTGCCGGACTTTCCGCTGACGATCGCCGTCGCCGTGGTCGGCGTTCTGGGCGGACGCCTGCTGCGTCTGCCGGCCTACGGGTTCATGGGGCCGCTCGTCCTGGCCACCGCGCTGCACCTGGCGGGCCTCTTCACCGTCGCTCTGCCGCAATGGCTGCTCGCCGCCAGCTTCGCCGTCATCGGCTGGGCGATCGGCCTGCGATTCACGCGCCAGACGGTCGGGCACGCGGCGCGCGCGCTGCCGCAGGTGACGGGCGCCATCCTGATCCTTATCGCCGTATGCGCAGTCATTGCCTGGATGCTCAGCACGCTGGCCGGCATCGACCTGCTCACCGCGTTTCTCGCCACAAGTCCGGGCGGCATGGAGTCGGTCGCGATCATCGCAGCGGCATCGGCAGGCGTGGACATGAGCTTCGTCATGACCCTGCAGATGGCGCGCTTCCTGATCGTGCTGACGATCGGGCCGCCGCTCGCGCGCTTCGTCGCGCGCCGGGCAGCGCGTCGAGACTAAGCGCTGAGGGTTCAGATGCTCCGTGCCGCGCCGGGCTCCCGGGCGAACTTGTGCCCGTATTCGCGGTACATGGGCGCCGTCAGGCGTATCAGCGCACGCTTCTGGTTGTCGAGCGGCGAGAGCTGGCGGGCAGGCCGTCCGCCGTATAGCCAGCCGCTTTCCAGAACCTGTCCGGGTGTCGTGCGGGCTCCGGCCGCCAGCAGCACGTCGTCCTGTACGATCGTTCCCTCGGCCAGCGTGGCGCCCATGCCGACGAGGCTGTCGGCGCCCACCTCGTTGTCGGTCATCAGCACGTTGTGGCCGATCGTCGAGCGCGCACCGATCGTCACGCGGCGGGTGAGGCAACGGATCAGGGTATTGTCCTGGACGTTCACCTTCTCGCCCAGTTCGACGACGTAGTTGCCTGCCTCCACGTCACAGCCGAACCAGATCGAGCTGTCGGCAGCTGCGACGACGCGGCCATCCACGCGCGCGGAGGCGGCGAGGAAGAAGTGGCCACCGGCCTCGACGCGCGTTTCGGACGGCGCCTCGGGCCGGCCCACAGCCGACCGCTCGACCGAACGCGCGCGGGCATGCATCGCCGCGAGTTCGTCGGCCTCGATACGACGTACGGGCCTGGCCGGCTGGCCCTCGTATAGCCAGCCGCCCTCGAGCTGAGAGCGCGGATATGCAACCGCGCCGTCAGCGAGCGCGGCGCCGTCGCCGATCCTGGACCCGTCGAGGATGACGGCGTCGCGCCCGACGAAGCAGTCGTCGCCGACGTCGCAGGCGTGGATGATGGAGTTCTCGCAGGCGGTGACGCGGTTGCCGATGTTGGTCGGGTAGACGTCGTGCGCGATGTGGACGGTGCCGCGCGGACCGAGATGGAAATCGTCGCCCACCTTCACGTAGTGGCCGTCCGCCCGGATCACCGACCGCCGGCCGAGCCATGCGCCGGTCCCGAGCGTCGCGCGACCCAGCACCGCCGCGCCGATGCCGGCATGGACGGGGTCGGAGGCAAACGCGGGCGAAGTTCCGTCGTAGGGCGCGGTGATGAGGGAGGCAGGCAGGGGCATGCTTTTTTCGTCCCGGATGTTGGATGTCGCCCTACGCGGTGCGCGGTGGCGGGTCAATCACATTGCATCGATGCCGGGTCGCGACACACACGCGTCCAAACCTCCGCGCCGTACATTCCCAAACACGGAACCTCCGACATTGCGGCCCGATGTCTTCCTGCCGGGGACCGGCCAAAGGTTCCTCACGGTAAGGGGCGATGGCGCCAGGCGGTCTTTCAGAACACCGGCGTCTCGCGGTAGGTACCCCAGACCGTCTTCAGCTTCTCGACGATGTCGCCCATCGACGCGCCCTGCCTCACGAGCTCGATCGTCACGGGCATGATGTTGCGGGTCTCGTCCTTCGCGATCGCGACCAGATCGTCGAGCAGGGCCTGAACCCTGGCCTCGTCGCGTGTGGCGCGTACATGCCTCAGCCGCGAGATCTGGCGCTCGGCGGTGGTGGGGTCGTAGGGGTGAACCTCGACTTCCTCCTTCTGGCCCTCGGTCACGTAGCGGTTGACGCCGATCACCGGCTTGTCGCCATTCTGCTTACGGATCGCGGTGTCGTAGGCGAAGTCTGCGATCTCCTTCTGGAACCAGCCTTCCTGGATAAGCTTGATCGTGCCGCCGCGCTCGTCGATCTCGTCGAGGATCGCAAAGATCTGCCGCTCGTACTCGTTGGTCAGGGCCTCGACATAGTAGGAGCCGCCCAGCGGGTCGACGACCTGTGTGACGTTGGTCTCGTCGGCAATCACCTGCTGCGTGCGCAGCGCGAGCCGCATGGCATCTTCGGTCGGGATCGCGAAAGCCTCGTCATAGCCGTTCGTGTGGAGCGACTGGGCACCGCCCAGCACGGCCGAAAGCGCCTGCATGGCAGTGCGCACAACGTTGACCATGTATTGCGGCGCCGTCAGCGACGCGGCCGCGGTCTGGCAGTGAAAGCGCAGGCGCATCGATTCCGGCTTCTTCGCGCCGAAACGCTCCTTCATGATCTTCGCGTAGCAACGCCTCACCGCGCGGAATTTGGCGACCTCCTCGAAGAAGTCTGCCTGGCTCACGAAGAAGAACGCGAGGCGCGGCGCGAATTCGTCGACGTCCAGGCCGGTCTTCGTCACCTCCTCGACATAGACGATAAGGTTGGCGAGCGTGAAGGCGGCCTCGTGGATCGGCGAGGAGCCGGCCTCGGAGATGTGGTAGCCGGAGATATTGATCGGATTGTAGCGCTTCATCGTCGTCGCCGTGTGGGCGATGATGTCGCGGCAGATGCGCACGGAGGGCGCGATCGGGAAAATGAACTCCTTCTGAGCCATGTACTCCTTCAGGATATCTGCCTGCACCGTTCCGGAGAGCTTGTTCAGGTCGTAGCCGCGCTCCTCGGCGAGCACGATGTACATGGCGAGCAGTATCCACGCCGTCGGGTTGATGGTCATCGAGACCGAGATGTTCTCCAGGTCGATACCGTCGAACAGCGCGCGCATGTCGGCGAGCGTGTCGACCGCGACGCCCTCGCGCCCGACCTCGCCGTCCGACATCGGATGGTCGCTGTCGTAGCCCATCAGGGTAGGCATGTCGAAATCGGTCGAGAGGCCCGTCTGCCCCTGTTCGATGAGGAACTTGAAGCGGCGGTTGGTGTCTTCGCCCGTGCCAAAGCCGGCGATCTGGCGCATGGTCCAGTTGCGCCCGCGATACATGGTCGGGTAGGGACCGCGCGTGAAGGGGTACCGCCCGGGCAGTCCGATGTCTTCAACCGGCGTGCCTGCGATGTCCGCGGCCGTGTAGGTACGCTTCACGGGAAAGCCGCCCAGCGTGAAGAAGGCGTCCTTTGCCTCCGGTGCCCGCCTGACGAATTCGGCGACCTCGTTTTCCTCCCAGTCCTTGAACTGGCGCTCGATGTCTGCAGGGTTCGCCTTGCCTATCGTTTCAGACATTCTCATTCTCTCCCATGAGTTCGCCAATGAGGCGCGATGCGGCGCCGTAGGGGTCGTCGCGTCGCGCTGCAATGTCCTCGGCCGTGCTGGTCCTGGCCCGAAGGGCGCCGCGCAGCAGTTCGAGCGCGAGCGTCTCGGCCGTCTTGGCCAGGCGGAAGCGCGCGATCGCCTTGCGGCGACCCGTGCCGGCCTCGCCGTCCACGCGCTGCCGGTGGCGGGCGAGCGCGGCGATCAGATCGGGAAAGCCCGTGTCCGACAGCGACGAAACCCCGATCACCGGCGGACGCCAGTTGCCGTCGCGCGGCTTCTGGTCCTTCAGCATCATCTTGAGGTCGGCGATGGTCCTGTTCGAGTCCGACCGGTCACATTTCGACACGACGTGGATGTCGGCAATCTCGAGAATACCGGCCTTGATGGCCTGGATCTCGTCGCCGAGACCTGGCGCCGACACCACGACCGTCGAGTGAGAAGCGTTTGCGATCTCGACCTCGTCCTGACCGACGCCGACCGTCTCTATGACGATGACGTCGAAGCCGGCGACGTCGAGGATGTCGACCACGTCGAGCGCGGCATGCGCCATGCCGCCGACCGCGCCGCGCGTGGCCATGGATCGTATGAAGACACCCGGGTCGAGCGCGAGGTCGGTCATGCGCACGCGGTCGCCGAGGATCGCGCCGCCCGAATAGGGGCTCGACGGGTCGATCGCCACGATCGCGACCGTCATCTCCTCGGCCCTGAGCTTTTCGACGAGCTTGCCCACCAGCGTCGACTTCCCCGAGCCGGGAACGCCGGTGACGCCGATGACATGGGCGCGCCCGGCACTGCGGTAGACCCGGCTCAGCGCCTCGCGGGCCTCCGCGACGCCGGCCTCCGCGCGGCTGATCAGCCGGGCGACGGCGAAGGTCTCGCCTGCCTCCACGCGCGGGACGAGGTCGAGCGATGGTATGTAGGGGCGCGGCACGACGGTCTCAGCGCGCGCCGCGCTCTGCGACGAGATGCTTAAGCCGATCGACGATCGCCTGCGGCGGCGTGTCCTGCAGCATGATCTCGGCGACGCCCATCTTTCGCAACTCGACGACGTCCTCCTCGGGCATCACGCCCCCGGCCACCACGATCATGTCGTCGGCGCCCTTTTCCTTCAATAGCGCGAAGATCTTCGGGAAAACGGTCATCTGAACGCCCGAAAGCAGACTCACGCCGAGTATGTCGACGTCCTCCTGCACGGCCGCCGTCACCACTTCCTCGGGCGAGCGGTGAAGGCCGGAATAGACGACGTCCATGCCCGCGTCGCGCAAAGCGCGCGCCACGACCTTCACGCCACGGTCATGGCCGTCGAGGCCCACCTTGGCCAACAGCACGCGTATCGGCTGCGTCATCGATCATCCTCCCGCTCGATGCCGATTGAATTTCGTATACGAAATACGAAACCGCTGCTATAGTCAACCTTGACGCGACTCAGCCGGCGGAGGATGAGGAGCCATGGACGCGATCGCCCCGACCAAGTCTCTTGTCGACAAGACCTACGACGCCATCCTGGAGGCGATCTGCACTGGCGTCTTCCGTCCGGGCGAAAGGCTAACCCAGGACGACGTCGCCGAAAGGCTCAACGTTTCGCGCCAGCCGGTCAACAGTGCCATCGCCATGCTCAAGGCGCAGCGCTTCGTCGAGGATACCGGCCGGCGAGGCGTGGTCGTCGCGCCGGTCGACACAGTGCTCTTCAACTCGATCTATCAGGTGAGGGCCGCGCTCGAGCCCCTGGCGGTGGAACTCGCGACACCCCGCCTCGACGCCGCATCGATCGCAGCCGGCCGTGACATCGTGGCTCGCGGTATGCGGCTCGTCGATGCGGGCGACATCGCCGGGGTGCTACAGGCGGACATAGATTTCCACTCGCTGATATACCGGCTGAGCGGCAACTCGATCATCGCCGACACGATGCGGCTCAACTGGCACCACATACAGCGCTCCATGGGCCAGGTCCTGTCGTTTCCGGGCATGAGTATGCAGGTGTGGCAAGAGCACCGGGCGATCTTCGAGGCAATGTCCGACGGCAACCCGGCCAAGGGCGCGGAACTGATGCGCTCGCACATCAAGGACGCGGCGAAGCGGGTCGTCGCCGAGGCGGTGCCGCAAGCCTCGCGCAATCCTTCTTGACCCGAATCAAAGCTCTCCCTATCAACTGAAGAGTCGGGCTTCGCCAGGCGCGAATCACCCGCATCCCCGCAGCCGGCGGCTGCATGGTCAGCGTAAACTTGTTCGGGTCAAACGGGACTCCGGCCTTGCGAAGGTCGGTGCTCGCACTGGAATCGATTCCGCGTGGCGGCGCGGCTGGAGAGGGCATGCTGACATCGGGGCAGGGGACGGGCCGGTCACCGGCTGAACACGGATTCGGCACCATACGGACGGTCACGCGCGTCGCGGCGGGCGAACTGGTCAACGCCACGGCGTCGGCGGCCTCCCATCTCGACCGCATGCGTACCTTCCGCGAGATCACGTACGGCATGGGCGCGTCGAACTACGTCATCGTCGACGGGCTCGAGCGCGGGGCCGGCGGGCTCGCCACAATCGTCGCCTCGGACTGGAGGTTCGACGCCATCCAAGTGATCGGCCTGCCCGCGATAACGCGGCTCGTGCAGGCCTTGTCCGAAGGCGCGACGCAAGCCGTGGTGCCGGAACGCTCGGGCGCGGAGCTCTCGCCGCAGGAACTTGCCGCGCTGCGCCACTACGGCCATGCCGAGATGGTGCACGTAGCGCTCAACGCGGGGGCAGACCGTTTCCTCGCCATCTTCTCGGCGCGCGCGCGCGGATGCATCGACATCGCTGCCGTGCCGCGCTCGCGGCTGCTCTGCTCCTATCTCCTGTCGGCGCTGCCGGCGCGGCGGGCGGCCGACCCGGTCGATCCCCTGTCAGAGCGCGAACGTGAGTGCCTCTCCTGGGTGGCCGAGGGCAAGACGACCGATGAGGTCTCCGTCATTCTCGGCGTCTCGGCCAACACGGTGAATACCTATGTCGCTCACGCGATCCAGAAGCTTTCGGCCAGCAACCGTGTGATGGCGATCGCCAAGGCGATCCGCATGGGGATCATCTGACTATGGTCGCCTTGCGTCGAGGGCCCCAAGAGGAGGACGCCGCGGGGACGTGCGACGAGCAGCCGGTCGCCAAGGCCGACGTCGTCGGCGCCTGCGGGCTGATAGCGCGCTCTCTCGGCGCGCAGCATTTTGCCGTGTTCTCCCTGGTGGGCGCGGGCGGCAGGGGCCGGCTGGTGCCTATCCTCGATTCAACCCATCCCGATATCGGCGATATCAGTCGTGTACTGTCCTCGGCGAATGGCGAGGCGCTTCGCCGCCATGTCATGCGCTCGGCCAATCCCTGCCGCTGGTCGGAGGCGGAAGAGAAGGCTGCGAGCGGCCTGGCGACGACGATACCAGCCTTGCCGGGATGCCCGGACGGGATTGCGTTCCCTGTATTTGCCGAAGGCGGGCGTGGCGGGGCCTTCGCCTTCATCGGGCCGCGTCTGGCAGCCGGTGACGCGGAGCTGTGCGACACCCATCTGCGCTGCATGGTGCTATTCCAGGACATCGCGCAGCTGCGGGCCGCTGAGGCAGCACGCAAGCCGAAGATATCGCGTCGGGAGCTCGAATGCCTCCGCCTGACCGCGCGGGGACTCACGAGCGACGAGATTGCCACCCGGCTCGGGCTCTCCGTTCACACGGCCAACCAGTATCTCGCCAACACAGCCCAGAAGCTCGACGCCGTCAACAGGATGCACGCCGTCGCCAAGGCCATGAGGCTCGGGCTCATCGACTAGGTCACTACTCAGGCGAAAGGCACCGCCGCAGTACCGCGCGGAAGCTTCGCCTCGTCGTCCGGTTCGACGTGGATCGTGATGCGCACTGAGGGGATGTCGGCCCTGAGCGCTTCCTCGATGCGGTCGCAGATGACGTGCGCGTCCCCGACGGACATTCCCGCTTCGACAACCATGTGAAACTCTATGAAGGTGGCGCGGCCGGCGATCCGCGTCTTCAGGTCGTGCACCTCGAGCGCGCCCTTCGAGTTCGATGAGATGATGTCCCGGATGCGGATGTGCTCCTCGACCGGTACGGCACGGTCCATCAGGCCGTCCAGTGACGAGCCGATCACCTTCCAGCCCTGCCAGAGGATATTGATCGCGACGACGAGCGCGAGCAGCGGATCGAGGAAATGCCAGCCTGTCAGCACGGCGCCGACGAGGCCGGCGATCACGCCGACCGAGGTCACGACATCCGTCATCACGTGATGACCGTCGGCCTCGAGCGCCGGAGACTTCTCGCGCCGGCCGTTGCGGATGAGGATCAGGGCCCAGAAGGCGTTGACGGCCGCTGCCGCTCCGTTGACGGCGAGGCCCTCCCAGGGCTGCTCGATCGGCGCCGGATTCTGCCAGGCGCGCCAGACCTCGGCGATGATGAGCAACGCCGCCACGACGATCAGCACGCCCTCGAGCACCGCCGAGAAATACTCGGCCTTGTGATGGCCGTACTGGTGGTCTCGGTCGGCCGGCTTGTGGCTGACGGAGATGGCCCAGAGCGCCGCGACGGCGGCGATCACGTTGACGATCGATTCCAGCGCGTCTGAATAAAGCGCGACCGACCCCGTCATCCACCACGCGACGAACTTCAGGCCCATGACCGCGAAGGCGACGGCTATCGACCACGCGGCGAGACGGCGTATGCGCTGTTTGGCGGTCATGGGCGGTCGGGAGGGCGCCCGACACCCTCCTCCGTCCGGCCGGGAATCTGCCCCTGCCAGGGCAGGATCGGCCTGCGCGCCGGAACGGCCATGTCTAGGCTGCCTTGACCTTCGCGCGGCGCGGCAGATGCGCGACCACGTTCTCGATCATGCGCATGCCGGCATTCTGCCCCAGCGTCATGATGGACTCGGGATGGAACTGTACCGCTGCCACGGGCTCCTTCGCATGCTCGAAGGCCATGATGACGCCATCCTCCGTCTCGGCCGTCACCAGGAAATCGTCGGGCAGACGTACGGGATCGGCGAAGATCGAATGGTATCGACCCACCGTGACCTCCTTCGGCAGGCCGGAGAAGATCACGCCCGGGCGGTTCACGCGGATGCGCGAGGGCTTGCCGTGCATCGGCTCGTGGAGCTGGCGCAGTTCGCCGCCATAGGCCTCCGTCAGCGCCTGCAGTCCGAGGCAGACGCCGAAGATCGGCAGGTCACGCTGGCGCGCATTCCTGATCGTCGCCTTGCAGTCGAAGTCGGCCGGGCTGCCGGGACCGGGCGAAAGCACGACCAGATCGGGATTGAGCCGGTCGAACACTTCCTCCGGAACGGGCGTGCGCACCGTCGTCACGGTTGCGCCCGTCTGGCGGAAGTAGTTCGCCAGCGTATGGACGAAGCTGTCCTCGTGATCGACGAGCAGGATGGAGACGCCGGCTCCGACCTTCGCCGCCTCGCGCACACCGGCGGCCGGGTTCGCCGCGCCGGCCTCGCGAATGGCGGCCAGCATCGCCGACGCCTTCAGTTCCGTCTCGGCTTCCTCTTCCTCGGGTATCGAATCGAAGAGCAGCGTTGCGCCGGCGCGCACTTCCGCGATGCCGTCCTTGATGCGGATGGTCCTCAGCGTCAGTCCGGTGTTCATGTCTCCGTTGAAGTGCACCATGCCGACCGCGCCGCCGTACCATGCGCGAGGGCTCTTCTCGTGGTTCTCGATGAAGCGCATGGCCCACAGCTTCGGCGCGCCCGTGACGGTAACGGCCCAGGCATGGCTGAGGAACGCGTCGAACGCGTCCATACCTTCGCGCAGTCGGCCCTCGATGTGATCCACGGTGTGGATCAGCCGGGAGTACATCTCGATCTGGCGGCGGCCGATCACCCGAACCGACCCGGGCTCGCAGACCCGCGACTTGTCGTTGCGATCGACGTCCGAGCACATGGTCAGCTCGCTCTCGTCCTTCTTGGAATTGAGCAGCTTGAGGATCTGTTCGGAATCGGAGATGGCGTCGTCGCCACGCCTGATCGTGCCAGAGATCGGACAGGTCTCGACGCGGCGTCCGTTGACGCGCACGAACATCTCCGGCGAGGCGCCGATGAGGTATTCGTTCTCGCCGAGATTAATGAAGAAGGAATAGGGCGAGGGATTGATCGCCTTCAGTCGGCGGGAGATCTCGGAGGGCCGGGTCTCGCAGCGTTCGAAGAACATCTGGCCGGGGACGACCTCGAAGAGATCGCCGCGACGGAAGCTCTCCTTCGCCTTCTCGACGAGACGCGCATATTCCCCGGGCTGATGGTCGCCGCGAGGCGGAATCACGTCGGCGGTGCGGAAAGGCTCGGCGGGTGTGTCGCGGGGCAGTCCTGCCGTGTCAAAGCCGTCGCCCGAATAATCATATCGATCGTGCCAGGCGCGCGCAGTGTAGTGGTCGACGACCAGGATCTCGTCGGGCAGGAACAGCACCAGGTCGCGCTGGGATGCTTTGCGCTCCAGCTTCTGGGCGACCGGGTCGAACTGGAAGGCCAGGTCGTAGCCGAAGGCGCCGTAGAGGCCCAGATTTGGGTCCTCGCCGGTCTTGAACAGCCCGGTGACGGCGCGCAGCACTGTGAACACGGAGGGGACGCGGCTGCGCTCCTCCTCGGCGAAGACGCGGCCGGGCTCGGCGATTTCGAGCCTGACGAGTGTAGGGGTTGCCTCGATGACAGCCACTTCCGGCAGCTTTTCGAGTGTGGCGAGGATCGGCCGGAGGAGTGCTTCGCCGCGCGCGTTGAGCGCCTCGACGCGCATGGTGCGCCCGCGCGCTGAGATCGCCACGGGCGGGTCCATGATGGCCGTGTCCCAGCGCGTGTATCGGCCCGGATATTCGTAGTTGGAAGAGAAGACGCAACCGCGTCGCTCGTTGAGCGCGTCGACGTAGCGCTCGATCGCACCATCGTATGCGGTATCGACGCGCCGCCTCGTGATGGCGACGCCTCCCGCGGTGACGAAGCGCTCGGCACCGTCGTCCAGAACCTCGACCGTCATTGACCCAACTCCCGTTTCGGCTGCGGCTCCGGGCTTCCCGCGATAACGAAAAGGCCGCCCGGATTTCTCCTGCGGCCCCGTCATCACCTCATCCAAGGATGCGCGTCGTCAGGCCGCTTTCAGCGGGCCCACCACCAGAGGTTCTTGATCGAACGCGTCATCATCGCGCGATGAGTAGCCGAGAACGGGATGGGCGGCAAGTCGATTCCCGCATGAACCGAAGCCCGCCAGTTCCCGCAGCGTGCGCCTCGCCGGCTCCGCCTGACGGAGTTCCTATCGTCGCGATGGAAAAAGGAGCGACGCCGCCGCCCGGACGCGCAGCCGGTCATCTTCTTCCGCCAAGGATTTCTCGGCTCTTGAGAGGGCGAGCCGCGCATGGCGTTCGGCCTCGCGGGCGAAGCGCGGGTCCGGATGACGTGCCAAGGCCCCCAATGCCTTCTGCAGGCGGATCTGCACTTCCGCCAGGCCAGCACCGTCGCGCGCGATCGGCGAGAAGATGTCGTCGAAGAGTTCGCCGACCGTGACAGCCGGCAGGTGCACGCGTGGAAATCGCGGTTCCCGCTCGTTCCGCGGCTCGGCCCAGATCGACAGGACCCGCACGGTGCGGCCGAGAACGTCGATCGCGGTGCCCGGATCGTTGATAGCTGGCGACAGGGCGCGCGAGGCGATCTCGGCCAGCACGGACATGCCGAAACGCGGGTCCTGGTCGAAGCTTCGTTCCCGACCCAGCGTGAAGGCATCGACGATCTCGGCCCGCATATCCTCCGATGGCAGCGCCGTCGTCCAGGCGAGTGGCCTGTTCTTGTCGACAAACGTGCCAGGGAGTGCCACCAGGTAGACCTCGGCACGCGTCTCGTCCGCGACTTGCGATAGAGCGGCCATGTCGATGTGCTGCACATAGCCGGTCCAGGCGGCGTGAACGGGATAGGCTCCGGAGGGTATCGCGTCGGGATCGGAGAGCGCCGTGCCGCCCAGATAGGGCTCGGCATGGCGGTGCCTCATTGCCTCCGATGCCGCTCGCTCCACCGCCTCCGTCGTCTCCCCGACCCGTCCGAGGCGCAGGAGATAGTCGATCCATCGCAGAAGGGTGATGACTATCAGTGCCACCACAAGCAGGGTCACGGCAAACAGCACCACCCTTCCTTGCTCGCCGTAGGCCCCCATCGAAAGGGATATTATGGCGACGAGGGAATACAGAAAGGCTCCCACGAAGGTCGAGAGCACGTTCTGCGTCGTCGTGTCCTCGATCAGCAGTCGAGTTGCGCGCGGCGTCACCGAAGACGTCGCCGACGCGTATGCGGCAACCATGGTGCTGAGGGAAAAGGTGGTCACCGCGAGCATGCTGGAGGCGATGATGTTGAGAATGCTGTCGACCGAATCGGCGCCGATCTTCGTCGACAGGCCCGACGGCACATATGGAGCCAACAGCACCGAGAGCAGCGCGGCGGCGACTGCGAGGAGCGAAATGAGCGTTGCGCGAAACCATAAGCGCCGGGTCAACAGGGACAGCAGCCATTGCCAGCGCGACATCATCACCCGTCACTCCACGTTGGTGCTCCGAATTGGCTATGGACGGACAGACGTCGCTGCGCAACCTTGTCGGAATACACCAACGCAATCCGGGAGCCTCCACACATGACCAGCCAGGCCGACAAGGCTAATGCATTCCATGCACTCCATGTGAAGGGCGAGCCGGTGGTGCTATTCAACTGCTGGGATCCGGGAACGGCAAAGATCATCGCCGGTGCGGGTTCGAGCGCGCTGGCGACCGGCAGCAAGCCCGTGGCGAGCGCGTTCGGCTACGAGGACGGCGAACGGATGCCGTTTGATCTCGCGCTTGAGAATTTTCGCCGCATCGTGGCGGCGGTAGACCTGCCTGTCTCGATGGATCTCGAAGGGGCCTACGCGATCGAGCCAGACAAGGTCGCCGCCAACGTCGCGCGGGCGATCGAGGCCGGTGCGGTGGGCATCAATTTCGAGGACCAGATCGTCGGCGGCCAGGACCTGCACGAAATCGGCTTCCAGGCACGTCGCGTTGCCGCCGCCGTCAAGGGCGCCAGTTCTGGCGGCATCCGCGGTTTCGTCAACGCGCGCACAGACCTTTTCCTGAAGGCCAAGCCCGAGGAGCATGACGATGTCCTTCTCGACAAGGCAATCGAGCGAGCCAAGGCGTTCGCCGACGCCGGCGCGCACGGCTTTTTCGCCCCGGGCCTGGCGTCCGAAAAGCTCATCGGACGGCTGGTCGAGGCGGTTGCGCTGCCGATCAACATCATCGCGCTGCCGCACGTTCCGCCGAAGCCGGTGCTGGCCTCGCTCGGCGTAGCGCGGATAAGCTGGGGCCCCGTGCCATGGCGCCGGATGGCGGCATGGCTCGAGGCGGAGGCGAAGTCGGCGCTGGGCTGATCGCCCTCAGGCCAGGCGGCGACCGCTGCGGAAAAGAACCGCCACGAAGGTAAGCATGCCCAGCAGCGCCAGGAGCGAGCCCACCTTGGCCAGCGTCTCGCCCGTGCCCTGGATGGCCATCGCGATGCCCGGAACCATGATCCAGATCGCGGCCGTCATCAGCCAGAAATGGATCGTGGCCAGCCGGCTCGCAGCCGCGCTCGGGACGAGATGGTAGAACACGCCGAATATCGCCATCGATACCCAGCCGATCAGATTGAGGTGCCCGTGGACCGGCGCCAGGCTGTGGTCCTGGCTGGCCGACATCCAGATGCCAAAGACCATGCCGACAACGACGTAGATCGCAGCCGACGCAAAGAACCAGAAAGCAATTCCGCGCATGATTTCCCCTCCGTACGCGAAAGACGCGCCGTCCCGCTGCCGGGACGGGCCAGGTGAGGGGTAGTCCCGCGCCGATCGCGCCGCGCCAGAATTCCGGACGTCGCCTGTCGGAAATCCGACAGGCGCATGGAAGTGCTCAGAACAGGCCTTCGATCTGGCCCTTCTCGTTCAGGAAAATCTTCTCCGAGGACGGCACCCTCGGCAGGCCCGGCATGGTCATGATCTCACCGCAGATCGCCACGACGAAGCCCGCCCCCGCCGAAAGCCTCACCTCGCGGACGGGAACGACGTGGCCGGTCGGTGCGCCGCGGAGGCCAGGATCGGTCGAAAAGGAGTACTGCGTCTTGGCCATGCATACGGGCAGGTGGCCGTAGCCGGCCGCCTCCCACTGGTGAAGCTGGTCGCGCACCGACTTGTCGGCGATCGCCTCCGAGCCGCGATAGATGCGCTTCACGATCGTGTCGATCTTGTCGAAGAGCTTCATGTCGTCGGGATAGAGAGGAGAGAACTGGGCCGCGCCACTCTCGGCCAGCTGCACCACCTTGTGGGCGAGTTCCTCGATGCCGGCCGAGCCCTTGGCCCAGTGCTTGCACAGGATCGCCTCGGCGCCCTGGCCGGCGACATAAGCCTTCATCGCCGCGATCTCGGCATCGGTGTCGGAGACGAAATGGTTCATGGCCACGACGACGGGCACGCCGAACTGCTTCACGTTCTCGATGTGGCGGCCGAGATTGGCGCATCCCTTCTTGACGGCCTCGACGTTCTCGCTGCCAAGATCCTCCTTCTTCACGCCGCCATTCATCTTCATGGCGCGGACGGTCGCCACAATCACCGCCGCCGCCGGCTTCAAACCCGCCTTGCGGCACTTGATGTCGAAGAACTTCTCCGCGCCGAGGTCGGCGCCGAAGCCGGCCTCCGTGACGACGTAGTCGGCGAGCTTGAGCGCGGTCGACGTCGCGGCGACCGAGTTGCAGCCATGCGCGATGTTGGCGAACGGGCCGCCATGCACGAAGGCGGGATTGTTCTCCAGCGTCTGGACGAGGTTCGGCTGCATGGCGTCCTTGAGCACGACCGCCATCGCACCGTCGGCCTTCAAATCGCGGGCGTAGACCGGGCTCTTGTCGCGCCGGTAGGCCACGATGATGTCGCCGATGCGCTTCTGCAAATCTTCGAGGTCGTTGGCGAGGCAAAGGATGGCCATCACCTCGGAGGCAACGGTAATGTCGAAGCCCGCCTCGCGCGGGTAGCCGTTTGCCACGCCGCCCAGCGAGCAAACGATCTCGCGCAGCGCGCGGTCGTTCATGTCCATGACGCGGCGCCACACCACGCGCCTGGTGTCGATGCCCAGCTCGTTGCCCCAGTAGATGTGATTGTCGATGAGGGCGGAGAGCAGGTTATGCGCCGTCGTGATCGCGTGGAAGTCGCCGGTGAAGTGGAGGTTCATGTCCTCCATGGGAACGACCTGCGCGTAGCCGCCGCCGGCAGCACCCCCCTTGACGCCGAAATTGGGGCCGAGCGAGGCCTCGCGGATGCACACGATGGCATTCTTGCCGATGCGGTTCAGCCCGTCGCCGAGGCCCACCGTCGTCGTCGTCTTGCCTTCGCCGGCCGGCGTTGGGTTGATCGCGGTCACCAGGATCAGCTTGCCGTCCTTGCCCTTACGCTTCGACGCGATGAACTCGGCCGATATCTTGGCCTTGTCGTGGCCGTAGGGCAGGAGGTGTTTCTCGGGAATGCCGAGCTTCTTTCCGATCTCCTGGATCGGCTTCTTCTTGGCCGCGCGCGCGATCTCGATGTCGGACTTGTACTCGGCCATGGCAATCCCCTCGATTGTCGGCGGCCGACAAAGGGCCGCATTCCTTCCGACGCGCATCAAGAGCGCAGCCGGGCCGCGCGCGCCGTTCCAAAACTGCCGCGTGATACGCGAATTGCGACAGGTGCGGGAGAAGGCCGTGGGCCTACCTGTCCAGCACCGAGCGGACCTCGACGAGGTTGGAGCGCACCCGCAGCACGTAGAAGCCCATGGTCGCGAGATGGGTGGGCATGATCCATCCGTCCTCGCGCCCGTTCGAAATGATCAGCGGCTGGATGCGCAACGCGCTGGTGACCTGATCTTCCAGCGATTGCCATAGCGTGATCAAACCGCGCGAGGCGATCACGTCCTGGAAGTCGTGGCGGGCGGCCTTGAGGATGCCGTTGTAGCCGTAGAGCTGGCCGTAGGCGAACCAGAAGCGGTCGTCGGCGCGCGTGTCGAACCAGCCGCCATTGTGAAGCTCGGAGCGCTCCCGCAGGATCGCCGAGGTCGCGCCGATGTCGTTGGCGATGCGGTCGACGAACTGGATGAGGTTGTCGGCGCGGGCGTCGAAGACGGCGGTGCAGGCTTCCAGCCGTTGGTTGAAGCCGGCGAGGTCGCGCATGGCGGAACGGTAGAAACTCGGCGTAGGAGTCTTCGGGCCGAAGGGGTTGAGCCCGAAATACCAGGTAGATTCGTCGAACTGCATAGAGCCGCGCGCATCCTGCAGGCCCTGGTCGACCTGGCTCGTGCCGCGAACGCGTCCGAGCGTGTCGACCAGCTCGACCGTGGTGCGGCGGATCGCCTGGTTCACGCCGCGCTGAAAGGAGGCCTTATTGTCGAGCCAGGGCGTCGAATCCCATCTCAGGCCGAAGAGGCCGACCTTGTAAAGGATCATCGACGAGATCCAGGCGTTCTGGTTGACGTTGAAGTCGATCAGGTCGTGAGTGACGGTCGTGATGGCCGAGCGCGTGCAGGTGCGCACCTCGCCCTCGCCGCCGGCCGCCTGTTCGCCGCCGCTCGATCCGCCCGCCGTGGCGGGGCCTGCCGCTGCGAAATTATAAGCCGCCATGTATTCGGTGTTGAAGTTCGACCAGACCTGCGTGTTCCAAACGAAGTAGCCGTACAACGCCACGATGGCGAGCAGCACGAGGCCTACCGGACCCTTGAATATCCAGGGCCTGCCCGCGTACCAGCGGCCCGCCGCGACGAACGGCCATGCCAACGCGGCCACGAAGAGGCCGATGCCGCGCCCTATCGCCTGGAAGACGCGGGTGAAGAAGTTGACGACCGGATCGAGCATGGGTGTCCCGCCTCAATCGAGCCCGTAGAGACGGGCCCGCAACGCTGCCTTGTCCTTGAGATAGGCGTCTTTGAGCGTCGCCACAACATGGCGTCGCCACGAGTCCGGGAACGCCCGGTAGTCGCGGTAGAAGGCCTGCTTGTGGAAGACGTATCGCGACAGGAAATCGTCTGGGACGAATTCCGAGATCAGCCTGTTCGTCAGCCATGCGTCTGGATGGTCGGGGCGGGCGCGCACCAGCAAGAAGCGCCGCTCAGGCTCGACGTCGGCGAGCCGCATCTGCCCGGTCTGCGAGAGCTCTCGCCGCGCGGCGTTGAGGAACGGCACGGTACCGTCCTTCGCGACGAGGCCTGCATTGGCGTGCATGAAGGTCTGGAGCCAGACCTTGTCGGGCCGGCCCATCTCCCGGCCGGGGTCCGCCTCATGGACGAGCCGATCCAGGGCGCGCTCCGCGCGGTTGTCGAGGTAGCCGGAACTTTCGATCCAGGATGCGCGCGGGAGTTCGATGCGCCCGGTTTCGGCCAGGAAGGCGAAGACCCGTTCGGCGTCGTGGATGGACAGATAGCTGACCTGCCATGGCCGCGATCGGCGGAAGCCCGGAGCCTCGGGGTCGCAGACCACGGTCGTCATGTCGGCGTCGATGAAGATGTAGATGCCGCCGAAATGGTTCGCCCAATAAGCGTTGTGGCGGAAGACCACCTGGTCGGGAACAAGCGCGTTCTCGCGTATGTCGCCGGTTACGGTGGCCAGCGCTACCATCCTCTCCAGCAGGGGGTCGTCGCGCCATGCGTCCTTTTCCAGCTTGAGCCGGTCGACCAGCCGGCCCAGCTCGGCGGCCTTGCCGAGCACGTCTTCCGCCGACAGCACCTTGAACTCCACCTGGCTGATGGAGAGCAGGTCCTCGATGTCGTCGACCTCCGACACCTGGTCCTCGATCTCGCCGTAGATCACGTCCTTGATGGTCAGCGCGTCGATTGCACGTGCGTTGCGCGCGTAGAACTCGTGGAGCAGTTCGGCGGTATTGGAGAACGCCGTGTGCACGACCGGGAGGGCGGCCTGTTGCGGCGACAGGATGATGAAGCGCCGGTTGACTTGGTTGGGATCGAGATAGTGCTCGTCGCCGAGTTCCTCGGCCACCTGTGGCGAATAGCCGGTGCGGTCGATGTCGAAGCCTTCAAGCACCGTCGGTTTCAGGCCGAATGCGGCCAGCGCCTTGTTGTAGCGCTGGATGAGGTGCGGCTCCACGACCGGCAGCAGCCTGCCGTAGATCAGCTCGTTTTCGCGGAGGAGGTTCATCAGGTGCTACCTACCCGGCTCTCGCAAACGGAGAAGAAAGCACCGGCGCTCTTTACCCATTCCAGGTTCCTCTGGCCTTCATTTCCTCGATCGCGCCTACCGCGCGTTCGCGAAGCCTGGCGTCCCGGACCATCTTCTTGACGGCGGCATCGTCTGCGCGGTCCGAATAGCGGAACTCAGAGTCCGCGTAGCGATTTACCTCCTGCATCACCATGTCCATGGTGAACGGGCCGCGCAGTTCCTCGATCATCGCCTTCTTCTCGTCGTAGGTCTTGCGCATGAACCGCTCCGGCGTCTCGAACCAGTCGTCGGGAAGCTCGATGTCCATGGCACGCATCTTGACCGCGTCGGTAACGTTCTTGATGGCGCGACCGGTGAAGCGCGGCTCGACCTCCTTGATCATGTGGAGATAGGCGCCGATGTCGGCGAGCGATTTCGGCTGTCCGCGCTCCTTCATGAACCGTTCGTGGATCGCAAGGAGATTTTCCTCATGCGGGCGCGCATGGCTCTCGTAGGTGGTGTCGACGGCGCGCTGGATTTCCTGGGCGGCGAAGAGTTCGTGATCGCCCAGCGGTATCTTGTGGTTTCTGCCGGCCAGCAGCACGAAGATGTCGATATAGTCCTCGCGCGTCTGCGGGCCGTCGACCAGCCAGCGGGCGCCGGCGCGCTGTCTCAAGGCATCGTCGACGTTCTCGGGATAGTTCGAGAACATGCCGAACGAGCAGTTGCCGCGAACCACCGTCGCCGCGCCGCCAAAGGCGTCCATCAGCACGCCGGTGATCTCCTGCTGCCCGGCCGAGGCGCGATCGTCTGAGCGCCTGGCCGCTACCTGGTCGATGTCGTCGATCGTGCCGAAGCCGATGGCGCGCGGATTGACGACGTTGTTGATGAACTGGCGGCAGTTCTGGCCAGACTTGCCCTGGTAGGAGGAGATCTGGTCGACGCCGAAATTCTCGTAGTGGAAGGGATAGCCGGCCACCTCGCAGTACCCCGAGACGATGCCCGCGATCATCTGGATGAGCGTCGTCTTGCCGGTTCCGGGGGCGCCATCGCCGATGAAGGTGAACAGGAAGCCACCGAGCTCCACGAAAGGATTGAGCTGGCGGTCGAAATCGTAGGCGACCAGCATCTTGGCGAGCTTCAGCGCCTGGTATTTTGCGATGTGGTTGCCGACCACCTCCTCCGGCTTCTTGAACGTCATCACCAGGGGCTTGGACTTCCTGCCCGGCGCGACGTCGAAGCCATCGAGCGTGAAGTCGTCGGCGTCGAGGCGCATATGCGCGTCCTCGAAGGCGCCGAGCCCCTCGAAGCGGCTCTTGCGCTGGAGCAGGCCCTCGAGCGCAACGGTCGCGAAGGCGCGGGCGCGGGGTGCGAGGTCGTGTTCGTCGCTGGCGCCCGCAAGCGCCCGCTCGAGGCCGGCCACGAGGCTCTTCAACGCATCCTGCTGCGTGTCGAAGAGAAAGTCGGGCTCCTTGACGTCGCCCGGCGCCTCGGCGTCGCTTTCGACGAGTTGCAGGAGGTAGGAGGCGAAGGCGAACGCCGCGACATAAGCGGAGGCCGCCAGCAGGCGCTTGTAGGCGGAGGCGTCCTCGCCTTCGAGCGGGCTGCGCGCGTTCTTCGCCTGGAGCGTTTCGAGGTCGCTTGCGCGGGCGAAGACGTCGCCGACCGCGAGCGCCACGGCGATGCCGCGGCGCGCGCGGTAGAGAAGTGTGTGCTGCGCAATCGACAGAAGCGGGTCGTCGGGCCGGGCCGCGGCGATCGTCCTGGACAGCTCCACCTCGCGCGTGCGCCGCACCGCGCCGGCCGAGACGGTCGAGACGAAGCGACGCCCGGTGCCGGCGAGCGCGGTCTGCGCGCCGCCGCCGCCATCCTCCATCACGACGATGCGCGTGACCATCGACTGGGCCGTCGCACGATGTTTCTCGACGTCGGATTCGGAGAGCGTGGTCAGGCCGATGTCCATGTCGTCTCCCGTGTCTTGGCGATGCCGGCCAACGGCGCGATCGTACTACACATCGCTGATCACCTTGCCGTTCGACAGGATGTGAACCTTGTAGCCGGCGAATATCCGCTGCGCTTCGCCGGCCGCGTAGAGCGCCTGATAGGCCTCGTGCGGCACCAGCGCATGCTTCTCGTAGGCAGAGACGCCCTGGCGCGCCGCCTCGAGATCAGACGTTTCGATGTGGAATTCCTCTCGGGCCGCCGTACTCGACCAGAAGCCCCGGCGCGCCGGCGTCTCGGATTTTGACCAGACCTCCTGGACGGTCCACGTCAACAGCCAGGCGTTCTCCGCGCGACGCACCTTGTCCAATACGCTCGTGACAGCTGGATTGTGTTCGGTGATGCCGGCTGAATAGAAGGGGCCGAGAACGACGCGACGAAGCTGCTTTGGATGCAGCGTCTCGAAATCGGCATCCAGATTGACCGCGACCGTCACCGGGGTCAGCGCGTAGGCGGCATTCTTCTCGGCGAAATCGTCGAAACGGTGGGCAAGCGCGGGATTAAGCAATCCGTCCACGGGCAGCGGAATTGCAACTTCTTCGTTCAGCAGGCCGTCCTTACCGACCAGCATCTCGACGAGGTCGGGCGAAGAATCCTCGATCAGCGCCATGTAGACCATGGGAAGGTTCGCGGAACCGTCGAAGGCGCCCCAGTGAACGAGGTAATAAGGTCTCTGCGTCTTCGGGTTGACCGAGACCTTGACTGTCTTCGGCAGGATGAAAGGGGCGAAGACGAGGCCCGTGGAGACGTCCTGGAGATAGAGCCGCTCTGCCATCGAACGCTGCAGGTCCCGCGGAAATGCCCGGTGACGAAGGATGAAGTCGGCCATCTCGGCGCGCAGCGCGTCCGGCTCCGGGATCGCCGCGAGCCGCTTCTCGGCGGTCCGCCGATCATTCTCCAGTTCCAGCACGTTCTGGAAAACGGGAAAGCCGCTGTCGGCGCGGCTAATGCGGAAGCTGTCCATAAAGCCGACGCGATTGCGCCAGCAGGAGAACGAGTTTTCGAGCCTGGTGATGTATTCGGTGACGATGCGGCCGACCAGCTCGTGTCCGTAGAGCGGGGAGCGGCGATCGCGCAGGAATATGTCGAGGCCGGCGAGTGCCGCCTGGATGGCGTCGAAATAGCGGAGTGCGGGGGAGGGCGTACTCACGATGGTCGGGTTGCGCGCCGGGTTAAAACGTTCAGGCCTCCGCCCTCACATAGTCGGCGGCGTTGTGCTTCCTCAGAACCTCCTCGAAGCGCCGGGCGAAGGCGTCGTCGGCCAGCTTCTTGCGGCGCTGGATGTCTGAGGTGGCGACCATGTTCTTCTCGTGCAGTTCCAGAAGGTCGCCGATGTGGCGCTGGGCGGCCGCTCCTATGCCCGCCATGGTCTGCTCGGCGGTGGTGTCAACCTGGCTGCCGAGCGTGTTGATCTTGTGGGCCACGTCCTGCTGCGCCGCCGTCTTCAGCGAATCCTCGAGCGCCTTGTAGAGGACGATCCTCTGCTCGGTATCGATGGACAGCTTGTTGATCAGCGTGTTCTGGGCGGCGATCTGATTGTTCAGCGAGTCCACGAAGGTCTGGTACATCGACGTGTAGCGCTCGAGCGTCTGGCTCTCGGCGAGAAGCTCCTGCTCTTTCGCCTGCATCTGATTGTATTCGGTGGCCAGACGCGTCCGCTCGCTCTCGAGCTGCGTGCGTTCCTGCTGGTTGGTCGAGGCTGCGATGCGGTTCTCTACGTCGAGAAGCATGGGGTTCAGTTCCTCGATCCGCTTCTGCGTCGTCGTCAGCGCATCCATCGCAAGTTTCCGGCGCTCGATCACCTGCATCAGGCTCTGCTCGGAGGTCTTGTAGCGCTGGTCGAGGATCGACTTCTGGTCCTTGAGAATGCCGATGATGGTGTTGGACTTGGCGAGCAGTTCCTGGAGATTTCCGGCCAGCGACATGTTCCGGACGCGCTCGGTGCGCATGCGCTGCTGCCGCGACTTGGAGAAGATGCCGACGAAGCTCTCCCAGCCGGTGTAGCTCTTCATGGACTCGAATTCGCTGCCGAACACGTTGGTGGCGTCCTCGAGGCCGATGATCAGGTCGGCGATGTTGGCCTCCATCACCTTCTGCTGGGACAGAACATCCTGGATACGCGCATTCTCGATGTCGAAATCCGTCTTGCCGATCGTCTGGTCGGCCTTCGCGAACTGATCGAGAATGACGCCGGACTGCTCGATCTTGGTCCTCATGTCCTCGACCACGCGCCTGGTCTGCTCGATCTGGGCATCGAAGTTCTGCAGGGTGGCCATGGATGATCCTCCGGGGGCTCAGGGAACGCGAATATAGGCAGCGCCCGTATCGAAAGAAAGACGCGGACGATGTGAAGCAGTTCGCCTCTGTCCCGGTTGCAGCCCTCGCCTCTTGCAGTCGCGGCCGCGCGTGCACAAATCAATTGAGGACGAATTCGTCGTCCAAGGGTGCAAGTGCCGAAACGGGACTTGTGCGGACAGCCAGGACCGGACCGGCCTTGCCAACAGGCAACATGGAGTCTGGAGGTTGTCATGAACACGGCAAATCCTCATCGCTGGTACGATCTGACCGCGCACCGCCCGTGGGAGGACTGGCTTTCATTCGTCGTCGGGCTCGCCGCCCTGGTCGCGCCCATCGCCCTTTCGGCGTCTCTGTCGACGACTGCCGTCACCGCGATCGCGGTGCTTTGCATCTCGATCATGGTGCTGGCCATGCTCGAACTGGTGGATGCCGGGCGCTGGGAAGACACGCTCGAAGCCCTTTGCGGCATCGGGCTGATGCTCTCGCCGTGGTATTTCGGCTACGGCGCGACGCTCGCCACCGTCCACATGGCGGCGGGCGCCCTGGTGCTCGTGCTAGCCCTGCTTCAGTTCTGGCAGGACGGCAGGCGCACCGCCTGACGATGCGCGGGCGGCGCGGCGCTGACCGCGTCGCCCACGGCCGGTAACCGGTGTTTCGCGAGGCGCTTGTCGCCATGAGGCAAGCGCATGGCGCTGGCTGCGGCTGAACCGGCTTGAAAGGGCATCAAAATGATGTTTGGCTCGGACAGAACAACGCGGCGGCCGCCAGAGGGCGCCAGCCGCGGCCGGGGCTCATCAATGGGAGTATCTTCGATGTCGCGTACGAACTCGTTCCTGGCCGGGACTGCGGTCCTGGCAATGCTTGCTTCCGGTCAGGCCCTGGCGGCAGACCCGGAGAGCTGCAAGACGGTCCGCTTCTCCGATGTCGGCTGGACCGACATCACCGCGACCACCGCCACGGCCTCCGTCGTGCTGGAGGCGCTGGGATATTCGCCGGAGGTTCAGGTGCTCTCCGTGCCGGTGACCTACACTTCTCTCAAGAACAAGGACATCGACGTCTTCCTGGGCAACTGGATGCCGACGATGGAGGCCGATATCGCGCCCTATCTGGAGGACAAGTCGGTCGAGACGGTTGTCACCAACCTCGAAGGCGCGAAATACACGCTCGCCGTGCCGCAGCACACATATGATGCCGGGCTCAAGAGCTTCGCCGACATCGCCAAGTTCAAGGACAAGCTCGACGGCAAGATCTACGGCATCGAGGCCGGCAACGACGGCAACCGCCTGATCCTCGACATGATCGAGAAGAACCAGTTCGATCTGCAGGGCTTCGAACTCGTCGAGAGTTCGGAAGCCGGCATGCTGTCGGCCGTCCAGCAGGCGTCCAATGCGAAAGAGGACGTCGTCTTCCTCGGCTGGGAGCCGCATCCCATGAACGCCAATGTAGACATGGCATATCTCGAGGGCGGCGACGATGTCTTCGGGCCGAACTACGGCGGCGCGACGGTGCATACCAACGTGCGCGCGGGCTACACCACCGAATGCCCAAATGTCGGTGCTCTGCTCAAGAACATGGTCTTCTCCCTTGAGATGGAGAACGAGATCATGGGCGGGATCCTCAATGACGGCAAGGATCCCGAGGCAGCGGCGACCGAGTGGCTGAAGGCCAACCCCGACGCCGTCACGCCCTGGCTCGCTGGCGTGACGACGATCGATGGCGGGGACGCCGCTGCCGCGGTCAAGGGCGCGATCGGCGGCTAGCCGGATATTCGAACGCTGCTACCCGGCCCCGCCGCATCGGTTCCGGCGGGGCGATCCGGGAGGGTGGCGTCCAGCCTGCTGACGGTTTCCCCGCCCGGCGCGCGGGACGAGATCACGCAGTAGGACGAGGGGCACCGACGGCATCGAGGGGAACGGCGCATGGATCCGGTTTCGGCGCTTATCGCCAGCATGAAGATCCCCATCGGGCGTTGGGGAAAGCAGTTCTTCGACTTCCTGACCTCGAACTTCTCCTGGTTCTTCAGGTCGATCTCCAACAGCCTCAAGGCGGTCCTGGACGGGCTGATCGAGCTCATCCTCGTCGTGCCGCCCGTCGTGGCCGTGCTGGCCATCGCCGCGCTCGCCCTGTACCTGCAGCGCTCGTGGAAGCTGGCAGTCGCGGTGGTCATCGGACTCGCCTTCATCGTCAATCAGGGCCTCTGGAAGGAGACGGTCGAGACGCTGGTGCTTGTGGTCGCGGCGGCCGCGGCTTCCATGGCGATCGGCGTGCCGCTCGGCATCTGGGCCGCGCACAGCGAGCGGGTCTGGCGCTGGATGAACCCGATCCTCGACCTGATGCAGACGCTGCCCACCTTCGTCTACCTGATCCCGGTCCTTATCCTGTTCGGCCTCGGCATAGCGCCCGGCCTCATCGTGACCGTCATCTTCGCCGCGCCCGCGCCGATCCGTCTCACCTATCTCGGGATCACGTCGGTGCCCAAACCGATGCTCGAGGCGGGCGAGGCGTTCGGCGCGACCAAGCGCCAGCTCCTGTGGAAGGTGGAACTGCCGGCGGCGCTGCCGACCATCATGGCCGGTCTGACGCAATGCATCATGCTGTGCCTTTCGATGGTCGTCATCGCGGCACTCATCGGCGCCAACGGGCTCGGAAAGCCGGTCGTGCGCGCGCTCAACACGGTCAACATCCCCCTCGGGCTGGAAGCCGGCCTCGCCATCGTCGTGGTGGCGATCATGCTCGACCGCATCTCGCGGGTCCGCGTGGGAGGCTCGCGATGAGACCGGCCGTCGAATTCCGCGACGTCGACATCATCTTCGGCAAGGACACGCGCGAGGCGCTGGCCATGCTCGACAAGGGCGCCACCCGCGCCGAGATCCTGTCGAAGACCGGCAACGTGCTGGGCTGCGCCGGCGCAAACCTCACGGTGCAGGAAGGCGAAATCTCCGTCCTCATGGGGCTGTCGGGCTCCGGCAAGTCGACGCTCCTGAGGGCCGTCAACCGACTCAACGTCGTCAGCCGCGGCAGCGTACTGGTGCGCGACGGCGACGAAATGGTCGATGTCGTCACGTGCGATGCGAAGGCGCTTCGGCGGCTGCGTCAGCACGCGGTTGCCATGGTGTTCCAGCAGTTCGCGCTCCTGCCATGGCGAACGGTCGCTGAGAATGTCGGCTTCGGGCTGGAGCTCGCCGGGATGGCGGAAAAGGAACGCCGCGCACGCGTCGACGGCCAGCTCAAACTCGTCAATCTCGACCAGTGGGCGGGAAAGTACGCGCACGAGCTTTCGGGCGGCATGCAGCAGCGCGTCGGCCTTGCCCGGGCGTTTGCGACCGAGGCGCCGATCCTGCTGATGGACGAGCCGTTCTCCGCGCTCGACCCGCTGATCCGCACCAAGCTGCAGGACGAACTCCTGCAGCTCCAGTCGCGTCTCAAGAAGACGATCCTCTTCGTCAGCCACGACCTGGAGGAGGCGCTCAAGATCGGCAACACGATCACGATCATGGAGGGCGGGCGGATCGTCCAGTCGGGATCGCCCGAGGACATCGTGCTCAGGCCGGCAAACGCCTATGTCCGCGACTTCATCGCCAATGTGAACCCGCTATCCGTGCTGACCGCGTGGAACGTCATGCGCGACCAGCGCGACCTCGAACAGGGCGAAGACGGCTGGATCTGGCTCGACCGCCGCCGGACGACACGCTTCAAGATAGGCGCCGACAGGATGGTCGAGGCGGCGGAGCGCAACGGCCAGCCGGCAGTGTGGGCTTCCTGCGATCCGATCGAAGACCTGCCCGACGACGCCCACCAGGTCTACTGGGCGCGGCCGGGCACGAGCCTCAAATCCGTCATGCTGGCCATGCACCAGTCGCAGACCGCCCCCGTCGCCCTGTTCGACGATCAGTCCCGCTTCGTAGGCGCGATCGGCGTTCGCGACGTGCTTTCGGCCGTGCTGAGGCGCGAGGTCGCGAACGGCGGTTGACCGGCCGGTCCGCATCGGCTTAACGTTCGCTCATGCTGGCGGCAGCCGCTCCCGGGTCCCGGGGCGAAAGGCTCTGGACACGGCGCGAGCGGCGAATGGCCGGGCGCATCGCCGGCATTCTGCTACTCTTCAGGACGGGCGCGGCGCAGGCATTCGAGCCGGTCGATTTCGTGACCGCCGACGGCAGGTCTGCCGCCGATTTCACGCTCGTTGACGCCAATGGCGTCGAAATCTCGCTGTCGTCGCATGAGGCCGGCACCGTCATCGTGCATTTCTTCGCCACGTGGTGCGAGCCATGCAGGGATGAATTGCCGGCGCTCGACCGGCTGGCCCGGCGCGATGGCGCCGACATCACCGTGATCGCGATTTCAGTCGCCGAGCCGCCACCGCGCGTTCGTCGCTTTTTCGAAGGGCAGCCTGTCGCCTATTCAGTCGTCCTCGACGAGGACAGGCAGGTCGCGCGCACATGGGAGGTGAGCGCGCTGCCGACGAGCTTCGTGCTGGACGCAGACCATGCCGTGCGCCGCGTCGCGCGAGGTCCGGTCGATTGGGACCTGTTCGACGCCGCGTCGCGGATCGACGGTTCCGAGGAAGTATCACCAGGCGACAACAGGGAGGAAGAAGGATGAAGATGGATCGCCGCATGTTGCTGCGGGGCGCATCGGCGCTCGCCGCGGGCTGCCTGATGCCGGGCAGGGCATTTTCCGCTGTGTTCGCTCCCAGGCCGGGCGAATGGAAGCGCCACGAGATCGTCACGCGGATCGAGATAGCAGAGCCGCGCGGCACGTCGCAGGTTTGGCTTCCGCTACCTTCGGTGGGCGAGACGGACTGGTTCCGCGTGGAAGCCGAGGACTGGACGACGAATGCGGCCGGCGCGGAGGTCGTGGTCGATCCCGAATACGGCGCCCGCATGCTGCATGCGCGCTGGCCCGAGGGCGAAGCTGCGCCGGTCGTGGAACTGCGCACGGCCGTCGCGATGCGCGACCGAGCGGTCGATCTCGACGCTTCGGGCGGCGCGCAACTCGACGCGGCAGATCGTGCACTTTACACGGCCGGTACGGAACTGATCCCCGTGGATGGCATCGTAAAGGCCACGGCCGAAAGCATCGTTGCCGGCGTCGAGGGTGAACTGGCAAGGGCGCGGGCCGTCTACGACTGGGTGGTGGAGAACTCCTTCCGCGACCCCAAGACGCGCGGCTGCGGCATCGGCGATGTCGCCGGACTGCTGGAATCGGGCAATCTCGGCGGCAAGTGTGCGGACCTCAACGCGCTTTTCGTCGGCCTCTCCCGTGCGGCGGGGCTACCGGCGCGCGACATCTACGGCGTGCGGGTGGCGCCGTCCGCATTCGGCTACAAGAGCGTCGGGGCGAAGGACACCAACATCACCAAGGCGCAGCACTGCCGGGCCGAGGTATTCGTCACCGGCATTGGCTGGATCCCGGTCGATCCGGCCGACGTGCGCAAGGTGATGCTGGAGGAGCCGCCGGGCGAACTCGCGATCGACGATCCGAAGGTGGTGGCGGCGCGCGAGGCGCTGTTCGGCTCATGGGAGATGAACTGGCTGCCCTACAACATGGCGCACGATCTCGACCTGCCAGGCGCCGAGGGGCCGCGCCTCGGCTATCTCATGTATCCCGAAGGCGAAACGGGTGGTGAGCGGCTCGACACGCTCGATCCCGACAATTTCAGGTACACGATCACCGCCCAGCCCATGCCAGCCTAAGGCTCCGCATGGCGCGCGGCCCGGCCGCGCGCCATGCTTAACGAAGCGTTCATGACGCTGCGTCACACTCGCGCCACGGAGGATGGCGGCCGCATGCTCGGGCCGGAGTGGGGGAAATTTGCGGATGGCGCCGATCGAGAGCGTCCCTGAGGCGGCGATCTTCGGCGAGGCGGTGAGGCTGTCTGCGTTCGGGGCCATCGCCTTCGGCGGCGTGGTGCTCGCCGTGGGGCTGTGGCGATGGCTGCGTCCGCATGCCGAGGCCGACCTGCCCGCCGCCGGCACCGACCCGGCCGCGACGATCCGCGACGCGATGCGCCACATCCGGCTGAGATGGATCGCGCTTCTCGCGGTGATCGGGCTGCTCGGCACGGGCTTCGTGACGACCTCGCACATTTCGAATGCGCGCTTCTCGCATGCCACCACGATGGCGAAGCATTTCGCCGACGCGGCCGAGACCACCGACAGGGCAGCGCGAACGGCCCGCGAGATGATCGCCGACCGGGACGGGCGTGCGAACTGGACCTCGTCGGCGATCGGCGTCCACGCCGACCGCCTGGCGCGCAGCATCGCCTCCATGAACGATATCTGGGCGCAGTTCGACGCCGAACTCAAGGCGAGGCTCATCGTCGATACGCCGTACGGAAAGCGCGAACCGATCGGGCTGCTCACGGAGTTCCAGGCCGAGCTGGCCAAGGCCGCCGGCGAGGGATCCGAAAGCCGCGTCGCTGCCGGCAAATATATCGACGGCATGACCGGCTTCCTCGTGCAGCCCGCGCTCGCCCAGGGGGCGGAGGCACTTCGCAGCTTCAATCGAGAGCTCGCCGATCGCGTCAAGTCGACACTCAATCTCGTCGCGGCCGCATTGGCGATCTTCGTCGCCGCGATCCTGTTCTCGATCTTCCTGCCGATGGAGCGCTCGACGCGTGGCGCGCTCGCCCGGTTGAACGCCGCGCTGGAGGATGCCAAATCCGCGGACCGCGCCAAGTCGGAGTTCCTGGCCAACATGAGCCACGAGATCCGGACTCCCATGAACGGCGTTCTTGGCATGGCGGAGCTGCTGGGGCGGACCGAGCTCGACGCCAGGCAGCGCAGCTACAACGACGTCATCGTGAAGTCGGGCAATGCGCTGGTGACGATCATCAACGACATTCTGGACTTCTCCAAGATCGACGCGGGCCATGTCGAGCTCGATCTCGCGCCGTTCGCGCTGGCGGAGGCGGTCGACGACGTGGCGGCACTCATGTCGACGCGCGCCGCCGAGAAGAACATCGAATTGCTCGTCCATGTCGATCCGGCACTGCCACGTCACGTGAGGGGCGACGTCGGGCGAATCCGCCAGATCCTGACGAACCTCGCCGGCAACGCGGTCAAGTTCACCGATGCGGGCCATGTCCTGATCGACGTGCGTGCAAGGGATGGCGACATCGAGTTCGCGGTGACGGATACCGGCATCGGCATTCCGCCCCACAAGCTCGCCGCAGTGTTCGACAAGTTCAGCCAGGTGGACGCCTCGTCCACGCGGCGGCACGAGGGAACGGGCCTCGGGCTTGCGATCGCGTCGCGTCTCGCCGACCTGATGGGCGGTAGGATCAGCGCGGAAAGCACGCTCGGCAAGGGATCGACCTTCCGCCTGCGCGTGCCCCTGCCGGCGCATGAGGGCGTGCAGGCGCCGGCGAGCCAGGCGCGGGCCGTTGCGCGCGGGGCGCGCGTCCTGATCGTAGACGACAACGCGATCAATCGGGACATACTGTGCGAGCTCACCAGGCAATGGGAGTTTGACGCCTGTGCGGTGGAAGGCGGCCAGCTTGCCATCAAGCTGATGCGGCATGCCGCATCGATCGGATCACCGGTCGACCTCGTCATTCTCGACTACCAGATGCCGGGCATGAACGGTGCGCAAATGCTGCGCCTGCTGCGCGGCGACCCGGCCCTGTCGAAGGTCCGGGTCCTTCTGCTGACTTCCGTCGACCACAAGGTTGCCGTGCGCGACCTGCGCTCGGCTGGCGCCGACGCAATCCTCACCAAGCCTGCGCGCTCGTCGCTGCTGCTCGAGACGATCGCAGAGCTGATGCAGTCCGAACCGCGGCACGCACGTCCCGTCGCGTCTCCCCATCCCGCCGCACCGGTGCCGGAAAGCGCCGTGCCGCCGCCCCGGGTCGGGTCCGTCGCGCAGGACGCGCTCGACATCCTCGTGGCAGAGGACAACGAGGTGAACCGCATCGTGGTGACGCAGATACTAGCGGGGACCGCTTATCGTTTCGAGGTCGTGGAGGACGGCCGCGCGGCGCTGCAGGCATGGCACTCCCGGCGGCCGCGGCTTGTCCTGATGGACGTGTCGATGCCCGAGATGAACGGGCTGGAGGCGACGCGCGCCATCCGCGAGGCCGAGGCCGGGGACGGCGCAGGCAGGACCATCATCGTCGGCATCACGGCCCATGCACTGACGGGCGACCGCGAGCGCTGCCTCGAAGCGGGCATGGACGACTACGTCACCAAGCCCGTCTCTCCGGATCGGCTGGAGCGCAAGCTCGATCAATGGCTGGCCACCGGCCAGATCGCCATCACCGCCTGATCACGGCGTCATCGTCGCGCGCAATCGCGTCCAAGCAGTTCCTCCGCTCAGCCATCAAGGTTCGAAATCCGCGAACCCGCTTTGCGGCATTCGCCGAAGCCCCGCGAAGCCGCGCAGAGGGCTTCCGCCCCGGCCCGGCCTTGGGATAGGATGGTCCCGATTAGTTTTGTCTCATAACAATCGGGAGGAAGTCCGGATGAATCCATCGGGTCAGGTTGCGATCGTCACCGGCGGCAGCTCGGGGCTCGGCGAGGCGACGGCGCGCGCGCTGGCGGCCAGGGGTGCGAAGATCGCCATCTTCGACGTCGGGATGGAGCGTGCCGAGAAGGTGGCGGCCGAACTCGGCGGCATCGCCGTGAAGTGCGACGTTTCAAGCGCCGACGCCGGCGAGAAGGCCTTTGCGGAGGTCGACGCCAAGCTCGGCGCCGCGCGCATCCTCGTCAACTGCGCCGGCATCGGCATCGCGGCCAAGACCACCGGCAAGGACGGGGCGCATTCGCTCGACCTCTACCGCAAGGTGATCGAGGTGAACCTCATCGGCACGTTCAACATGATCCGGCTGATGGCGGTGAGGGCTGAAAAGCTCGACGAGCTGGACAGCGGGGAGCGTGGCGTCATCGTCAACACCGCATCGGTCGCAGCCTATGACGGGCAGATCGGACAGGCCGCCTACTCTTCCTCGAAGGGGGGCGTCGTCGGCATGACGCTGCCGGTGGCCCGCGATCTGTCGCGCGCGGGCATCCGCGTGGTCACGATCGCGCCCGGCATCTTCAAGACGCCGATGCTGGCCGGCCTGCCGCAGGACGCGCAGGACTCGCTCGGCAAGCAGGTGCCGTTCCCGGCTCGCCTCGGCGAGCCGGCCGAGTATGCCGCGCTCGCATGCCACATAGTCGAGAACCAGATGCTCAACGGCGAGACGATTCGTCTCGACGGCGCGATCCGTATGGCGCCGAAATAGGCGCCGGAGGACCGATGTCGGAGGAAAAGCGCACGGCCGGGGCGAAACCCGGCCCGTTGTCGGGCCTGACGGTCATCGAGATGGCGGGGATAGGGCCCGTCCCGCTCGCCGGCATGATGCTGTCGGAGATGGGCGCGGACGTCGTTCGTGTGGAAAGGCTGTCCAAGGAACAGCCCTTCCTGCAGGTTCCGCCCGAATTCGACATCGACCGGGCGGGACGTTCGATCGTCAAGGTCGATCTCAAGCGTCCCGAGGGCGTGGCGCTGGTGCGCCGCATGATCGTGGGCGCGGACGTTCTCGTGGAGGGCTTTCGCCCTGGCGTCATGGAAAGGCTCGGGCTGGGACCGGACGACGCGCTCGCCGCCAATCCTGGGCTCGTCTACGGACGCATGACGGGCTTCGGGCAGGACGGACCGCTGTCGCCCTACGCCGGCCACGATCTCACCTATCTCGCCTATGCCGGCGTCCTTCATGCCATCGGACCCAAGGACGGCCGGCCTGTGCCGCCGCTCAATCTCGTGGGCGACTATGGAGGTGGGACGATGTTCCTGCTTTCCGGTGTGCTCGCAGCACTCTTCGAGAAGAGCCGTTCGGGCAGGGGGCAGGTGGTCGACGTTGCCATGGTGGACGGCGCGGCGATGCTCGCCTCACCCTTCTACGGTTTTCTGGCCACCGGCTTCTGGAAGGACAGCCGCGGCGTCAATCTGCTCGACGGCGGTGCACCGTTCTATGGAACCTACGGGACCGCGGACGGGCAGCACATGGCGGTCGCCTGCCTCGAGCCTCAGTTCTTCGCCGAGTTTGTCAGGCTCCTGCCGCTCGACAAGCGCTATCTGAAGATGCAGTTCGACCAGCGCTGCTGGCCGGAGATGGCATCGGAGATCGAGGCTCGCTTCAAGGAGCGCAGCCGCGACGAATGGGCCGCCATATTCGAAAAGACGGATGCCTGCGTGGCGCCGGTGCTGGCGCTGAGGGAGGCACCGGTCCACCCCCATTCGCAGGCGCGAGGCGGTCATGCCCAGGTGGGCTCCATGGTGCGTCCTGCTCCAGCGCCGCGCTTTTCCCGGACGCCGGGCGAGGTATCCCAGCCGCCGGCGGGTGCCGCCGGCGTTCTGGAACGCTTCGGCCTCAGCGGCGGCGAGGTCGAGGGTCTTGTCTCGGGAGGCGTGGTCGGCGGATAGTCCGTCGACGCTCCCCGGAGGCCGCATGACCGAAGACCGGAAGAAGGACGTGCTGCGCGAGACCGACGCCGAGGCGATCAGGCTCGCGAAGACGCTCCTGAGGACGTCGCGGCACGGCGCTCTGGCCGTGATCCATTCGGCATCCGGCGCGCCCATGGCGAGCCGCGTGGCAATGGCGACCGACCTCGACGGCGCACCGCTTATTCTCGTGTCGTCGTTTTCGGCGCATACGCCCGCCCTGCTGGCCGACCCGCGCTGTTCGCTCCTCGTCGGCGAACCTGGCAAGGGCGATCCGCTGGCTCATCCCCGCATGTCGATCGCATGCGGCGCCAGGCGTCTCGAGCGCGGGACGCCCGAGCATGAGCGCGCGCATCGCCGCTATCTGGCGCGGAACCCGAAGGCCCGGCTATATATCGACTTTCCGGATTTCTCCATCTTCCGGCTCGAGCCATCGGACGCCGGGCTCAATGGCGGCTTCGCGCGCGCCTACAGGCTTTCGCGGGACGACCTCATGACGCATTCGGCGGCTTCGGAGGGGCTCGCAGCCTCGGAAGCCGGCGCCGTCGAGCACATGAATGCCGACCATCGCGACGCGATCGACCTCTATGCGGCGCATTATGGTGGATCGCGGAAGACCGGCTGGAGGATCTGCGGCATCGACGCGGACGGGATCGATCTCGTGCGGGGCGGCGAATCGCTGAGGGTTTTTTTCGACCCGCCGCTGGCGGAGGCGGGCGACATGCGCCCGAGGCTCGTCGCCATGGCGCGCGCGGCCCGGGACGCCGGGGGAGCCGTCTGAAGTCTCCAAACCACGTGAATATCGGAAATTTCCCCCATTCTAATGGAACGGATGGGCGTCTGGCGTGTTGCCAAGGCAAATGGACGGTTCGCCGGCGGACTGTCGGGATTTGCGATCGTGCCGGGTTCGCAGTGGCGTCGTGGAACACCGGGCAGCGCTCGGGTGCAAGCGACTGAGGGTGTCGCTGACGAAGACGGTGTCGAGGAGCGATCGGGTATGATGGATAAAGGAACCCTCATGATTTCACCCCAGTTGAAGAAGAATGCCGATTCCGCCGCCGACCTCCTGTCGGCGCTGGGCAACGGCAAGCGCTTCCTGATCATGTGCCATCTCGTGCATGGCGAATTGTCGGTCGGCACGATCGCCGAGAAGGTCGGCCTCAGCCAGTCCGCGCTGTCGCAGCATCTCGCAAAGCTCCGGGCGCTTGATCTCGTCGCGACGCGTCGCGAGAAGCAGACGATCTACTATTCCTGCAAGTCCGAGGACGTCCGGCGTATCCTTGCGATGATGGACGACATATACGGGGCATATTCGAAGGCGGCCGAATAGGGCGGTCGCCCCACATCACCGAGCCGAAGGGCGAGTGCGGCCTCCTTGCCTTCCATAATCCCCATCGACGAGCCCGACGACCCGCGGCTGGCACCTTATCGAGACATTCGCGAGCGCGATCTCGCCGGGCGGCGCGGCCGCTTCGTCGCCGAGGGCAAGGTCGTGCTGCGCCTTCTGCTCGGATCGCCGCGCTTCGATGCCGAGTCCGTTCTGGTCCTGCGCAACCGGCTCGATGGCCTGGACGAAATTCTGGCCTCGGCGCCCGACGATCTTCCTGTATACACAGTCCCGGGCGCCGTCATGGACAGCGTCGCGGGCTTCCATGTCCACCGCGGCATACTTGCGATTGGCCGGCGGCCGCGGCATGAGGATGTGGGGACACTGCTGGACGCCTTGCCGGCCAATGCGGTGATTCTGGCGCTGGTCGGCATCTCCAACCACGATAACATGGGCGCGATCTTTCGCAATGCCGCCGGTTTGGGAGCGGCGGCGGTGCTCATCGACGAGACCTGCTGCGACCCGCTCTACCGCAAGGCGATCCGCGTCTCGGTGGGTGCGGCCCTGACGGTACCTTTCGCGTCGGGCGGCAGCGGCGATGAGATGCTGGCCCTGATGGAGCGTCGCGGCTTCGTGCCGCTCGCGCTTTCGCCTTCCGGCGAGACCGACATCGCGGATGCCGGCCGGCCGGCGCGGGCCGCCCTGCTGCTCGGATCGGAAGGAGAGGGGCTGCCGGCGACGATACTGGCAAGATGCCGGACGCTCAGGATCGCGATGGCGCCTGGCTTCGACAGTCTCAACGTGGCAACGGCAGCCGCGATTGCGCTTCACCGGCTCGGCCCGGTGCCTTCCATCCGAAGATCAGGGTAAAGGCGGTTCCCGGCGGGTCAGGCCGATCCCGCAGGCTCGCGCAACGCCCCTATGCGCTCTGCAAGGCTTCTCGGCGCGCCCTTGCGCGCGGCCGGCGCAGTCGCCGCGAGCGCGCGTCCCACGGGTGAGTCCGGACCTTCCGCGCGGGACGTCATGTCGACGATGCGCGCGGCGACTTCGGCGATCTGTTCGCGCAGCGCTTCCGGGCCAGCGCCGTTTCCGCTCCACGACATCGGCGGCACGAGTGCGCCGGCATCGAGTTCGGCGCGCAGGCGGCGGTTTTCCTTGGCCAGCGCCGCGATCCGCTTGGCCAGCCGGTCGGCCTCCTCGCCCTGCGCCGCCGGCATCACGTCCGCCTTGCCCGGGTCACCCTGTGCGCCGGCCGCGGACAGGAGCGCCTCGAGACGCAGAACCTCGGACCGCAGTTCCGCGACTTCGCCATCGCTCGCCCGCCGCGCGGCTTCCGCCAGCTTGAGGTCGTCGCGAAACCGGGCGCGCTCGCGATCCCTGCGTTCCAGCTTCTCGTCCCGGTCGGAAACGCCGCTCATGAGCTTCTCGATCTTCTTTTCGGCTTCGGCGAGACGCTTGCGCTCGTTGCGCAATGCTTCCTGGTTGGCGCGATTGTCGGCGATGAGTTCGCGCTGGCGACGGTCCTGGTCGCGACGCTCTGCCTTGAGGGCCGCGAGCTCCGTCGTCAGCGTCTCGATGTTGCTCTCGCGCGCCAGCAGCTCGATCTGCCGGTTGCTCGCCTTGAGGCTCTCTTCTTCGCCGAATTCGGAGAGCTGGGCGATCTCGGTGGCGAGGCCGTCGATACGGCTGGTGGCGCCGTCCAGCCTGGCCGCGAGATCGGCCGCCTCCTCGTTGAGCGCGCGAACCTCCTCGACAAGACGATCGCGCTCGATCTCGAGTTCGGCCACTGCGCCAAGGGCGTCGTCGCGCTCCCCGGTGAGGGCGCGGATCGCCTCGTGCTGACGGCCGATCTCGATAGCATGCCTGGCGGCCTTGTCCGCATGGGACTTCGCGTCGATTTCGACGCGGCGCAGCGCGAGTGCGTGCTCGGCGCGCTGGCGATCCTTCTCCGCGCGCATCTCTTCGGTGGTCATCGGGAGGGAGGCCTCGACGCGGCGTCTTGCTAGCGTGGCGGCGCGTCGCCAGATCGCCGGGATGATCGCAACCGCCAGCAGCGAGGCCGCGGCAAATCCGAGGGCGAAGAACAGGAGGGACTGGATCACGCTTCTACATCCGACTGATACTGCGCCCTGCGGCAGCCGGGACCTTGCCACGGCGGGGCCGTGCGATCCAGCCTTCCCGAAAAAACCGCCGGGCCGGCCGCGAGCGGCCGGCCCCGTCCTTCATCAGAAGGGGTTCCAGGTCGGCCCCTGGGTCAGCTTCAGATAGCCGAGATTGACGCCGAGCCGAGCACCTACGCCCGTGCGGACGGGGACGAGCAGCGTATCGCCATGCTTCATCACGTTGAAACCGAGGCCGGCGATGACATACGCCGAGCCTGCGACCCCGCCGTAGCGGCGGTAGATGCGGTCGACCGATTCCAGATTGTAGACGAGCATCATGGTGCGCGAGCCCTGTCCGCCAAAATCCCAGCCGAGGGAGGGACCCTGCCAGAAGACGCGATGATCGCCGGCGTTCTTGGTGTGGAGCGTGCCTTCGCCATAGGTCAGGCCACCGACGAGCGCTCCCGAACCCTCCTCGCCGAGGACATAGCCGTTGGGCAGTCCGTAGCTCGCGAAGATCGTCTCGATGACCGACGCAAGTCCACCGGACGTGGCGCCGAAGAAGCCGTGTCCGGCGTCGACGATCTCCTGCATCGTGTAGCCCTGCGCGCGGGCGGCGTTGACGTGCAGGGTCGCCGCCACCATGGCCAGCGCGACGGCTGCTAGGCGGATCAACCGCCCGATCTTTGCTGTGGAAAACATGCGATTCATCTCCTACAGGAGCCCATCCGTCGACGCCTCGTCCGGAACGCGCAGCTCTTGATGCGGCCGCTTCGATACATTCATTGACGGAAAATAAGGCGTAACTCTTTTCCGTCCGTTAAGCATTGAAGGGAAGCTTCGCTTTCCTTGCTATGGGCAGGCGCCGCACGCCGTGGCACAAGGGTTTCCTTGTCGCGGAAGCATGGCGCGTATATCCACGAACTCATGCATTTCTCTTGATTCGCAGCCGGTTCAGTCCGGCCGACGGCAAAAGGTTGGGGACGAACCGGTCATGGCGGAACTGATAGCGCTCTCGGCGCCGGAACTGGCGGCGCTGCTGTGCAGCCGGGTATGCCACGACATCATCTCGCCGGTCGGCGCGATCAACAACGGGCTGGAACTCCTCGACGAGGGCGGCGCTGACGAAGACGCGATGCGGCTCATTCGAACCAGCGCGCGCAACGCGTCCGCCCGGCTCCAGTTCGCACGTATCGCGTTCGGCGCGGCCGGCTCGGCCGGCATGCAGATCGACACCGGCGACGCTGAAGCCGTGGCGACGGCCTTCATGAAGAACGAGAAGGCCGAGCTTGAATGGGTGGGGCGCCGCGCGCTGCTGCCCAAGAACAAGGTCAAGCTGCTCCTCAACCTGATCCTGATCGCCAACGGCGCCATCCCGCGCGGCGGGCGGCTCAAGGCCGTGCTGGAGGATGTGGACACGCAGCCGCGCTTCGTGCTGACCGCGACCGGCCCGATGGTTCGCGTGCCGCCGAAGTTCCTCGAAATGCACTCCGGCCACGTACCGGAGGACGGCATAGACGCCCATTCCGTGCAGGCCTACTACACCCTGCTGCTCGCCAGGGAGGCGGGGATGGAGATCTCCATCAGGGCCGGCGCGGAGGAGATCACGCTGACCGCTGCGTGACGGCCATGGGCTGCGCTCGGTCCGAAAGAATTTACCAACTCGGTTACGCCCTTTTTTACCCGACCCGCCTACCATCACGATCGTGCCTCCCCACGCGCAAGGAGCTGAGCACGGTCGCGAGCGGGGAGCCCGGTTAAATCGAGGGTACGGGAACATGAAGCGGTGCATGATCGTCGACGACTCCAGCGTCATCCGCAAGGTGGCGAAGCGAATCCTTAGCGGATCGCACTATTCCGTTGTCGAAGCGGGCAATGGGGGCGAGGCGCTCGAGATGTGCGCTATCGACATGCCTGACATGGTCATGATCGACGCGACGCTGCCCGACATGGCCAGCGAGGACCTCATCCGGCGCATCGTCGCGCTCGATCCCCAGATGCGCCCGCAGATCCTGATCTGCATGCCCGAACTCGACGTGGCGACGATCATGCGTGCCAAGCGCGCCGGCGCTTCGGGCTATGTGCTCAAGCCGTTCAACCGGCCGCAGCTTCTGGACGGAATGCGCCAGTTTTCGACGACCGCACACGCGGCCTGACGCAAGGACCAGCCGTCAGCAACGGACAAAGCCGCCCTGCAATCTCGCAGCGGCGGCTTTGTCCGTTCCGGAACAGGCCTGATCACGCGCTTTCGCGGATTTCCTCGGGTTCGCGCAGCACGTAGCCGCGGCCCCAGACGGTCTCGATGAAGTTCTGGCCGCCGGAAGCCGCGTCGAGCTTCTTGCGCAGCTTGCAGATGAAAACGTCGATGATCTTCAGCTCCGGCTCGTCCATGCCGCCATAGAGATGGTTGAGGAACATCTCCTTGGTGAGCGTCGTGCCCTTGCGAAGGGAAAGCAACTCGAGCATCTGGTATTCCTTGCCGGTCAGGTGCACCCGCTGGCCTGCGACCTCGACCGTCTTGGCGTCGAGATTGACGATCAGGTCGCCGGTCGTGATGACCGACTGGGCGTGGCCCTTGGACCGGCGCACGATGGCGTGAATCCGGGCCACAAGCTCATCCTTGTGGAACGGCTTGGTCATGTAGTCGTCGGCGCCGAAGCCCAGGCCGCGAACCTTGTCCTCGATGCCGGCCATGCCGGACAGGATGAGAATCGGCGTCTTCACTTTCGAAAGCCGCAGCGTGCGCAGCACCTCGTAACCCGACATGTCGGGGAGGTTCAGGTCCAGCAGGATGATGTCGTAGTCGTAGAGCTTGCCGAGATCGACGCCCTCTTCGCCCAGATCCGTCGTGTAGACGTTGAAGCTCTCCGACTTGAGCATCAGTTCGATGCTCTGGGCAGTCGCACTGTCGTCTTCAATCAAAAGGACGCGCATTTCTATCCCCTTATCTGCAACGGTACCGGGTTCCGCAGGCCGACTGGTACCGGAACAGTGATCGCCTCAATCGGATGCTGCCAGCCAATGGTTAACAAAATATGATTCCCTGTGGCAAGCACTATCGACCGTTTCAGCAGACCTGCACACGCAGTTGAATCCTAAAGCGAAAGCCCCACTCGATTTCCTAACATCCGACATCAGGAAACCGTTCTAAGTGACTCAAACGACTCAGGCCTTCAAAATCGCTGGAAACCGCCCGGATTTTTACCCGCCCTTAAGCCCTGACGCATATGATTAACAATGCCCGTAAACGAATGGTTACCGAGAGGGCCAAATCGTTAAAATTCGTTTCCGGATGCGATGACCGGCCACCGCTGCGGGCGGACAGCGGCCGGTTTGTGAGTACGGAGTGTGTGCGTATGAAGACACGTCAGAATCTCGTCCGCCTGAAACAGTTCCAGGTCAGCGAGAAGCGCCGCCAGCTGCTGCAGCTCGACATGATGATCGCGGAGTTCGACCGAATGGCCGGCGAACTCGACGCGCAAATCAACTCGGAAGAGAAGAAGGCGGGAATCACCGACGTCAACCACTTCGCCTATCCGACCTTCGCCAAAGCCGCGCGCCAGCGACGCGACAATCTCACCAACTCACGCAACGACCTCGCCTCGCAGCGCCATGCCGCCGAGACCGCGCTCGCGGAAGCGGAAGACGAACTCGCCAAGGCGGAAGCGCTCGAAAGCCGCGACCACAAGCTTCGCGAGGGAGAGGTCACCGGCCGCGTGATGACGGGCTGAACGCCCGGGGGAGCGTCGGCTTCCGCGATTACCATCGGCTTTCGAAGGGGGTCCGCCGCGCTCACGCCGGCGGACGTTTCTTTGGCGAATACCCCACGACAGTACAGGATCAGCTTTCGACGATAGCGGTTGGCCGGCAAGGGCAGGGGCGCTTCCATCGCCCGCAGCCCCGAGGGTGCGACGCTGCCCGTTCAAGCGGAGGAAAGCGATTGGCCGGCACGACCCTACATCCGGGCCTCGCCGAGAACTTGGAGGCCGAACCGGGTTGCCTCAGTGACGGTACTGCTGGATCCTGGTGGTGCGCAGGCCGGCGAGACCGTATTCGTCGATCGAGGCCTGCCAGGACAGGAATTCCTCGGTCGTCAGCTTGTAGCGCTGGCAGGCTTCCTCGAGGCTGAGAAGGCCGCCCCGGACCGCTGCGACGACCTCCGCCTTGCGGCGGATCACCCAGCGACGCGTGTTGGACGGCGGCAGATCGGCAATGGTAAGCGGGCTGCCATCGGGTCCAATGACATATTTGACGCGTGGCCTGGCCAGATCGGTCATCGTACTCTCTACAAAAATCAACGTTCCCAATCGCGAGCAGACTAACGCGTCAGCTTTAAAATTTGCCTAAGCACATGGTAATCGAAGTGTAACGATGGTGAAGAGCGCGTTAGGAATTGGGCGGGCATTTGATTCGCATTCGAAAGACCCCCGTCTGTGGCGTGCCACGGTCCCTTGACCTATATTGCCGGCATTGGCATTGACGCGCCGAGCGCCCATCTGAGGGTCGCACAGCCAGGAACCGCGCCAGCGAAGGCCATGATGAACAGCCTCGACCTCAACGGCCGCCCCGAGGAGACCCGCGTCGTGGTCGCCATGTCGGGCGGCGTCGACTCCTCCGTCGTGGCGGGCCTGCTCAAGGCCGAAGGCTACGACGTGGTCGGCGTCACGCTGCAGCTCTACGACCACGGTACGACGGTCCACCGCGCGGGCTCGTGCTGCGCCGGCCAGGACATCGCCGACGCTCGGCGTGTGGCCGAGACCCTCGGTATCCCCCACTACGTCCTCGACTACGAGGATCGTTTCCGCAAGGCGGTGATCGACCCGTTCGCCGATAGCTACGCAGCCGGCGAGACGCCCATCCCGTGCGTTTCCTGCAACCAGACGGTCAAGTTCGCGGACCTCCTCGCAACCGCGCGTGAGCTGGACGCCGCAGCACTGGCGACCGGGCACTATGTCCGAAGCCGACCAGAAGGCGAGCACCGCGCGCTCTATCGCCCGGTCGACGCAGACCGGGACCAGAGCTACTTCCTGTTCGCGACCACCCGTGACCAACTCGACTTCCTGCGCTTCCCGCTCGGCGGCATGTCGAAGCCACAGGTGCGTGAGGCCGCGGAGGCGATGGGCCTGTCGGTCGCCGCCAAGCAGGACAGTCAGGACATCTGCTTCGTGCCGCAGGGGCGCTATTCCGACGTCATCGCCAGGCTGCGGCCCAACGCGGCATCGGCTGGCGAGATCGTGCATCTCGACGGGCGCGTGCTCGGCCGTCACGAGGGCATCCTGCACTACACGGTCGGCCAGCGTCGCGGCATCGGCGTGGCCACCGGCGAGCCGCTCTATGTCGTCCATCTCGACGCGGAGAGCGCCCGTGTGGTGGTCGGCCCGCGCGAGGCTCTCGAGACGCACCGTGTCCATCTTCGCGACGTAAACTGGCTGGGCGAGGGCGCTCTCGCCGAGCGCGCGGCGGATGGCATCGAAATATTCGCCAAGGTCCGTTCGACCCGCGCGCCGCGCGCGGCGACGCTCCACTTCGAGGCGGGCCGCACATGGGTCGACCTCGTCGATGGCGAGGCCGGCGTGGCACCGGGCCAGGCCTGCGTCTTCTATGCGGACGAGGGCGCGGACGCGCGCGTGCTCGGCGGGGGCTTCATCGAGCGGTCCGAGCGGCACGCCGATGCCGAGGCCATGCTTTCGCGCCTGCGCAACGCGGCGCCGGTCCGGCGCAGCGCGTAGCGACGACAGACCGCCTATTCGGCCGCCACCGAGCCCTGTCTCTCAACGAAATCGCGAATCGTCGATACGATGCGGTCCTGGTCGGGCACCGACAGGTAGGGATGCATCGGCAGGCACAAAATGCGTTCAGGCAGTCCCTCCGAGATGGGAAGACCGCCGGGCACGCGCGGGAAATGGCGATAGGCGGCCTGCAGGTGCAGCGGCTTGACGTAGTAGACGACCGAAGGAATGCCGTTCGCCTGCAGATGGGCCTTCAGCGCGTCGCGTCCGCCGAGCTCGATCGCATATTGTGCCCATGCCGAACGATGCGCGCCCGGAACCACGGCCGTCTTGACCAGGTCGGACAGCCCCTCCGCGTAGCGTCTGGCGACTTCCTGGCGCGCCAGCATCTCGTCTTCCAGGATCGCCAGCTTCTCGATCAGGATCGCGGCCTGGATGGTGTCCAGGCGCGAGTTGAGGCCGACATGCACGTTGTCGTACTGCGTCTCTCCCTTGCCGTGGAAGGCGTAGGAACGCAGCAGCGCGGCCATGTCGTCGTCATCGGTGAACATCGCGCCGCCGTCGCCGTAGCAGCCGAGCGGCTTGGCCGGGTAGAAGCTGGTCGAGCCGACGTCGCCGAAGGTCCCGCACATCGACCCTTCGCGGCTGCCGCCGATCGACTGCGCGGCGTCCTCGATGACGAGGAGCTTCTCGCGGGCCGCGATCGGCCGGATCGCGCCGTAATCGGCGGCGATTCCGAAGAGATCCACCGGGATGACGGCGCGCGCCACGAGCCGCCCTTCCTTCTTCACCGCAGCGATCGCTGCCTCGAGGCTGGTCGGGTCCATGTTGTAGGTATCGGGATCGACATCCACGAAGACGGGCTCCGCCTTGGCGAGCGCGACCACCTCGGCAGTGGCGGCGAATGTGAAGCTCGGCACGAAGACGGCGTCGCCCGGGCCGATGCCGGAGGCCAGCAGCGGCAGAAGCAGTGCGTCCGTGCCGTTGGCGCAGGCCACGACGTGCCTGACGCCTACATAGTCGGCCAGCCGCTTTTCGAATTCGGCGACCTCCGGTCCCAGGATGTAGCGGCCGTCTTCGACGACGCGGTCGATCGCCGCCTTGAGCCTGTCGCCGATGCGGGCGCGTTGCGCGCCGAGGTCGATGAAGTGCATGTCTCGCTTCCCGAAAGGGCGTTGCGCCATGGGCGGAATTTTCAGCGGTGACATAGGCCGATGCGGCGGCGATGACCAGCCCGGCCGGCTTCAATCCCCCGAGACCCGATGTCACGGCGGGTGAAGGCGCAGGCGTCGCGTCAGTCGTGGATGACGGAGCCCGCCGTGAGGATCTGGAGGACGCGGATCGCTTCCTCGCCGCCCGTGCGCGGTTCGGCGCGCGTGCGGATACATTCCATGAAATGCTCGAGCTCCCGCGTCAGCGGCATGCCCTCGCCCACGGCGACATAGGTCGGCTCGTTGGTGGTGAAGGCCCACTGTCCGCTGTCCTTCCACACGGCGTGGCGGTAGACGGCGAGCTTTCGCTCCCAAGGCTCGACGTCGTCGAACACGGCCATGGCGCGGGTCCCGACGACGGTGAGCCTTCTCTCGCGATAGGGATTGAGGCGCGAGGTGAAGAGGTGGCTGCGCAGTCCGCCAGGAAAGCGCATGTGCAGATGCGCGAAATCGCTCAGATGATCGAGGAGCGCGGCGCCCTCGCCACGGATCTCGACCGGCGCCGAGCCCGTGATGGCCAGGATCATCGACAGGTCGTGCGGGGCAAGGTCCCAGAGCGCGTCGTTTTCGGTGTGGAACTTGCCGAGCCCCAGCCTGTGGGAATGGATGTAGCGGATCTCGCCAAGCTCGGCGTCGTCGATGAGTTGCTTGAGTGCCTCGAAGGCAGGGTGGAAGCGCAGGACGTGGCCGGTCATGAAGACGCGTCCATGCCGGCGCGCGGCGTCGACGGCCCGGTTGGCGTCCTCCACGGAAAGCGCGATCGGCTTTTCGACGAGCACGTCCTTGCCGTGCTCGACGGCGCGGACGGCGGCTTCGGCGTGGAACTGCGGCGGCAGCGCCATGACGATCGCGTCGATGTCGTCGCGCAGCGCCAAGTCGTCGGGCGCGATGGCCAGGCAGTCCTGCTCGACCGCGAAGCCTTCCGCGCGGGCCGCGTTGGCGTCGGATACGGCATGGAGGACGCCGAGCGACTTGAGGGTGCGGATATGGTTCGAGCCCCAGTATCCGCAACCGAGAACTGCGATGCGCGGCTTCATCTACTGCCATGCCGTGGACGTAAGGTGGGTGACACATATCCATCGGCTTGGCCGAACTCAACCCCGGCAGGACTGCGACCGCTGCCACCGGGTTTGCCTTGCCCGACACTTTGCCTCACCGAGACCCCCGTTTCGTGCGGCATCACCGCGATGAGCCCACGGCAGGCGACGGCCGGCCGGCACTGCTTGACACGCTCGGCGGGGCCACTCTATACCGCCCGCGTCCTGGACGATCCGTTCGCAGGCATGTGCCCTCGCGCACGGCCACTGCGGATATCGGGGCGGAGTAGCTCAGTCGGTTAGAGCAGAGGAATCATAATCCTTGTGTCGGGGGTTCGAGTCCCTCCTCCGCTACCAACGCCTTCCCAAATGCATCCTCATGCGTGTCAAGGCGGCAGAAAATTGAATAAAATCAATCTTTCTGCTGGGTATGCGTCCCGGTGCGTCCTGATTTATCCGGCGCCGTCCACGGTATCCTTTGCGGTAACGCTCGGTCTGCATCTGCAGATGCCGTAAGTGGGACCATTCCGCTAGCCGAAGTCCAGTGCCGTTACGTGAGGGTCGACAAGCCGAAGAAGTTCGCCGACGCCCGTAGCCCGTATCTCTTCGTTGACCTGCCGGATCGAAATTCTGACGATGCGACTACAGCTAGGATGGCAAGCGGAAGACTCTGAGGCTCGGTGCCTGTCCGAAGGTTACCTTGGCGACGGCCAGGGCGCTTCGCGAGGCTTCGGCGGACACGCTCAAGGACCGTTGAGACCCTGCTGCCGGGACGATGAGCGGTAACGGTTCGCGGGCCTTCCGCTCGGTGGCGTACGACTGGTTCGAAGCGCAGAAGGTGGCATGGGTCCCGGAGCATTCGGCACTGGTGTGGAGCCGCTTTGCGACTGACATTTGTCCGATAATCGGAGATCGCCCAATTGACGAGATCACCTCGCCGGAGATCCTGAAAGTGGTCCGCGCCATCGAGGCTCGCGGTGCGCTCGACGTCGCAAAACGCATTCGTCAGTCAATCGGCGCCGTCTTTTGATTCGTAGTTGCCGAGGCGCTGTGCGCGCGAGATCCGGCAGCCGCCCTACTGGGCCATCATCTCTATATGATCTAACCTAGTAAACCGACTGACTAGACTGACCATCATTTGATTTGGGGTTTCACGGTCAGTCTCCGAATTCCGACTGACCGTCCACATGTCTTCGGCATAAGTGTAATGTCACAATATCTTCCTTGTCGATAATTGCACATTTCGCGTGAATCGCCCTCGGCGTCCCCCGTCCCCGCCGCGCCTCTCCCGGAAAGACACAAAGCCGCAACGCATTGAAAATGTGATACTTTTCACGGCAACCGTGTCAAATCGATTGTCGCCCACATTAGAAGATCGATCCTAGGCGAAATGCAACGGGAGAGTGCTGCAGATCGACGAGGGCAGTGCCTGAACCCAGCGGCCGCACGAGGGCAGCGGAGGAGCAGAGCGCCACCACGAGGGAAGAAATCGGAGGAGGGAAAAATCAGAGTCGGCCGGCTAGGCAATCGTTCTCAACGGAGTCCGCGAAGTTGCGGGCCGCAAGCGCCTTGTCGGTCTTGATGGGGCGCGCATAGGTAAGGGAAACTATCTTGCGTGCCTGTCGACTCATCTTTCCGGCCAGCAAGCTTGATCTGTCACTCTGTTAAATGGAGCGCCTTTTCGAGTTCCGGCAGTACGGTGAAGAGGTCACCGACGAGGCCGTAGTCGGCGACCTGGAAGATCGGCGCCTCCTCGTCCTTGTTGATGGCGACGATGACCTTGGAGTCCTTCATGCCGGCCAGGTGCTGGATCGCGCCGGAGATGCCGACGGCGATGTAGAGCTCCGGCGCTACCACCTTGCCGGTCTGGCCGACCTGCCAGTCGTTGGGCGCATAGCCGGCATCGACCGCGGCGCGCGAAGCGCCGACCGCGGCGCCCAGCTTGTCGGCGACGGGCAGGATGACCTCCTGGAACTTCTCCGCCGAGCCGAGCGCGCGCCCGCCCGAGATGATGACCTTGGCCGAGGTCAGTTCCGGACGGTCGCTCTCCGACAGCCGGTTCTCGACAAAGGACGAAAGGCCCGGCTCGTCACCCGCCTTGACGCTCTCGACCGCGGCCGAACCGCCTTCGGGAGCCGGCTGGAAGGAGGCCGTGCGCACGGTGACGACCTTCCTGGCGTCACCCGACTGCACCGTCTGGATGGCGTTGCCGGCATAGATCGGACGTTTGAACGTGTCGGCCGAGACGACCTCGATCACCTCGGAGATCTGCATCACGTCGAGAAGCGCCGCCACGCGCGGCATCACGTTCTTGCCCATCGTGGTGGCCGGCGCCACGAGCGCGTCGTAGCCATCGGCCATGCTGACGACCAGCGCGGCCGTCGGCTCGGCGAGGCGATGCTCGCGCCCGTCGGCCTCCGCCAGCAGCACCTTGCGCACGCCCTTTAGCTTCGCAGCCGCGTCGGCGGCCGCCTTGGCGCCCTTGCCGGCGATCAGCACGTCGACGTCGGAGCCGATCTTGGATGCCGCCGACAGCGCCTTGGCGGTCTGGTCAGAAAGGGTTGCGTTGTCGTGTTCGGCGAGAAGCAGAATGGCCATGCGTCAGGCTCCTTCCAGTCGTGGTGCGTCCGTCGAGGCTCGCTCCGCTCGCACCTCGCGATGAGGAGCGTGGATGCCCGGGGACGCCATGACCGCCGGCTTCGGCGGGTCGGGTTCAAGTTCCAATGCGTCCCTGGCTGGAGGGCATGGCGCCCGCGATCCCCGTTGCGAGATGCGCGCTCACCGAGCCTCGAAGGACGCTCCGATCAGTCGTCAGATGACGCCGGCCGACTTCAGGCTCGAGACGAGTTCCGCCACGTCCTTGACCTTGACGCCCGCCTTGCGGCCGCCCGGCTCCTCGGTCTTCAGGACCTTCAGCCTGGCCTTCACCTCGACGCCGAAGTCGCCCGCGCTCTTCTCGTCGAGCGGCTTCTTCTTGGCCTTCATGATGTTGGGCAGCGAGGCATAGCGCGGCTGGTTGAGCCGCAGGTCCGTCGTCACCACCGCGGGCAGCTTGAGGTCGACCGTCTGCAGCCCGCCGTCGACCTCGCGCGTCACCTTGGCCGAGCCGCCGTCGACGACGACCTTGGAGGCGAAGGTGCCCTGGCCCCAGCCCAGCAGGGCGGCCAGCATCTGGCCCGTCTGGTTGGCGTCGTCGTCGATCGCCTGCTTGCCCAGAATGACCAGCTCCGGCTTTTCCGCGTCGACCACGCCCTTCAGGATCTTGGCCACCGTCAGAGGCTCGACCGTCTCGTCGACCTTGACCAGGATGCCGCGGTCGGCACCCATGGCGAGCGCCGTGCGGATCGTCTCGGCCGCCTGCGCAGGGCCGATCGACACCGCGATGATCTCCTCGACCTTGCCCGCTTCCTTGAGCCGGATCGCCTCTTCGACGGCGATCTCGTCGAAGGGGTTCATCGACATCTTCACATTGGCCAGTTCGACGCCCGAACCGTCCGACTTGACCCGGATCTTCACGTTGTAGTCGACAACCCGCTTAACAGGCACGAGAACTTTCATG